>Ga0207416_1004805_pt1 | contig 11290 bp, 10 predicted proteins | sample PaiPotPPM11metaG_FD_184107 | JGI IMG/M metagenome (GOLD analysis project Ga0207416, IMG submission 184107) | Iron sulfur acid spring bacterial and archeal communities from Banff, Canada, to study Microbial Dark Matter (Phase II) - Paint Pots PPM... ...
ATCGCGTGCCGCGCGATGCCGGTGCAGGCGGCGCTGAGCAGGCCGGCGAGCAGGCCGAAACGCGGCAGCCGGTACAGCGGCTCGGGGCGCAGCGGCGGATCGGCGAAGCTGAAGCTGTGCGCCTCCGGCACGAACAGGTCGTGAAAGGCGTAGTCGTGGCTGCCGCTGCCGCGCATGCCCGCTACGCGCCAGGTATCGATGATCTCGACCTGTGCGATTGGCACGACCATGATGCGCGTGGCCGGCTGGCCCGTGGGCGTGAGGCGGCGCTGCTCTCCGTCGTATACAAAGCAGCCGCCGACCATCCAGGCGCACTGCTGCACGCCGCTGCCGAACGCCCAGCGTGCGTTCACGCGATAGCCGCCGGGCACGGCGACCGCGGCGCCGCGCGGACCGTAGACGCCGCCGGTGATCGTATCCGGATCGTCGCCCCAGATCTCCCGCTGCGTCTCGTGCGGCAGCCAGCCGGCCACGATCGCGTTGCCGGCGCCGATCAGCACGTTCCAGGCGGCGGAGCCATCGGCGCGGGCCAGTTCCTCAACCACGTCGATGAAGCTGAAGGGATCGACGAGCGTGCCGCCGAACTCCGGCGGCGTCCACATGCGCCAGAAGCCGGCCTCGCGGAAGGCCGCGGTCAGTTCGGCGGGCAGCCGCCGGCCGCGTTCGGTTGCGTCCGCCAGCTCACGCACGCGCGGCGCCAGTGCCCGCGCCGCCGCGATCAGATCTGTTGCCGCGCTCGTGCTCGCCATGCCGCTCGCTCGCTCCCAGGGGTGTCGGGTGCAGGGTACAGGATGGGCGATGGGCAGTGGGATGTGCAGCCCGTCCTCGCTAACGCGGATCGCCGAGCCGGGCCAGGCGCAGTGTGTACAGGTCTTCGCGCACGATATCGTCGGCTCGGGCGAGCAGCGCAGCGAAGTCGTCGGTTGCGTCGATGTAGCGGCCGCTGAGCGCGTCAGCGCGGCCGCTGGCGATCGCAACGACCAGGGCGGCGGCGCGCTCGGGCGGTTGCCAGTCCAGCGTTTGCCAGTGCGGATAGGCAGCGCTGCCCGCCTCTGAAGTGAGAATGCGCTCGGTCAGCGCCGTGCGTACGCCGCCCGGATGGATAGCGAAGACGGAGACGCCGCGCGAGGCCACGGCGGCGTGCAGGCTGTCGGTGAGCCGCAGCACGGCGGCCTTGGCGGCGGCGTAGGCGGTGGAGTGCGGCCGCGGCTCGAGCGCGGCGCCGCTGGCGATGGTGACGATCCGCCCATGCCCGCGCGCGATCATGCCCGGCAGCACGGCGCGACAGCAAAGGAACGGGCCGCGCAGGTTCGACTCGATATCCGTCCACCACGGCTCCGGATCGACCTCCCACAGCTCGCCGACGGCCAGATGGCTGCCGGCGCCGTTGACGAGCAGATCGAGCGGTCCGAGCGCTGCTTCGGCGCGGGCCACGGCCGTCTCGACCTCGGCCTGCCGCGTAACATCGGCAGTCAGAGCCAGACAACGACCACCGGCGGTCGTAATCGATCGCGCCGTCTCCTGTACTTCCTGCTCGCCGCGGGCGAGTACGGCCACGCCGGCGCCCGCGGCGGCCAACGCCAGCGCGATCGCCCGGCCGATGCCGCGCCCGCCGCCGGTCACCAGCGCGGCCCGGCCGCTCAGCTCGGCTCGCTCTTCCATCGTCTACTCCCGCTCACGGGCCTGCGCCGGCCCGCGGGGCACAAAGCACTCCCCCGCTCCAGCGTAGCGGAGCGGGGGCATACGGCGTGTCGGTGCGGCGTCGTGGCGGAAGGAATCAAGCGAGCTGAAAGTTCGTGCCGCCAACGGTGAGAAAGCCGGGGGTGTTGAATACCACCGGCGTGCCGCCGGTATAGAAGAACGACCCGTAGGCGGGGGGGGTCATCAGAATGCCCGGGCTGCCGAAAAGTCCCGCGATGATCATGCGTGCACCTCCTGTATTTCGCGCGCTGCGCGATGACAAATTCGTGTTTCCGACCTGGCGGCAGCGGGATGCTGTCAGGATGACGATATCGTCAGGACGCTGGGCGGCGGCATGAACCGTGCGACGGGGCGCTTGTGAACCTCGCAACAGATAGACCCGCTCAGAGGTGTGCCTGGCGATCCAGCGCTGCGCCCGTACAGCGGCGTGCGCTGCGCACCGGACCAACGACCATGCGACGTACGCCCGCCGGCGTTTGCCATGCAGACGGACTATCCGCGTGTAACGCGCCCGAGTGATCCGGCGCATCGCGCAGCGGTGGACACTGGTTGCACCGGGGCGAGAGCCGCTCCGCACCTGCCAGCGACAACACACGAGGTGAGACGATGGGCAGCGTAACGAAGTCGATTGACGTGAACGTGCCGGTGCGCACGGCCTACGACCAGTGGACGCAGTTCGAGTCGTTCCCGCGCTTCATGGACGGCGTGCAGGAAGTGCGGCAGTTGGACAACACGCGGCTGCACTGGCGGGCGAAGATCGGCGGCAAAGAGAAAGAGTGGGACGCGAAGATCACGGAGCAGACGCCGGATCAGCGCGTGGCCTGGACCTCGACCAGCGGCGCCGAGAACGCCGGTGTGGTGACGTTTCATCGCCTTGGCGACGAAACCACGCGTGTAACGTTGCAGATGGACTTCGATCCGCAGGGCTTCATTGAGAGCGTGGGCGACGCGGTTGGCGTGCCGGAGCGCCGGATCGAGGGTGATCTCAAGCACTTCAAAGAGTTCATCGAGTCGCGTGGCGCGGCGACCGGCGCCTGGCGCGGCGAGGTCAACCAGCCGCGCACCAGCTAGCAGTTCCGCAGCCCCCTGCGACTGAGGCGCCCGCACCGCGTGTACGGTGCGGGCGCCGTCGCCTACCCCTGCCTCGCGTAAACGCTCGGCTGTCCCCTCCCCACAGGGGAGGGGTTGTCTGAGGACAATCGGCAGCTCTCGAACCAACCCTTCCCCTGTCGGGACATAGCGCAGCGCAACCGTCGGAGACTTTCAACAAAGGCTTTCGCTTCAGCGAAAGCGGGGTCAGGCGCGGCGGGGTTCGGCGACGCCGAATCAGCGCGCGTACTTCGCCAGCTCGGCGTCGAGATCGAGATCGACGTTCTCACCCCAGCCGGTGCCGGGAATGCTCCAGAAGACCTCGAACTCGATGCCGTCCGGGTCTTCGCCGTAGAGCGAGAGGCTCATACCGTGGTTCGTGCCGCCCTTGTAGCAGCCGGCAGCCTGCATGCGCGCCCTCGCCTGCACCAGATCGCGCACATCGCCGACCTCCCAGGCGGTATGCAGCAACCGCGCCGCGTCCTTGCTGACCGGGCCGGCGTCGGGCTGCGGCACCAGCGCCAGGTCGTGGTCGGCGCCGCTGCCGGGAAGCACAAGAAACGCCATGCCGTTCGGCCGGCGGCGGTGCAGCTCCATGCCGAGCACGTCTTCGTAGAAGCGGACGCTGCGCTCGATGTCCGAAACGACCAGCACCGCGTGTTGCAAGCGCTTGATGCCGATACCCGTATTCGTCGCCGTCATTGCCGTCCCTCCTCTACCGTGTAACCTGCCGCTGACCTGCCGCGGACGCGCATCCTGTCCGCCCCGCTCGTGCTCACCATTGTAATACTGTAATACGCTGACGCGAAGACCCGCCTGCGGCCCTCGCAGAGGCAGGCACGTCCGGGCGCCGCCACGCACGCCGATGCTTCCGCCTGAGCCGTCGTTTCGTACAATCGATATACGACATGGGCGACAGGGGGCGCAGCAAACCGGCGCCGCCGTGGAGTGGTGATCGTGGCGATCCGGCCGATCGTGCAACTGGGCGATGCGAATGATGCGGTGCTGCACCGGCCAAGCTCGCGGGTGAATCCGCGCGATTTGCCAGGCAAGTCGATGCAGCAGCTCATCGACGATATGTTCGAGACGATGCGCGCTGCGCCGGGTGTCGGCCTGGCCGCGCCGCAGATCGGGCTGCCCTGGCGGCTCGTCGTCGTGGAGAAGGTCCACGACGATTTTCCCGAGCTGGCGCTGGTCAATCCGGAGATCGTCAAGCGCAGCGGTGAGCGGCGCGTGAGCGAGGGCTGCCTTTCGCTGCCCGGCTACCAGGGCGAGCTGACGCGCGCCGAGTCGGTCGTCGTCAAGGCGCTGAACCGGCACGGCAAGGAGATCCGCATCAAGGCGCCGCCCAACTCGCTGCTCTCGCAGGCGCTGGAGCACGAGATCGGCCACCTCAACGGCAACCTCTACATTGACAACCTCGCCAGCCGCGAAGATCTGTACCGCATCACGCCGGCGCCGCGCCGCAACGGCGGTACTGCGACGAAGGAGGCGGACGAGCCTGAATAGGCTCGTCCGCGCCGCCATGCGCTCCGCCCAGGACGTATTGAACGCCGTGCCCGAGCGGCTGCTGAAGGCGCTGCGCGCCGCTGCGCAGGCCGACGACGCGCGCCTGTGGCTGGTCGGCGGCTTCGTGCGCGACGTGCTGCTCGGCCGGCCGAATCATGACCTCGATCTGGCCGTCGCTGGCGATGTCATCGCGGTCGCGCGCCGGCTGGCGGGCGGGTTGGGTGGTACGGTCGTGCCGCTCGACCCGGAGCACGGCACCTACCGCGTCGCGCTACGCGAGCCGGCCGGCGCGATCCGTGAGCTGGACCTGACGCGGCTGCGCGCAGCGGCGATCGAGCAAGATTTGCGGCTGCGCGACTTTTCGATCAACGCGATCGCCATGCCCGTGGCGGGCGAGCTGCGTCTGCTCGATCCGACGGGCGGCGCGGGCGACCTCGACGCCCGAGTCGCGCGTGCGGCCGCCGACTCGGCGTTCACGGACGACCCGTTGCGCCTTCTCCGTGCGGTGCGCTTGGCCGTCGAGCTCGATTTCACGATCGATGAGGGCACCGCGGCACTTGCGCGGCGGGATGCCTATCTGCTGCCACGGGCCGCGGCCGAGCGCCAGCGCGACGAACTCGCCCGCATCCTCGCCACGGACCACGCGGCGCGCGGCGTGCGGCTGCTGGACCAGCTCGGCCTGCTCAGCGTCCTGTTGCCCGACCTCGACCCTGCGCGCGGCGTGGAACAGCCGAAGGAGCACTACTACGACGTGTTCGAGCACAGCATCGCCACGCTGGCCGCGCTCGACCTGGTGCTGCGCCACGAGCCGCCCGGCGACCGCCGCGAGGCCGAGCGCTGGCGGGCGCTGTGGGCGCGGCTGGCGCATGTGCCGGGTGTGCGTGCGCGGCTGGATGCGCCGATCGCCGAGGGCCGGCCGCGGCGCGTGGCGCTCAAGCTCGCCGGACTGCTGCACGACGTGAGCAAGCCCGAAACGAAGAGCATCGACCCGGAGACGGGCAAAATGCGCTTCTACGGCCACCCCGAACTGGGGGCGACGCGCGCCGGGCGGCTGGCGCGGGCGCTGCGCTTCTCCGCCAGAGAGATCGAGCTGATCGAGCTGCTGATCGCGGAGCATCTGCGGCCCGGCATGCTGGCATCGCCAGGCGAGTCGCCGACACCGCGCGCCCTCTTCCGCTTCTACCGCGATCTGGACGGCGCCGTGGAGGAGCTGCTGCTGCTCAACCTGGCCGACCACGTCGCCGCGCGCGGACCGCGGCTCACGTTCGAAGAATGGGCCGGGCACGTTGACTATGTAACATGGCTATTGCGTACGCTGTATGAGGACGAGACGATCGCGCGGCCGCCGCGCCTGCTCGACGGCAACGACCTGATGCGCGAATTGGCGCTGGCGCCCGGCCCGCTGATCGGCCGGCTGCTGGAAGCGGTGCGCGAGGCGCAGGCCGCCGGCGAAGTCAGCGATCGCGAGTCGGCGCTGGCGCTGGCCCGCCGTGAGCTCGCCGCGGCCGGCAACGGCTGAGGCGCGGCGGCCCGCAGCGTTCACGAGGAGCGGAGAGACGCTATGGCGATCATGTTCCAACTCATCCTCACCTCCGCCATCATTCTCGGCGGCTTCTACTTCATCCTGCTGCGGCCGATCCTCGACCAGCAGCGCAAGACGCGGCGCGACCTGCTCGCGCTGGAAGTCGGCGATGAAGTCGTGACGACGGGCGGACTGATCGGCCGTGTGCACGACATCCGCCAGCCGGCAGACGGGCCGATCGAGCTGGTGCTGGAGCTTGCGCCCGGCGTCACCGTCCGCGCCCTGACGACGGCGATCTTGGAACGCCGGGCGCCCGCTGCCGCCGCGGTTGAGCGTGATGCGTCCGGCAGTGAGCTGCCCGGCGGCGCTGCGCCGCACTCGGCATAACGCGCCGCCCGGCTTGACGCGGCCGCGGGGCGCGGCCGAAGCTGGATTGGTTTCCCCTCCGCGGGTCGAAGCGAGGTCTGAGCCCAGCCATGCGCAACACTACCAACCGCACCCTGCTCGCCGTCGTCGTCGCGCTCTTCGTCGTCGCGGTCTACATCGTCTGGCCGAACGACCCGAAGAAGTACCTGCCAGGTTTCATTCCGTGGCCGAGCGGCTCCGGTCTGCACCTGAGCGGCTTCAAGCGCGAGCAGATGCGGCTGGGCCTCGACCTGAAGGGCGGGGCGCGCACCGTGGTGCAGGCACAGTTGCCGTCCGGCTACGACACGAAGAACCTGCCTTCAGCCATGGATGAGGCGGTCAAGATCTACGAAAACCGCGTCAACAAGTTCGGCCTCTCCGAGGCCGAGGTGACGCGGCAGGGCAACGATAAGATCGCCGTCGACGTGCCCGGCATCACGGCCGACGAAGAGCGCAACCTGATCGGCAAGACGGCCCAGCTCGAATTCAAAGAGCCGCAGATCGATCCGACCACCAGCGCGCCGAAGACCGACGCCAACGGCCAGCCGGTCTTCACCCCGGCATGTCTCGATTACGGCTGCCCCAACGGCGAGCAGCCGCTCACGGGCAAACTGCTCAAGCCGAACTCGTTCGTCAGCCAGGATGCCGCCGGACAGCCCGAAGTCGCCTTCAACTTCACGTCTGAGGGCGGCAAGATCTTCGGCGCCGTAACGGGGCGCAACATCGGCAAGCAGATCGCGATCTTTCTCGACAACGACCAGATCAGCGCGCCGACCGTGCAGGCGCAGATCACCGACAGCGGTGTGATCACCGGCCAGACCGCCAGCCAGGCCAAGCAGCTCGTGGCGCAGCTCAACTCCGGCGCCCTGCCGCTGAACTTCAACGTGGTGCAGCAGACGACGGTCGACGCCACGCTCGGCAAGGACTCGGTTTCGAAGACGGTGTTCGCCGGCGAGATCGGCTTCCTTGCCGTCGCCTTCTTCATGATCGTCTTCTACCGGCTGCCGGGCGTGCTCGCCACACTGGCGCTGATCGTCTACACGGCCGTGGTGCTGATGATCTTCAAGCTGGTGCCGGTGACGTTGACGCTGCCCGGTATCGCGGCCTTCGTGCTCTCGATCGGCATCGCCGTCGATGCCAATATTCTGATCTTTGAAAGGACGAAGGAAGAGTTACGCGGCGGCCGCGGCCTCAACTCGGCGATCGAGCAGGGCTTCCGCCGCGCCTGGCCCTCGATCCGCGACAGCAACGTCTCCACAATCATCACCAGCCTGATCCTGTTCTACTTCGGCGATCAGTTCGGCGCCGCGCTGGTCAAGGGCTTTGCGCTCAACCTCGCGATCGGCGTGATCATCAGCCTCTTCTCCTCGATTCTGGTGACGCGGCTCTTCCTGCTGCTCACCGTGGGCACGCGGCTGGGGCGCAGCAGGTGGATGTTCGGCGCCCAGCGCCCGCAGTACGCGCAGCGTGCCGAAGCGGTGGAGCGCCGCGAGCCGCGCCGGCTGCCGGGCGTACTCAATCTCGTGGGCAACCGCAAGTATTACTACGCGCTCTCGATCGCGATCATGGTGCCTGGTCTGATCTCGCTGGCAGCGCCGGGCGAGCGCCTGCGGCCGGGCATCGAGTTCACCAGCGGCACGACCTTTACGCTGCGCTTCGAACAGCCGCCTTCGCAGGCACAGCTCGCGCAGCAGCTCGCCTCGTACGGCTACGGCGACCCGGCGCTCACGCCGAAGGGCAACGACGAGTGGACCGTGCAGTTCCCCAACGGCGTTCCCGCCGACCAGTTGCAGCAGAAGCTGAAGACCGACTTCTCCGTCGATACGTTCACGCCGAACGGAAACGGCGGCGACCTCAAGTTGAAGACGCCGCCGAGCCAGCAGCAACTGCGCACCTACATCCAGAGCGGCCTGCCGGCGAGCGTCGTCCCCGTCGTGCGCACCGCGGCGAAAGATGCCCGCGTGCAGGGCGCCGCTGCCAATGAGTTTCTGATCAGAACGAAAGAGATTCCCGGCAACGTGACCAGCACGGACGTCGGCCCGGCGCAGCCGACCGCGCTCGACAGCCTGCGCAACGCGCTGATTACGCAGTTCGGCCACCTGACGGACACCAACAACCGCGTCACCGACCGGCTGATCGACAGCAACACCGTTTCGTCTATCGTCTCGAAGCAGATCGTCAAGCAGGCGGCGCTGGCGGTGATCGTCGCCTCGCTCTTCATCCTGATCTACATCACCTGGGCATTCCGCGCGGTGCGCAATCCCTTCCGTTACGGCCTTTCGGCGATCATCGCGCTCCTGCACGACGTGCTGGTGGTGGTTGGTCTCTTCTCAATCTTCGGCCGCGTCTTCGGCACCGAGATCGACACGATGTTCATCACCGGCTTATTAACGGTGATCGGCTTCAGCGTGCACGATACGATCGTGGTGTTCGACCGCATCCGCGAGAACCTGCAGCGCGGCATCAGCCGCGACTTCGAGGTCACGGTCAACGAGAGCCTGCTGCAAACGCTCGATCGCTCGCTGAGCACGTCGCTGACGGTGGTCTTCACGCTGGTGGCGCTGCTTTTGCTCGGCGGCGCGACGATCCAGGCGTTCGTGCTGGTGCTGCTGATCGGCATCATCTCCGGCACGTACAGTTCGATCGCGATCGCCAGCCAGATCCTGGTGGAGTGGCACTACCACGACCCGACGCCGGGCATCACGCACTTCCTGAATCGCTTCGGCATCCACCGTCGCCGCCGCGCCCCGGCCACCGTGCGCCCAGGCCCGCGCCAGCCGGTGGTGTGAGCTGGCGTCGGCCCTCATCCTCTCCTGTCTCCTTCCCCCAATCCTGGAGGGAAGGAGACGATCCGGCGTCGGGCATTCCGTGGCCGCCGCGGTTAACCCTGCTGCGGTGTGCGCGTTCTTGGATCGTCACGGGTAACCCGACGCCCTTCGGATCGCTCCAGTCTGGATCGCCCCTTTCCCCTAGTATTGGTGATTTACGGCTTGACAAACCCATATCTCCTGACTATACTACTGGTAGAACAGAAGGAGTCGGGTGATGGACATCGAGCCGCGCGATCTCACCCTCGCTACCCTCGCACAGCACTTCTCTGACGAGGGCGCGGCCTACACGTTCGTGGAGTCCATTCGCTGGCCCGACGGTGAACCGATCTGCCCGCACTGTGGCGTGATCGGCCATGCCTACTTTCTTCAGCCCAAGAACGAGGAAGGCCGCAAGACCCGCACCGGCAAGGTGTCCGCACGGCGGGTCTGGAAGTGTGGTGCGTGCCGCAAGCAGTTCTCCGTCCTTGTTGGCACCATCTTCGAGGGCAGCAAGATCCCCTTGTTCAAGTGGCTGCTGGCCTTCCACATGATCGCCGCTGCCAAGAACGGCGTTGCCGCCTTTGAGCTGCACCGCACCCTGAAGATTTCCACCGAATCGGCGTGGTTCATGGCGCACCGCATCCGCTACGCGCTTGAGGGTGAGACTCCGACTGAACCACTTTCCGGCACGGTTGAGGCTGATGAAACCTACATCGGCGGATCGGCCAAGAACATACACGCCAGGCAGCGCAAAGAGCGCATTGTCGGTCGGGGTATGGTCGATAAGACGGCGGTGGTCAGCCTTGTTCAGCGTGGTGGCGACGTGCGCTCGCAGGTCATGCACGAAACCGTGACGGGCAGCACACTGGCTCCGGTGCTCCGCAAGCAGATCGCCGCAGACGCGCACCTGATGACCGATACTTTCGGCGGTTATGCCCAGATCGGCAAGGAGTTCGCGTCGCATCAGACCGTGAACCACTCCAAAGACGAATATGTGCGAGGCAATGCCTACACCAACACCGCTGAAGGCTACTTCAGCCAGTTGAAGCGGTCCATCGATGGCACGCATCACCACGTCAGTAAGCACCATCTCCATCGGTACGTGAGCGAGTTCGATTACCGCTATAACTCGCGGAAAGGTACCGATGGCGAACGTACCGTACAGGCCATCCGCCAGACGGCGGGGAAGCGGCTACGGTATACGTAACGCTAACTTCGGCGCCTGCGGCTGCTTCGGTGGTGGAGGAGGAGTCTCCACCACCTTCTTGACCATCTCCTCGAAGGTCAAACCGTTCGATTTCAGCGGGCCAGCATGTCCGTTCTTGGGCTGCTGGCCCTTACGCGTGGCAGATGACATGTCAACCGCTACTTTCTTCCGCCCTACCAGCAACGTTGTTAAACACCCGGACCCTATCGCGCATGAACTCTTCCGAACTGTGAATCCACTCATGGGGACTGGTTCTGAGTTGCTCCAATGGATAACGCACCGGGCGTGTACCGTTTTGAGAGCGCCTGACCACTTCCTTATAGGTTTCGTACGCGACAATATCCGCAGCCTGTAATGGACGAATCTCTCTCTTGCCTGCGAAGGTCAATGAAGTGATATGCGTAATCTCTCTTTTATCCTTGTCCCCCTTTACGCCTTCATAAGCCTTCATGATCTGCCCCTTGCCGATCGCCCCATCTTCGAGCATGTAGGCAATAGCATAATCATTTCCGCTTATTTTTAATTGTTGGCGATGATCTTCAATGATTCGACTTGTGACGATGAAGCATTGCATGGCGAGAAGTCCATATGGTCCGCCAACTAGCCGCGACATCTCTTCATCGACTATTGCATCATATCGGTTTCGTTCCACGCTAACAGAAACAGAACCGATGATGTGTCTATTCACAATTCTGAGCAAGCGTGCGAGACGTTCTCTCCGCAGAGGCTCCGGCCAACCTTTGTACGGCCCCTGACGGTTCTCGAAGTCCGCCATATGAAAAAACTCCAATCCCATAGCGCGGAGTTCTGCGTGCCATTCCCGATCGAATACCCCTCCTGCGTCTATAGTGGTAATAACCCCGCCGACGGTAATGACCGGGGAATCCGCATGTGTGCCACTCTCATCGAGGTAGGTGCTAAGAACCTATCCCACTAGGCCAGCTTGATGAAACGCGATGAAGGCGCAGGTGAGCTGGACCAGGGCTTTGTAGTTCTCGACTTTCTTCTCCCAGCGCACGAGGATGCGGCGGAAACGATTCATCCAGC
>Ga0207416_1004806_pt1 | contig 11289 bp, 10 predicted proteins | sample PaiPotPPM11metaG_FD_184107 | JGI IMG/M metagenome (GOLD analysis project Ga0207416, IMG submission 184107) | Iron sulfur acid spring bacterial and archeal communities from Banff, Canada, to study Microbial Dark Matter (Phase II) - Paint Pots PPM... ...
AAACTACGGTAAATCTATTTGATCTAGAAATGAAATATCTACATGATAATGGATTCAGAGTATTGACGATGGCTAATCTGGGATATGATCCAAGCACTAATTCATTATACATTAATGGAAACGCGTAGATGTAATTGGACTGTTCTTATGATATGATACGGTTTACTCGACTTGGAATTCGATCGTATAAGAAACTATTCTCTCATCTTACCGCTGGAATAATTATTCTTATTCTTCTTTGTTCTGCTATTTTGACTAATATAACATACGCACAACCATACCTGAAACACGATACATCTGGTACTAATAATTCTAATACAACGCCATCACAATCTCAACAACAACATGGAGTAAAAATCACTTCTCCGACCAAAGGTCAACAAGTACAAGCAGGTAAAGGTCTTGCGATTTCTGGAACATCTGGAGGCAACGCGACTTCTGGTTGTCAAGTATCAGTCATTGTAAATGGGATTAAGCCGTATCAAAATGCGACACCAACTGGTTCTAGTGGACCTCATGACTATTCAAAATGGAGTTTTATACTCACACCCAAATACACTCCTCTTAAGGATGGACAAAATAAAATAACTGCCAAATTCTCCTGTGGTAATGATCCTAGATCCCTTTCCCATAATAGTGTGAATGTAACTGGTGTATCTACGAATTTAACTACTTCCATTGTTAATACCAACCAACTGCCGAAGCAACAAAAACAGCAACCATTACCAATACAAACAAAAAGATCAGGAACGAATTTCACAGCAGCTAATAGTACTTCTGCCAAAACTAATGTTCCAGTATTATCTAATGCTTCTTCTTATTCTGGTGGTGAAAAGAATAATACCATTAGAACATTATCTGCTTCCATTCATGTGGGCAAGAGTACTATCCATCCTGGAGACAATCAGACTATGACTCTTAAGGTTAGTGATGCAAATACCAGTAATGCTATTGCTGGTGCCAAACTAACAGGGAGAATAATGGATGCATCTGGATTATCCAAGAACAGCTTCGATGAAGTTACGGATTCTAGTGGTGAAGCATTATACTCATGGCTAGTAGGTCACAATGATGCAATTGGTAGGTATAAAGTGGACGTGCAAGTATCAGCTTCTGGTTATGAAAACTATACTGCTTCGAAATCGTTTAAAGTCAATTCCATACCAGTAAGTAGCTCAGCTAGCAACAGCCACAATAGTAACAACTCTGTTCAGCCAAACTCAGGTAATAGCGATACCAATAATAACAATGATAATAATGCTAACCACAATCACCCTTTAAGCATAATATCAATTCCGCATATACGAATTCCAGAAATTCGAATTCCGTTTCAATTGCCATTTCACTGAGATCTACACTTGTCTTATTGGGAAAATAGAACAATACTATTTAACATTCTTTGCTAATGTGGACATAGTTTCAGATAAGTTTAGGTGCCATCGGAATAGAGAAATCTCAAAAACATATATTCCACGATAGGAATTTCTTAATAGAAGTTGAAGAACGATTTTTGGGTTGTTTTTGCCTTCGTTATTCTTGCCTTAGCGCTTAGTGCTCCCCTTATTTCTCAATATATTCCGCTTAATGTGCTTCCATTGTCCGTACAGGAAGCAGAGGCTATTAAACACAAAGCTCCTACTTCTCAAGCTAGGCTTTTTACTAAGGAGGACGCCAATAATACGGGTTCGGGTTCATCTTCATCTTCATCTTTGTCGACTGCAGCTAGCCCTACATCTCCCACTCCCTCATGTATTTCTTATAATCCGACAGCTAGAACAATTACTGTGAGCTGCACTTCGGCAAGGCTTTCAGATGTTTTCAATCAACTTCATGATAATACTATTCTAGCCAAACAGTCACCACCTGGCACGTGGTTTCTAGATGCAAATTTAGTAATTGCTAAAGGGGCTACATTTCATATTGATTCTACAGATACTAAATGGCTAAAGATAAGCTCAAAGGTAACACGTAGTACTGATGTCGCAAAGTTGGCTCCAGCATACTGGATTGATGTTCATGGTAGTTTAAAGATTGACTCAGTAAAAATAACATCTTGGGATCCCACAACAAATTACTACGCTAGAACTAACGGTTCAAGAACTGGAACTGATGTGTTTATTCTAGGTGCGCCTAGACCATCTATAATAGTTGAGAACAATGCTACGGGTACAACAGATATCACAAATTCGGAGATTGCATACCTTGGGTATGAACAAGGGAAGCATAAAGGTGGCTCAGGACTTAGCTATTACTACGGCGGCGATGGAAGTGTGATAAGGAATAACATAATACGTGAAGTTTACTTCGGCTTATACACTTTTGGCGTAGGTCATATGATTGTTGAAAATAATATTATTCGTAATAGCGGACACTATGGTCTTGATCCACATACAGGGACACATGATATGATAATTCGGAATAACACTGTATATGATAATAACGGAAGTGGTATTATATGCTCTCTGAATTGCTACAATATTCTAATAGAAAATAATAAAGTTCATGATAATGCAGGTGACGGAATAGATTTTAGTAGAAATATGTACAATTCTATAGCAAGGAATAATATTGTATACAACGAGCCATCAGGCGTCTTTGTTTCACAATCCCACCATGACCAGATTTATAATAATACGATATACAAGAACAGAAGCGGGATTAACGTAAATTCTGGTTCTTCCAATAATAAAATATTCGGAAATACCATATCAAACTCTATATCAAATGCTATACTCTTAGCCAGCGGCGCGTCAGGGAATACGTTCACTTCTAATAAAATAACCAGTGTTACAGCAGAAGGACTGGAGATTGAACAAGATCCCACTTCAAAGAATAATATCTTTTCTAATAATCAACTAATTCATTCTTCAACGCAGGCAACAAGACCGTAGTAATGTCAAGCGGTTAGGTGGACGGCCTCAAGCTGTATTCAGGGCAAAGCGGAACAATCAACCATGAAAAACAACTAAGAAAATGCTATAGTGCCAATGCATCCTTACCATTAAGTGTTAAGAGATATTCTATCTAACGAAGGAGTCGGCTAGAGATTAAGATACTGAATCCAGCCTATGACTTCAACCATATTCACTATTGCAATAAACGTAAACATTGGTTCGTGGGCAAGCTTTCAAAGGTTAATTGCAAACTGAATTCTATGTCGGTTACCAGCCACGAAGACCACGTTGCATCTATATGCCAGTCGAAGGCGCCATTCAAGTTAGAGCATCGTGTAAAGGACCAACAATTCCAAGTATCAAAATACGCTTGCCAGTGACATCGTGAGTGTCAATAGTCTGATCCAGTCATTTGTGGACCTGTTCTTCTTATTTAACTAACGATTACTGAAATGAAAATTCCTAATAACAACTACGACTCGATTGATAGGATTGTATACAACACAATCCTGTTCTCAGATTAGTTTATTTCGTGATTTGAAATGAATTAATCATCTTTTGTAGAGTTGGTAAGTAATGGGTGAATTTTGTTGGCTCTGCATTATAGCTAATGGTATAGGCTTTATCTCCTTTTATTGTTAAAATTAACATTGCCTGAAGATTAACACCCTGTTCTACTCCTGAATACACTAATTTGTATGCTGGATTGTCTGAAAGGCTAGCATTTGTATCTAACTGGATAATTTTGAAATCTTTTCTTAAATCTTCGATGCTATTATTAGCATATTTAGCTAGGGTGATAGGCTGAATATCTGATATATTGTCTACCCTTAAATCAAGACTTTCTGAGAATTTATCTGAAGTATTCTTGGAAGGGGAGCTGAATCTAACAACATCGACAAGCATGCTTTTATTGTTAGAACCACCACTAACATTTTCTTCTTTGTGCCATTCAGAGGGATATTGCATTCGTATTCCGTAAGTAGAATTCTCATACGTCAACATCTTGTTATCATTGTCGTTTCTCTGTTCAGTACTTTGCGCCATTGCTTTTTGCGGTAAAATGTAAGATAGCGTATTAGAGGTAGCAACCGAAAATAAGGAACCTATCATTATCATTATCGATACTGACGGCAGAATTTTATTATACATATTTATTCCATAAATCTTATCGTAACAACACTATTTGTGTTTTGCCAAGGGTCTCAAGTGTCACTTTTGTTGATTTTATCAATTTATAATCTTCAAAGAGTAAACTTTTTGTTTAAAAATATATGCGATCCTAGTATCTTCTACGCTTTTGTATATCGCAGCAACAAGCTCTCAAAGTATCTACTAAATTTGTTATTAGCTATTATATCGTCTGAGTAAATTCCAAGTACGATTACTTTCCCTTTTTCATAGTTCAGTGCGTAAGTTGCAATCAAAATTTTCATTGCTTTTGAATCCTTATTTGCAGTTGAGGCGTTATAGTCCATCAGTATTTTATCGTTGGGATTCGTGAGGTACTGTTCCTCGTGATGTTTGTATTGGAAGGGATTGTTTGGAATTGTGACATTGCACGAATAGCATAGATAATTGCTTCCAACCCATTGTGAGGTTTCTCGCGCCCATCTTTCACCTACGCTTCTCCAAGCAGATTTACCATTAAAAGCCCACCCGTGCCCTTTCACTAATGTTATTGTATGAGTACTCCTGTCGTATTTCACCTCAGCATTGAATACGTTTCCATCCATGAGAATCATTGTACCCCCATCTGCGACAAACCGTTTTAGATTATCATATTCTTGTTGTGTGACATATTCTTGATGTCCAAGTATCAGAATGTCATACTTGTTACTTCCATTTGCCAAAAAAATATCACCATTGTCTACATCTTCGTCATTCAACACATGGGTGTTGGATCTAGGAAGAGCTGTCCTCATGTGGTTCGTTAAGTATACGATCATGGATGCCGATGATGATTTGGTCAATAGATTGTATACTGGGCTTGAGAGCAGGTTTAGGTCTGTGGTAACATTCTTTCGGACGTGTGGTATACTAACAGATATGAAATAGAACTTGTAAAATGAGTTATGGTATGCTGCAGCTGTAAAAGTAGGCTTGATAAGTGCAATATTAAATGGCCTGACAAATGGACCACGAGTAATAATATTTGACTTGTTATTTGATAAAAAAAAAGATCTGCCAGAGTCTGTTAATATCAACATCGCTATTATTAGTGTGGCTGTGAACATTATGACTACAAGTGTAAGTACAGATTTTTTCAATAGATGGAGCTAACTCTCTTTGATAGATTGTTTGCTTACTTGAGCGTTATACATATCATGCTCCTCCAATTGTAACTATTCGATCCGTAATAAAACCAGCGCACAATCCAACAAATATACCTAACATCAGAATATCATTCGTAGTCTGCTTCCTTCCAGAATTATACGTAAGCAGCGAAACATAGATCAACGCACGTCCCGCAATAGAGAGGAAGAAGACAGAAGTTATAGGAGTCCATAATCTTCCTAAAACAGTGCCAACGAAGGTAGGACCACCACCTTCTAGACCTGCAAGAATCAGGAAACGAATCTTTGGCTTATGTTCTAGGCCTGTCAAAGGACCAGTTATTCCAAAGCCCTCTGTAGTATTATGAGCACCAAATCCAATTATCAAAATAATTGGAGAGTCGATAGTGGAAATTATTATTCTGCAAGTAATTCTGTCAGCAAGCTCTCGCATTGTGAGAATGGCGTTATGATCCTCATAATTCCTGAAAGCGTCCATAGATAATTAGCCTGCCTAATTAGGCCTGCCTAATATTTAAACAATCTTATCTTGAACTGTGAAAGCAGGAATCATATTCGGTTTTGAGAGGACACACATTTATTCAACATATCCGACTAAAACTGCTATATTTGTAGTCATGAATATAGCCTGTAAAGAATCATGCAACTATCGACGCTGTATCACTAGTTCTGGTCCATTATTGCAACATGAAAACTACATAATGTGATGTCTTTCATGTGCCATCATGGTTGTAAGTGCAGCGGCCTTTGCTGCAAGCTCTGCTCTTCTTTCATCCTCCATATCACTTCCAATAACTATAGCATCCCCTTCTTCTGGTTTCAGTTTATCAAGCAATAATCTCGCAGTATTGGGTTCCTTTATCAATGGATCGTCACTAGTACCAGGCATTACAAACCTGTGATGCTTAAATAGTAATGAAGTAGCTCCTATTGCCCCTATTCTTATTGCGGCATCTCTTTGTTCTACTCCTGACTTGAGAGCAAATCCATATTGTTTTAACAATACTGCGTAGTTGAACTTACCTAAAGCAACAGAACACTTTGATAAGCTCATTTCTTCAGGTATTGCAGACAGTAATTGTTCAAATATCCGTTTTCCCTTCGAAGAAGTTGTTGTGCCAGCCTTGTTGCTTTCTATTATACCATGAGTCTTGAGATGTTTTACTAATGTTTTCACAGAACCTTCTCCAAGAGATAGTTCCTTACACAATAAGTTTCTACTTACATGCCCTTTTTTTGCTATTAGCTGTAATACAATAAACACATGAACCGAATCAAAAGAAAGTATTCTACTTGGAGCATATCTGCTTGCAATCTTAGCCAGTGCTTTGACATATATATGCACCCCTATTTCACCTCTACGCAGCAGATATTGCTATTATTGTTCATCTGTAATAATTAGTTTTATTACATTCCATAAGCACAGATAAACACAAACTGATTTATCGATGGCTATGGTTGGATAAACTATCCTAATATTTATATACTACATGTTTGACTAGTAGATAGATAAATGTCTGTCATTAACAAACAGATTGCCAAAGAGAGCAGCAACGTACCAAAAGTAGCAGTAGGAGCACTCCTTGGGATTTTAATATTTGGAATGTTCGTAGTCGGATATGACCAAGGGCAACTCGCAGAAGCCTTTCTTGGATCGATGGGAATTCATCCAACACACACTCAATTAATGTTTCTGCATGAATTTAATCACGATCTAAGACATGGTGCAGGATTTCCATGTCACTAATGTATTAGCAGTCACAAACGCATCAGACGGGGTAAAACCGTAGATGAAGACACTAACCTTTATCTGTATAACCCTTCTTTCTGGTGCAATCGCAGGTACTTTGCTTGGTCTAATCAATCAGGTTGTAGTTGAACCATATATTGACAAGGCTATAGGAATTCAGACACAGAGGGCTATCGATGCTGGACAAACTATTGATCCAATGCAGCAATCAAACTATCGCATGTGGCAGAAAGGCGGAGAGATAGTTGCAGCTACAATATATGGCATATCATTATCGGCATTATTTGGAATCATCTTCGCTTATAGCAGAAATTCAAAATTATTGCCAGGTTCAAACAATAAGGTGAAAGCGTTAGTCTTGGCAGGTATAATGTTTTTTGTTCTGTTTTTGGTTCCTAGTTTCAAATATCCAGCAAACCCGCCTGGAGTAGGAGATCCTAAAACAATATACTTGCGAGAGGATCTGTATGTGGGATTTATTCTTAGTTCGGGATTCACAGCTTTAGGACTTGCTTTTGTATACAGAAAATTTGAAAACAATAACGCGTTATGGTCTAAGAAAAAGTTAATGCTTCCATTGATTTACGCAATCGTTATGGTAATTGCGTATGTATCCTTCCCACAAAATCCTGATAAGGTTACTATACCTATGGATTTGCTTACAAGTTTTAGAATCGCAGCTACATTTACTATCGGTATTTTCTGGGGTTTAATGGGCATAATTCTAGGCTCATTCTGGGATATGCTCAAACCACATGAAACTAGCAAAATTGCATCGGTATAGTTCAAGGCTCCTCAATCTTTCTGCCCTTTTTATTTATAGTGATATAGTAATGGGGATATTTATTGTAAATGCATAGATATTCTTTTAAATTAAAATGACTTGTTATAAGTACGAGCCTGCAAAATGGTGACCCGGGTTTCCGTTCACTGGAGGTCATTATTATGGTAAAGGGGAAAGGCCAAACACGGAACTATTGAGTGTGCGTATAAGGCCCAAGCTATGATACATGAATATCCATAGTAGTGATAGAATGCATCGATGCCAGTACTGTCCAAAGTCAGCTGGTGCTGCTGTAGCTCTCGCATTGTTTAGAGGTACACCTAGGCGTCGGTATCTATTATTTTGGCCATAGAAGCAGCTCTAGTGTGTCTATCCAGGATAGATGTTGGTGGTCATTATCCCTTGGATGTAGTAGGGGGAATTCTTTTGGGAGTTGGAGTATCTCTTATTTTTACAGGTGTAGATGGACGTATGGAGTCACTAATGACACCTATAGTGAAGAAGATAATAAAACGATAAATTTTTATCTTTCCCCAGTCGGGTCATGATCGGCAGTTGTATTAAGGGAGCTGAGAGGGGAGCAAATGATACTAATAACAATAATTTGTACACTCCAACTACTATAACTAAGAGCATGCAAAATAGTCTGAAGGTTCAGATGCGGGAGGTTTGGATTCTTTTTTTACAATTGTGACACTGAAAATATAAGATGAATACCATCTATGACTACAAAAGATAATTCTGATCAAAACAAGAAAACGGCCCTTGGAATGCGTAACGTCATTGCAATGGGTTTTGTAAGTTTTTTTACTGATTTTTCAACAGAAATGATTTTGGGGGTATTGCCACTCTTCATAATTACGAACCTTGGAGCTTCTAGATCTATTCTTGGAGGAATTGAAGGATCAGCTGAACTTATCAGTTATGCCTCCAGATTGGTTTCTGGTTCGTTATCTGATAAATTAGGAAAAAGAAAAATTTTTGTTCTTGCTGGGTATGCTTTATCTACAATCAGTAAACCTTTTTTTGCAGTAACTACCGGATGGTTTGATGCTTTTATTGTTAGAGCTGCTGATAGAGTTGGCAAAGGGGTAAGAACTGCACCGCGTGACGCACTGATAGCCGATTCAATTCCTGAATCCAGTTCCGGTAAGGCTTTCGGAATACATAGAACACTTGACCAAATGGGAGCTATAGTTGGACCAATAGTAGCTTTTGCATTACTTCAGATAATCGGTATCCGTGGAATATTCCTCTTCTCCTTAATTCCCGGTGCTATTGGAGTTATTATTTTAATATTTGTTGTAAAAGAGGCAGTAGCTTTCAAGAGTATCTCTCAAAGAACTACAACAATGCTTTCCAACTTTGGGAATGTTTTGAAGGGAAATCGACCTTTTGTTCTTCTACTAATTATCTCTGGCATATTTAGCCTAGGAGCTTTCAACTACTCTTTTATTTTACTCAAAGGCTCTAGTCTAGGAATCAGCCAAAATGTCATACCTTTGGTATATGCTGTAATTAATATTTCACATACTTTAATTGGTATCCCTTCTGGGGTATTGGCTGACAGAATTGGCAAGGAAAAAGTGTTGGTAATTGGATATGCAGTATTCGTAATCTCATCTTTGCTTATGGTTCTATTTACTGCAAACTCTTTTTACGCATACTTATTGGCAGCTGTGTTTGGGGTTTATATGGGAATATCAGATACATTGCAGAGGGCAATTATACCAAGATACATTGCTTCAGAGTTACGAGGTACAGCATATGGAATATACAATGTTGTAATTGGCTCTGGTTTCTTTGTAAGTAATGTTGTATTTGGGTTTTTATGGGACCAATACAGTTTAGCTATCGCAGTGTATTACAGCATGGCCTTCGCATTAGCTGCCATAATTGGAATGATTGTATTTATAGGAAAGTTTCCAGTAGCCCCAGCGTCGCTATGATTCAGCTCATAGTAATTTTCGATCTAATTTAGCCAGCAGCATCTTTCTTTCAGTTTGTATTCGTGATTAGGTGAGGTGTGTGTATAATATGATGTTTTTCTATTAAAACTATTTGGATTAATCAAGGGTGTGCTAACATAATTAACCGATAATTATAAAACGTATCTGTTATTAATTTAATGTAATGACAAACCGAAGTGCAGAATGGCCATTATTCGGCGTTATTGTGATCACCTTGATGCTCACAACAGGTTCAATCTTCGCTAGCTCAGTCCTAGCAGTTAAGAAAGGTAGTAGCAGTAGTGTAACAAGTGTCCATAAGACCCCGAGTAAAACTACCACGCCTCATCATTTCAAAGGTGTGAAGGTTTTTCGTGTTCATACCGTGCCATCAAAGGTGGCCATTGGTAATACCTTCGGTCTACGGGGCATTGTGTTTAACAACTCCACAGCCACAATTACATTTGGCAATGGAACTTGCACTTCACCGCTCTCTATCACATTTAATAAAAATGTCATTACCGAACCTCAGGCAACAACTGCATCTTGTAAAGCGCAACAAGTTACTCTAAAGCCTGGAGGGCAGTCTCATATACTGAGTCCAAATCTGTCAGGAATAATATATAGAGCCACTGCTCCTGGAGTGACTAATGCTACAATGACTTTTAAATATGGGGCTGTAACCGCAACAAGTAAATCACCTATTAGCGATAGTATTTCTAGAGTATACTCATTCAATATACTTCCTGCTGGTTCCCAACCTACGAGTCTGCAGCACAGTCCACGATCTACTCCTAGTTCGCAGCCTGGTGTCTTGAAGACAGTACCATAGGCGAAGCCCAAAGGTTTTAGAGTAGTCATTAGTTGTAGCACTTACATAGATAGGTGACACTTTCAAATACCCACATAGGTTACACTTTTGTGCCTGGTATTATTTCTGTTGTGCGATCTATTGAATGTTTGTAGAAACATTTCAGATGGTGTTAGTCCATTTATGCCTCCATGTTCCCTTTTGTCGTTGTATGCCTTGACAAACATATAATATCTTATCTTCCCCTCATCTATGCTTGATATGACTTCAACTGAAATGAATTCGTTCTTCACTATCTTGTTATATGCCTCTATTTTTCCTTGCAGCTGTGCCAAATATGCTAAAGCTTGATGTATGTATGTATTTTGGCTTTTTTGTATTTAAACAAAGTTATACTTGTAACGTATTTAACTAGCGTTGGACTACGAGAGATGTCTAGAAGATTCACTGGCTGATTGCAAATGAAGGTGCTTTAATCAAAACCACCTAAATCAGTCACGACAATGCAGATGAGGTCTTCCGGTAGATGAAGAATTAAATAAACTTGTAAAGGAATCTAAGGCAACTCGTTAAGTGAACATATCTTCGTCTAAGGAGTAGATTACGAGATTACTCAGAATGTGATTTTAGCTATCTTGATTTAAGTTCATGGCATCCAGGATAGCATTTCGATGCATCCACACTAACTTACGCTCACTTACATTATATTATACCTAGTTATCTACAAATGCAAGTACTTCGATGCTACTGCAAGTGGGATATGGACCATAATTTTATCTGTTGTTTTATCATAGATGCCATAGA
>Ga0207416_1004807_pt1 | contig 11286 bp, 12 predicted proteins | sample PaiPotPPM11metaG_FD_184107 | JGI IMG/M metagenome (GOLD analysis project Ga0207416, IMG submission 184107) | Iron sulfur acid spring bacterial and archeal communities from Banff, Canada, to study Microbial Dark Matter (Phase II) - Paint Pots PPM... ...
CCGATCCACTGCCCCCGGCCCTCCGCGATCGTGATCGCCCCGATGCGGTGCGCGGCGCCGCCGCCGGCATGCAGCACGAGCGAGTACGTGCCGTCCGGCACCGAGTAGTCGACGTTGACGACGATGCTGGCCGGGTTCGTGTTGGACACCGCCACGTGGCCGACCCGGACGCCGTTGCCGCCGACCATCGCCACGCTGTGCAGCACCGGCGCCGCGGCGGGGGCGCTCGGGCCCGACTCAACCGCCGGCACGATCACCGCCGCCGCGATCGCGGCCGCGGCCGCCACCGCTGCGATGCCCGCCGTCCAGCGACGACGGGCCCGTCGCCGTGAGCCTCGCAGCTCGGCCTGCACCCGGCGGGCGAAGCCGGCCGGCGGCTCGGCCTCGGGGGCGAGGCGGGCGAGCCCGTCGGCGACGGTGGCGAGCTCGCTGACGTAGTGCTGGCACCGGGGGCACGACGCGATGTGCAGGAGCACCTCGGCGCGCTCGGCGCCGTCGAGGATCCCGAGCGCCAGCTCGGGCGCCGCGTCGCGGGTGGCCGCGCAGCCGACGCCGCTCACTCGGCCGCCTCCTCGGTCGCCATCGCGAGCCGCAGCCGGCCGAGGCCGGCGCGGATGCGCGTCTTCGCGGTGCCGAGCGGGATGTTCTCCCGCTCCGAGATCTCACGGGCGCTGAGCCCGACCACGCCCGCGAGCACGATGGCGCGGCGCTGCTCGTCCGGGAGGGTGGTGAGGGCCTCCTGGAGCCGCCCGACGTCGTCGGTGACCACCGCCGCGTCGGCCGGTCCCCGGCCCGGGGCGGCGCCGGAGAGATCGACGAGGGTGTCGGGGTCGATGGCGACCGGGCGGCGGACCCGCAGGGCGTCGATGGCGAGGTTGCGGGTGATCGTGAGCAGCCAGGTCACGACGCTGCCCCGGCGGGGGTCGAAGACGGCCGCGTGGCGCCACGCCCGGAGCAGGGCCTCTTGGGCGACGTCCTCGGCGGCCCGGGGCTCGCCCACGATGGTGAGGGCGAGCCCGAAGATGCGACGCTGGAACCGCTCGACGAACGCCGACGCGGCATCCGGATCCCCGGCGGCCATCCCGGCCACGAGCGCATCGTCGGCGACCTGCCACATGACAGATGGTTCTACGGGGCCCGGGGTCCGGTGGATTTGGCCACCGTAGGCGCCCCCCCGCCCATCCGTTCGCCGCGCTGGGCCGTAGCCTCCTTCTAGGAACCCGAACGCCTCACCCTGGGAGCCTTCGATGCGCAAGCTGCTCACCGGCGTGGCCGTCATCGCCGCCGCCCTCGTCCCGGTCGCCCTCGTCGCCCCCGGCGCCGTCGCCGGGGTGGCGGCGAAGTCCAACCCGCCGGTCAAGCTCCCCGGCAAGGTGACCAACAAGGGCACCGCGGTCGCCACCGGCGGCGCGATCGAGCTCGACCAGCACGACTTCTTCTACTCGCCCACCTTCGTGCAGATCCCGAAGAACACCGCGACCCTCACCGTGACGGTGAAGAACATGGGCTCGGCCCAGCACACCTTCACCGTGCCCGCCGACCACATCGACCAGGTCATGAACCCCGGGGACACGATGGTGTTCAATGTCGCCATCCCCGGCAACGGCGCCTTCAGCTTCTACTGCCGGTTCCACAAGAGCCTCGGCATGCAGGGCGCCTTCTTCGACAAGAAGGGCGCGAAGCTCATCAAGACGACGAGCACGAAGTCGAACTCGGGCTCGGGCAGCTCCGGCGGCGGCAGCGGCAGCTCGGGAGGCTACGGCTACTGAGCTGAGTCGGGCGCGGGCTTGCGCGCCAGCCCGTGCCCGAAGAAGCCGCCTCGGGGCCGCGCGTGCGCGTGGTAGTGGTCCGGGATGTTGCGCATGTTGTCGTCGACGTAGTGCTCGAAGGTGAAGTACTCGGCCACGACCGCGGCCAGGCGGTCGTGCATGTGCGCGAGCGCCGGCGGCGGCGGCTCGGTGTCGTGGACCCGCCACACCACCATCGGCACCGCGCAGATCTCGCACTCCGCGATCCAGCACACGTCGTCCTCGTGGAACCACGGTGTGATGCGGGCCGCCTCGCACAGGTCGCAGTCGGGCGACGGCCCGGCGGGACCGCTCACGCGTCGAGCGCGGCGCGCAGCTCGGCGACGAACGCGTGCGCATCCTCGGGTCCGCCGCCGCGCAGCAGCCGGGCGATGAGGGCGCTGCCGACGATGACCCCGTCGGCGGCGGCCGCCGCCCCGACCGCCTGCTCGGGGGTCGAGATGCCAACCCCGACCAGCACCGGGCGGTCGGTGGCGGCCTTGCAGCGTCGGCCCATCTCCACCGCCTCGGCGGCCAGGCGCTCGCGCGCCCCGGTGACGCCCATCAGCGCCACGCCGTAGACGAAGCCGCGCGACCGGTCGCAGATCGCCCGCAGCCGCTCGGGCGGCGTCGACGGCGCGGCCAGCAGCACGGTCTCGATCCCCGCGTCCTCGGCCGCGCCACCCCAGCCGTCGAGCTCGTCGAGCGGAAGGTCGGGCACGATCGCGCCGTCGAAGCCGGCGTCGGCCAGCGAGGCCGCGAACCGCTCGTGGCCGGCCCGCAGCACCGGGTTGTAGTACGTCATGACGACCAGCGGGACCTCCACCTCCAGCTGGGCCGCCTCCGCGACCACCTTCGCGGGCGTGGCACCGATGTCGAGCGCCCGCTGGGACGCCTCCTGGATGGTGCGGCCGTCCATGACCGGGTCCGAGAACGGGATCCCGATCTCCACCGCATCCGCGCCCGCGTCGACGACCGCGCGCACCACGTCGAGCCACGCCGCGCCGAGGCCACCCGTCACGTACGGGACGAGCAGCGAGCGGCCGGCCTCGCGACGCTCGCGCAGGTGCGACTCGAGCTTCATGCGATCGGCTCGCCGGTGAGCTGCTCGGCCACGTACGCGGCGTCCTTGTCGCCCCGGCCGGAGAGGGTGACGAGGACCGTCGACCCGGTCGGCACGGCCCGGCCCGCCTCGCGCTCGAGCCAGCCGATCGCGTGGGCGGGCTCGAGGGCGGGGACGATGCCCTCGGTGGCGGCGAGGAGCTGGAAGCCGGCCAGCGCCTCGGCGTCGGTCGCGGACGGGTACTCGGCTCGCCCCGTGGCCGCCAGCGCCGCGTGCTCGGGGCCGACGCCCGGGTAGTCGAGGCCCGCGCTCACCGAGTGCGCCTCGAGGATCTGGCCGTCCTCGTCCTGCAGGAACAGCGAGCGGGCGCCGTGCAGCACACCCGGCACGCCGCGCGCCACCGACGCGCCGTGACGGCCGGATTCGAGCCCGAGCCCGCCGGCCTCGACGCCGATGAGCCGGGACGGCGAGTCGAGGAAGGCGGTGAACGTGCCGATGGCGTTCGAGCCGCCGCCCACGCACGCGACGACGAAGTCGGGATCGGCACCGAGCAGGTCGCGGCACTGGGGCCGGGCTTCGTCACCGACGACCCGCTGGAACTCGCGGACCATCCACGGGTACGGCGCCGGGCCGACCACGCTGCCGATGCAGTAGTGCGTGGACTCGACGGTCGCCACCCAGTCCCGGAGCGCCTCGTTGATGGCGTCCTTCAGGGTCGCGCTCCCCGACTCGACCGTCACCACCTCGGCGCCGAGCAGGCGCATGCGCCACACGTTCAGGGCCTGGCGCTCGACGTCCACCGCCCCCATGAAGACGAGGCACTCGAGGCCGAACAGCGCGGCCGCAGTGGCGGTGGCGACGCCGTGCTGCCCCGCGCCGGTCTCCGCGATGACGCGGGTCTTGCCCATCCGCCGGGTGAGCAGCCCCTGGCCGAGCACGTTGTTGATCTTGTGGGACCCGGTGTGCGTGAGGTCCTCCCGCTTGAGCAGCACGCGCACGCCGAGGCGCTCCGAGAGCCGCTCGCACTCGGTCACCGGCGTGGGCCGGCCCGCGTACGAGGCGAGCAGGCCCGCGAACTCCCCTCGGAAGTCGGGCGACGCCCAGGCGACCCGGAACTCACGCTCGAGGTCGGCGAGGGCCGGCGCGAGCGGCTCGGGGACGAAGCGGCCGCCGAACTCGCCGAAGCGGCCCAGCCCGGTCGGCTCGGGTCCGGGCGGCGCCAGCGAGACCGCGCCGCGTGAGGGGGAGGTCACGGGGCGAATGTTAGGGAGTGGGTGCGCCCGCCCGGTCCGGGTTCTCAACCCCGCTCGTCGAGCGACCAGTCATAGAGGCCGGCCGGCTCACGGTCGGGGATCCACCCGTCGTGGGCGACCTCGGCTGCAGCCCGGCGGGCCTCCTCGATGAACCGGCGCAGCCGGACCGCGTCCTTGCGGCCCGACCCGGGGTCGGTCTCGACGCCGGTCGAGACATCCACGCCCCAGGGCCGGACCCGGTGGATGGCGTCGGCGACGTTCTCGTCGGTGAGCCCGCCCGCGAGCAGGACGCGGACCCCGGGCGGGACACCCTCGGCCTGCGACCAGTCGAACACCCGCCCCGACCCGGGGTCGGGCGCGTCGAGCAGCACCGCGTCGGCGTTGCTCGTGGCGGCGTCGGCCAGCGCCGGGTCGCCGGCCCGGAAGGCGTGGATCACCAGCGGCACCCGCTCCGCGATCCACCGCACCTCCGACGGGTGCTCGCGGCCGTGGAGCTGGGCCCCGGTCAGCCCGATCGAGTGGACGATCTCCACCACCCGCTCCCGGCGCTCGTCCCGGAACACGCCGACCGTCGTCGTGCCGGGCGGCAGCCGGTGGACGATCTCGCGCACCTGTTGGGATCGGACCTGGCGGGGGCTGCCGGACGCGAAGACGAACCCGAGGGCGTCGGCGCCCATCGCCACCGCGAGGAGCCCGTCCTCCTCGGTGGTGATCCCGCAGATCTTCACGAACACACGGTCGAAGGTACCGGAGGGCCTGCGGCCGGCCCGGCACTACGCTGAGCGCCCCGGGAGGCGAGCGCGCCCATGACCCACCCCACGTTCGGCTCCACCCCGGTCGGCACCGCCGGCCTCGGCGCCTCGCTCCTCGACCTGCTCGTCCGCCGCCGGGCCCAGATCGTGACCGCCTACCTGGCGCTGGCGGTCGTGGTTGGCGTCTCGGTCACCGTGGACCGGCCGACCGTGCTCTGGTTCCTCATCGGCCTCGTGGCGCTCGCCGGCGCCGGCACCGAGCGCGGGATCCGGCGGGTGCTCATGGACTGGCTGCCGGTGCTCATCGTCGCGGCCGGCTACGACACCGTGCGGGCCCAGGCCCCCGAGCTCCTGACCCGGGCCACCGTCAAGCCCCAGCTGCGCTTCGACGAGATCGTCTTCGGCGGCACCGCGCCAACCGTCTCCCTGCAGCGCTGGCTCCACGTGCGAGCCGGGCACGTGCACTGGTGGGACTACATCGCCTGGATGTTCTACCTGTCCCACTTCGTGGTGACCCTGTCGGTGGCGGCCGTCCTCTACTTCGCGAACCGGGCCCGCTTCCGCCGGCTGGCGGCGGTCGTGCTGACCGTCAGCGTCGCCGGGTTCGTCACCTACTTCATCGTGCCCGCGGTGCCGCCCTGGCTCGCCAGCCGCCAGGGCGCGCTCCCCCACACGACCCGGGTCGTGCACGACGTTTGGGCGCACCTCGGCCTGCCCGGCGTGGCGAAGATCTTCAACGGCGACGCCCAGCTGGCGAACCCGGTGGCGGCGCTGCCGTCGCTGCACGCGGCGTGGCCGCTGCTCGTGCTGCTGATCCTGTGGCCGGCCCTGGGTCGGCGGGGCCGGATCTTGCTCATCGCATACAACCTCACCATGTGCACCGTGCTCGTGTACGGGGCTGAGCACTACGTGAGCGACATCCTCCTCGGCTGGGTCTACGCCACCGGCGGGTTCGTCGTGTGGCAGCGCATCTGGGCCCGCCGGGCCGCGCTCGCCGACCCGACGCCAGCCGACGCGCACCGATCGCAGTAGGGGTGGGCGACACCGTCCTCTATGACCGCGACGGCCACGTCGCGACGATCACCTACAACCGGCCCGAGAAGCTGAACGCCATCAACGGCCAGCTGCGCCAGGACCTGAACGCGGCCTGGGAGCGCTTCCGGGGCGACGAGGAGGCGTGGGTCGCGCTCGTGACCGGCGCCGGCCGCTCCTTCTGCGTCGGCGCCGACCTCAAGGACGGGGCCGCGTCGGCGGGCAGCTGGCCGGGGTCGTTCTGGGAGATCCCGACCATCAACTCCTTCGAGTCCGGGCTCGAGGTGTGGAAGCCGACCATCGCGGCCGTGAACGGCTACTGCCTTGGCTACGGCCTGACGCTGGTCGCGGCGTGCGACTTCGTGATCGCGGCCGACGACGCCCAGTTCGGCATGCCGGAGGTGCGCCTCGGCGTCCCGACCATCGTCGGAGCCATCCGACTCCCGAAGCGGATCGGCATGCAGGCCGCGCTCGAGCTGCTCCTCACCGGCGACCGCATCGACGCTGACCGCGCGCTCGAGATCGGCCTCGCGACGCGGGTCGTGCCCCGAGACGAGCTGCTGGCCGAGGCGCACCGGCTGGCCGACCGCCTGTGCGCGGGCGCCCCGCTCGCGGTGCGGGCCGTGAAGGAGATGGCATACCGGGGTCAGGCGCTGCCCTGGATCGACGCGGTGCGCATGGGCGAGGCCATTCGCCGTTTGTGCGTCTCGCTCTCCCCTGAGGATGCGGCCGAGGGACGGGCCGCGATCGCCGAGGGGCGCAAGCCACAGTGGAAGGGGCGCTAACCCCATTCACTGGCTCAAGCTAAGACGCGCCGTCAGGCGTCGATGAGTCGGCCGCGGTGGTAGTCGTCGTAGGCGGAGAGGTCGAGCAGGCCATGGCCGCAGAAGTTGAAGAGCAGCACCCGCTCCTCGTCGGCCTCCTTGGCTGCTAATGCCTCGTCGATCACGGCCCGGATGACGTGGCCGGCCTCCGGCGCAGGGAGCTTGCCCTCGGTGTTGGCGAACTGCACCGCGGCCTCGAAGGTGGCGGTCTGCGGGTAGGCGACGGCCTCCATCCGGCCCGCCTTCACGAGATTCGAGATGATCGGCGCGTCGCCGTGGTAGCGGAGACCACCGGCGTGGATGGGCGGCGGCACGAACTCGTGACCGAGCGTGTACATCGGCAGCAGCGGCGTCAGGCCGGCGCTGTCGCCGAAGTCGTACTCGAACCGGCCCGTGGTCAGCGTCGGGCACGACGACGGCTCCGCGGCGACGAGCCGCACCGCCTCGTCAGGGACGAACGGGAGCGCGATGCCGCCCAAGTTCGAGCCGCCGCCGCAGCAGCCGAGCACGACGTCGGGACCGCGCTCGCCGGCCCGGGCCAGCTGCTCCCTCGCCTCGAGCCCGATGATCGTCTGATGGAGCAGCACGTGGTTCAAGACCGAGCCCAGCGCGTAGTGCGTGTCGGCCCGGCCAGCGGCGTCGCGCACGGCGTCGGTGATGGCGAGGCCGAGCGACCCGGGGTGCCCGGGCTCGTCGACCGGGGACGGGATCACCTCGCTCCCCCACGTCTCCATGAGCACCGTGCGGTAGGGCTTCTGCTCGTAGGAGGCGCGCACCATGTACACGGTGCAGTCCATCCCGAACTGGGTGCAGGCGAAGGACAGCGCCGTCCCCCACTGGCCGGCGCCGGTCTCGGTCGTCAGCCGCTCGATGCCCTCGGCCCGGTTGTAGAAGGCCTGCGCGACGGCGGTGTTCGGCTTGTGCGAGCCGGCCGGCGAGCCGGACTCGTCCTTGTAGTAGATGCGGGCCGGCGTCCCGAGCGCCCGCTCGAGGCGCTCGGCCCGCACCAGCGGCGTCGGCCGCCACAGGGTGAGGAGGTCGAGGACCGCCCCCGGGATGTCGATCCACGGATCGGTCGACACCTCCTGGGCGATGAGGCCCATCGGGAACAGGGGCGCCAGGTCGTCGGGACCGACCGGCTGGCGCGTCGCCGGGTGCAGCGGCGGGTCCAGCGGCGTCGGCAGCACCGGCAGCACGTTGAACCAGGCGGTGGGGATCTCGTCGGTGGAGAGGGTGACCCGCGAGGTGCTCATCGTGACCCCCGTTCGAGGGAAGCGAGCTCGGTCAGGAGCGGCACCGGATCGGCGCGCCGCACCAGCGCCTCGCCGACCAGCACCGCGTCGTAGCCGACACCGGCCACCCGCTCGGCGTCGGCGGCGCTTCGTATCCCGCTCTCCGCGACCGCGATCACGTCGCTCGGGATGCGGGCCGCCAGCCGCTCCGCGACCCCGAGGTCCTCGTCGAAGGTGCCGAGGTCTCGGGCGTTGACCCCGACGACCGCCGCGCCGAGCGCGAGCGCGACGTCGAGCTCGGCCTCGTCGTGTGCCTCCACCAGGACCGCGAGCCCGATCGCGCCCGCCAGCTCGTGCAGGTCGCGCAGCAGCCCCAGGTCCGGGACCGCGGCGACGATGAGGAGGACGGCGTCGGCGCCGATGGCCCGGCTCTCGTAGAGCTGGTCGGCGTCGATCACGAAGTCCTTGCGCAGCGCGGGGGTGTCCGGCGCCGCGGCGCGCGCCTGACGCAGGTCCTCGACGGTGCCGCCGAAGAAGAGCTGGTCGGTCAGCACCGACAGCGCGGCCGCGCCTCCCCGCGCGTAGGTGGCGGCCGTCGCGGCGGGGTCGAGGTCGGGCGCCAGATCACCCTTCGACGGCGACCGGCGCTTCAGCTCCGCGATGACCGCCAGCTGCCCGCCGGTCCGGAGGGCGCCGATGAAGTCGCGCGGCGGGGGCGCGACCAGCGCCGCTTCGTGCACCGCGTCGCGTGCTTGCGGCTGGTGGAGCAGGCTGACCTCGTCGCGCTTGGCGCGCAGGATGTCGTCGAGGACGCTCATCGGTTCCCGAGTGTGCCAGGATCCCCGCCGTGGCAGCCACGACGTTCCCCGACGGCTTCCTGTGGGGCACCGCGACCGCGGCCCATCAGGTCGAGGGCAGCAACTGGAACAACGACTGGTGGGCGTGGGAGCACGCCGAGGACACGCCGGTCGAGGAGCCGTCGGGTGACGCGTGCGACCACTTCTGGCGCTACCCCCAGGACATCGCGCTGCTCGCCGAGCTCGGCTTCGGGGCCTACCGCTTCTCGCTCGAGTGGTCGCGCATCGAGCCCGAGTACGGCGAGTTCTCGACCGCCAGCCTCGACCACTACAAGCGGATGATCGCCGCCTGCCGCGACCACGACCTGGTCCCGGTCGTGACGTTCCACCACTTCACCACCCCCCGCTGGGCGGTGGCCGAGGGCGGCTGGGAGAACCCCGCCACCGCCGACCGGTTCGCGGCGTTCTGCGAGCGGGCGGTCGGGCACTTCGGCGAGGAGATCGGCATGGCCTGCACGCTGAACGAGCCGAACATCGTGTCGCTGATGGGCTGGCTCTTCGGCATGTTCCCACCCGGTCAGAAGGACCGCTTCGACGCCTACCTGCGCGTCACCGAGCACCTGCAGGCCGCGCACCGCAAGGCCTACGACGTCCTCAAGGAGGGGCCGGGCGACTTCCCGGTCGGGCTCACGCTCTCGATGGCCGACTGGGCCGCCGAGCCCGGCTACGAGGACGAGCTCCCGCGGTACCGCGCCGCGCACGAGGACACCTACCTCGAGGCGGCGCGGGGCGACGATTTCGTCGGCGTCCAGGCCTACTCGCGGAACCGGGTCGGGCCCGACGGCGTGGCCGGGCCGGAGCCCGGCGTCGAGGTGCTCCCGATGGGCTACGAGTACTGGCCTCAGGCGGCCGAGGGCGCGGTCCGCCACGCCGCCGAGGTCGCCCGCACGCCCATCTACGTCACCGAGAACGGCATCGGCACCGACGACGACGAGCAGCGGATCCGGTACGTGCGGGACTCGCTGGCCGGGGTGGCACGCACCATCGACGACGGGCTCGACGTGCGCGGCTTCTTCTACTGGTCCCTGCTCGACAACTTCGAGTGGGCGTTCGGCTACCGGATGCGCTTCGGCCTTGTCGCCGTGGACCGGGCCACCCAGGCCCGGACCATCAAGCCGAGCGGGCGCTGGCTGGCCGAGGTCGTGCGGTCGAACCGCATCGACTGATCACCCGCCCCTCACCGTCCCTTCACCGGGAGCGTCGACGCTTCCGGGGAGGGGAGCGACCAGAATGGGCAGCGTGGAGAAGGGGACGATCGTCGTCGTCGACGACGAGGACAACATCGCCGACCTGGTCGGCCTCTACCTGGAGCGCGAGGGCTTCCGGGTCCTGAAGGCCGCCACCGGCGACGCGGGGCTGGAGGCGTTCCGCCAGCACCGGCCCCGCCTCGTGGTGCTCGACGTGGGCCTGCCCGACGTGGACGGGCTCGAGATCTGCAAGCGCATCCGCCTGACCTCCCAGGTGCCGATCATCTTCCTCACCGCCCGCGACGGCGAGGTCGACCGGGTGCTCGGGCTCGAGCTCGGCGCCGACGACTACCTCACCAAGCCGTTCTCCCCCGCCGAGCTGGTCGCCCGCGTGAAGGCGGTGCTGCGCCGCACCGACGGCGGCCCCGCGCCCGAGGTGGTGCAGGCGGGCCGGGTGACGATCGATGCCGGCCGGCGGGAGGTGCGCGTCGACGACGGCGCGGTCGAGCTGACCACCAAGGAGTTCGACCTGCTGAAGTTCCTCGCCGAGCGGCCCGGCCTGGCCCTGTCCCGCCAGCAGATCCTCGACGGCGTCTGGGGCTACGACTGGTTCGGCGACGCCCGCACCGTCGACGTCCACATCGCCCAGGTGCGCAAGAAGCTCGGGGACGCGGTCGCCATCGACACCGTCCGCGGCGTCGGGTACCGGCTCGAGTCCTCGCGCACCGCCGACGCATGAGCCCGGCCCCCGGGGCGCCCGACCGGCCCCGGCGGCGCCTGCGCACCCGGCTGCTGGTCGCGATGGTCGCCATCGCGTTCGGGGTGCTTGTCCTGGCCGCGGTCGGCGCCGGCGCCATCGCCCGCTCGACCGCCAACGCGGCCGCGGTGCGGAACCTGGAGAAGGAGGCACCCGCGGTCGCGGCCGAGATCGACACCCTCGGCCGCCAGTTCCGCCGCAACCGGGCCACCAGCCCCAACGCCGCCGCCACGTTGTGCCGCGGCCTCGGCGGTGTGCTCCGCATCTCGGGGACCAGCGTCGTCGTGGTGACCGCCAACGGGACCGTCCAGGAGGGCGTCGCGCCCCTCCTCGGCAGCTCGTGCGCGAACCAGGGCAACGTGCAGCTGCCCCGGGACCTGCAGCCCTCCGACCTGAACGTGGACCAGCTGATCGTGGGGCAGCGTCAGTCGGGGGTCGTGAACGGCACCGCCTTCGTCGCCGACCCGCTCCCCACCGTCGGCTCGATCACTCCCGTTGTCGTGCTGACCCAGGGCGTCCAGACCCAGCCCCTGGGCCGAGCC
>Ga0207416_1004808_pt1 | contig 11284 bp, 11 predicted proteins | sample PaiPotPPM11metaG_FD_184107 | JGI IMG/M metagenome (GOLD analysis project Ga0207416, IMG submission 184107) | Iron sulfur acid spring bacterial and archeal communities from Banff, Canada, to study Microbial Dark Matter (Phase II) - Paint Pots PPM... ...
AATGCCATAGGTAAACTCGTAATCGTTGCAGCTTGCTGTGACATTGGGGTGCTCCGTTGTGGGCTTTGGACAAGCCACAGGGGAGTACCCCTCTTCCGTTCCTGACACAGAGATTGTTACGTCACCGACGTAAGCTGACAGTTGACAATCGTCAGCAATTAGCTTACATTGCCGGATCGTGATCAGGACCTTCAAAAGCAAGGGCCTAGCCGAGCTTTGGGAGAACGGTCGAACCGGTAAGATCGACGCGAAGATGCACGCCCGTATCTTGCGTCGCCTGGATCGCTTGGACGTCGCCGCGCGGCCGGAAGAAATGAACGTTCCCGGCTTCGATTTCCATTCCTTGCGAGGCTTCAATCCGACGCGTTATTCGGTCCATGTGAATGGACCATGGTGCATCACGTTCGAATTCGAAGACAGCGACGCCTGCCGGATAGACTTCGAGCAATATCACTGAGGAGAAGCTATCATGGCCCGTGTGGCCAAGCGCAATTCGAATCGCTGCCCAACCCATCCCGGCGCTTTGCTGCGGGAGGATGTGATACCGGCAACTGGCAGGACCAAGGCCGAGATCGCGCAGCTTCTCGGCATTTCACGCCAACATCTCTACGACATTTTGCGCGAGCGCAAGCCGGTGTCTCCGGCCATTGCGGTGAGGCTCGGCAAGTTGTTCGGCGACGGTGCCGGAGTTTGGGTGCGCATGCAGGCCGCTTGCGACACATGGCACGCCGAGCGCAAAGAGGATGTGAGTAAGATTCCCACGCTCCGAGCGAAGGCTGCGTAGCGGGCGCATCGTGGACTGCCATTGAGGAGAGACGGCGATGGCACAGAATAAATTTGTAGCGGTTACGCCTGGCGAAATGCTGAAGGACGAATTTCTTGCAGAGTATGGTCTGTCGCAAAACCAACTGGCAAAAGCGATCGGGATTTCGCTGAACCGGATTGCCGAGATCGTCAACAATCGGCGGCGTATCACGGCAGACACCGCGCTTCGGTTGAGCTTGTACTTTGGCAATAATCCGGAGTTTTGGATGAATCTTCAGACCCATTACGATCTGAAAATGGCGCGGCGGAATCTCAAACCGGGCGATGCCAAGCGTATCAAGGCTCGGGCTGCGTGAAATGGCCCGCGTCGCCAAGCGCGATCCGAAGCGCTACCCGACCCATCCCGGCGCTCTGCTGCGGGAGGATGTGATTCCGGCAACCGGCAGGACCAAGACCGAAATCGCGCAGCTTCTCGGCATTTCGCGCCAGCATCTCTATGACATTCTGCGCGAGCGCAAGCCGGTGTCTCCGGCTATTGCGGTGAGACTTGACAAGCTGTTCGGAGACGGTGCCGGAGTTTGGGTGCGCATGCAGGCCGCTTGCGATGCGTGGCATGCCGAGCGCAAAGAGGACGTGAGCAAGATTCCAGCGCTCCGCGCGAAGGTCGCGTAGGGGTCGGCGTTACCCCATCTACTGGCTACTAATGGCCGCGCTCACCAGCTTTACGCCATCCGGGCTCGCCCATTCGGCGGGGCCCGCCATGTTGCCGATCTCGCAGCCGGCGCGGTCGACGATCAGCGTCGTCGGCATGCCGAATGCCTTGCCGGCGGTTTTCAGGTCCTCGTACACGCGGGCGCTCGCGTCGGAATAATAGGCGAGGTGCTTGATGCCGACGTCTTTGAGGAAGGCGAGCGGCTTTTCCGGGTCGCGGGTGTCGATGTTGACGGCGACGACTTCGAAATTCGGGCCGCCGAGATCGGCCTCCAATGCGTCGAGCGCCGGCATTTCCTTGCGGCATGGCACGCACCACGTCGCCCACAGATTGAGAAGCACGGTGCGGCCGCGCCAATCGGCAAGCTTGCGGTCGTGGCCGGCGGCGTCCTTGAACGCCGCGTCCGGCACTAGGAACGGCCGTTGCGCCAGCGTGAGGGCTGCGACTTCGCCATGCACCAGCGGGGCGATCTTTGCCGCCGTATTAACCGCCGGCCGGCAGGCCGCATCGGCCGGATTGCCTCGCAGCCGGTCAATCCCGTATACCCCCGCCAGCACGGCCAGGGTCCCGCATAACGCAACGATGCCGCGAGCGATGAGCTGGCGGCGGCGGACCTTATAATACGGCTCGGTCGGTAACCCGGTCATAAGCGATAAAACCTCGGCGGACGCACGATGAGCAACAAAATGTGGGGCGGACGCTTCGGGTCCAAACCCGACCCGATCATGGCGGACATCAACGCCTCGATCGAGTTCGACCGCCACCTGTACCGGCAGGACATCGCCGCCAGCAAGGCCCACGCCGCGATGCTTGCGAAAAAGGGCATCATCACGGCGCAGGATGCGAAGAAGATCGCTCACGGTCTAGACACGATCCTGTCAGAGATCGAGGCCGGCAAGTTCGTCTTCCAGCGCGCGCTGGAAGACATCCATATGAATGTCGAGAACCGGCTCACCGCGCTGATCGGGCCGGCGGCCGGGCGGCTGCATACCGCACGGTCGCGCAACGATCAGGTCGCGACCGACTTCCGGCTGTGGCTGCGCGATGCGATCGACGAGCTCGATGCGCGGCTTGCCGCCTATCAGCGCGCGCTCGCCGAGAAGGCGCTGGCGCACGCCGGCACGGTGATGCCGGGTTTCACGCATCTGCAGCCGGCACAGCCGGTGACGTTCGGCCATCATCTGCTCGCCTATGTCGAGATGGCGGCGCGCGACCGCGGCCGGTTTGCCGATGCGCGGACGCGGGTCAATGAAAGTCCGCTCGGTGCCGGCGCGCTCGCCGGAACGTCTTTTCCGATCGATCGCGCCATGACCGCGAAGGCGCTCGGATTCGCGCGCCCGATGGCGAACTCGCTCGATGCCGTCGCCGATCGCGATTTTGTGCTGGAGACATTGTCGGCTTGCGCCATTGCCGCGGTCCATCTGTCGCGCTTCGCCGAGGAGATCGTGATCTGGTCGTCGCCGCTCACCGGCCTGATCCGGCTGTCGGACCACTTCACCACCGGCTCGTCGATGATGCCGCAGAAGCGCAATCCGGACGCAGCCGAACTCGTCCGCGCCAAGACCGGCCGCGTCGTCGGCGCGCTGACCGGGCTGATGGTGGTGATGAAAGGATTGCCGCTCGCCTATCAAAAGGACATGCAGGAGGACAAGGAAGGCGCGATCGACGCCATCGGCGCGCTGGCGCTGTCCATCACTGCCATGACCGGCATGGTGCGCGATCTCAAACCCGACGTCGCGGCGATGCGGCAAGCGGCTGGCGCCGGCTATTCGACGGCGACCGATCTTGCCGACTGGCTGACCCGCACCCTCAAGCTACCCTTCCGCGAGGCCCATCACATCACCGGCCGGATCGTCGCCAAGGCCGCCGAAATCGGCGTGCCGCTCGACAAGCTGCCGCTGAAAGCCATGCAGGCGATCGAGCCCAAGATTACCAGCAAGATCACCAAGGCGGTGTTCGGCGTGCTCTCGGTCGAAAGGTCGGTGGCGAGCCGCAAGGTTTACGGCGGCACCGCGCCGAGCCAGGTGCGCGCCCAGGCCCAGCGCTGGCTGAAACGGCTGAAGGCAAAGCCATAAACGGGATGGCAAGACCTTCCAGACACAATCTCGCCGCCGCGGTGTGATCTGCTAAGTTAGCGCGTCTTGGAGTGTCCTTTGGCTCTCTTTCGTCCGAGTATCCGTCTTGTGCTTGTCGCGGCCGCCATTGCCGCGCTCGGGCTTGCCGCGTGCGGGCGCAAGGGCGGTCTCGATCTGCCGCCGAGCGATACGCCGGCGCCCGCGGCGAATAACGCCGAGCCAAACAGGAATCCCGGCTCATCGCTGATGCCGGGCCCGTCATTTTTGTCCGGTCCGCCGGCGGCCCCGGCGCAAAACGCTCAAGCCAATCCGGCGCCGCCGCCGGGTCCGAAAAAATCGTTCATTCTCGATCCGATCCTGCAATAGCCCGCCCCACATTCCGACGTCATGGCCGGGCTTGTCCCGGCCATCTCGCTTAGCAGTGCACGGTACCTCCGTGATCGGGATGCCCGGCACAAGCTTGCACTCGGGCCGGCCAACAGGCCGGACCCGGGTGGCCGGGCATGACGCGGACAAGCTGGTGCAAGTCAACTAAAAAATGTTCTAAACACGTTCCATGCACCACTTCGCCTATCGCGACGGCGTGCTGCACGCCGAACAGGTCAACCTCATCGCGCTGGCGGAGGCCGTCGGCACGCCATTCTATTGCTATTCGAGCGCGACGCTGGAGCGGCACTATAAAGTGTTCGCCGGCGCGTTCGCCGATGTCGATGCGCTGGTCTGCTACGCGCTCAAGGCGAATTCCAACCAGGCGGTGATCGCGATGCTGGGCCGGCTCGGCGCCGGCGCCGATGTGGTCTCCGAAGGCGAATTGATGCGGGCGCGGGCAGCCGGCATCCCGCCGGACAAGATCATGTTCTCCGGCGTCGGCAAGACGGCGCGCGAACTGGCGCTCGCGATCGAGGAAGGCATCCTCTGCGTCAACGTCGAATCCGAGCCGGAACTCGAACTGCTGGCCGCGATTGCCGCCGCCAAAGGCCGCACCGTGGCGATTTCCATTCGCGTCAATCCCGATATCGATCCGCGAACCCACGCCAAGATCGCCACCGGCAAGGCCGAGAACAAGTTTGGCATTCCGATCAGCCGCGCGCGCGGCGTCTATGCCCGTGCCGCCAAGCTCAAGGGCGTGCACATCGCCGGCGTCGATATGCATATCGGCAGCCAGATCATCGAGCTCGACCCGTTCGGCGATGCCTTCGCGCTGCTGGCTGATTTCGTGCGCGCGCTGCGCGCCGACGGCCACACCATCAGCCACATCGATCTCGGCGGCGGCTTGGGCATTCCCTATCGCGACGACAACGCGCCGCCGCCCGATCCCGATGCCTATGCCGCGATCGTCAAGCGCGCCACCGCCGGGCTTGGCTGCAAGCTGATCTTCGAGCCGGGCCGCCTCATCGTCGGCAATGCCGGCATCCTGGTGACGCGCGTGCTTTATGTGAAGCGCGGCGAGGCTAAGACCTTCGTCATCGTCGATGCCGGCATGAACGATCTGATCCGCCCGACACTCTATGACGCGCATCACGAGATCCGCCCGGTGCGCGAGCCTGTGGTCGGTGCGCAGCGAATCATTGCCGACGTGGTCGGGCCGGTCTGCGAGTCGGGCGACTACTTCGCGCTCGACCGTTCGCTGGCCGTGCCGCAGCCGGGCGAATTGCTCGCCATCATGACGGCCGGCGCCTATGGCGCGACCCAGGCCGGCACCTATAATTCCCGCGCGCTCATCCCCGAAGTGCTTGTGCGGACTGGCGAATGGGCGCTGGTGCGGCCGCGCCTGACGGCCGCGGAGCTGATCGCGCTCGATCGCCAGCCACCCTGGCTGTAGATCCGGCCGCGTTGGGATAAGGCGCGGGATCGACAAGCGCTACGCACTGCCATGCGGCGGCAGTTACGCGACCGCTCGCAGCGCGCGACTTTGACTGAGCAGAGCTGGAATTTCGCTGGCGGCTATGGCGCGCCCAAAAAGATATCCCTGGCCCTGCACGCAGCCATCAGCGCGAAGCGTTGCAAGCTGATCGGCGGTTTCGATGCCCTCTGCCGTCGTGATCAGGCCGAGACCTTTGGCAAGACCAATCGTCGCGCGCACGATCACATCGCTTTGCGGGTCTTGTCCCAGCCGGTCGATGAAGCTCCGGTCGATCTTGATCTTGTCGAAGCGCAGCGCGAGCAGTTGCGACATCGTCGCATAGCCAGTGCCGAAGTCATCGAGCGCAATTCGCACGCCGGCGGCGCGCAAAGTGTCGATGATCGATTGCGCAGCCCCGGCGTCGCTGACCAGCGCGCTTTCGGTGATCTCCAATTCGAGCCGGCGCGGATCGAGCCCGGTATCGCCGAGGATCGAGAGAACTCGCAATCCCAGGCTCGTGTCATGCAACTGGATTGGCGAAAGATTGACAGACAGGGTGAGGTCGGCCGGCCAGCGGAATGCTTCACGGCAGGCAATGCGCAGCAACTGCTCGCCCAGCTGCGTGATCAAGCCGCACTCCTCGGCGACGGTGATGAATTCCTGTGGCGTTATCGGCCCGAGGCTGGGGCTGTTCCAGCGCGCCAGCGCCTCAAAACCGATAATGCGGCATTCTTCGATGTTGACGAGAGGCTGATAATGGACCGCGACCGTGTTTGCGGCGATTGCCTCGCGCAATTCGCGCTCGATCAGCACGCGACGCTCCATGTGCTTGTCCATTTCCGGTTCATAGAACCGGACCAGCGAGCGGCCCTCCGCCTTGGCGCGGTAGAGTGCCATGTCGGCACGCCGTAGAAGCTGTTCCTGCGTCGCTCCGTCGTCCGGGGCCACCGCGATGCCGACGCCGACGCCGAGCATCACGGATGCTGCCCCGACGACAAACTGCGTTGCGAGTGCCGTCACAACGCGATGCGCGAGTCGCGCCGGGTCGGCCAGTTCAATCTTTGTCATGACGATTGCGAACTCGTCGCCGCCGATCCTGGCCATGAAGGTGCCGGAGCGCAGCACCGCCGTTACGCGGGCGGCAAATTCGATCAGCGCCTGATCGCCCGCGCCATGGCCGTGCATGTCGTTGACGGCCTTGAAGCCGTCGAGATCGAGCATCAGCACGGCGGTCTGCGCGTCGTTGGCGGCGGCCTGTTGGAGTATCTCGTCGAGTCTTTCCGCAAAATATCGCCTGTTGGGCAGACCCGTGAGCGGATCATGCCGGGCCAGCCGGTGCGATTCCAATTCCGCCGCCTCGCGGGCGTGGATTTCCTCGGCAAGATCCTGCCGGCGCCGGTAGAGATAGACGAGCAGCGTCACGCTCATCACCGCGATCAAGAAGAGTATGTCGTCGATTTCCGTATCTGCATTTTCCAGCACGAACCGGAACAATTTTGGCGGTAGATCGAAGAGGTGGCCCGCCATATAGATCGACGCCGACAGACCGGTCAGGACGATGCCGTCCTTCACGTCGCGGCGCCGCCAATCAAGCTTCTCGATCGCGGCAGTCCATCTGCCGACCATCTCGCCCATGACGCGAAATCCCTGCTCGTTTTGTTGAAGTTCCGGTTCGCTTTTTGTTCGAGTTGCTGCTCGTGTTTTGCAACTTTGTAAGATGCGATGATTGAGGAACTGCGCATTGCGGCATCGCAAATTTAAGTAAGTCTCTCCGGAAAAATACGCAGGTCGCGAATGATCTGCCGCGGCAAGGCAGTTGCGGCCTTGGGCGCGAAGGCACTGGGCATAATGATTCGTCGCCGGCTTCATCGTGCGAATCGGGCGATTTCCTCGCGCTCGATTGCTCGCTGGTCAGGGCCCAAACCGGATGATCTTCTTGCGGTCATGACGGTCGGCGTGTCTATGCCGCCGCCCGGTCCGGCACCTTGAGTGAAGGCGTTCGCAAATGCCTGAAGTCTTGCCTGAAGTGCTTGTCAAAACAGGCAAATATGCGCTGATCCGGCCGCGCCTGACGGCCGCGGAGCTGATCGCGCTCGATCGTCAGCCGCCCTGGCTTTGAACTTGCATAACAGCGGGTTGCGTGGCGGGTGGCCCTGAGAAAAGTGCCATGAACCCGCCCTCATGTTATTGTGGTGTCATGCACAATTGCAGTTCGCGCAGCCGCGAAAAAACGGGCCGATTGTGACCGAGGCGACAGTGCCAAACCCGGACCAGCGCCCCGCCGACGCCGCACGATCGCTCTTGGCGGCGACGCTCAAGCGCGCGCGCTGGACGATTTTCTGGGAGCGGCTGTGGCCTGCGCTCACCGGCTTTGCCACCGCGATCGGATTGTTTCTTGCTTTGTCGTGGCTCGGGCTGTTCCTGTGGCTGCCGCCGCTTGGCCGCGCTGCGGCTGTGACCGTCTGCGCCGTCATTGCCGCCGCCGCGATGTTTCCATTCCTGTGGTTGCGCATCCCCGGCATTCGCGACGGCCTGAGCCGGCTGGATCGTCGAAGTGGACTGCGCCATCGCCCCGCGACCACGATCATCGACGATCTCGCGGTGACGTCAAAAGATCCCTATTCGCTGGCGCTGTGGAACGCCCATGTCGAGCGTACGCTGGACGCCGCGCGTTCGCTGAAAGCGGGCTGGCCGTCGCCGCGCGTGTCGCGGCGCGATCCGTACGCGCTGCGCGCGCTGGTGCTGGTCGCTTGTGTCGCGACGTTTTTCGCGGCGGGCAGCGAACGCTGGAAGCGGATCGTGGTGGCGTTCGACTGGCATGGCGTCGTGCTGCCGGCGAATTTCCGCGTCGACGCCTGGGTCATTCCGCCGGCCTATACCGGCAAGCCGCCGCTCGTGCTGCCCGGCATGCATCCCGGCGAGACCGCTACCTTGCAGGGCAACGGCATCGTTGCCGTGCCGGTCAACTCGACGCTGGTGGTGCGCGCAACCGGCAAGCTCAATCTCGATGTGTCCGGCACGGGCGGCGTGACGCCGTCCAAGGACGCGGTGCACGCCCCGGCCGGCACCGAGGAGCATCGCTTCACTATTTCCGCGACCGGCAGCGCCACGCTGCGCGGCGCCGGCGACGATCTGACCTGGGCATTTAACGCCATTCCCGACAAGCCGCCGACCATCGCGCTGACCAAGGATCCCGAGCAGCAGAACCGCGGCTCGCTGCTCTTGTCGTACCGGCTCGAAGACGATTACGGGGTGAGCGAAGCGCGCGCGGCCTTTGCCCGCAAGGCCGAAGGTGGCGAGCAAAGCGAGGCGCCGCATCCATTGTACGGACCGCCGGATTTTTCGCTGGTGCTGCCGCAGGCGCGCACCCGCAACGCCGTCGGCCAGACCATCAAGGATTTGACCGATCATCCCTGGGCCGGCGCCGACGTGGTGATGACGCTGATCGCCCGCGACGAAGGCGGCAACGAAGGGCGTAGCGAGCCGTTCGCATTCCGGCTGCCGGAGCGCGTCTTCACAAAACCGTTGGCGCGGGCGCTGGTCGAGCAGCGCCGCGATCTCGCGCTTGACGCCAATACGCGCCCGCTCGTCATCACCGCGCTCGATGCGCTGGCGATGGCGCCGGAAAAATTCGAGCCCGATGCCGGCATCTATCTCGGCCTGCGCGGCATTTTCTGGTCGCTGGTTCGCGCCAAGAGCGACGACGACCTGCGCGAAACGGCGGCGCGGATGTGGTCGATGGCGGTGCAGCTTGAGGACGGCGATATCACCGATGCGCAAGCGGCGTTGCGCAACGCCGAAGAAGCGTTGCGCCAAGCGCTCGAACGCGGCGCTGGCGATCAGGAGCTGAAAGCGCTGATGGATCAGTTGCGCGCGGCGATGGATCGCTTCATGCAGGCCTTGGCCGAGCAACTCAAGAACAGCCAGCAACTTGCCCGTCCGCTCAATCCAAATTCGCGCGTGCTCAGCCCGCGCGACATGCAAAGCATGCTCGACCGGCTGGAGAATCTGGCCCGCAACGGCTCAAAGGACGCCGCGCGCCAGCTTTTGCAGGAGCTCCAGCAGATGATGGAAAACCTGCAGATGGCGCAGCCGGGCATGGAGGGCGACGAGAGCGACGACATGATGTCGGAGCTCGACGATCTCGGCGACATGATCCACCAGCAGCAGGATTTGCGCGACCGCACGTTTCGTGAAGGCCAGCAGCAGCGGCAGCAGGGCCAGCAGCGCGGCGGGCAATCCAGACCCGGCGGCCAGCCGAACCCGCAGCCCGGCAACTCGATGGGCGAATTGCGCCAGGGCCAGCAGGCGCTGCACGACCGGCTCAAAAAATTCCTCGACGATTTGAAGAGCCGCGGCTTTGGCCAGAACCAGCAAGGTCAGCAGGGCCAGCAAGGTCAGGGCCAGGATCAGCTGGATCAGTTTGGCCGCGCCGGCGAGGCGATGGGCGAAGCCGAAGGCGAGCTCGGCGACAACAACACCGACAGCGCGGTCAATTCGCAAGCCCGCGCGCTCGACGCCATGCGCAAGGGCGCGCAGTCGCTGGCGCAGGCGATGCAGCAGCAGATGGGGCAGGGCAATAATCAAGGCCGCATCGGGCGGCTCGGCCAGTCGCGGGCGCAGCAGGATACCGATCCGCTCGGCCGGCCATTGCGCGGCCGCGATTACGGCGATGACGTCACCGTGCGGGTGCCGGGCGAGATCGACGTGCAGCGGGCGCGGCGCATCATCGAGGAATTGCGCCGCCGCTTCGGCGACTTCGCCCGGCCGCAGGAGGAGCTCGACTACATCGAGCGGCTGCTGAAGGATTATTGAATGCTGCCACGCCGTGCCGCCGAGGCGTCATGCCCGGCCTTGTGCCGGGCATCCCGATAAGCCGGGCATCCCGATAAGGATGGCAGTGCCTTTATGTTCGAGATGGCCGGGACAAGCCCGGCCATGACGGCGCAGAGGCATGTGCACCGCACGGCTCAGGCCATCGCGCCCCCGCGTTGACACTACGCCATAACGGCCTAAATTACAGGTGTTCCGAGGGGTGCCCGAGAATGGGCTGAGAAAAACCCTTTGAACCTGATCCGGGTCATGCCGGCGAAGGGACGGGGACTTGCCCATGAAAGCAGCACGCCCTTCCAGCCGAGCCCGGGACCATACCGCGGGAGCGTGACAATGCAGGCATCGATCTTCCTGGCACGGTTGCTCGGCCCGCTGTTCTTGATTGTCGGCGCCGGTCTTCTGCTCAATCCCAAGGCGTTTCGCACCATGGCGGGCGAACTGGTGCGCAGCGTGACCTTGATCTATCTGTTCGGCCTGATCGATTTCGCCGCCGGCCTCGCCATCGTGCTCACCCACAATGTGTGGCTTATGAGCTGGCGCGTGCTGATCACGCTGATCGGCTGGCTCTTGCTCATTCGCGGCGCGGTTCGCGTTCTGATACCCGAAACCGTCATGGGCTACGCGGCCAGGATCATCCACAACAAGCAACTCATTCCGGTGTCGGGAATCGTGCTCGCACTTCTTGGCGTCGTGTTTTGTTACTTTGGCTACGTGGCCTAACCTCTCTTCAGGAGCGCATCATGAACAAGCCTCTCTCCGAATCCGATCTCGCCACGCCGAAGGTCACCACCGGCCCGATTGCGGGCTCGCGCAAGATTTTCTCGGTGCCCGAGGCGGCGCCCGACCTGCGCGTGCCGCTGCGCGAGATTCCGCTCTCGGAAGGTTCCGGGGAGGAGCCGGTGCGGGTCTACGATCCGTCCGGCCCCTACACCGACAACGATGCCTTAATCGACGTCGAAAAGGGGCTTAAGCGCGCCCGCATCGAATGGGTCAAGGAGCGCGGCGGCGTCGAGGAATACGACGGCCGCCCGATCAAGCCAGTCGACAACGGCAACG
>Ga0207416_1004817_pt1 | contig 11259 bp, 8 predicted proteins | sample PaiPotPPM11metaG_FD_184107 | JGI IMG/M metagenome (GOLD analysis project Ga0207416, IMG submission 184107) | Iron sulfur acid spring bacterial and archeal communities from Banff, Canada, to study Microbial Dark Matter (Phase II) - Paint Pots PPM... ...
GATAATAAGCGTGAAAGCCCCACAACCAGCTGCGGTACTGTTTGGCGAAATGAAAGTAATCATGGGGGTCTGATTTGCGGGCGGCGGCGGCGGTGGCGGAGGCAATTGTTGTGTCGAGCTACTCCCGCCGCAGCTTGCAAAACCCGACATCGTCAACAACAAAAAGAGAGCGCACATCATATGAGAGAAAGCCTTGTCCTTCATGAACGACCTCCACATTTGAGATTGCTCCCCGTCCCACACAACCGCTTCAAGAGGGGAAGTGTGCATCCAAACTTAGTCAGCGCACCCTTAGTCCTTCTCCTCCTCCAGCCTCTTCGCCTCTCCCGTGACAACCTTGCCCGTCTGATTTAGCCCGCTGAGCACGGAGAATCTCTTGCCTCTGTCAAGGACTATGATGTTGGCTTTTGTACCATCCGCAGCGAGGAGCGAGCCGGTACAATCCGGATAGACCGTGTAGCTTCCGTTCGGCCACGAGGAATCGGTCCAGTCGTAGGACCCATCAAGGCTGCTTCCGGTGGCGCGAATGATGCCGCGCGTTCCGTCTCCGTTAAAGACGTCGAGGCCCATCTCGGCGACAGGGCCACCCAAGGCACTGTTCACGCCCGTCCTGAGATAGGCATAGGTCCCTTTGAGGTTGGCAACGCTACAGGCCTGATCGTGGGCATGAACGTTGATGCTGGCACCTGGAATGCGGGCAAAAGTCGAAAGGAGTACGAAACCTGTCGCGAGAAGAAAATACTTTCCGAACTTGCTCATTTTTGATTCTCCTTATTATCTTTTTCCGGCTCAAACTAGAGTTCGTGTCTCTGGGGTCCGCGAATTTGCATTGATTCCGTCAAAGTGCTCAGCCTGCGTCCGGCGACATTGGCGCGAACTCGCTTGAGGCGCAATGGTCGGCGTATGGTCTGTGGCTGTTTTTGTTCTGATCGTGCAAGTCGTTGAATGTAGGCTGGTTGTAGCGAACCACACATACTCCTTAGGTGATAACTAGTGGTGATAGACTACTGGGAATCTGGGGGGGTCTTGCCATGGAGGCGACCGAGCGAACCCGCAGGATCCGATTCGACGCCTTCGACGTGGACATGCGTGCGGGTGAGGTGCGCAAGCACGGCATCCGGCTAAAGCTTCATCGCCAGCCCTTCCAGGTACTCTCGCTTTTGCTGGAGCATCCGGGGGACGTCGTTACGCGCGAGGAGCTTCGCCAGAAACTCTGGCCCGGCGACACTTTTGTCGACTTCGATACCGGTCTGAACAGCGCCGTCAAGAAGTTGCGCGACGCGCTGTGCGATTCAGCCGATGCCCCCCGCTACATCGAGACTCTGCCACGCCGGGGATACCGTTTCATCGCTCAGGTGCAAAATGGCGATTTGTCTGCCGGAGTGTCGCCGATCGAGTTGCCCGCTGTTGTTCCTCTGCGGTCAAATCCAAATGAGGACGGGCTTGGGGCGGAACGGCTGGCGGATGGAGAAGTCGACGTCCGACGAACCGGGACTTCGCGGGCGCGTCCCTGGCTTGTTCTAGGCTGTGTGGCTGCACTCGCGCTTATGGCCGTCGCCTACGTCATGCTCCGGGACCGCGCTGGGCATACGACCCAACCCAAAATCAGGTCGCTGGCAGTCCTGCCCTTGAGCAACCTGTCGGGCGACTCAACTCAGGAATACCTGGCTGACGAGATGACCGAAGAGCTGTGCGGACGCCTGGCCAGAATCCATGATCTGCGCGTCATTTCCCGTACCTCGGTCATGCGCTTCAAGGATACGAAGCTCTCCGTGCCAGAGATTGCCAAGACGCTTGGGGTGGACGCCCTCGTCGAAGGTTCGGTGATACGGCAGGGCAGCCGGATTCGTGTGCACGCCCAGTTGATTCGCGCCGCAACCGACGAGCACCTTTGGGCGGATGAGTACGACGGCGAGTTGGGGGACGTGCTTGCGCTCGAGAGCGAGGTGGCGCAATCGATCGCGCGCAGAGTGGAGGTCAAGATTACCGGAGAGGAGCGCGCCAGGCTAATTGCGGCGCATCATGTCTCGCCTGAAGTTTACGAGAGCTATCTTAAAGCCGAAAATGAATTCAGCAAGAGTAGCAGCCCGGCTGAGCTTGAACAGAGCGTTGCCTACTTTGAGGAAACGATCGGCAAGGACGCTAACTTTGCACCGGCTTACGTAGGCCTCGCGAACGTTTACGAGAGACTCGGATCAGTTCGCGGCGGTGCCCCCCCAAAGGAAACCCATCCAAAAATGATAAGTGCAGCCCGAAAAGCAATTGAACTGGATCCGGACCTTGCGGAACCACACGTCTTGCTTGCCGAGGTATATCAGAAACAGTGGCAGTGGAGCGACGCCGAAGCGGAATTTAAGCGGGCTCTGGAGTTGAACTCGAACGATGCTGGTGCTCACGTAGGGTACGCTAAGTGGCTGCTGTGCCAGGGGCGGACGGACGAAGCCCTGGAGTGGGTCCAGCGTGCCCGCGAACTTGATCCGCTCGGAGGCGCTGGGATTACTCCGGTTGGAGGCGTTGCGATCACCAATGGCTTCATTTTGTTTTATGCGAGACGTTACGACGAGGCCATCCGGGAGTTGCGAAACGACGACCCGGACCATTGGTATCTGGGGCTCGCGCTGATTGCCAACGGCCAACCGGACGAAGCGATTCCGGTGCTGGAGAAGGCGCTCGGCCCCGACCGGAATCCGGCTGTAATGGGCGTGCTGGTTCGGGCCTATGCGCATGCTGGACGACGTAAGGAGGCCCTGCGGCTGCTTGATGAGCTGAAACGACGGCAGCAGAAAAGCTACGTGGCCGCCGCGCCCTTTGTGAACGCTTATTTAGGGCTCGGCGACAACGAGCAGGCACTTGCCTGGCTGGAACGAGCCTACGAGGAACAATCAAACATGCTGCAGTTGATCAAGGTCCATCCATACCTCGAGCCTTTGCGCAGTGACCCACGTTTTGTGGATCTGGTCCACCGCGTCGGGCTCGACCAGCCCCGATAGCCAACGTATCGTTTGGAGAGGCGTTGCCTCCCCGCCTGATCATCCGCTCGCTGCCTAAAACCGGATCCGCGCTTTCAGTTGGATCATGCGGGGGGAAACATCGCCTCCAAGGCCAGATCCCAGGATGCTGGTCGGTGGCATCTCCATCGTCGATATCTGTCCGAACCCTTGGTCCGAGCTGTAGTTGTCGGGTGGGCCGAAATTTGGGTGATTGAAAAAATTAAAGAATTGGATACCAATGCCAAACACCACCTTATCACCGACGAGGCTCGTTTTCTTCATGACCGTAAAGTCAGTATTGAAGTAGCTCGGATAGCGAAAACGGTTGCGTCCTTGCGCAAAGGAAACGGCAGAGCCCGAACAAGGTCCCTGTGAATCGGGTAGGTTCCCTGCATTGAACGAAATCTCGCAACCCGCCTGCACAAACAGTGCGGCCGGATTCGGCGCTTCTGAACCGTCGGCCAGCGTAATCAACTGCGGAGGCCAACAAGGATGCGGGAAGGGTGGGATTACGGCTCCCGCTCCGCAGGAATGGGAACCGCTGAGTGGGGCGACTGGAACAGAGTAGATTGTTCCATAGAAATTGTTCCCAGCCAGGTTACCGGATTCTGCGAGATCGATCACCGTGTAAGGAAATCCGGTTCGGGCGAAAATCGTTCCCGCGACCTGCCATCCCTTCACGAGGAAATCGGGGCCGCGGCCGTGGAGCATGGTTTTGACCGGGAGTTGCCACACATAGTTCGCATTGAAGGAGTGACGAACGTCGTAATCTGCCGGTCCGTAGCTGCCCCGCAGATGAGAAGGGTCCTGAGGGTATTCGGAACTGCCTGCAGTGAATTCGTCAAGGCCGCCGTTGGAAACTTCATCCAGAGCATGGCCGTAGGTGTAGTTCGCCTGGAATAGACCATTGCCGAATCCAGCAAACTTTTTCCGAAAGGAAACAATCAAGCCGTTGTAGTTCGAGATTCCGGGTGTGGCGAATTCAGTGACACCGCTGAAACGAGGGTCGGCACAGGGCGGAACGGGCGGGCTCGCACAGACTGTGGCCGGAAATGGACCCCATCCGTAAGCATTGGCTGAGGGATTTTGCACGAACTCGTGAATTCCGTGATTTCCATAGTATCCGAGAGTCACCGAAGTGCGGGTACCAAACGGCTGCTGCACTTCCAGACTCCACTTCTGATATTGGGATGAACGGGGATTGTTCGTCGCAACGATAATGCTGGGAGGGAAGAAGTGAAGAGGATCCGACGCTTTGATCTCAGCAAGGTTGTCGCCGGCTGCAAACCCCTCGACAAAGGCAGCATTTGAGGCTGCGGCTACTTTAAAAAGGCTGTTGGTTTCTGCCGGAGCGAGATTGTAGGCGCCAGATACTGACACATGGTTAACGAGCGGTGGATTCTGAGAGAAAGGGGTTCCGAACCCGCCGGTCAGCTCATAAAACAAACCGGCACCGCCACGCACTACAGTATTATGCGAAACTCCCCGCGGTTGCCAGGCGAAACTGAATCGTGGCGCCCATAGAATAGCATCTTTGTGAAAAAAGGCTTGCCTGCGTTTCGAGAGCGCCTGATTGTAAGGTTGAGCGGGGTCGTGACTGATCGATTCAAATGGTCCAGATAATTCAGAAAAGCAATCGTGGGCACACACCGGATTCGATTCATGTTCCAGCCGCAGGGCGAGAGTAAGGGTTAGGTTGGATTTGGCGTGCCACTCATCCTGCCCATATCCCGCAAGAGTGTAGGTTGCGAAGCGCTGTGCGAGCTGCGTGGGAAACGATTGACGCAAGCGTGTGGAGTCGCTCTGGGGAGACGCTGGGTCCACGCCTCCGGAATAAAATGCATCGATGGTTTGTGGGACGACATCTCCGACCGCGTTCTGCGCATAAGCTGAGTTGCTCAAATATGCTCGCAGGAAGTCTCCGCCGAATCCGAACTTGTGCTTGCCCCGCGTCTTCAGAAAATCATCGGCGATCTCATACTGCGTGAGCCCTCGGCCGATGGGATAGCCATAGATGTAGTCAAATCCTCCCAGCGATGCGAACGGCTGACCCGCGCTAGACCAATCCAGTGTGGTCGGAAAAGCAGCCAGCGTTTGCGCCGGGTTGACGACGCTCGTCACCCCATCCTGGTAAGTACCCGCCAATAGGAACTGGTTCGCGGCGGTTGCTCCAAATGTGTGAGTTTCGTTCAACTGGGCTTGCCACCACGGCCCGGAGTAATAGACGTTGAAAAGCGGGCTCACGGGGTCGAGGACAATGGGTTGACGGCCATTGTCGTATTGCAGGAGGAAGAAAGCACGGTCGTTGGTCCGGATGTTCCAATCCATGCGGCCAGACACAAGGGATTCACTCGTCGGCTGCCCAATTGTTTCCTGAAAATGGATTGCGCACGGAAGATTCACACCGAGTTGGCCCTGTGCAGTCTTTGGACCGATGAATCCCGTGCAGCCGGTCGGGTCCTGTACGAGATTAAATCCACCAGGTGCGGCGGAAGTGGCTCCAGGTGTGGCGTTATATAGATTGAAGATCTGCCGGTAAAACGCATCGGAAGGAGATGTTGAACCCAACCTGGAGTCGATATTGGCGATGGTTGCCGCCTCGAACTGTGGGCTCGGGAGAATCACCTGCACCGGAGAGGGCAGCAAGACTCGCAAGCCCTCGGCATCAAAAAAGAAAAACAGCCTGTTTTTGTGGATCGGCCCACCCACCGAACCTGCCCATTGATTGGCGATGTCGAACGGCCGAGGATTGCCGAATGCTTTCGTGATCCAGTCGGTAGCGTTCAACACGCTACCATTCCAAAAGTACTCGGCGTTTCCGTGGAAGTCGTTTCCTCCGGACTTTGTGACGTAGTTCACAAACGAGCCTGGGGCATCACCAAAATGTCCCGAGTAGCCATCACTCACCACGGTGGCTTCCTGAATCTGGTTCTGACCCAGAAGCATGCCCGAAGCGCTAGTGAAGCTTAGATGACCTAAGTTGTCGTTCATGCCATTCACGGTGAAGAGATTTGAGGTCCCCGGCATACCCAAGATGGAAAAGTTCCCGCCCCCGCCTCCCGTGCGGGCATTATCGGTGTTCATGATTGCGCCGGGGGCGGTCTGGGCGATGTAGGTGAGGTCGTTACCGGGATTGGGTAGTTCCGAGATCTGCGTCTGGCTCATGGTAATCGAAACGTCGCCGTTGTCTGCCTGAACGAGAGGAGCTTCTGCAGTCACGACCAGTTGCATGTTTACTTTCGCAATCTCCAGCATGATGTTGACGGTGACTGGCGTCTCTAGCAATACAGTCACGCTCCGGGTTTCGCTGCGAAATCGGTCGTGTACCACGGTTAGCGTGTATTGGCTGGGAGAAAGAAAGAAGAAGCGGTACACCCCATCGCGGTCTGTCTTGGTTGACTCTATCGTGCCCTTGGTGATGTCCCTGATCTCGACATCCGCATTCGGCACAACCGCACCACTCTGATCAGTGACGACGCCGGTCACTGCGCCGGAGGTGGTTGTTTGCGCATTCAGCCTATTTAGAAAGAAGGTAATGAGGAAGATCCCAACAAGAAGCGATACCGCTATCGGACGCAAACTCATCGAACCGCCCCTAGGATTCGATTAGACAAGGCCCCCAGGTTAGTCAGGGAGACATAATACTCTTAATCGTCCCGGAATTCCCTCTCGACTTTGAAGACGTGTAGTGTCAGTCTGATTTCGATCCTTTAGTCGACTGCAGTAGTCATGCGGCACAATTCGGCCGATGCACTTTGAAATCTGCTCTTTCGTCGCCTATCTCGGCAAGACGCGCACTTCTGTACGGATGCGTGTTGTGCTCCCGCAGCGTCGGAGGCGTGTTATGCCCAGGTCAACACTACGACAACTTCGGAAGGGCGACGGTAGATGTCGCTAGGACGTGCTCGTTCCGATGCTGTCGCCCGAAAGCTTGTTCGGGGCGCATCACAGTGACTTGTGCAGCATGGCTATTGCGTCCAAAAGCAACCGAACTGTTGAATAGTAGGAGCCAACACAAAACTCGCTTGCAGCGATTGACCTGAAGGGATTCGATGCCTCGAACAAGTTCGCGTGACCTGACCGACGCGCAATGGGAGACCCTGGACAAACGCATTCCGGAACCGCCGCGCCGGAAAGACCGAGGCGGACGGCCTTGGAAGAACCGGCGTGCGGTCTTGAATGACATTTTGTGGGTGTTATGGACGGGTGTTTCCTGGGCGGATGTTCCGGACCGCTACACGTCATTCCAGACCCGCCATCGCAGATTTCAGCAATGGGTTCGGTCTGGAATAATGATGAGAGGAGTTCTCGAAGCACTTGCCATCGAACTAAGGGTTCGAGGGGGCCTGAATGTGAAAGAAGGCTTTAATCGACGGGAGCTTTGCTCCAGCGAAAAAGGGGGATCGAAAGTCGGAAAAACCAAGCGTAGCAAGGGAACGAAGATTACATGCAAGGTCCTGTTTAGCGGCGAGCGGCAGCAACGGCCCCTATCGCGTTCACTTCCAAGGTCGGTGGTTTCCGGCTCGAATGGGGTTTGGGCGTAACTGTGATCTGCACGTTATGGTCGAGTAAAAGCAAAAAGCCAACAAGCCGCTCGATGGAGAAATCAGTGAGCCGGCCCCGCTTCAAGGCGGAGATCTTGGGTTGGTCCACACCTAGCACCTTCCCGGCTCGTACTTGTGTCAGTTTGCGGACTTCGATGATGTCAACGATCCGGTGAGCCAAATCAGCCTTGGCACGTGCCTCTTGGGGATTGACAACACTCAGATCAGCGTAGACGTTTCCACTGCCTTCCACGTACCCATGCTTCTTCATAGTGAGTCGCCCCTCTTTGGCGTACTTCATATGGTTCGCGTTAAGTTCTTCCGGCTCGCTTCTCCAGTTCCACCACTTGCGCCAGCCGCCTCTCCACGAGTTCCATTTCATGCTTCGGCGTTGCGATGCCCCGCTTGGACTTCTTCTGGAACACATGCAAGACGTAAACAGCCTTTGGAAACCGCACCGTATAGACGGCCCTGAACGTATCACCCCTGAAGTCGGAAACAATCTCCAGGACGCCCGGTGCAATACCTTTCAGTGGCTTGGCGTTCTCCGGCATCTTGCCCCTCTGGACGCGCTCCAACGCGAACCCAATCTCGTCTTTGACCTCTTCCGGCAGTTCGCGCAGCACCTTCAGCGAATCCCCTATGAAGCGTAGCGGCCTCATCGAAGTGGCTGTCATGTTTCGACTCTAGAATATGCTAGTGTTGGCATACTGTCAAGGATGATAACGTGACGACGGGATCGACAAACCAAGAGTGGGTGACATTTAGCTTTTTGTTTGTTTCCCCTACCTGCCCCGGAATATTTGGATGATTTTGGCCCAGTCTAGACGTGTGTCAAGGCTGCCGAAGGCACCGTGCTAGCGGCTGCGGCCTTGACACACGTCTAGACTGGGCTATGCTCCCATCATCCGGGGCAGGTGAGTACTACATACTAGCTCCCATCGGCCCTTTGTCCCTGCATTCGCCGGATTTCTGCTGCGGTGAGATAGACTGCCCTCGCGTCTTCGTCGGCCAGGTGAGGTCTGCTATCACCTAGTTGCTTGCGGAAGCGGTTGCCAACTTAATTGCGAGTTGGTGCTTCGCGTCGCTGATTTGGTCGAGCAGTTTGTCGAACGCCTCCGGCGTGAGTCTCTGGCCCGCGGCCAGAGGCCGCAGTACATTTACCAAGAGCAACCGGACTCCGAGAATTTCAGCCAGCGATGGATCGCTGGCTGATCCTCCATTCACCTCCTGGAGGATCACATCGCGTATCCATTCGCCGCGTGCAAGCCCCTTCGACTTTGCGAACTCAGTGACTCTCCCCCGCTCCTCTTTCGTTAGCTTCACGGTCACGGGGAACACGCGATTAAGAGTGCAATCGCCGTCAGAGCGCGCGTTTCTCTTGCCTTTCAAAATTGCCATAGCCCCCTCGTATTCCGAGGTGCACCCAAGTGCACCGGAAATTGTTATGTCTTTGAAACCGCTCTAAGTGCACCGTGGTGCACTTGCACGACCCTAGAAGGGGTGGAGTGTCAAAATTCTTCCGGTGCGAAGCACCGTTTTGGCACCACCACAGAATCGGACGTGGAATCACGCCTTCACCGCACGCACAGAAGGCGTGGACTCCAGCCCGGCGATGAGCTTCTTCGGTTACACCATTTCCGTGCACAAGCTCATGCAGAATAGGCCCGCACTGGATGATCACATGGCCTTTCGATGCTGCGGCAAATGGCCTTCCGACCACAGTTCGCGACAGAGGCGCTTGGGTGATGTTTGCAGGGACCCCGTACGAGGATTTGCACGTCTGCAGGCAGTGACCCCTGGGAAGGCAATGAATACCATGAGGGGGGCAAGGCAGTCTGGACCATGTCATACTCTCGTCACTGAAAGTCGACAGCCACAGTTCATTCTCCTGATTTCAGTGGTAAAGAGACATTCTTCTGGTGCATGGCGAAGCAAAGTCTGTGCGGTTTTCGGGTCAGTTCTAATGCGTACCAGAAACGATGCCAGGCTGTGACGCAGATTATGGGAAGCCAAATCGCCGTGGATCATCGTTCATAGAGGTCTTCGCCGTTGACAGGTGATCACCCAAGGTCCGATCGAGTGACTAGCGTTCGAGAATTGCAGTTTTAGTCGGTTACGTCCTCTGGCGAGCAGAGTCAAGTTCTTGCCAAACCCTGACAGACATCAGAGAGACTCGATGGCTACCGCTCAAGTCTTCCGCAAAATTTTCCAAAGCAGGTTGCAGAAGCTTTTACCTACCAGATACATCTTGCGGACAACCGCCAAACCTCGCGAAGGTACTCTCTCACTATGGCCCACGAGCAGAGGTCGGACACAGTGAACCGGTGCAGCGAAACAGGCGGGAATCAACGCTTCGCTTGTCAGCTGCGTTGAGTCACCCGTGACCTAGCGTGAGAAACACCGGTTGTCCTATGATGATAAATTCGCAGTCGCCGACATTGGCTATTGCTGCCATCCACCACCGAGAGACTGGTACAGCTGAACCAGCGCCAAGCGCTCGTTGAGCTGGGCTTGCACCAGGTTGAGTTCCGCTGAGAAGTAATTCGTTTGACTGGTCAGCACCTGGAGGTAACTCGCACCCCCGTTCTTATAAAGGATCTCAGACAGTTGGTCGGTCTGCTGCGCTGCCTGCGTGAGTAATTCCTGTTGCTCGCGGAACTCACGATCTTTTTGAGAAGCGACGAGTGAATTGGAAACCTGTTCAAGGGCGTTCTGAGCGGTTTGCTGATAAGAGAACACTGCTTCCTGCCAGTTGGCGCGGGCGAGCCTGAGCTGAGACCGGAGCGCCCCTCCCTGGAAGACAGGCTGACTTACATTGAAGGCCGCGTACCAAGTCTCCGAGGGCGCTGTGATGAACTGGTGCAAGGCGTTGCTTTCCAGCCCTCCCAATCCGGTGAGCGACAGGTTAGGAAAGAAAGAGGCTTTGGCGACGCCAATCTGCGCATTAGCTGCGACCATGATCTGCTCTGCTTGACGAATGTCCGGCCGTCGCTCCAGTAATTCCGATGGGAGGCCGGCCGGAACGTTCTGGGGGACGGGCTGTTCGGTCAGCGCGCGTCCGCGGGGAATGGATTCAGGATTCTCGCCGAGCAGAACGCTGAGCACGTTCTCCTGTTGCTGAATTTGCCGTTCGAGATCGGGGATCGTCTCCGAAGCGGTGTAGACGAGTTGCTCGGCTTGACTCACGTCGAGCCCGGAGCCTGAGCCATGGCTCTCAAGCACGTGAGTTAACTTCAGGGATTGTTGCCGCGATGCCAGCGTGCGCTGCGAGATTTCGAGCTCACTGTCGAGCGCGCGAAGCTGGAAATAGGCCGTCGCTACATTAGCGACGAGCGAAGAAAGTACGGCTCGCTGCCCCCACTCGGTTGCGAGTAACTGGGCGCGAGCCGCTTCGGTTTGGCGGCGATATTTTCCCCAGAAGTCCAGATTCCAGATCACAGAGAGATTCAGTTCGCCTCCATTGACTTGGTAAGCAGGAAACAGGTTTGAAACCTTGGCGTTTTGCTCACTGAAAACGTTCGCACCTACGCTCGCCGAGGGGAGCTGATTGGCGCGGGTGATGCCGACTTGTGCCTGGGCTTCGAGCACGCGGGCGGCGGCGATGCGCACATCATAATTTTGCGCAATGGCGGTATGAATCAGCTGCGTGAGCACCGGATCCTGATAAAGCTGCCACCATTGCTCGTTGCCAAGCGACGAGGCTTGGGTGGCTAGTTGCGGTT
>Ga0207416_1004820_pt1 | contig 11247 bp, 13 predicted proteins | sample PaiPotPPM11metaG_FD_184107 | JGI IMG/M metagenome (GOLD analysis project Ga0207416, IMG submission 184107) | Iron sulfur acid spring bacterial and archeal communities from Banff, Canada, to study Microbial Dark Matter (Phase II) - Paint Pots PPM... ...
TTTTCGCGGGCAAAGTGCGCCGCCAATAGCGGGAAAATCACCGTTGCGATCGCCGCAGCGAAAATCTGTTGCGGGAAGTTCACCAACTTGGTGGCGTAGTTCATGCCGGCCATGTAGCCCGGTGGCAGCGTCGATGCAAAAAAGCGGTCGAAAAACAGAGCAAGCTGCCCCGCCGCAGATCCCACGATGATCGGCCCAAGCAGCGCCCACATCTTATGCAAGCCCGGGTGATGCAGATCGAGGGTAAACCGGTACCGCCCGATCTTGAGGAACGCCGGCACCTGCACGATCATCTGCGCAACCAACCCGAGTGCCGTGCCGAAGACCAACGCGAAGATGCCGTACTTCGCATTCAGCGTCACCACGCATGTGATCGTCACCACGTTCACAATGATGCCGACGAACGACGCGGCGCGAAAGCGATGATAGGCGTTAAGCATCGCCGAGAGTACGCCGCTTAAGCTCACGGCGACGATGCTGGGGATGAGCCAGCGCGTCATGTGAATCGCCACGCCCATCTGCGGCGCTGGGAAGCCGTGCGCAATAATCGGCACGTACCACGGCGCAAGGAAGTATCCCAGCACGGCACAAACCGTCAGCACGATCGCCAGCAGATTAATGATGGTGCTCGCCAGCGTCCAGGCTTCTTCTTCGCGGCCGTTCGTGATGTACTCCGAGAACGTCGGAACCAGCGCGCTCAGCAGTGCGCCGTTGAACACGCCGAACAGAATCGTCGGAATCGTGGCGGCTGCAAGGAACGTGTCCATCTCCCAGCGCGTACCGTAGTAGCGCGCGTTGATCACCTCGCGCGCAAAACCGAGCATGGTGGAGCCGAGCGTCGCCGCCATGACAAATAACGTCGAACCCGCGATCGATGGGCGATGCGGTTCCTCCGTCAATTGCTTGACGATGCGGAGGTGCGCCTTAATGAGCGCCGTCCTTCCGCAGTACCGCCGGTATCGTCTTGAGCAGAATCTCCAGATCGCCCGCCGGCGTCCAGGTATCGACGTACTCGCAATCCAGCCGCATCCACTCTTCGAACGGAACGTCGGTGCGGCCCATGATCTGCCAGAGCCCGGTAATGCCCTGCGGTACCTCTAAGCGACGCATCGCACTCGGGTCGTAGCGCTCCACTTCGCACGTTAGCGCCGGGCGCGGGCCAACCAGCGACATCTCACCGCGCAGCACGTTGATTAAATTCGGCAATTCGTCGATGCTGGTGCGGCGCAGCAATCGCCCGAGCGGATGCAAGCGCGGGTCGTTGCGAATTTTGAAAACCGGGCCGTTGAGCTCGTTGAGGTGCATCACCTCATCGCGCATCTCGTGCGCGTTCTCCACCATCGTGCGCAGCTTGAACATGCGAAAGCGCCGGCCGTGCTGGCCGACGCGCTCCTGCGAGTAGAACGGCGAGCCGCCTGTTACCGCGATAATGCCGACTGCGGCGATCGCCATCAGCGGTGAGGCGAGAATCAGCAACGCCGACCCCAAGGCGACGTCGATGCACCGTTTTGTCGCCGCCCATGATGCCGGCACCTCGCGCTCGGGTGCGCGGCGAATCGCTACTTGCATCGTTACGCCTCGAATGCTCCAAGCACCGTGCGGCCTACCGCATCGAGGCCTTCAATTTCGCCGAGCACCGCGCCCTCGTGGGGGCCCAAGTGCACGAATGGCACAAATTCGCGCGTGTGGTCGCTGCCCGGTGCCGTCGGGTCGCAGCCGTGATCCGCCGTAAAAATCACATGGTCTCCCGGGCGAAGCAAGGCTTCGAGACGAGGTAGCAGCGCATCGAGGTGCTCGAGCGCATTGGCGTAGCCCCGCACGTTTCGCCGGTGCCCGTATTTGGAATCGAAGTCGTTGAGATTTGTGAAGATAAAACCATGGTCGACTCGTTCCAGAAGATCGAACGTCTTCTCCATTGCATCGTTATTATCGGTCACCCTTACCGACGAAGTGATTCCGTGGCCGCAGTAGATGTCGCAGATCTTCCCAACTGCATGAACCGGGATCCCTCGCACCGCTAGATCATCGAGCACGCTAGGCGGCGGTTCGATGGCATAGTCTCTCCGATTCGGCGTCCGGGCGAAGGCCCCCGGGTGGCCAACGAAGGGCCTGGCTATAACCCGGTTGACGTTGTGGGGGGGCAGCAGCATCGCGCGGGCCCGCTCGCACCAGTCGTACAGAGTAGCTAAAGGAACGACCTCTTCGTGAGCGGCTACCTGAAAGACCGAATCGGCCGAGGTATAGAGGATCGGGCGGCCGGTGGCGATGTGCTCGGCACCCAGCTCCTCGATAATCTCCGTGCCCGACGCCGGAATATTGCCGAGCGGCGGCTTGCCGGCGATGCGTGTGAATTCCTCGATCACTTCGGCCGGAAAGCCCTGCGGATACGTTGGAAAGGGCACGGCCGTAATGATGCCGGCCATCTCCCAATGGCCGGTAATGGTATCCTTGCCGCGGCTTTGCTCGCGTAGGCGGGCCACGCGGGCGGTCGGCGCCGCGCTCGCGGAAAGGCCTTCGATCGCGGTAAGGTGCCCGAGGCCGAGGCGGTCGAAATGCGGCAAATGCAAGCCGCCGACCGCGCGTGCAACGTTGCCAATCGTGTTAGCGCCTGCCTGATCCGCATAGTCAGAAAAATCCGGCAAGGCACCGATCCCGCCGGAATCTATTACGATGGTTACGAAGCGCGTCATAGCTAAAGCGTGCGTTTCTGCCTTTCGGTCGGCCACTCTTCCCTAGCTAGTATAGGAGAGTGTACCTACCGGAAACGTTACAATGGCATGATAGTTCGCGCGCACTTGCGAAAACGCCGCACGGCACTTGCCATGCTTATGAATGGATGAACTCGATTGAGATATTTCTCGCTCGTCGCGCTGCTTGCTGCGGCCTTTATGGCCTCAAGCATGGGCCGCGCGAGCGCGCAGACGCTCCTGCACCTCCATGCCGATCACATCGAATTCTACTACGATCGGTTCTTGGTGGAGGCCGACGGGCACGTCCGCGTACGCACGAGCGACGGCACCACGATCCAAGGCGATACGTTCACGATGGATCTGAAGCTCAACCGTTTCATGATCGCGGGGCACGTGTCGCTGCAGGACGCAACCGGCAACCTCACCGGGGCGGCGCTTGCCGACTTCATCACGTTTAAGCGCGTCTACTTCATCCCGGTTACCAGCGCGCCCGACCGGTGGACGTACCTCAACGGCGACTATTCCCATCCCGCCAAGGGCCGCATCATGCCGGGCGATACGTTTGCGTTTCCGGATCTCTCGCACTCGCGGCTGAGCCTAACGGCCCATTCGGCCGTGATCGAAGCGCAGCAGTTTGCGCGCTTCTCCGGCGTGACGACGTACTTCGCCGGCATCGCGGCACCGCTGCCGTCGTTCTACGTCAATTTCTCCTCCAACGTCAATCTCGCCCAAAATTCGCTCTCGGGTGCGTCGTACGATGCAACGTGGAACATGACGGGCAACGCTAATTCCATCTCGGCGCTGCACGTACGATACGATAGCATCAACAAAACCTATCTATCGTTCGAACAGCATCTGTCGGGGCAACACGAATTTGCGGTATTCTCCGTCAATCCGTTGAGTCGCCCTGCGAAATTCTGGAACCTGGTTCTGCAAGACGATATCGGCAAGAAGTTCGAAATCCGCACGTTCACGCAAATGTATACCTATCAGTACGGCTTGAGCGAACCGCTCGCCGCCACTCAAACTACCTATGCGTTCGCAACGTTGGCGCTCAATCATTCATCGCTTCAGGCGTACTCAAACTTCACCGACTACAACATCCTGGGCCCCGCGCAGCAGAACAACCCGAATTTTCCGTACCCCGGTGCGCTTAATCATCCGACGCTTCTGCAACTCACGTGGAGTTCGTTCAACAATCAAATCGGCAAACTGCCGCTTTACGAACAGATTTATAGCGGTATCGGATTCAATCACGATTCCTTGGTGGGGCTGCAAAACTATGGCGGCGTCCTTTATACCACGCTGTGGAACCACGTCGTGGGATTCAACGTCTATACGCCCTCGATCAAGATCGGCGACCACTACGGCAGCCCCTACAAGCTGTGGTATATGAACGCGGCGTTCAACAAGCAGCGGCAGTGGTACAGCGTGCCGCACCATGTGGATACGGCCAGCACCACGATCAGCTTCAGCCGGCAATTTACGCGCACGATCAACGCGTACACATCGGAGAGTATCGTGAATACCGGCGATTACTACATCCACGGCGGGTACGCGCCGTATACTCCCCCCGGCGACCCCGGGTACGCGGCGTTCCGCGGCGTCTCCACCCAGCGTACGCTCGCGCTCGGGATCAACTACGTGCCGAGCCCCGAGTTCTCGGCAACCCTCTTGGCCCGCCAGCATACCGACTTTCCGCGCGCGGTTCCCGGCATCTTCTCGCTGCCGCCGCTCAATAATTTAGGGCAGTTCACCTACCAGAACTATCTCGGTGAGCCGCCGTACGATATCACCGCCGACGTGCGCGCTCGCATCAGCCCCCACATGTTGATCGATGTCTCGCGCAGCTATTACTTTAACTTCGGCAATCTGCGATGGAGTCCGCAATTTACGGTTCAGGTGACGCCATGAAGCGCTTCTTCCGCGCGGCCGCCGTGCTGCTGCTCGTCGTGCTGGTCGGCGCGGCCGGACCCATCGTCACCTCGGGCCAGTTGCTCGCATACCAGGATGGTTTCGTCTTTTTCACCACGGGCGACGGCTTCAAGGTCGCGCCGAACGTCGTCATCCTGAACGCGCAGACGCACAAGCCGACAACCGAGCAGCCGCGCCCGCGCCTGTATGCGCGCGCCGTGTTCAGCCCCGCCGGCGTGGTTACCGAGATCGATCTCTCGCACGTGGAACTCCCGGCGGAGCCCGGTGCGCAGAGCGCCGAGCAATACGCCGTCGCACTCTCCACCCCCGCGCCCAATCCGGATCTCGCGCCGCCGCAGGCGACCAAAGCGAATAACGGCGTTATCAAAACCTATTCCGGCAAGCCGGTGCTCGTGACGTTTACCGTGCAGGTGCCGCCGAATACCCCGCTCGGTTCGCAAGTCTACATCAGCACCGATACCAGCGGCTGGAACCCGCAGGCGATCGCGATGCAACGCGTCGATATCTTGCACTTCCGCGTCACCGAGCGCATCCTCTCCGGCACGATCTTCCGTTACCTCTATACGCGCGGTTCGCTGCAATCCGAAGAGCGCGGAGAGAACGGGCTGCAACGCAAGCCTCGCGAGATCGTCTTCAGCGATGCGGATGCGCGCGCCGTTCAGGACCAAGTCTACCAATGGGCCGATACCGCCACCAACGGCCAATCCGCCCAGCCCAACGCCCTGCCGACGCCCTTCAACCCGGCCCCCTTCCCAAATCTCCCCTCCGGAGCCCCCACCCCGCACCCGTAGGACGTATTAGCGGGCTTTGGGGCTCATTGGCTCAAAGGAGGTCGCGCAACTCGTTCGCGGTCATGCGCGCATCTTTGAGAATCTGTTTTAAGATGCCGGGCTTCACGGAGGCTCCGGCATGAACTGGAATCGAGGTTCGTCGGCCTCCGGCGTTTTTTAGGAAATGATGCGAGCCACGCACGCGCGCAACCACAAATCCGGCGCGTTTAAGCGCACGAATGAGTTGATCACCCGTTACGACGGGAAGTTTTTCACTCACCAGATCGTTAGGCCGCGGGAACGTCGACCATGACGAGCATCGCGCCTACATCACTCGGAGGCGCTTCCTCGCCTTCGTCACGACGCACGTCGAGACACAGCTCGATGACTTCGCGAGCATTGGTAAGACACTCTTCGATCGTCTCTCCCTGTGTGTGCGCTTCAGGGAAGGCTGGAATGTGGACGCTAAAGCCCCCCGCGTCCGGCTCGGGTTCAAGCACAATGGCATAACGCAGTAGATTGGCCATGACGATGACTTTCGGCAAGTGCGCAGACCATCTTGCCAGCCTAGGATTGCCGATACGTCTTCGGCGAGAATCGCCCCAGGAACGGCATATAACGCTTGACGTTATGCCGTGTTCGTTATATGTTTTGTAGTAACGTTTATACAAGGCAAAGTTGCCCTGCAACCAGGAGTGCCCTATGGCCATCACCACCCTCTCCAGCCGGGAGTTCAATCAGGACACCAGCCGCGCCAAGAAAGCCGCCTCAGAAGGACCGGTGTTCATCACCGACCGGGGCAAGCCGGCCCATGTCCTGCTCAGCATCGAGGAGTATCAGCGCATTACTGGCGGACATCGCAAAATCGCCGACGCGCTGGCGATGCCCGGTCTAGCCGACATCGAGGTTGATCCGCCCCGCGTCAATATAGGCATCCGACCGGCCGATTTCTCCTGATGTTCCTGCTCGATACCAACGTCATTTCCGAGCTGCGCAAAATACGCTTGGGGAAAGCCAATCCGCACATCGAGCAGTGGGCCGACAGCGTGGACGCGGGCAGCCTGCACATATCGGCAATCACTGTTCTTGAGCTAGAACTTGGTATTGTGCAGCTCGAACGCAAAGACCCCCGACAAGGCGCGGTGCTGCGTACATGGCTCGATACGCTCGTTTTGCCCGAATTCAACGGCCGGATTTTTCCGGTTGATGCGGCCGTCGCACAGCGCTGTGCGCGCCTGCACGTGCCCGACCCTCGCGCCGAGCGCGACGCGTTAATCGCCGCTACGGCGCTGGTGCACGGCATGACACTCGTGACCCGCAACGTCGCCGACTTTGAGGCAACCGGCGTGCCGCTCTTAAACCCCTGGATTTGCGCGCGTAGCATACATGCTTCTGATTCTTGATGTCCAACGGGAGGCCCGAGTCCTATGACGACCCATATTACGCCGCCGCATCCCGGCGAAACGCTTCTGGAAGACTTCATGCTTCCGCTCGACCTGTCAGCGAATCGGCTCGCACACGATCTTCGCATCCCGGCCACGCGCATCGGGGACATTGTTCACGGCCGTCGCGGAATCACCGCCGACACCGCACTACGCCTTGCACGCTATTTCGGAACGTCGCCCGAATTCTGGATGAATCTCCAGACGCTCTACGATTTACGTACCACCGCGGGTGCGAAGGCGGAAGAGATCGCCGAAGACGTGCGTCCGCGGGAGACAGCGCTTCACTAGCGCTTAAGGCTAGGCGGCCGTCCAGTCTTCGATGATAAGGGCCGGCACCTGGGCGAAGGCGCGATCGTTCGTTACGAGCACCGCATTGGAGCCCAACGCGTGCGCGGCGATAAGCATATCGAGTGGGGCGAGAGGCTTTCCGCGCAGGGCGATTTCAGCCCGTACGGCCCCGTAGTGTTCCGCAATCCCAGCATCCCAAGGCAGCACGTCGACGCGCCGCAAGAACTCCCAAACGACCGCCTGGAGGCGTTTGGCTTCCGGCCGTTTTGCCAGACCGTAATGCAATTCGCCGGCAGTGACTGCCGAAATGCACAGGGACGCCATCGGTACCGATACGACGCGCATAACGACGTTTGGCTGCTCCCGTATGAAGCCGCTCACGGTATTGGTATCCAGCATGTATCGCGTCAATCAGCACCTTCAAGCGGGTCGCGATCGTGCATCTTCTGGTCGCGTTCCTCGGCAGCCAAAAAGCCGTCTGGAATGTCGGTGCCCTTGAGGGAGGCGAAGAAGCCATCCCAACTCGCGGGCTTGCGCGACAGAATAACATCGCCTGTCTCGGCGTCCCTACGAATGAACACTTCCTTGGCGTCGAACCTGAAGGCCGCGGGTAAGCGTACCGCTTGGCTGCGGCCGTTCGTGAACAGCTTGGCGACGTGACTCATGACGCTCCCCCTATGCGGCGGTATATATCAAAGTATATATCATGCCCCACTTGGAGAGCAACCCGGCTTTAGCGGATCGTGATGGGGATGCCGCGGGAGGCTTGGTCGCCGGCGGAGTTGCGGGCGATCACCTGCATGGTGTAGTTGCCGCGAAAAAAGACGGGGACGTTGGGTACGGTGTAGGCCATCGAAAATCGCCCAACGCCCACCTTCTCCATAGCGATGCTGTAGGTGGCGATCCGCACCTCGACGCTCGCGACGTTGGAGCTGGTGAGCACCGTGCCGGAGATCGTCTGGCCCGGATGCATCGTGCGCTGCGATACCGAGACGCTCACGATTTTCGGCGCCGCATCGGCCGGACGAATGGGGATGCGCTTGGGCGCCGGCGTCGGAGCCGCGACCGGGCTCGGCGGAGCGCTCGCGGTCGGCGTCGGGGCAGGCGCGACCGTGGCGGCCGAGCCGGGCGCGCCGGTGGAAACGGCCGATGCCGCAGGTACCGGTGTTTGGGCGGGCCGCGAGAGCGGAGCCACGGATGGGGCAACGCTGGGCGTAGCGCCCGCCGGAGCCGGCGTCGGCACGCGGACTTCGCTCACCACTGCGGCCGGCGAGGCGACGGGCGCGGGGCTACTCGCGGCGGATTCGTGCGCCGCCGGTGTGCATGAGGCTAGCACGGCCGTCAGTAGGCAAGCGGCTTGGGAGAACTTCGATAGGCTCACGGTGGCCGAAGGTTCGCGGCGCGCAACGGACTTTCCGCGCAGGGAGTCGAAGCCGCGCCCCGATGCAAGAGCGCCCGTCCGGCCGCTTGGCCCTGAGCGTCGTGGTCCCGCTCTTCAACGAAGAGGACAACGTCGTACCGCTGCTCGATCGCGTTTACGCGATCCTGGAACGGCTCCCGCCCGAAACGACGTTTGAGGTGCTGCTGGTCAACGACGGCAGCAACGATCGCACCTTGGCGCGCATTCGCGAGCAAATTCCGCGGCGCGCTAATCTCGTGCTCGTGAACCTCTCGCGCAACTTCGGCCACCAGCTAGCCGCTTCGGCCGGTATCGATATCGCGGTCGGCGATGCCGTCATCCTGATGGACGGCGATCTGCAAGACCCGCCCGAACTCATCGAGGCCTTTCTCGCAAAATATCGCGAGGGCTACGACGTCGTCTATGCGGTGCGCAGAACGCGCAAAGGCGAGAGCGCCTTCAAGGTGCTCACCGCGCGCATTTTCTATCGCACGATCAAACGCCTCACAAAAGTTTCCATCCCCGTCGACACCGGCGATTTTCGTTTGATGAGCCGCCGCGTCGTCGAGGCCCTCAAACGCTCGCCCGAACGCCATCGCTTTTTACGCGGCATGGTAAGCTGGGTCGGCTTCAATCAAACCGGCATCGAATACGATCGCGACGAGCGCCTCTCCGGTGTGACGAAATATCCGTTTACGAAGATGATCCGCTTCGCGATCGACGGCATCACGTCGTTCTCCGACGTGCCGCTGCGTTTCGCATCGTATCTCGGCTTCATCTCGAGCGCGGCCGCATTCATTTACGCGCTCATCGTGGTCGGCTACAAACTCTTCAGCCTGCATCCGCCGGGCTACACCAAAGGCTGGGCCTCGCTCATCGTCGCCATTATTTTCCTCGGCGGCGTCCAGCTCATCAGCCTGGGTATTCTCGGCGAATATATCGGCCGCATCTACGACGAAGTCAAAGGCCGCCCGCTCTACCTAATAGCCGAAATCGAACGCTCGTAGCTGCCGGCACCTTGCCTGCCTGCCCCTAATCCAGCCGATCATGCGCGTCATACATTATGCTTTACATACATAATGTATCCGTGCCATAATTAGGAAGGTGAGCTCTCAACAAGCGCCTCGTTTTTTAGGACGCGAAGCCGAGCTTCGCGCTCTCGACGCCGCTTATGCTGCGCTCCGTGACGAGGGGCAGCTTGTGTTGGTCTACGGGCGTCGTCGGATCGGCAAATCCTACCTCCTCCAGCACTTCACAGCGGGCAAAAGGGTCGTCTTCTATCAAGCCACCCAAGGCGCCGAGGCCGTCGAGCTCAAGAGCTTCACGCAGAGCGTTCGTTCTGCCATAGGCTCCGAGCAGCTTCCCCCCGGCTATGCGTTTCCGAGCTGGGAAACGGCACTAGATTTCCTTGCCGGCCGCAGCGAGGAATCACCCCTCGTTGTCATTCTCGATGAATTTCCATACCTTGCGGACACATCGCCTGCACTGCCTTCAGAGATCCAGCGATGGTGGGACAGAAACGGCCGTTCGCGGCCGCTCATGCTCGTACTCTGCGGTTCTGCTTTGACGTTCATGGAAAGGTTAGAGCGCGCCGATGCTCCGTTGCATGGGCGTTTTACCCGCCGTATTCGCGTCGACGCGCTCAATTATCTTGAAGCCGCGCAATTCGTTCCGAGCCTTTCACCAGAGGACAAAGCCCGCGTCTACGGCATCCTTGGTGGAACGCCGCTGTATCTCGAACAATGGCGCGAAGATAAGACTCTTGAAGAAAACCTCTTGCGCCTCTTCGCCGATCCTACTTCCGGCCTGGTTGATTCTGCAGAGCTCGTCCTAACGACGGATATGCCGGATAGTCGCGCAGCCTATCGCATCATACAGGCGATCGGCCTGGGTAAAACGCGTTTTAGCGAGATTCGCGACTATGCGAACGTGGCATCCGAGCGCATCCTCCAGCGGCTCGTTGCATTGCGTTTGGTCGAGCGACGAATACCTATAACCGACGATCCCGCTCGCAGCAAACGCAGCATTTATCGCCTCGAAGACCCTTATTTCCGCTTCTTTTTTCGGTTTATCTCTCGCAATCGCGGCGAAATCGACCGCGGCCTTGGAGCCTCTGTCGTAGCGAATCAAGTCGTCCCGATGCTCGACGATTACATGGGGTTCATTTTCGAGGACATTGCTCGCGAATATGTTCGCGCGCTGACGGCGAGCGGCTCCGCCGCATGGAAAGCCGACCGCATCGGGCAATGGTGGTCGACGGATGGGCAGCATGAGATCGACGTGGTCGGCACGACAAACCTCAACCATGTCACCGTTGCGGGAAGCGTGAAGTGGCGCAAACATCCGCTCGATCGTGCCGTATTGAAAGATCTCGAACAAGATCTCGCTTCACTCGGGGCCAACGACGACATCCAGAAGCTTCTCATTGGCCGGAACGGGCTGGATCGAGCCCTGCACGGCACGCCGAACGTAACCGGCGTCAGTATTGCAGATTTGTATGAGCCCAGCACGCGTGCACGCGACGATCGTGACTAGATGGTGGCGTAGACGAGTGGGTGCGGCGTTGGGCGGGCATCGCCGATCGTGATGGCGGTTTGTATGTGCGATCCATTCACGTGCGCGCCATAACATTCGGCCAGCAGCTGCCCCCGTTCGATGCGGTCGCCGATGCGCACGCTAAGGCGGATACCTGCGGTCGGCGCTTTAGCGCTCCACTCGCG
>Ga0207416_1004822_pt1 | contig 11243 bp, 9 predicted proteins | sample PaiPotPPM11metaG_FD_184107 | JGI IMG/M metagenome (GOLD analysis project Ga0207416, IMG submission 184107) | Iron sulfur acid spring bacterial and archeal communities from Banff, Canada, to study Microbial Dark Matter (Phase II) - Paint Pots PPM... ...
AAGGCAAAACCCAGCAGCAACAGATAGAGCCACCAGCCGCCCGGTAGCCGAATCGATCGCGGGACCTGTGACTTTGCAGGTGTTTCACTGACAGGAAGCTCGGGCATAGTTCAGGCTCCGGACCTGCAACATCGTGGGGTATTCCGACCCCTGGGGACGAGCCCGGGGCCTGCTGCCGCTCGCGGCGTTTCTCATCACGGCGCCAGGTAATTCATCGACTGGGAGAGGGGGGCCCTCAGGTGCGCAGATGCCTCATGGATCAGCAATAGGCGGAGTGTATGGTTGGCCGGCAGGGGTTACAAGAGACAGAAGATGGCAGATCGCGGCAAATCACGACATCCTACCGTAAAGCCCAACCGGCGAGGGCCGGGAGTCGATTCCCTGCAGGCGCCGGGAGCGGGGTGCCGCCCGGCTACCGGTGCAGCGGCGGAAGGCCCACCGACGCGACCAGCCGCCCGAAGCGCGGGTCGCTGTGGAGCGTCGCAAGGCTCGGATCGACGACAATGCCGATCACCTGGGGATCTCTGCGCCGGATGAGGTCGGTCAGGTCCGCGAGCGCGGCGTCATGGTGGCCCAACATTGCTTCGGACTCGACCATCAGGTAGGTCTTGTTCGCAGGTCCGGGATGCAACTTCGCCTCCGCGGCGTAGATGGCCGCCCACATGGCAGGTTCTCCACCCGAGAGGTAGGCCGGCTCGGCGGCGTTTGCCACCTGCAATATTTCCTCGTTGCGACGCAGTTCGCCAACCCGGCGCATCTCGGCAAGAAACCGTGTCGTATCCCGCGGCTCAATCTTGCTGAGCGCCTCCAGAATGGCGTGGGGCGAAGTCGCGTCCGGCGTCTCGTTCAGCATGTCCTGCAGCATCTCCACCGCTTCGCCTTTGTGCCCGCTCAGCCCCAGCGCAAGCGCCTGTGTGCTCAGAACGGCGGTCGACGTCGGATCCAGCCGCTGGGCAATATCCAGCTGTTTCAGCGCTTCGCCGTACCTGCCTTCGTGCATCAAGATCGACCCGTACCAGTGATGGGCGACAACCGACGACGGATCGAGGGCCAGGGCAGTACGAAACTCGTTCTCCGCCGCAGCCGCGTCCCACGACCAGAAGAAGTCAACGAAGCCCAGAGAAGCATGCGCGGTCGGCAACTTCGGATCCAGTGCCACGGCCCGCTTCGCCGCCTCCTGAGCCTTGGGATAGGCCTCCGCCTCCGGCATCACCGAATATTCGCGCAACAGGTTGTAGGTATTGGCCAGCCCCGCATAGGCCGGAGCGTAACCTGGATCCTTCGCAATCGCATCGTTGAAGTCTTTCAACGAGTGTTCGAGCGACTCCGGAGTCCGCTGCTCATAGAAGTAGATCCCGCGCAGATAGAGGTTATCCACCCCCGCCACCGGCGAACTTCTCGGCACCCACGAGCTCTTGATCCCTGCGTCTGGAATCGCCTGCGCCGTTGGCGTCCACACATTCTTCGCATGGCTCTTCGACACCGGCCACGCCAGCAGCCAGATCAAGGCAAATCCAATCGCCGCCGCCATTCCCGCAAGCGTGAGCCGGTCCGGCTCGGCCGGGATAATCCGCACCGTCTTGCGTCGCTCCACAAACCCCGGCGACCCCGGCTCATTGGCCTGCGTCGCGCGGCTCACCACGGCGGAAACCGGCGAAAATGTCGCTGAAAGGACAGGCTCGAGGTCCAGCGAGTCCGCAGGTGCGGCGGCCTGCAATTCCAGTTCGCCGCCGAATTCGGCTTCTTTCTCTTCAGGTTTGCTGTTAGCCAGCCACTCGTCCAGTTCGGAGATCAGCGCGTAAACGGTCGCGCGGCCCGCCCCAGGAACTCGTCGCACAGGGAGTCCGCGCTGCTTCTCCCAGCGCTCCACGGTGCGTATGTCGCGCCCGACATACCCCCCGATCTCCTTCCATCCATTTAGGATGTCCTTCCTGACCTGGGTCATAGAGCCCCCGTGGTACTCCGGAAACATGACGACAGTGGCCCAATTCTACAAAGGAATTTCCCCGGTTCTATGAATCTTGATCCAAATCCTATGCGTTCCTAAGAGAAATTCCTAGCGGATTCAATCGCTCCACGGCAAGTGCCTTCCGGTGCCGGAGCCCCGATCAAGTGCCTCCCTCACACCTGCTAACCGCGGAGAGTAGCCAAATCGGCCGATGAAACCTACACAATTCGATGTAGCTGCGTTTTCCAATTTAACGTTGACTTTGCATTTTTCAATCCGTTAGATTGCGCTCAGGGGGTGTCATGTGAGCAAGTCAATGCGGCTTCTCGTCTGGTCTGCGTTTCTTCTTTTTTTGGTGGCGGTACCCCTTCACGCTCAAACCGGCTGCGACGATTCGCCTGAGAATCCCACGGTGGTTCTCGGCCTTCTCGGCTCCGCAGGCGCATTGTTCTCCACCCTTCGCGCCCGCGCCAAAGCTCGTCGCAACTCGTCTTCGCGATAGACTGGGTTGCACTCTCCTCTCCTGATTCCAGGAGATAAAATCATGTCGTCCCCCATTCCCGTCTCCGAGTTCGGTGTGTCCCTCGTACGTCGTATGAATCGTCCTGGGTGGCCCAAACCTCGGCAGCCCGTAATGGCGTGGGCACTGGAAGCATGAACATGCATTCGCACGCCCCTGGTTCTTCTGTCCGTCTCCCTCTTGTACTCCCCGCCCTAGCGTCGACGTTCGCGGCCTGCCTTCTCGCATTGACCCTCTCCGGTTGCGGAAGCTCAATCGCAGGGACGCCGATACAAACTCCGCCGCCAACCGGCTACACCGGGGTCAGCTTCGGCGGCAAGGCAATGGCTGGCAACCTGCCTCTCATCGGCGCATCCGTCCAGTTGTACAGCGTTGGCACCAGCGGCAATGGCTCATCCGGAACCGCCCTCCTGTCCACCGCGCTCACCACCGACGCGAACGGAGCATTCACGATCCCCGCCGGCTATTCCTGCCCAAGCGGCTCCTCGCAGATCTACGTCGTCGCGCGTGGCGGCAAGCCCGGAGGGACCGCGTCGTCTGCGAACTCTGCGATTACCTTGCTCACGGCTCCTGGGGCGTGCAACCAGGTCGTTGCGGCCAGCCAGATCGTGGTCAACGAAGTCACCACCGTTGCTACCACTTACGCGCTCTCCCAGTTTCTTTCCACCGGCGCCAACCTGGGCGCCAGCTCTACGAACATTGTTGGCCTGCAGAACGCGGTCGCGACGGCCGCTGCGCTCGCGAACATTACCGCAGGCAGCAGCCCCGGGCCCACCTTTGCTCCAAACGGGACGTCCCCGGCCCCCAACATCAATTCCCTCGCCAACTTGCTGAACTCATGCACTGCGGGAACCGGCTGCGGCGCGCTCTTCTCGGCGACGACTCCCTCCGGCGGTAGCGCGCCCACCAACACCCTCGACGCAGCTCTCAGCCTCGTTCGCAACCCAACCGCCAACGTCGCAACTCTCTTCGCCTCGTCAACCGCCAGTTCCGCCTTCGCCCCCACACTCAGCGCTGCGCCCTCCGACTGGACGCTCTATGTGGATTACTCAGGCGGCGGCATGAACGGACCTTCGGCCCTCGGCCTGGACAGTGCGGGAAATGTCTGGGTGGCCAGCTACTTCGAGGCTGCTTCCGTCTTCTCGCCGCTCGGCAAACCCCTCTTGCCGCGGGGAATCACCGGCTTCGGGCTCAGCGCCTCTTACGGACTCGCCGTCGACGCGAATAACCACGCCTGGATCACGAACGAGCCCAGCACCGGAATTCCCGGCAACAGCGTCAGTGTCCTGGACTCCACGCCTACGTCCTATGCCGGTTCGGCCGGCTTCACCGGCGCAGGCCTCGACTTTCCCGTCGCCGTCGCCATCGACACCGATGGCAGCGCCTGGGTCGTCGACTACGGGGATTCCCGCCTTACCCACCTCTCCAGTTCCGGCCAAGCATTGTCCGGAGCCTCGGGCTATGCATCTGCGCAGTTCGTCTTCCCCGTCGCCGTCGCCATCGACAGCAGCCACAACGCCTGGGTCGCAAACCAAAGCGCCGCAACCGTGACGAAAGTCGCGCCCGACGGCTCGCAATTCACCAGCTACACCTGCTGCAACGCACCGTCCAATCTCGCCATCGACCAGCTCGGAAATGTCTGGGTAGCCAACTACTACGGCGACAGCATCAGCGAACTCTCAAAGACAGGTGTTGTCATCGCCAACGGCACTTACGCCGGCGGCGGCATCGATCATCCGCAGGCGATCGCCATCGACGGCGCCGGAAATGTCTGGATCGCCAACTACCGTGTCGCCGCCGGCTCTCAGTTCGCAGGAATCTCCAAGCTCGCAGGCGCATCGCTAGCGGGCGTCGCACCGGGTACGACGCTTTCTCCGGCGGCAGGAATCGGTCCCCACGCCGCACTCAGCGAAACCTACGCCATCGCCGTAGACGCCAGCGGCAATCTCTGGGTCAGCAATTTTGGCAGCAACACGCTGACCCAGTTCATCGGTCTGGCCGCTCCGGTGAAGACGCCGCTGATCACCGTCCCAGCCGCACCCTGAGCCTACCCCGAATTCCTGCCCGTCTCGAACCAGACCGTGGCGTTAGGGCCGCGCTCCCAGTGAGTTGTTCTTCACTCCGGCCGCTAGCGGCGTAACTACCGGCGTCGCGGCGCCAATCAACTCAGTGACCTGCAATTCGTTGGGGTCGGCTATCCAAATATTTCCCGAGCCGTCAAGCGCGATCCCAACCGGGCCATTTACACCCGGGGGTGCGTAGCCATTCGCAGGCGAAATAGCTGCTCCAGTGTTGGACAGCTCCGAAACACTGGCGGTTCCATTATTCGCAATCCACACATTCCCCCCACCATCGATCGCAAGAGCAACCGGAGTGCTCACGCCACCAGCAGTAAAGGGAGACCCGGTAGCTGCCGCGCCCAGGTTTGTGAATTCTGAAACCGAACTGTTGGCGGTGTTCCCATTCGCCAGCCAGACATTGCCGGAGTTGTCGATCGCGTCGAAGTCCACCGTTGCTAATCCATTGCCTGTGAGTTGCAGGCCCACCTGTACACCCGCAACCGACACCTCAGTGAGAGCGGCATTGCTTGTAACCCAGGCGTTCTCGCCGTTGTCGATCGCCACCGATCGCGGATTCGTCAGACCAGTGGTAAAAGGAAATCCGGACTGCACCACCCCGGAGCTGGACAATCTGGTGACGCTGTAAGGCGTCTTGGTGCCCGTGACCCAGATGTAGCCGAGGCCGTCGACCGCGACGCCTTGAGGGCCTTTCGTCCCCGTGGCGAATGGCGATCCAGTCATCGCTGAACCCGAACTGGACAACTCAGTGACCGTGTTGCTCGTGTAGTTCGCAATCCAGGCGTCGCCGGAAAGATCAATCGCAATCGCCTGGGCGCCATTCAGTCCGCCAGCCGTATAGGGAGAATTGGCAAACGGAGCACCGAGACTGGACAACTCGGTAACGGTGCTGTTGTTATTGACCATCCATGCGTCTCCGAAACCGTCGATGGCCAGGTAGTGCGGATCAGTCAGACCGCCGCCTGTGTACTGAATTCCAACCGTGAAGTCGTTCGGCACCGCCATTAGCGTGGGCCCGAACGGCGCCTGCCCGGTCGGAAGGGCATAGAGCGCCGCGATATTCGCGCTTGGATTGTGCGCAATGTTGATGGCGGCCGTGGCCGTATCGGAAGGCGCCGAGCCCGCCGTCCCTCCGGACAGTGCGGCGCTGAACAGCGTAGTGCATGCCGCGCTAGGCCCCCCGCCCGACGTGCTGTTCGAATTGACGCAACTCGCCAGGACGTTGCCCAGTGTATTGATCTCGGTCTGCGGCGGTGTACCGTTGCTGCTCGGCGGAGGAGTCGTGGCCAGCGCCGTGCCGCTGGGAAGGTCAGCAAGATTTGCCGTGTTGGCAAACGCGTTCTGAATGCCAATCTGCGCCAGTGCCGTGCCCGAGCTGGAGACGTGCGTCGCGTCCGTGGCAAAGCCGGCGAACGCATAGGCCGCTGCAACCGTGGAAACCTCATTCACCGTCACGAACGGCGTCGCCGTCAGAAAGTTACCGGAACTCGGGCAGTTCCCCAGTACCGCTATCAGGCCGGCCTGGTTGTTCACGCCGCCACCCGGGTTGCCGCCCAGCGCGTAGACATACACCTGCGTATTCGGCGTACAGGAATAGTCGCCGGTAATCGAGAAGGTTCCACCGCTCCCGGTCAGCACATAGGCTCCGATGGAATCAGACAAGCCGGTAGAAGATGCCTTGAGCAGCGAGTTCGATGCGTTGAGGCCAGTGGCGGCAATGCCCGCTCCCCCATAGCCAGTGGTGCCGGCCGCGAAGAGATAGACATGCGCTCCAACGATGGCCTGCTGCCCGCCATGGACGGCACCTTGAATCGCAAGGCCGGGGTCTGCAGTGGGCGCAGCGGTTGGGCTCAACGTGCAGCCGGTGAGGACAAGGGGAAGACAGAGAGCTACGGCGATTACTGGTCGCATGACGTCACCCGGATCAGTCCTGAAGAAACGAATGTGGCCCAACGCATCTTCAATAAATTTGCCTTGACGGCGTTCAGTCTAGTGCCGGCCAGTTACGGCTTCAACGCAATCTGAGCCCTCTCGGCCGGCAGGAACCTGCGGAAACAACACTGCGCGCAGCCCTCATATCGGCCGTAGAGTTCGCACTCGAACCTACTGCGCTGAATGTATCGCCACCCCCGGGCCGCTGGGACTCCCCCGAATTATGTAGACGAAGGCTGATTCGCATGACCCGCCCAGGCTCGCCCACGCCTGCTATCATGGCGGCCACGAGGTCGGCCATCGCGTCGTCACCCTGGCCGTAGCGGCGACTGCTGTCCCTGCTCTCATTTTCTGGATGGGGCTTCCCAGCGCAATCATCAACCGCCGGATTCTGTCGGCAGATTAGAGTCCCTATTACGGCTGCCCCTCCGCATCTGTTTGCAACACAATCAGCAGCACCAGTCCCACGACCGCGAACATCCGGAAAGCCGCCTCCTGCCCGTTCCACGTATGCGACTGCCACATCAGGAACCACTCCGCCCCCACCGACAAGAACGCCACCAGCCACATCGTCATCGACAGCGTCAGCGCAAGCACCGGCAAGCCCTTCGCCGCATTGAACGCCGCAGCCGGACCACGCAGCGCGCGTGCCATCTGTAACGTCCCCCACCACAACAGGATCATGGTCGCAATCTCCCACGCGATGATGCTCAGGTAGAACCCAATCTGCAGCCAGTGCTCCGGCAGCGCGCGCCACATTCCATGGTTGCCGGGAAACGTCGTATCCATCAGCAGCACATGATGGACGAACTCCCAGTTCGAGCCGAAATCCGTCAGGTTGTTGAACACCACCAGCGTGTAAAAAAGCGCAATCCCCGCCAGCAGCACCACCTTCGCCGTGCGCGTAATCATCGAGCCCTCCCTGCAAATGTCCTGAAGTACGCCGTCAGCGCATCGAGCGTCGCATCGTTATAGTCGGCATGCGCTGGCATCTTCGCCCCTGCTGTCACTGACGCCGGATTGCTGATCGTCTGCCGAAACCGCGCGCCATCCTTCTCCGCATCCTCGGCCAGTTTCCGCCACGATCGCCTCGCCATCGTGCCGCCCTCCGCGCCCATGTTGTGACATTTAAAGCAGTCTTGCCGCGCGATTGCATACCCCTGCGCGACCGCCGATCCTGCAGCCCAATCTCCCGCCGGCCGAATCGCGCCAAACACCACCGACTCCCGCCGCAACTCCAGCCGCGTCACCCCGAACGGAATCTGCGGCTCGTCCTCATGCGACAGCACCTTGAACGCCGGCTTGAAGAAGGGGTGCGAGATCAGGTAAGGACCCAACGGGCCGTCGTTCTCCGACTTCGGCCACCGCTCCCGCGTCTCCCCGTTGATCCGCAGCACCAACACCGGATGATGCGCCGCAACATAGTCCCGCGGATAGTTCGTTCGATACTCGTCGTAGCAGATCGCCACAACCATCAAACCGCCCATCGCATCGTCGCTCGCCGTCTTTCCGAACAGCCGCGCCAGCGTCTCCAGCGATACTCCTTGAATCTCCGCCGTACCACCCAGGTTGCTGTCGTCGCGGACCGTGTACTTTTCCTGCGGAAGCCGCAGCAGGTCCTCGTAGCGAACGTACCGCGTCGACCCCGGCGGCAGCCCCCGCAACTCTCCATCAACCTCAAGGTCGCCCGCAGAAGCTCGTTCCACATGCAGAACGCTCTGCTCCGGCGCAGGCGTCTGCGCGAGCGCAGCAATCGCCAGCCACAACACAAAAGCTCGATGCATGACTGATCCTAACGTGGCCTCCCGGCCCCGACCAGACAAATCCTTCCCCGTGCTACATTCAAAAACAAATGCCGCCAACTCCATCCCCTGAACAAGCCCTGGAAGCCGCAGACCTCGTCCTGCCGCAGCTTCCCGCACCCGGCGGAAACTACCTCTCCGCCAAGCGCGCCGGCAGTCTCCTCTATCTCGCGGGAGTCGTCTCCACCGGACCCAACGGCGTCATTACGGGCACCGCCGGTATCGACCGCTCCATCGAAGACGGCTATGCCGCCGCCCGAGCCTGCGCCCTGACTCAACTCGCCGTCCTCAAACGTGAACTCACCTCGCTCGACCGCGTCGCAGAAATACTGACCGTAAATGGTTACGTAAACGCGGCCCCCGGATTCGGCGATTCGCCCGCCGTCATCAACGGCGCCTCCGACCTGTTCGTGCAGATCTTCGGCGAAGCCGGCCGTCACGTCCGGGCCGCCATCGGCGTCAGCGCCCTCCCCCGCAACGCGCTGGTCGAACTCCAGATGACCGTGAGGCTGCACGAACCATGACCACCCACGCCCTTTTCGCCGAACCCACCCACTCCGTCTGGGACCGCGCTCTGCCTCCGCGCCTGCGCATCGCCCCGGGCGACACCGTCGACTTCCAGTGCCTCGACGCCAGCGGCGGCCAGGTTCACCCTGGCACCACCACCCAGGACTTCCTCGGCATCGACCGGACCCGCATTCACGCACTCACCGGGCCTGTCTGGATCGAAGGCGCCGAGCCCGGCGACGTCCTCCAGATCGACGTCCTCCGCACCACCCACCACGGCTGGGGCTGGTCCTCGACCATCGAAGGCCTCGGCTTCCTCAAGGATCAGTTCCGCGACAACTACCTCTTTCATTGGCAGCTCGACGCCGACTCCACGCGCTCGCTCGGGCCCGCCATCGTTCCCCTCCGCCCGTTCCTCGGCGTCATGGGCGTCGCCCGTGCGGACGACGGCGCCTTCCGCACGCGCCCGCCCGGCCCCTTCGGCGGCAACCTCGACGTCCGCGAACTCTGCGTCGGCTCCCGCCTCTACCTCCCAGTATTCGTCCCCGGTGCCCTCTTCTCCTGTGGTGACGGCCACGCCGCACAAGGCGACGGCGAAGTCTGCATCAATGGCATCGAGTGCCCGCTCGATGTCTCCCTGCGCTTCCATCTCCACAAACAGCAGCCGCTCACCAGCCCCATCGTCGAATCCAGCGAAGCCATCAAGCCCGACTCCATCGCCGACTCGTGGATCGTCCTCGAAACCGGCACCGATCTGGCCGCCGCAGCCCGCGCCGCAACCTCGCGTATGATCGACCTGCTCGTCTCTCGCTGGGGCTTCACCCCAACCCACGCCTACATCCTTTGTTCCGTCGCCCTCAAGCTGCGGCTCAGCCAGGTCGTCAACGAGCCGGTCCACACCGTCTCCGCCGCCATCAGCAAACAAATCCTCCCCGCACGCCAACTCTTCCCCATCAGGTGAAGGTCAGCCGAACCTACTATGACCGTCAACGATCCCGCCATCGTCGCCGAACTCGCCACGCTCTACCCTCAGTACGAGCAAGCCCTCGTCTCCAACGACGTCGACACCCTCGTCCGCATGTTCTGGACCGGGCCCCAGGTCATGCGCTTCGGGGTCACGGAAAATCTCTACGGCCCCGAAGAACTCGAAGCCTTCCGCAAATCGCGCCCCTCCGCAGGCCTCGCCCGTACGGTCACCCGCCTCGACATCGCCACCTTCGGGCGCGACTTCGCCTCCATCACGCTCGAGTTCGAACGCGGCACGACCCGCGGCCGTCAAAGCCAGGTCTGGGTCCGCCTCCCCGAAGGCTGGCGCATCGTCCAGGCCCACGTCTCCCTGCTCCCCAACCCCTGCCGCAGCTGACAGCTGATAGCTGATAGCTGATAGCTGGATTCATAAACGCCTTTTTCTTTGCCCGCCGATACCCCTGTAGGAGAGAGGGGTTGGCGATTGACTTACGCCGACAGCCGCACCGTCAACCGCTCCACCGGCGCCGCCTGGAACGCAGCATCTAGCCCCCGCGAATCCGCAAACAGCCTTCCCTGTACATGCCGCGCCGGAAACACAAACTCCATCTCGCGCTGTGCAAACGGCCATGGCGACAAGCGAAAATGTCGCGCACCCACCGGCAGCACCTGCACCTCCGTCGTACCGCCATCGTTCAACGCCAGCGGATGCAGCAGGGTCGCCGGCCCATCGAACGCCACGCACGTCAGCAGCGACAGATTGTCGCACGCCTGCAGCAGCCGGAAGTGCTCCAACACCCGGGCCTCCGACTTCTCCGACTCCGTCAACGACGCATCCTCCCCGATCCTGACCCGCAGTTCTTCCTGATAAGTGCGCAGCTGCTCCAGAAACGCATCCAACAAAAGCAAGCCCTCCACCGTAATCGTCGTCCGGTCTGCATGCGCCGTCAGCAGATTGTAGGTGTGCATCGAAATCAGCAGCCCGGCATAGGCATCCTCCTCCGCAATAATCCGCACCGCCCGGTCCCGCACCGCGAGATAGTCCTCAAGATCAATTTCCTCGAACGCCGAATATTTCCCCACCAGCTCCGTCGAAAACGCCGACGGCTTCCCCTGCTGCGTAATCGAAGGATGCGCATCGCGGTCCGCCCACCCATCATCATGGCGCGCAATCCCCTTCAGCACGCGCCCGCGCGGCTCCGGCCGGGCAAACTCCGCATTTCCCCACGCCGCCGCAAAGTCCCCCGCCAGCCGGGCGTGGTCCGGATGCGTGATCAGCCACCAACCCGTCTCCGATTCCATCCGCAACATTCGTGCCTCCTTACTCCGCGGTCTGCGGCCGCTTCGACTCGTGCCAGTTGTGCAGCGCCAGCCATTCCAGAAACATCACGATAAAGAAAAAACCAAACCCGAGCATCGTCGCGGCAAACACCAGCGCAAACATATACGCCGTCTCCATCTGATTATTCGCATACGTAATCGCGTACCCC
>Ga0207416_1004825_pt1 | contig 11239 bp, 10 predicted proteins | sample PaiPotPPM11metaG_FD_184107 | JGI IMG/M metagenome (GOLD analysis project Ga0207416, IMG submission 184107) | Iron sulfur acid spring bacterial and archeal communities from Banff, Canada, to study Microbial Dark Matter (Phase II) - Paint Pots PPM... ...
ATCTGGTGACGCCGGCCGGATGCCCGGCGTCACCAGATCGAGTTTGCCGCCGACGATGGAGCGCACTTTCGCCGCCTCCGCCGCCGCGCAGACAAGGCCGTCGACGCCGATATCGCGCGCCTGCGCGGCGCGCTCGGCAACCAGTTCGGGGACGGTGAAATCATAGCCCGCGGCGGCAAGATCGGCATCGTCATAGGAGGTCAGCACCGTAACGGCGAGAATGCGTAAATCCCCTTCGCGCGCCTCGACCGCCGCTTTCATGGTCTGCGGATAGGCGTGGACGGTGAGAAACGCAGCGCCGAGCCGCGATACACTTCGCACGCCGTCGGCGACCGTGTTGCCGATATCGTGGAGTTTCAGATCGAGAAACACCCGCTTGCCGGCCGCTGCCAGCACCGGCGCATAAGCAAGCCCGCCGGCGAAGGCGAGCCGATAGCCGATCTTGTAGAACGACACCGCCTCGCCGAGCCGCGCCACCATGGCCCGCGCCGCCTCGACCGAGGATAGATCGAGCGCGACGATCAGGCGTTCGCGCGGCTCCGGCTGCATCGGGCCCCCTCACGGCATCGCCCGCGCCAGCTCGACGAGCCGGCGGGTAAGAGTCTTCAGAGCGGCGGCAAGACCTTCATCCTTGAGACGGTCCATGTCGTCGAACGCCGCGCCGGCATTCGCGACCGTGATTTGCTCGGGGATCACCAGCGCGCCGCAGCCGAGTTCGAGAATCTGCCGCAGCGCCATGAGCGAGCGCAGGCCGCCGCCGGCGCCGCTCGATGCCGCGCCGATAGCGAAAACGCGATCTTTGAACGCCGCATGGGTCGGCTCGCCGCGGGCCCGCGCGCGCGACAGCCAATCGATCGTGTTTTTAAGGAGCGGCGTCACCGAGGCGCTGTATTCGGGGCTGGTGATGAACACGCCCCGGTGCGCCTGCAACATGCGCTGCAGTTGCACGGCGTTCTGCGGCGGGCCGACCTCCGCCGTCATCTCCGCATCGAACAGCGGCAGCGGATAATCGGCAAGCGAGATGCGGGTCACGTCGGCCTCGGCCAGCGCCAGCTCTTTGGCGGCGAGCGCGGCGAGCCGCGCATTGTGCGAACCGCTGCGCAGCGAGCCGGGGATGACGAGGATCTTCGGAGTAAGCATGGCGATCAGACGACGGAGGATGGACGACAGAGGACGGATGAAAGCTTAGCCGGCTATCTGTCGTCCGTCCTCCGTCGTCAGGCCCTCCGATAGACCCATACGCGCGCGGGTGGAAGATTCATCCAAATGCGTTCGGAGGCTTCCACCGAAAAGCCGCCCAGCCGCTTCGGCAGCGGCGCCGCCACCGAGTAGGTGAATTGCACGAACGGCGCGCCCGGCACCATGAGGTCGAAGGCGTCGCGGATCAAACGCAGGCGCTGCCTGATCGGCTTGGTGACGAGCGGAAGGCCGGACACGACCGCGGCGGCCGGCTGTATGAGCAGCGTTTCAAGGAGCCGGCGCAGGCTGTAGGCATCGCCCTGCACCAAGGTGGCGTCGGGGTAGCGCGAGCGCAGGATCCGGCAGAAGGCCGGATTGAATTCGACCAGCACCAGGCGCGACGGCGCCACGCCGGCTTCGACCAGCGCCTCGGTCACCGGCCCAGTCCCCGGTCCCAATTCGACCACCGGTCCAGTGCTGGCCGGATCGACATAGCGCGCCATGGCGCGCGCGAGAATCTTGCCGGACGGCGTCACCGCCCCGATCGACAGCGGCCGTTCCAGCCAGGAGCGAATGAAGCGCACCTCGTCGTCGAGCCGGATTCCCCTCTTGCGCTCGAACTGGCGTATCTGCTCTTCGATTTTTTTGCCGATGCCGCCGCGCTTTTGCCCGAACAGCCGGATCTGCCGTCCGATCTTGCGCTCGATCAGATACTTTTTGGCTTCCAGAAGGCGAAACTGCCGCTCGACCTTCTGTTCGAATGTTTGCAGGGCTGGCACAGGCATCGTATCTCACACGACAAAATCTTGCCGCTTTTAAAACATTCGCAGATCAAAGGCCAGCGGGCTTCAGGCGGAGCTCGCACGGCCGCCGAGGCCGTCGAGGAACTCCTTGACCTTGCCGAGAAAGCCTGCGGATTCCGGGTGCGTCTCCGTGGACGACAGCCGCTCGAATTCGGCCAACAGCTCGCGCTGCTTCTTGGTCAGATTCTGCGGCGTCTCGACGACAACCTGCACGTACATGTCGCCGCTCTGCCGCGCGCGCAGCACCGGCATTCCCTTGCCCGGCAGACGGAAGCGCCGGCCGGACTGCGTGCCCTCGGGCACTTTCACCCGCGTCTTGCCGCCGTCGATGGTCGGGACCTCGAATTCTCCGCCGATCGCCGCCGTCACCATGGCGACCGGCACCCGGCAATGCAGGTCGGCGCCTTCGCGCTGAAAGAACGGATGCGAGCCGATCGACAGGAAAATGTAGAGATCGCCGGCGGGACCGCCGCGCACGCCGGCTTCGCCCTCGCCTGCGAGCCTGATCCGGGTGCCATCCTCGACGCCGGGCGGAATGTTCACCGACAGCGTGCGCTCGCGAGTGACGCGGCCGGAGCCGGAGCAAGACGAGCATGGACTGTCGATGACCTGGCCACGGCCCTGGCAATTCGGACAGGTGCGTTCGAGCGTGAAGAAACCTTGGGCGTGGCGCACCTTGCCCTGGCCGCCGCACATCGGACAGGCCTTCGGTTTGCTGCCGGGCTTGGCGCCGGAGCCGGAGCAGGCTTCGCAGGTGACCGACGTCGGAATGCGGATTTGCGCGGTTTTCCCGACAAAGGCTTCGTGCAGGCCGATCTCCATGTTGTAGCGCAGATCGGCGCCGCGCTCGCGGCCGGAGCCGCGGCCGCGACGGCCGCCCATGCCGAACAGATCGTCGAAAATATCGGAGAACGTGGTGGCAAAATCGGCGCCGAAACCCGCCGTCGGACCGCCGCCCATGCCGTGCTCGAAGGCGGCATGGCCGAAACGATCATAGGCCGCGCGCTTGTCGGGATCTTTCAGGACCTCGTAGGCCTCATTGATTTCCTTGAAGCGGTGCTCGGCGCCCTTGTCGCCGGGATTGCGATCCGGATGGCAGGCCATCGCCTGCTTGCGAAAGGCGGCTTTGATGTCGCCGTCGCTCGCGGTCCGTTCGACGGAGAGAGCTTCGTAGTAACAGCGCTTGGCCATCATTCCCCACCCGATGACGTCCAATCATTGCAAATCAGCCGCGGGCAAGCCCCATACGCGCACCCCCGCCTCGTGTGCGGGGGTGCCGGTCTGATAAGCCGCAGCGGCATCGGGCGCCTCGCCGCATCAAGCCGATTTCTTGTTCTTCTTGTCGTCGTCGACCTCGGTGAACTCGGCATCGACGACGTCGTCCTTCTTGCTCTCGCCGTCGGTCCCGCCGGGCGGCGGTTCGGCAGCTTGCTTGTACATCGCCTCGCCGAGTTTCATCGAGGCCTGTTGCAACGCATTGGCCTTGCTCGTGATCGCAGCCGCGTCGTCGCCCTTCAGCGCCTCCTTAAGGTCCGCCATGGCGTTCTCGATCGCGCGCCGGTCGGCATCGCCGACCTTCGAGCCGTGCTCGGCCAGCGTCTTCTCGGTGGCGTGAACGAGAGCCTCGGCGTGGTTCTTCGCCTCGACCTGCGCCTTGCGCTTCTTATCCTCTTCGGCGTGTGCTTCGGCGTCCCGCACCATCTTCTGAATGTCGGCCTCGCTCAAGCCGCCGGAAGCCTGGATGCGGATCTGCTGCTCCTTGCCGGTGCCCTTGTCCTTGGCCGAGACATTGACGATGCCGTTGGCGTCGATGTCGAAAGTGACCTCGATCTGCGGCACGCCGCGCGGCGCCGGCGGGAGCCCGATCAGATCGAACTGGCCGAGCAGCTTGTTGTCGGACGCCATTTCGCGCTCGCCCTGGAACACGCGGATCGTCACCGCGGTCTGGCCGTCTTCGGCCGTGGAGAACACCTGGCTTTTCTTGGTCGGGATCGTGGTGTTGCGATCGATCAGGCGCGTGAACACGCCGCCCAGCGTTTCGATGCCGAGCGACAGCGGCGTCACGTCGAGCAGCAGCACGTCCTTGACGTCGCCCTGCAGCACGCCGGCCTGAATAGCGGCGCCGACAGCCACGACCTCGTCAGGATTGACGCCCTTGTGCGGCTCTTTGCCGAATAATTGTTTCACCACTTCCTGGACCTTCGGCATGCGGGTCATGCCGCCAACCAGGACCACCTCGTTGATCTCAGCCGCAGACAGGCCCGCATCCTTGAGCGCCTGCTTGCACGGATCGATTGTCTTGCGCACCAGGTCGTCGACCAGCGCCTCGAATTTGGCGCGGGTGAGCTTCATGGTGAGATGCTTCGGTCCCGACGCATCCGCCGTGATGAACGGCAGGTTGATCTCGGTCTGCGTCGTCGACGACAGCTCGATCTTGGCTTTTTCCGCGGACTCTTTCAGCCGCTGCAAAGCGAGCTTGTCGCGGCGCAGATCGATGCCCTGCTCCTTCTGGAATTCGTCGGCCAGATAGTTGACCAGCCGCATGTCGAAATCTTCGCCGCCGAGGAAGGTGTCGCCGTTCGTCGACTTCACCTCGAACACGCCGTCGCCGATTTCCAGAATCGAAATATCGAAGGTGCCGCCGCCGAGGTCGTAGACCGCGATGGTGCCGGTCTTCTGCTTGTCGAGCCCGTAGGCGAGCGCAGCCGCCGTCGGCTCGTTGATGATGCGCAGGACTTCGAGGCCGGCGATCTTGCCGGCGTCCTTGGTCGCCTGGCGCTGCGCGTCGTTGAAGTAGGCGGGAACGGTGATGACCGCCTGCTCGACCTTGGAGCCGAGATAGGCTTCCGCCGTCTCCTTCATCTTCTGCAGCACAAAGGCGGAAATCTGCGAAGGCGAATAAGTCTTGCCCTCGATTTCGACCCATGCGTCGCCGTTACTGGCGCGCGATATCTTGTACGGGACGAGCTTCTTGTCCTTCTCCACCATCGGGTCGTCATAGCGCCGGCCGATGAGGCGCTTGACGGCGAAAATCGTACGCTCCGGATTGGTGACCGCCTGACGCTTGGCCGGCTGGCCGACCAGCCGCTCGCCCTCGTCCGTAAAAGCGACGATCGACGGCGTGGTGCGCATTCCCTCCGCATTCTCGAGGACCTTCGGCGTCTTGCCTTCCATGACGGCGACGCAAGAATTCGTGGTCCCCAGATCGATACCGATGACCTTGGCCATGGTTGTTAATCCTCTCTTTCTCGGCAGGTCGGGCAGGCCCAAAGGCGCCCTTTAGTCCGACCCCCGCACAACCTCACCTCCGCCCGGCAGTTCCGGGCGATTTCCCTTGGCTCATATAGGAGAGCGTCATCGGGCCGCAAGACAGGAATGCCGATGACGGCCGCTATTGCGCGACGAGAGCCGCTACGCGGGGAGCGGACGCATCGCCGGAGGTTTCCCCGCCGGCGATGTGCCGCACGTCGCCGCGGCATAGCCGCCAAATGAGCCGTCCGGCGAAGGCCGGCAACACGATCATCGCTATCGGAATGCGGGCCGCTCCAAACAACAGCACGGCCACCGGCAGCATCCACACCGCGATCGCCAAGCGGTCGTCGGCAACCGTGTTGTCGTTGCGCTGGCGTAAAAGCGCGACGATGAAGCCGAACACGACCATGTCGTAGTTGAACATCCTGGGCGAGAACAGGAAGGTCGCGGCGACGAACAGCGCCAGCGAGAGAACCGGATCGCGCCGGCGCCAGAACGTCCACTCGTCAAGCGGCAGTCCGCCGGACATATGTGGGTCCGCCATCACAAAGTACGAAAGCTCGAGCACAACGAAAAGACGCCGGCCGCAATGGTGAGCTTGCCGTAAAGCTCCTCAGAGGCGGCTGCCTGATCGCCGAGCCTCAACTCGCTAAAGTGTTGGTGCATGGCGCTAAATTGGCCGCTAGTGGTAAGAACCCGATTAAGAGCTCGCAAATGAAATTACCGACAAACCGCGCGGGGCTGCGCTTCTATCCCGGCTACCTCGACCGTGACGGCCAGGCAGCGCTGCTCGCTGCGCTGGAGCAGATATTCGCGGCGGCACCGCTGTTTACGCCGCGGATGCCGAAGTCGGGCCGGCCGTTCACGGTACGTATGTCCAATTGCGGGCCGCTCGGCTGGGTCTCCGATGAGACCGGCTACCGTTACGAGCCGACGCACCCGGTCACCGGCCGCCCTTGGCCGCCGATTCCCGAGGCGCTGATCGCGATGTGGGACGATCTTGGCGAATACCGCTACCCGCCGGAGGCATGTCTGATCAATTTCTATGGACCGGCGGCGAAAATGGGGCTGCATCAGGACCGCGATGAGCAGGATTTCAACGCGCCAGTCCTTTCGCTTTCGTTGGGCGATTGCTGCCTGTTCCGCGTCGGCGGGTGCAAGCGCGGCGATCCTACCCGTTCCTTCCGATTGCGTTCCGGCGACGCACTTGTCCTTGGCGGCAGCGGGCGGCTCGCGTTCCATGGCGTCGACCGCGTTTACTCGGGCACGTCGACATTGCTCGCCGATGGCGGACGGATCAATTTGACGCTTCGCCGGGTGACGCGCCCCGGCAGCGAGGTTTCATCCCTGTCGGGCGGCGACGGAGGCTCTGCAATATGACGAACGGCAAAATCAAATCCATCGGCGCCTGCGTCGGTCTCGCCGCCGTGCTCGCGCTCCTAGTGTTTGCAATACCGGGGCGGGCTGCCGAGCCTGCCGCGGCGGTCTTTCCCACGGGCTCGCGTATCGGCCTTGTGCCGCCGCCCGGCATGGCGCCGAGCAAAGCATTCGCGGGATTCGTGGATCCGCAAAAGAACGCCGGCATCATCATCAGCACGCTGCCCGCCGGCGCTTTTGCCGACATGGAAAAAACGCTCACGGACGACGCGCTGAAAAAGCGAGGCATCACGGTCGAGAAACGCGGGTCAGTGCAGCTTAGCATCGGCAAGGGCGATCTCGTCGTCGGTACGCAGCTTGCGCCCGACAAGACGTCGTATCGCAAATGGCTGCTGCTTGTACCGACAAGCGAGCTCACCGTCGCCGTCACCGTGCAGGCGCCGGAACGGGATAAGGCCTATTCCGACTCCGTCGTGCGCGCCGCACTCGCCAGTCTTGCATTGCGCGCGAAGGTGCCCGATTCGGAGCTCCTCAGCCTCCTGCCATTCACGATCGGGGATTTTGCCGGCTTTCACATCGGCAACGTCGTCCCGGGACGAGCTCTGTTGTTGATCGATGCGCCCAAATATCCGCATCTGGTGGTGACCGAGGGGCTGCCCGAATACGAGTTCGATGCGCGATTCATCATTACTGCGGCGCCGGGCGGTCCAACCGATCCGGGCCAGCGGGCGAACCTCGCGCGCGCTGCATTCAACAGCATCGGGGGAATTAAGGACCTCCAGATCACGATGGCCGAACCGGTGCGCATCGACAGCCAGGAGGGGTTTGAGACCGTGGCGTCAGCCAAGGATGCAGGCACCGGCGCAAAGCTCATGGTGGTTCAATGGCTGCGCTTCGGCGGCGGCGAATTTTTGCAAATGATCGGTATTTCACGCGCCGACATTTGGGGTCGGGAGTTGTCGCAGATGCGCGCCATGCGCGACAGCGTCGCCTTCAAGTGACGGTCCAGGCGGCGCACGCCCGATTAATCCCGCCTTACGAGTCTTGAACGGGAGCCTTAGCGTTGTCGTTGCCGGCAGACGTTGCCGGCGCCGCCTTCGGGCCGCCCTTCGATACCCCGACCAACGCCGGACGCAGCACGCGCTCGCCGAACATGTAGCCGGGCTGCACCACCTGCACGACGTTCCCGGCCGGGACCGATGCGTCAGGCGCTTCGAAAATGGCTTGGTGCAGGTTGGGGTCGAATTTCTCGCGCTGCGGGGCGAACTGGCGCACGCCGTTCTTTTCCAGCGCCTTCAGCAACTCGCGCTCGGTCAATTCGACGCCGTCGATGAGCGCGGTCACCGAAGCTTGCGCGCTCGTGCGCACGTCCGGCGTCACCGCATCGAGCGCGCGCCGCATGTTATCCGCAATGCCAAGCATATCGCGAGCAAACGAGGTTATGCCGCGCAGTTCCGCATCGGCGACTTCGCGCGCGGTGCGCTTGCGCAGATTTTCCATATCCGCAAGCGTGCGCAAGAGCCTGTCTTTCAGCTCCGCGGCGAGCGCCGCCGGATCGGGTTCCGCCTTAGCCTGTGCGGCGGCAGTCTCCGCGGCTTCCGCAGCCGGCGCCTGATCGGCGCCTGGCGCAGCAGCCTCGCCAGCGGGGACCGCTCCGTCCTCGGCGCGAGCGGATTTTTTCGTCATGGTTTTTCCCCATCGTTCGGTGCCCCGCATATCAGGGCTCATTGGGAAAAAATCAAGCGATGGGCCGGTTCGCCGTCATGCCGAAACGGCCCGGAAGCGGCCCATGCGCCAGGCTGACGGAACGCCTAGCGGCCAAGCAGCTTGCTCACGACCTTGGCGGTGTAGTCCACCATCGGGACGATGCGGGCGTAGTTGAGCCGGGTCGGCCCGATCACGCCCAGAACACCGACGATGTGACCGGACGCGTCATGATAGGGCGCCACGATCGTCGAGGAGCCGGAAAGCGAAAACAGCTTGTTCTCCGAACCGATGAAGACGCGCACGCCCTCGGCTTGCTGGGCACGGCCGAGGAGGTCGATCACCTCGCGCCGGGTTTCCAGATCGTCGAACAGCAGACGCACGCGTTCGAGGTCGGCGAGCGCCTTGAGGTCGTCGAGCAAATGCGCCTGGCCGCGCACGATCAGCTTGCGTTCGTCGCTTTCGCCGCCCGACCAGCTGGCCAAGCCAGCGGCGACGATTTTCTGGGTCAGCGCGTCGAGTTCGGCCTCGCCTTCCTTGAGCTTGGTTTCAATCTCGGCCTTGACCTCTTCGAGGGTGCGGCCGCGGATGCGCGCATTGACGAAATTGCCGGCCTCGATCAGCGCCGATGTCGGCAACCCCAAGGGAATGTTGAGCACGCGATTTTCGACCTGGCCGTCCTCGCCGACGAGAACCACGAGCGCGCGCTCGGGCTCTAGCTGCACGAATTCGATGTGCTTCAATCTTGGGTTCGACTTGGCGGTCAGCACCACGCCGGCGGCGCGGCTTAAGCCAGAGAGCAGGCCCGAAGCCTCGGTCAGCACCGCCTCGACCGACTTCGACTGGCCGGAGGCGGCGACCTGGGCCTCGATCGCCTTGCGGTCCTGCTCGGTGAGGTCGCCGATCTGCATCAGCGCATCGACGAAGAAACGCAGCCCCAGCTCGGTTGGCAGCCGGCCGGCCGAGGTGTGCGGCGCGTAGACGAGACCGAGCTGTTCCAGATCGGACATGACGTTGCGCACCGAGGCCGGCGACAGCGTCATCGGCAGAATGCGCGACAGATTGCGCGAGCCCACGGGCTCGCCGGTCGCCAGATAGCTCTCGACGATCTGGCGAAAGATTTCGCGCGAACGCTCGTTGAGCTGGGCAAGAGCCAGCTGGTTCGCGGCACGCGGAAGGTCATTGCTGGCCAAGGACGAATCCCCTCACTCACCATTCCGGGCGCCGCGACCCGCCTTCGCTCGCTGGGCGAGCTACGGCGGGTACCGGTCCGCCGAAGCGCGGAGCGCGAAGGCGGAAGCGGCGGGCCCAAAATCCATATCCGCGAACATTGAGGCTATGGATTCCGGGTTCCTCGCTGCGCTCGGTCCGGGAATGACATCAAACAATTATATCATTCTGCTGCCGCCATGGCACGCGGAGCGGCGCGCAGCAATTCCATCAGCCCACCCACCGGGCCGAAATCCTGCAGCCGATTGATCGCTCCGATCAATTCGGCCACATGCGGGTCCGGCAGCACGCCTTTGGCGTAAGTGCGAAACTTTTGCTCGATCTGAGCGCGCGACAGCGGATTCTGGTACGAGCCGAGCGGATGCTCGCAACGCGCCGAGAGTGTCGCGCCGTCGGCGGTGTCGATATCGACTTTGGCCTGCGAGCCATCGACCGATGCGTCGGGACGAACTTCGACCTGTTCGGCCGCGAACCGCCGCAGTTTCGGGTCGTCGTAACGATGGGGCTCGAACTGCGCCAAGGTCAGCGCGCGGTCATGCAGGACCGCGGCGGCGACGTAGTGCGCCGACAGCAGCGCTTCGAACTTGGCTTTGTAGGCGCCAAATCCGCCGTGCATGTTGTACGCCTCCGAACTGAGCGCAATGCGGACTTTGCGGACGCCGGCGGCGTCGATCTTATGATCGTCGAGGACGTCGAACAGCGCGGTGACCAGGCCCTGGATCAGCGAGGCCGAAGGCCATAGCCGCATGGCGATCTGCTCAAGCTCCCAACGTGTGCCAAGATCGGCGATTACAGCGTCGGGTTTGCCGCCATCGGCATAGACGTTGTAGAGCCCGCCGTCCTTCGCCGTGAGAAACTCGCGCGTGGCGACGAATCGTTGCTGCGCCAGGAGCGCCGCCATCAGGCCCGACAGCGCGCCGCGGCACTGGTGAAACTTCACCGTCGGCGTGCCCCAGGCGGCGAATGTGCCGGCCGCCTGGCTGCCGGCAAGCCCGAATGCCCGTGCCATGGTGTCGGCATCGAAATCGAGCAGCGATCCGACCGCCGCGGCTGCGCCGAACGGGCCTATGACGCCCGGTCCGTGCCAGCCACGGGCGCGAAACTTTGGATAATCGAGGCCAAGGCCGACCCGCGTCGTCACCTCGCATCCCGCCGCGATCGCCGTTAGGAGATCGCGGCCGGAGAGGCCGTCGCGCTCGGCAATGGCAAGCGCCGGCGGAATCACCTCGGGCGTCACATGTGTCAGCGTCGCGCGATGCACGTCGCACATGGTGGTCGCGGTGACGAGATAGGCGTTGAGCAGCGTCGCGCCGGCGAGCGACAGAGGCTCGCCGCCGATCACGCTCGATTCGCGTCCCTGCGCCAAGGCGGAGGCAAAAGCCGCGACCTGTCCGGTCTCCTCGCCGAGACGGCCGGCAATGGCGCAGGCGAGCGCGTCGAGCAACAGATTCTTGCAATGATCGCGAACGCGCTGCGGCACATCGTCATAGCGGAGCGTGGCGGCAAATTTCGCCAGTATTTGCGTGACTTCCCATGCCATGTCGCTCTCCCTCGACCGCTCGACGGCCGAACCGTAGCGGGAAGGCACCGCGGCTGGCAATCGGCCGCCGCCGTGAACCATGCCGCATTCTCGTCCGCACGATGCCCTTGTGGCGACCACGCCGGAACGCCTAAAAGCGTGCGCCCCGCCCTTC
>Ga0207416_1004831_pt1 | contig 11219 bp, 6 predicted proteins | sample PaiPotPPM11metaG_FD_184107 | JGI IMG/M metagenome (GOLD analysis project Ga0207416, IMG submission 184107) | Iron sulfur acid spring bacterial and archeal communities from Banff, Canada, to study Microbial Dark Matter (Phase II) - Paint Pots PPM... ...
GATCAAAGGTTTGCCGCTCCTTCTCCCCGTTGATGGAGGTTGATGTAAAGGCCGGGGCAATAAAAACAATCCAGGCGAGTTGCACGAACGAGAGCAGCGCATAGAGCTGCGCTCCCGTCTGGCTGAGCAGGTAGACGCGGGAGCCGCCGCTAAAAGCATTGGCGCGCACCAGGAAAACGAGGCCCAGCAGGCCCAACACGCTGAGGTAGGCGATGATGAGCCAGATAGAACGTTCCCGGCGCAGGCGCGAGCGCAGTTCTTTGGTGAGCAGCGCTGAAAATGTCATAAGGAGGTCACTCCTTCCATAACGCTCATGTACACTTCCTCCAATCGTTCCACCGCTTTGAGGGGCGCAAAGGAAACAACGAGCATGTTGCTGGCGATCAACGCGGCCAGCATCTGATGCAGGGCCAGGTCATTGCCGGTAAAATCGGCATAGATTACCTGACCGTTCCCATTTTTATGCTCAAGTGAGACGCTGGAGACCTCCGGCATCTCTTTGAGCAACTGCGCGGCCTCAGCGGCGCGTTCCAGCACGCGCACCTCGACACGCTGCGCGCCGCCGAGCGCGCGTATGACATGCTCCACATCGCCCTCGATCACTAAACGCCCGGCGCGAATGATGGCGATGTTGCTGCACATCTCAGCAAGGTCAAGCAGGATATGCGAGCTGACCACAATAGTTTTGCCCATGCCCTGCAAGGTGCGCAGCAGTTCGCGAAACTCCACCCTGGCCCCCGGATCAAGGCCCGAAGCGGGTTCATCGAGCAGTAGAATCTGGGGATCATGTATCAGGGCGCGCGCGAGGCACAGGCGCTGCTTCATGCCGCGCGACAGCGTCTCAACGGGCGCATCGCGTTTATCAGTGAGATTGACCAGTTCGAGCAGGTCTTTAATGGCGCTGGCATGGTTGCGACGCGCCACGCCGGAAATACCCGCGTAAAATTCCAGGTATTCCGCCGAGGTCAGGTCGGGGTAGACGCCGAAGAAGTCCGGCATATAGCCAACTTTGCGCCGTATGGCTGCCGGGGCTGTAGGAGACTGCGTGACCTCTGCATCATCAAGCCAGACGTGTCCCGACGTAGGCGAGATCAAGGCCGATAGGATACGCAGCAGAGTTGTTTTACCGGCGCCGTTTGGGCCAATCAGCCCATAGACGGCCCCCTGCTGTACCTCCAGGCTCAGGTCCTCCAGCGCATGTACGGCACCATAGCGTTTGTACACATGCTGCACTTTGATCATTGCATTGCTCATTATATTACTGGCCGCCATTATACGAGACCCCCTGAACGTTGTTTGTTCCCGAATGCTAAGAGACGAGGGCGACCCTCTATTTGCGTTACATTTTCAAATTGCATAATTGCGCCCCTATCCTTTATATCGTGCCTTGCAAAGCAAGCAAGGGTTTGCCAAATATGAATGTGCCGAGCGACGTATCCTGGTTTGCAAGCTGCAAAAGGACACGGCCGTCCGTACTCATATATGATCTCACATCGCTGGTAGTAAAAGTATTCTGGTTGAATGAGATGCTATCCCAGGCGTGGGTCTGCCAGTTATATAAGCGAAACGGCAGGGCATCGTAGTTCATCGGTGTGTTCCCCTGCGCTTCGAGGCTCACATCGGGTCCGGTGATGGTCAGGCCATTGAGATGGGCAGCGCTGGTGGGTACGGCAAATTCAAAAGTCATGCTGCCTGTCGAGAAGGAATAGACGCCGGGAAGCTGAACCTGCACATTGCTGGCCGCCACATCAACCAAATGCGCCACAATGTAGTTCGGCAGGAGATTTGACGAATTTGCCAGGTTTACGGCCAGGGGCGCCTGTATCAATGTCTCATGGAAGCCAGCGGTGGCATTGTTATCGATGGTGGCGCTATTGGCTGAGTCCAGGGCAGTATTGGCCCAGCCCAACAGGGTGATGGGCGCGCCAGGCACCAGCAGAGGATCGCTATCTCTAGTGGTTGTGTATTCCCAGCCGGAAGTAACTCCGGGACTTAACAGGTTATAACTCGCGCTCCCGTTGCCAGTACACAACGGCGAGGGCAGGATAGGCACGGGCAGATTGCACTGTCCCGCAGCCACTAAGGATGACGCGCCATAGAGACCCTGGCCGTCGAGCGCGTACAACATGGAAAGATGGCGTTGCCAGGCCGTTTCAGGTGGCGCAGGCAAATGCTCGAAGTCCGGCGAATTCGTGCGCAGCGCGATCAAGTCCGCTATCGTCTCATCAGAAGGGAACGGGCTGTTGTTGAGGATCAACTTGATATGTTTCGTGGCTCCCGCCGCGATACGTCCCAGCGAAAGCGCGTCGTTGGGGAGCAATAGAAAGGCATCGTTCAGCGTGTAGCCCAGGGTGTTGGTGACAGTACCCGCAAGCGTGCCATTTTGAATGGTCAGCTGGGAAGTCAGGCCCTGGCGCAACTGGCGGTCTTGTTGCGCCAGGATAGAGTGCATCGTCCAGATATTGACATCTTGCAGGGTTATGTCGTTGCCCGCCTGCGTCCCTACAACTGCAGAGGGTGATGCCGCGCTCGCGCCGGCGCTTCCGTTGATGGCCGTATAGAGTGTTTCGGGCGATGCCTGAACCAGGCCATTGCCGGGGATATGCACCTGAAAACTTCCCTCGTTCGGCACGAATACCCCGAGATACGTGGTAATAGAGGCAGGCGAACCATGCTGACCCAGCGTGGCTATGGAGATGCTATTACTGACAACTGTAGAGTTTTTCTGCTTAAAGGCCAGCGCGTAGCTGAGCATAGAGAAAACGACAATGCTGCTCAGCACGATGCGCCAGCTCCAATCGCGGCGTTTGAGGAGCGTGATGAGCATAAAACGCACGGGGCCAAGCAGCAAAATATAGCCGAGAAGCAGTATGCCCAGTCCCCAGCCCGGCGTGGGCACGGTGTTCGGCAACAGTGAATGTAACAGAGTACTCATACGCGCAGCCAAAACCGGCTGCTGCGGCCCGCTGTTGCTGCTCGAACTAGAGGCATGAGCGAGCAGGCGTTCGCCCAGGCCGCGCAGCAAGAGGCCTTCCCACAGCACGCTGGCTCCCTGCCAGCTGAGTACAGGTTCAAGCGTGGGGTCGTAGGCCAGGTACAACACGGTACCCTGTCCTTGCTGCACCTGCGCGATGAGCGGTGTTTTGCCAGACGCAGACACCACCTGCGCGCCGTTAGATAGGGCAAGTTGTGACGCGACAAGCGGGAGTTGCACGGTATTGGGAACGGCGGTTTGCCCGGGCGGGGCAGAGGGCCAGCCGGGAGGGAGCAAGATAGTTCTCGCCGGGACGGTGGTTACGCCATTCAACGTGCCAGGCACCAGCCCGGTGGGCAATGCATCCAGAGTGCGATGCGCTTCGGGGCCGCCGACCAGCAGCAGCGTTCCGCCCTGCTGAACCCAGGTTTGTAGCGCCGCCCGTTGCGCGAGGCTCAAACTGCCCGTTGTGAAGCTATCCAGCACGATGATATCGAAGTTTTTGAGCAGAGCCGGTACGGATGGCATGGTACTGGCATTCAAAAAATCGAGGGCAACCGCGCCGCCCTGAACGGGCAATGGAGCCGCGCCGAGCGGCCCAAAGCCCGAGGTCGCATCGGAGAGGATGCCGGCAAACACCTCGGTTGGCAACAATGGATTGAGTTTAGCTGTCTGAGAGACAATCGCATTGCCACTTCCGTCAAGCAACTTCGCTATAACGCTTTGCACGTCGTAGTAAAGCGGCATAGAGAGCATCACCTGCTTCTGCGTGCCGTTGGGCAGCGCGATAGGAAGCTGGTAGCTGGAGGTTGGCACCGTATTGCCCTGCGTCAGAAACGGGGGCAGGGAAGCCGATAGTGACAGCGTGCCGTTGAAATCCGCGCCATCATTGTTGAGCGTCACCTGCACCGGAATCCAGTTTTCATCGCGGTAGCGCGTGCCAAAACCAGCATTGACCTGCAACGATGGCCCTCCACCAGCCGCGCGCGCCGGTGCGGGCGTGGCGAAGAAAAGGAGGGCAAGCGCGAGGCAAGACGCGATCATCAGGTAACGTGTGTAGGGACGCGATTGATCGCGTCCGCCCCTACGTACTATCCCAACCCGGCGCGATAGGCGGACGCGATCAATCGCGTCCCTACACAGGGAAACGAGAATTTTGTAGGATGATGGCAATACATTGTCACATTGCATAATCGCGTCCTTATGAATTGAGAGACAATGAAGGTTTTTCAAACAGGATTGCGCCGGTCGAGGCATGTTGTTTGGACAGGTTGGCAGCGGTCGAGGACAGGTTCGTTCCCACCCGCAATAAGACATGCCCATCTGAACTGATATACGCCTGTGTGTTTCCTGTACTAAAGGAGACGTTGGTTAGCGCGATAGTATTCCAGGAAGCGGTAGTCCAGTTATACAATTGGACTTGCGCGAGATTGCCAGTTCCATTGAAGAAGGGTGCGGCAATCGACATGCTGTGAATCTGTGCCATGTTTACATCCGGCAGGTTGAAAGCAAAGGTGAAACTGCCGGAGGCCAGGTCATAGACGCTGGGCGAAAGAATTTGCGGGTTATTGCCCGTGGCATTGACTACCTGCCCGGAGATGAGGCCGGGTGGCAGGTGCGCCAGGTCAGGGTAGTCGATGTTGAGCGGTACCTGCAGCAGGCTATCATGCGTTCCGCCGGCACTGATCCCGTTGATGGTGGCAGCATCGGTTGCGCCAAAGGGCTGGTCAGCCCAGCCAATCAAGGTTGCCGTCGCGCCTGTGATGAGCAATGCATCATTGCTATCCAGCGGGTTGGCAGATGGGCCACTAAAAGGAGGGGCTGTGATAATATGCGAACTCACGATAGCGTGTGTGCTGCACGGGCCATTGCAGGGTGTATACACATAGCCTTCCCCGCTGAGAGCCGATAACATCGCCAGGTGACGTTGGAAAGCGTTTTGCGGCCCGGCATTGTGGTCATACGGGAAATATGGTACCGGCAAATGATTATCGCGAGCGATCTGGTCGGCAAGCGTGGTACTGGCGTTCAGCGACGAGCTATGCAATGGAACATTGACTTGCAGGGTTTGACCCGCCTGAATCTGCCCGATATAGGCATAGCTATGAGGCATCAGAATATAGACATCGCTGAGGGAACTTCCAAGTGTATTTGTCACGGTACCCGTGACTAAGCCGCCCTGAAGCGCCAGGTGTGAGAGTACATGCCCCTGCACCTGTTGATCTCCCTCAGAGACCAGCGGGTGCAGTGTCCAGGTACCGGCATCGGGTAAGTTGATGGTCGTCCCATCCTGAGCAGTGGTAAAGGTCATGTGATAGGTATTATTTGCCACCCTGTCGTCAACCTGGAAGGGTTCGTTGATGATGGGCTGGGCCAACACTGTGCCGGGGACACGCACCTGCACAGCGCCCTGGCCGGGGGCGAACACGCTGAAAAACGTGGTGACGTGCGCGGATTGCCCACCTTGATTGAACTGCACAAGCGAGATGGTATTGATGGATGCGCTTCTTTGATAGAAGGCCAGTCCATAGGTGAGAAACGAAAAGGCAACCGCGCCAGCAAGTACTATGCGCCAGCTCCAGGCGGGGCGTTTCAGCCTCTTCAAAATGAAAAGGCGCACCGGGCCGATTAAGACGATATAGCCGAGCAGCAAAAAGATCAGCGCCCACACCGGCAGCAGTGTGCCAGGCTGAAGCACATTGAATAAGCCTCCGCGCAGGTACAATTCTCCCGGCCCACTGCTAAAACGTGGCGCGCTGGCGGGAAAAAGCGACTGATCTCCCAGGCCGCGCAAAAGCAAACCCTTCCACAGCGCGACGGTACCCGGCCAGGTAAGCAGGGGCGCGCTTGCCGGATCATAGGCCAGATAACAGATAATGCCATGTCCAGAGTTTGCCTGCACGATTAAAGGGACGTTGCCAGAGGCAAGCACGGTCGAGAGGTTGGAAAACGCCTGGCGCCGGACATCGTTTGCCGCAGGCAGAGACGCGCTGCTGATGGTAATAGGCTGCGTGAGTTGCGCGGGCTTCTGCCCGATATCCGCTATATCGGGGCTACCGGCTGGCAGTACATTTGCGCTGGAAGGAAGGGTTGCTGTGCCGTTGAGTAGCACCGGCAACAACTGCGGTGGCAGCGCGCCAAGCGTCTGCTGCCCCTGTTGGCCGCCAATTTCGATCAAGGCTCCTCCGCGATTGACCCATGTTTGCAAAGCCGTGATCTGGGCAGTGCTGAGCATATGTGTCGGGAAGTTGTCCAGGATGAGGATATCAAAGTTAGCCAGGGTTTCAGCCGTGTCGGGCAGCGAACTCGCATCCAGCGGGATAAGCGTAAGCTGCCGGGTTGGATCGGGCAGCGTTGCGGCGCTGAGAGGGGTAAATCCGCTATTTTGCGTGGACTGGTCGGCCAGTATGCCAATCATGACAGAGCCGGGGTCTACCACCGATGGCTCGTCCGTATTGAAGGCGACCACCTTCCCCTGACCGTTCAGGAGGGTCGCGATAATGCCGCGTGGAATGGCCGGGCTTTCATAAAAGGGCACGTTGATTGTCACCTGTTTCTGCGCGCCATGCCTCAATGAGACGGATTGCCTGTAGCTCCAGCCCAGGATGCCAGTGGCGAACGGCCCGGATGGGTTTGGACTGGTGAAGGTGGTAACCGCCAGGACGCCGGTGAAACCTGGTCCGCTGTTGCTGATGGTAATCAATGCTGGCGCCCAGAAGTCAAGTCGGGCGCTATCACCAGTCGCCACAACCAGTTGCAGCGTTAGTGGAGCGGCGGCCATGCCGCTCGCATTCTCAGTACGAGCCGATACGCGCGCGGGTGAAAGGATGGAAGCAAGCACAAGCGCGATGCAGAGAGAAAAGAGCAGCTTCACACGAAGTCTGTTAAAGGTTTCCTGCATAAAAGCTTCCTGATTGAAATAGACGTATGAATGGATTGCGATTCCCGGCACATGGGTAGGATAATGATCGGTAAGTACCTATTATACTATACCTTACATGTACGTTCAAAATGCTGAGATACTCACATGACCAGGGCAGAGGCCAAGGGCGGGCTGGGCACCCCGCCCTTGGCCTCTGCCCTGGTCATGTGAGAGGTGTGGGTTGTCGCGGACTGCGCCCGCGACAACCTATCCATTCGCTATTTACCTTTGATCATCGCGTCAGCAATTTTGCTGAGCAGCGCGGGAAAGTCTCCAATGATGTCGTGGGGGTGAAGCGGGTAAAAGAGCTTCTCCACATACTCGCGCAGTTGGTGGTGGTCCAGAGTTACCGCGTTGGTCTGCAGATCAAAACGCAGCGCTGGCAGGGGTAGAACGCGCGCGTAGGATTCCATGTGCCTGGCTCTTGTCACTGTGAGAGGGCCGAAGCTCAGACGGGGCGTGGGTGCGGGTTCCTGGCTCGAGCAGAAGGCAAGGCCGTTGCTATTGATATCATCGTACTTGCTGTAGGTGGTCTGCACAGTCCAGGTATTGTCTCCAACCGTGATGGTATCCGTCTCGCCGTTGCAGATGTCGCCATTCTCACCGTTATAAGGATCGAGCCAGGCGTTCAACTGCGGGTCGGTGGTCATCTCGGCGAACTCGTGGCTGGCTACCTGCGTCTGGCGCTGCTGCTGCCGCTCACCCAGGTGAAGCGAGCAGCCCGCGTCGTCGCCGGGACAGGACTCGGTGAGGCAGGCGTCGTTCAGAGCGGGGATCATGGCATAGTAGAACGGATTGCCCGCGCTCGTCATGAAGAAGTTGTGATAGCCAAACGCCGTATCGTTGGTTGGCTCGCACAGCACGAGGCCCAGATTCGGGTCATTGATGCCTATCGTTTCATCGAGGTAGACGATAAGCGTGATATTCGAGGGGTTGCCTGGTTCCGGCAGCACTCCGGCATCGATGCACGATTGGATGATGCCCTGAATACCGCTATCGGTGAGCGTGGTGGGAACGTTGCGCACAAACGAGGGTTGGATAAAAACGCCGGAGCCAGCACCCCAACCAACGCCATACTGACTCAGGACATTCATGAAGTCATTCTGCAACAGGTCCCGGTGGTACTGGCAGAGTTGCGCCGCGCTTTCCAGGTGCGCTGCGTCCTGCAACCAGAGCGGCCCCCAGAAGCTGGTGTAGACCCAGGGGCAGGAGATAACGGGACCGCCATAATAGGCGAAGCCCGGAAATGCGCCAGGATTCGGCCCTGGCCCGCCTCCACTGACGGGCTTGCTCAATGTCTCCACGCCGTGTATGGCGGGCGCGTGCGGTTTGGGACTGACTCCACCGCGAGTGGCGCGGCTGCCTGCCGGTTGAGATGTGGGTGTTCCCTGTTCAACGGCCATCGTTCAAATTCCCTTTCATTGCTTTTTTCAAAGCCTGTGTACCCTGTCTATGCCGTGTTTGACCACATCAATAATGCCACAAAAACCACCCGCCGTCGAGTACTGTAGAGGATATTTTTTAGTGAAAGTTATTCTCCAGAACCTTTTTGTGAAACAAATACATCGTTCATATACTCTAACAGTCACCCCGCTTTTGTGGTGGGGTAATAGTTTGGAGGTTCTTTTGAAACATTCTACTCTCGGCTACAAGGCCATAGTGCTTGTAGTCGTGATTGTCCCTTTGCTGGCGACTGCGCTGGCTATTGGTTTGCTCTGGCAGAGAGCGGTTCACTGGTCAGACATCATTCTTTTAGCCTCGATGTATTCGCTGGTGGCCTTTGGCGTAACCGTAGGATATCATCGTATGTTGACACATCGTAGTTTCCGGCCAAATCCGGTGATCAAGTTTTTCTTGCTCGTGTTTGGTTCGATGTCGCTGGAAGGGCCTGCGCTTGATTGGGCCGCTACACATGTCAAGCATCATGCGCAATCTGATCGCGAAGGCGATCCACATAGCCCCGTTCATGGCTTTTTTCACGCGCACATGGGCTGGATCTTCGATAGCGAGCAGGCCGACCCTAACATCTACTGCCGCAATCTGGTCAATGATCGCATGGTTGTGTTTATTAGCAAGACATTTCTGCTGTGGGCTATATTGTCAGTGATCATTCCTTTCGCGATAGGCGGTTGGAGCGGTCTATTGTGGGGCGGACTGGTACGCATTTTCCTGACTCATCATGTCACCTGGAGCGTCAATTCGGTCTGCCATACCTTCGGCAAGCGCGAATTTGAGACGAACGATCAAAGCCACAATGAATGGATCGTCGGCTTGCTGGGTTTTGGCGAAGGCTGGCATAACAACCACCACGCATTCCCGCGCTCGGCCTTTCACGGGCTGCACTGGTGGCAATTTGACCTCTCCGGCTACCTGATCTGGACGCTCGAGCGTCTCGGACTGGCCCATGATGTCTATCGCATCCCGGCAGCACTACGCGCGCGCTATGCCGCACGCAAAGATGAAGTTGCTTAATTAACGGGAACTGCGGAGCAGTTCGTTAATTTAAGAAGCGAGAAGAAGCGTGCGGACTGGTCGCTAGCGGCGACCAGTCCGCACGCTTCTTCTCGCTCAAATTGCCGCTGCAGGTGGTAAGAAAAAAGAGGTATGATATGTAAGGTTCAGAAGCTGCACGCCGCCAATCGCGTTGAAGCGGCGCGCATTGCCGAAAGCAAGGGCTGGTTGTAGTGTATACATGACAAATGTCATTACGCTGAGGGCATCTTAATAATCAATTACATCACCCACACTCTGACATTGCTAAACATGACTACTTCGAGAGTACCCTGCATTCCAGAGGATTCCAGGCCGATCTGACCGGAGGTGTAGGTAGTGCTGGTGATGGTTATCAGCTTCTGGCCGTTGGCGTAGAAGGTCAGGCTGGAGCCGATAGCGACAACTGCCAGCACGTTTGTCTGCCCATAGGCTATATGAATTGCCGGTGAGGGTCCTTCGGCTATGTTGCCATAATAGCTGCCTGCCGACCAGGCACGCAGCGCCCAGTAGCCTGCGGGCGTGATCTCGGAATTTGCCGCACATACAACGAGGGTGTAGCCATTGTTGGCTTTGCTATTGCCACGAAAGCTGATGCCGCCACAATCTCCTTTCATGATAGTTACATCGGCTTGAAACGTGAAGTTGGTAAAGTTCGTATTCTCCGCTGCGCACTCGTTGCCGATGTCATAGTAGGAACCGGATTGATTCTGCTCAGTGCTTTCATATGCGCCGCCGGTAAACTGGCAATTGTTATTCATGGGCAGCGAATATACATCCCAGCCGTACCCCCGGCCGTTGTTGTACATGGGGTCAGAGAGAACAAGGTTTCCGGTATAGGGAGGATAGGGATCGCGATTTGCGTTGGCCTGCGCGGTAGCTGAGGCATTGGCTTGCGCCCTGGCAATAGCGCTTGCACTGGACTGGGCGCTCGCGGTAGTGTATGCCCGGGCTGTGGCTGTCATGTTGGCCTGCGCTTGCGATGTCAGCTCAACTTGCGCGGTCGCCACATCACTCGAGACAATGGCGTTATTGGTGGCATCGAAAGCCAGGTGGGTGGCATTCGCCCGGGCCGTGGCAGTGCTTCTCATACTGGTCGCGGCAATCTTATTAGTGACGCTTGTATAGACCAGAAAACCACTGCCCAGTAGGACCAGCAACACCACAATGGTGATAAGCGTAAACTGACCACTCGAGAAGGCGGGACGACGAGGGCCAGGGTACATCGCATTAGACATAGCCACACCTCAGAGTTTTTGCGAAATATTCATGTAGTTCGATAGAGTGGATATTCAGTATAACTGCTTATCGATGCGAGAGGATAGGCAATAGGAGATTTCTGCTATATCTTGCTATGCCCATACCCTGGCATTGCGAAACGTGGCTACGGTCAGCGTGCTATTATAGCCAGAGGTGACTAAACCTATTTGCCCCTGGCTGAAGCCAGTATCGGTAGTTGATATGATTTGCTTCCCGTTCACATAAATCGTTATGAGACTGCCATTCGCAACTACTGCCAGCGTATTTGACGCCCCCAGCGCCGTGTTAATGGCTGGAGATAGGCCGTTGGCGAATACAACGTCGCAATAGCCGCTGGAACACTGGCGAAAGTCGTACCACGCATTTGAACAAATGACGAAGCGATCGAAATTGTTGGCTTTACTATCTCCACGAAAGACGATACCGCCGCACAGTCCCTGCACCAATATGGTTTGCACTTGAAACGTGAAGTCGCTGAAATCGGTATTCTGCGCGAAACAGACGGTGCCGCTATAGAGGCTCGTTGAGGTGTTGTCATTGGCGCTTTGATAGGCTCTGTTGGCGAATTGACAG
>Ga0207416_1004833_pt1 | contig 11217 bp, 9 predicted proteins | sample PaiPotPPM11metaG_FD_184107 | JGI IMG/M metagenome (GOLD analysis project Ga0207416, IMG submission 184107) | Iron sulfur acid spring bacterial and archeal communities from Banff, Canada, to study Microbial Dark Matter (Phase II) - Paint Pots PPM... ...
CTTCCCTCCAACGACAGATGCGATCATGAGCACCGACGCTGAAAGCCAAAACAACAAATATGTCATCCCGCAACCGCCGCAGGCCACGATCCCGGTCGCCGGCACCGACAAATATTTTCCAGTCCGCCGGTTGTGGTGCGTCGGCCGCAATTATGTCGAACACATCAAGGAGATGGGCAACGACATACGCGAGCCGCCGTTCTTCTTCGCCAAGCCAGCCGACGCCATCGTGCCGGACGGCGGCACTTCGCCCTATCCGTCGCTGACCAGGGACATGCACCACGAGGTCGAGCTCGTCGTCGCGCTCAAAAGCGGCGGCCGCAACATCAAGCCCGAGACGGCGCTCGATTGCATCTACGGCTACGGTGTCGGCATCGATCTCACGCGTCGCGACCTGCAAATCGCCTCGCGCGACATTAAGCGCCCGTGGGAGATCGGCAAGGCGTTCGACCATTCGGCCCCCTGCGGGCCGCTCAAGCCGGCGTCCGCGACCGGCCATCCGTCGAAGGGACGCATCACGCTCAAGGTCAACGGCAAAGTTCGCCAGGACGGCGATCTCAATCAGATGATCTGGAACGTACCGGAAATCATCGCGAAATTGTCGGAGATGGTCGAGCTGGCGCCCGGCGACGTCATCATGACCGGCACTCCGTCCGGCGTCGCCGCCACCGTCGCCGGCGACAAGATCGAGTGCGAGGTCGAAGGCGTCGGCACGCTCAATGTGACGATCGGGCCGCCGCTGACGTAAGCCGGTCATTCCGGAAACTGCGGTTGTCCAGTATCTATAATCGCCGCCGGTGCAGAACCTGTTCGGACTGGCTACGGAATCTGGGCTGGCGGGCTTTCGCCCGCGTCCCAGGATGGCAGATGGAACTCGATTAAATTTGGCGCGTTGGGGAGGGCAGCATAACCAGATGGAGCTCGCCATGGGCGCCCGCCGTGTCACGTTGCGCGTTCAACCACCGATCCCGTTCGGCGATGTCGCGCTGGTGCCGGCGCTCCTGAGCGGACGGCCCGAAGCAGACATGGCGCGCGCCATGGCCGCGGCGCTTGCCGATGTCGAAGCGCCGACGGCCGCGGACGTTTATAACCGGCTGCGCCAAGCCTTCCCGTTGGCGCCCTTGAGCGCGCGGGTGGCCGCATTGTCGGCGCTGATGGAGCGCATGCGGCGGCCGGCGCATTGAGGAAACTCACAGTCCGAGATAAGCGCTGCGCACCCTGTCATCGGCCAACAGTTCGGCGCCGGTACCGGTCAGCGTCACGCGGCCGTTCTCCAGGACATAGGCGCGGCTCGCAAGCTTGAGCGACAGCACCACATTCTGCTCGACGACAAGGCAGGTGACGCCTTCGCGATTGAGTTCGCCAATGGTGTCGAGCACGTTGCGCGCGACCGTCGGCGCCAAGCCAAGCGACGGCTCGTCGAACATGATGAGTTGCGGTGCGCCCATTAGACAGCGGGCGATGGCCAGCATTTGCTGTTCGCCGCCCGACAGCGTGCCCGCCGGCTGCCGCGCGCGCTCAGCCAACCTGGGAAACAGCCCGAAGGCGCGGTCGCGGTTCTTCGCCCGGTCGGCCCGGGCCCGCGGCAGCATGGCGCCGACGGCAAGGTTTTCCTCGACGGAGAGCGTCGGAAACACTTGGCGCCCCTCCGCCACCTGGCCGATGCCGAGATCGCAGATGCGATGGCTCGGCCAGCCGGAAATTTCGGCGTCGCGAAAGGAAATTCGGCCGCGTAACCGTCGCGCCATTCCGGCGAGCGCGCGGATCAGCGTCGTCTTGCCGGCGCCGTTGGCGCCGACGATGGCGACCATCGCGCCTTCCTCGATCTGAAGCGACACGCCGTCAAGCGCCTGCACGTCGCCATAGAATACGTCGAGATTTTCGACGCAGAGCATCAGACCGCCTCGTTTTCGCGATAGCATTGCCCGAGATAGGATTGCACCACCGCCGGGTCGCGCACGACTGTTTGCGGCGCGCCTTCGGCGATCGCCACGCCGTGATCGAGCACGAGGACGCGCGAGGCGAGCGCCATCACCGCCCGCATGACATGCTCGATCAACAGGATCGTCACGCCGCTGTCGCGGTTGATATCCCGCAGGGTCGCGACCATGCGGTCCGTTTCGGTCGGCCGCAGCCCCGCCATGACTTCGTCGAGCAGCAACAGTCGCGGGCCGGTGGCGAGCGCGCGGGCGACTTCGAGCCGTTTGCGGTCCGGCAGAGTGAGTGTGGCGGCGCGCTGGTGCCGCTTGTCGAACAGATCGAAGCGTCGCAGCAATGTGCAGGCACGGTCACGCGCCGCAGCGACGCTGCGCCGGTGCAGAAGCGCGCCGACGACGACATTATCCTCCACGCTCAGCGCCGGAAACGGCCGCACCAGCTGGAAGGTGCGGGCAACGCCGCGCCGGCACACGGCGTCCGCCGTCAGGCCGCCGATCGGCTGCCCGGCAAAGGCGATAGTGCCGCCGTCCGGAATCGCCGCGCCGGCGATCATGTTGAACAGCGTCGTCTTGCCGGCGCCGTTCGGCCCGATCACGGCGAACAGCGCGCCCTCGGCCACATCGAAGCTGACACGGTCGACGGCGACGATACCGCGAAAGCACTTGCTGACTGCGCTGAGTGACAGTAGCGCGGTCATCGGACGCGCTCCGTAACGCCCAGTGCGCGCGCAAGCCACGGCCAAATCCCTTCCGGCAGCGCCACAACGACGAACAGCAGGCACATGCCGTAGAATACCTGTTCCGCGCCGGGCAGATCGATGCCGAAGGCGGTCAAGGCGGAGTTGAGCGACTCGGCAAGACCCGTGAGCACGAAAGCGCCGAGCAGCGGACCGAACAGCGTGCCGACGCCGCCGATGACGGGGCCGAGAATGATCTGGATCGACTGGGAAATATTGAACACCTGCTCGGGGAAAAGATTGTTGTAGAAAAATGCATAGAACACGCCGGCGAACGACGTGACGGCGGCCGAAATCGTCACCGCGTATATTTTGTAACGAAACGTATCGATGCCGGCGGCGCGGGCGGCCTCCTCGTCCTCGCGGATGGCGAGCCAGAAATAGCCGATGCGGCTCGTGATCAAAAGGCGGCACAGGATGAACGCGCAGAGCGTCGCCGCGAGGATCACGTAATAGAACATCGTCGGACTGCCGCGCAGCCGCCACAGATCGTTATGGGCATATTGCGCGACCGGCAGGAACAACCCGGCGGCAGCGTTGACGATACCGAGATGGTCGAAGCCGATGCGGGCGAACTCGGCGAAGGCGATGGTGAGGATGGCGAAATAGACGCCAGTTACGCCGAAACGAAACGCCAGAAACCCGATCACCGCGCCGCAGGCCGCCGCGACCGGCATGGCGGCGAGCAAGCCGAACCACGGGCCGACGCCGTATCGTGTGAACAATACCGCTGCGACATAGGCGCCGAGACCGACATAGATCCCATGGCCGAGCGAAAGCTGCCCGGTAAAACCCATCATGATGTTCCAGGCTTGGCCGCAATAAGCGAGATAGAGAATGAGAATGAGGACCGTGACCAGATAATCGCTGACCAGCCAGGGCGCGACGACGAGCGTTGCGAACAGAATGCCGAGCAAGATCACGGCTCGGCGCGGCGCGCCGTCGGTGAGCCGGGTGAGCAAGGCTGCCATCACGCCGGCCTCTTGCCGAGAATGCCTTGCGGCCGGAACAGCAGCACCACAACGAGGATGCCGAACGCAAACATGCTTTTGGCGGACGGCGTGAACAGCAATCCTGCAAGCGCCTCGGTCAGCCCGATCAGGATGCCGCCGATGAGCGCGCCGGGCATCGAACCCAGCCCGCCGGTAATGACGATCACAAAGGCCAACAGTGTATAGGTCGGTCCGATCGTCGGCGTAACGTCGACGATAAGTGTCATCATGGCCCCGGCGGCGCCGACGCAGGCAGCGCCGATGCCGAAGGTGAGCGCGTAGAGCCGGTTGACGTTGAGCCCGACAACGAGCGCGCCGGTATAATTGTCGGCGCAGGCGCGGATCGCCGTGCCGATCAGCGTAAAGCGGAAGAACGCGAACAGCAGCGCCGCAATGACGATCGCGGCGGCGCCGGCATAGACCTTTGCGGCATCAACGAGCAGCGGGCCGAGCTGGAAGCTGTCGAAGGCATAGGCCGTTTGCACGGTGCGGGCGTCGGGACCGAAGATAATCAAGAGCACGTTGACGATGATGATCGCCAACGCCACCAGGAGCAGGAACTGGCTGTGCTCCGGCCGGGTGATGAAGGGGTTGATCAATCCCGATTGCAGCGCATAGCCGAACACGAACAAAACCGCCGCGATCGGCACCATCATGATCAGCGGATCGAGATGAAATGCGGAAAACAGCACGACCGCGAGATACATGGCAATCGACATCATTTCGCCATGGGCGAAATTGACGACGCGCACCACGCCGAAAATGACCGACAGCCCGAGCGCCATCAGGCCATAGACCAGACCCGTCAAAACTCCGCCGACGGCGACGTTAAGATAAACATCAATCGGCACCGGGCCGGCTCAACCGCGGTCCTGATAGGGCTGCAGCGGCCACTCGGGCTTGGCGTTGGCGGCGGCTTGTGGGGCGATGACTACGGGCTTGCCGCCGCGGTTCTGGATGGCGCCGTCCTTGACCTTGTCGTTCTGGCCTTTGGCATTGAACGCGATGCCGGTGCCGATACTGACATTGTCGGCGATGTTGGTGGTGCGGATCGCCTCGGCCAGTTTTTTCGGATCGGTCGAACCGGCGCGCTTATAGGCGTCGGCGGCGACCAGCAGCGCCTCGAAGGTGAAGACGTGATTGGTGTTGAGATTGACGCCGGGATAGGCCTTGGCCAGGGCGGCTTCGAGCTGTTGCGCAAGCTTCTTGTTCGGATCGTACCAGGGCACGAAGCTTAAGGGGCCATCGGAGAGCTTGCCAAGCGTCTTGAAATATTCGTCCTCGTACCAGCCGGGTCCCATGCTCAGGATGGTCTGCGGCGTCCAGCGCTGCTTCACCAGTTCGCGCGTTATCAGCATGGCGTCGTTGAGCCGGCTGACGACGAGGAGCCCATCGGGGGCGGCGGCCTTGGCCTTGGCGACCTCGACCGAAAGGTCGCGCGCCGCCGGATCGTAGGCGATCTCTTCGGCAATGGTGTAGGGCATGTTGAATTTCGGCATCAGGGCGTTGATGCCCTTCGACATCGCGGTGCCGAAGGTGTCGTTGACGTGCATGAAGACGACCGTCTTCGGGGCATGGCCGACGGCGCCGAACACCTCTTTCTGATTGTTAAAGGCGTCGCCCAGAATCATCCCTGCGGTCGGGAAATTCCTGAACACGAATTTGTAGCCCTGCTCGGTCAGCTGCGGCGCCGCAGCGATGTTGACGATGAGCGGAACGCCGTTTTGCTCGGCGACTTGTGCGATCGCCAAGGTCTGGCCCGAATCGAAGGCGCCGACCAGGCATTGCGCCCCGTCGCTGATCATCTTTGCCGCTCTGGCGCGCGCCGTTTCGACGCTCGATTCGGTGTCGCCGTCCATGATCGTGAGTTCGGGCAGGCCCATGGACTTGAAGATCGCGGGCGCGATGGCGACGCCACGCTGGCAATCCTGGCCGATCCCGGCCTCAAAGCCCGAGCGCGGCAGCAGCACCCCGACCTTGAGGGGCCCGCTTTGGGCCCGCACGATGGCGGGAGCGGCGATGGTGGCGGCGGTAACGGCGGCGCCGGCAAGCAGGCGACGGCGGGTTGTCGGCATAAACGTGCGTGTCACGGCAAATCCTCCCTAAAGCATGATCCCGAAAAGTGGAAACCGGTTTTCGGAAAAGATCATGCGCAAACAAAAGGCTAGAGCGGGACAATGATTCAAGGAAATCGCATCCCGCTCTAGTTTGCCGAAATGCTAGGAAACTACCGTCCCGGGAGCAAGCCTCGATCACGCGCTAAAAAGCGCCATCGCCGCGGCGGCAATGCGGAGCAGCCTGCGGTCTTGCCCGTTGCGCGCGATCAGCATGAGGCCGACCGGCATTGCGGCGGGCGTCCGCGCGGGCAGCGGCAGCGAAATGGCGCACAGATCGAAGAAATTGACGATCGACGTATTGCGCAACACCGCCGCGTTGCGGGCGGCGAAGATTTCTTGGTCCGCGACCTCCGCGATGGTGGGCGCGACGATCGACGTCGTCGGCATCAGCAGCACGTCGAGCGCAGCCAGCCGCTCGGCCATGGCACGGACGAGCCGCGCGCGTTGGCGCATCATGTCGGCATAGTCAGCTTCGGTCACGGCGCAGCCACGCTCGATGCGCACGCGCACATTCGGGTCGAAATCGGCAGCCCGCCGCTGCAACCGGTCGCGGTGAATGGCGCAGGCTTCCGGCGGCGAGATGCCGCCCTTGGCATTGACCGCGGCCATGTCATCGAACAGCGGCAGCGTTTCATCGCTGACCCGCACGCCGGCGCCATCGAGCCGCGCGATGGCCGAAACGAACGACGCAGCGACGGTGTCGTCAAGCCGATCGAGCGGCAGTCCTTCGGCAATGCCGAAGGACAGGCCGGCAAGCGAAAGCGGTTCAAGCGACATAAAGGCCTCGCCGGCCATGACGGCGTCGGCTTTGGCACAGTCGGTTACGGTCTTGGCGATCGGCCCGATCGAATCGAGCGTCCTGCTCAACGGAAACGCGCCGGCTGTCGGAATGCGTTGCCGGCTCGGCTTGAAGCCGACCAGGCCGCACAGAGCCGCCGGAACGCGCACCGAGCCGCCGGTGTCGGTGCCGATGGCGATATCGCACATGCCGTCGGCCACGGCGACGGCCGCGCCCGACGACGAGCCGCCCGGCACGCGGGTGCGGTCGCGCGGATTGCCGGGCGTGCCAAAATGCGGATTGGCGCCAATGCCGGAAAAGGCGAACTCGGTCATGTTGGTCTTGGCGACAATCACCGCGCCTGCCGCGCGCAGCCGTTGCACCACCGGGGCGTCGGCAAGGGCCGGCGCGGCTTCCTCGGCGAGAACTTTTGAGCCGGCGCGGGTTGGCTCGCCGGCGACGTCGAATAAATCCTTGATCGTGACAATGACGCCGTCGAGCGGGCCGAGCGGCGCGCCGCGAGCGGTCCGGGCATCGGCGGCATCGGCCGCGAGGCGGGCTCGTTCCGCATAGACCGTGAGGCAGGCCCGCGCACCCTCCCCGTTCGGATCGGCGATGCGCGCCAGCGCTTGTTCAAGCCGCTCGCGGCAGGACGGAGAATTCATGCAAGTCCCGGCAGCCATCGCATGGCCGTTGCGGACGGCCTGCTGAAACTGCCATATCATTGACAGAGCAAAGACGCGAGCAAGGGAATTTCACCATGCCAAATAAGCGGCCGAGCATTGCCTTGATCGGCTTCGGTGAAGCGGGGCAAGCGATCGCCGCCGGGCTCTCCGAGGAGGGCGTGGAGCGGATGGCGGCCTGGGATATCCTGTTTCCGCAAGCCGCGGGCGAGATGCTCCGCCAGGCGGCGGCGGCCGCCGGGGTGCGTTGCGCGGGTTCGGCCGCCGACGCGGTGCGCGCCGCCGATATCGTCATTTCAGCGGTGACCGCGGCGTCGAGCGGCGAAGCTGCGCAGTCGGTCAAAGCGCATCTTTCCGGAACGCCGTTCCTGCTCGACATCAATTCGGTGTCGCCCGGCCGCAAGCAGGAGACTGCGAAGCTCCTCGGCGACGCTGCGCGCTACGTCGACGTCGCCGTGCTGGCGCCGATCCATCCGGCGCGCCACAAGACGCCGCTGCTGCTTGCCGGACCACACGCGCAGGCAATTGCGCCGATGCTGGCCGCGCTCGGCATGTGCGCCAGCGTCGCCGGCGCCGAAATCGGCGCCGCCGCCGCGATCAAGATGGTGCGCAGCGTCATGATCAAGGGCATCGAGGCGCTGACGCTGGAATGCTTTTTGGCCGCGGCGCGCGCCGGCGTGATCGACGAGGTCGCCAGCTCGATGAAGAACAATTATCCCGGGCTCGATTGGGGCAAGATCGTGCCCTACAATCTGGAACGCATGGCGAGCCACGGCGAGCGGCGCGCCGCCGAGATGGAAGAGGTCGCCGACACGCTGCGCGAACTCGGCGTCGAGCCGCTGATGACGACGGCCACCGTCAAACGCCAGCGCGAGATGGGCCGGATCGGCGCCCGACAATCCGTGCGCGGCGTGCTCACGGCGGATCGCGCCGCCATGCTCGGCGCCATCAGCGCCGCGGCGCGCGACCGGAATTAAGCGTCATCTCCGCCTGCCAGTCCGCCGCTCGCGCGGCGTGACCCGGGACGGCTTCGGCACCGGACGGCGCGCCGCCTTTGCGCTCGAGCGCCGCGGCGGCATGGCGCCGGCCGCTTCGAGCCGCATGCTCCAATATTCCCAGGTGCGGTTGACCACGTTGGGCAAGGCGTTGAGCGTGCTCGCCAGCTTGACCTCGCCGGGATGCAAAGGTTCGGGCGTGCCCAGTGCGAGCGCGCGCAGCTGATAATCGGCGTTCTGGCACATGAAGATCGAGCGCGACACCAGCTCCCGCAATCCGCCGCCGACGACGGTTGCGCCGTGGCGGTTCATCAGGATGGCCGAATGCCGCCCCAAGGCCCGCGCCAGCGAGCGGCCTTCCTCCGGCTTGACCACCAGAAGATTGGTATCGCCAAACTCGCGATGCTGGTCCCAGAACGGCATGGCCTCGCCAGCCGCGGCGCCAAGATGAAAAACCGGCACGATCGGCTTGCCGGCAATGGCGAACGGCATCACCGCCGGCGCGTGATGATGGCACACCGCCATCACCTCGGGACGCGCCTGATAGATGCAGCCGTGAATGACGCGCTCGGCGTAAAGCTGGACTTTGGCCGGCCGCACCGGCTCGGAATCCAGCGTGTATTCCAGAATATCGTCGGGCTCGATCAAAAGCGGCGAGCGCGAGCGCGACAACAGATAACGGCCGGGATCGCCCGGATGGCGCACGCTGACATGGCCGAAGGCGTCGAGCACGCCTTCATGGGCGAGAATGCGGTTGGCGAGCGCCAGTTCCTCGATCAGTTCGGTCAATTTATCGGACACATTTTCCTCCTGTTATGGCTGGTTCTTGGCCGACATCCTCACGGAGGCGCCGCGGCGTATTCTCAACATGTCATTCCCCGCGCCGGCGGGGAATCCAGTAAGCGCTGATAGTGCGGTGTGAAACCGAGCATAGCCGCGATGCAGCCGATTACTGGATCATCCGCCTTCGCGGATGATGACACGGAAATGACACGGATGGTGATACGGAAATGGCGCGCATGATGACGCGGAAATGGCGCGGGTGATGACACGGGATACGGGTGATGACACGAAATTGCGGCAGATGATGCACCGGCTCACGCGCGACCTCCCGCCTTCGGCGACGCGCCGCTCCGCGGCAGCACGATCCTGAACTCGGTGAACTTGCCGGGCTCGGTATCGACCGTGATGGTGCCGGCGTGCTGCTTGACGACGATGTCGTGGCTGATGGAAAGGCCCAGCCCGGTGCCCTCGCCTGCGGGCTTGGTGGTGAAGAACGGATTGAACATCTTTTCCTTCACCTCGGGCGGAATGCCGGCGCCGTTGTCGCGGATCCTGATCTCGACGCGGTCGCCGAGACTCCTGGTCGCCGCCGCCAGCGACGGCTCGAATTCGCCGTCGGTCTCCGCCTTGCGCTTGGTGGCGGCATAAAAGCCATTGGCGATGAGATTGAGGAGAACGCGCGTAACCTCTTGCGGATAGAGATCGGCCTCGCCGGCGGCCGGGTCGAACGCGCGCTCCAGCGCAATGTTGAAGCCCTGCTTCTCGGCGCGCGCGCCGTGATAGGCCAGATTGAGGCTTTCCTCGACCAGCGCATTGACATCGACCGGGCGGCGCTCGCCCGACCCTGCACGGGAGTGTAGCAGCATGTTCTTGACGATCGAATCGGCGCGCTTGCCGTGCTGCGCGATCTTGTCGAGATTGCCCTTGAGCGTATTGGCTAGATCGGCGATTTCGCCACGCGCGGCGTCGTCGATCTTCACCTTCGCCAGTTCCTCCTGCAATTCGTCGATCAATTCGACCGACAGCGAGGAGAAATTATTGACGAAATTGAGCGGGTTCTTGATCTCGTGGGCGATACCGGCAGTGAGCTGGCCGAGCGAGGCAAGCTTCTCGGTCTGCACCAAGCGATCCTGCGCCGTGCGCAGATCTTCAAGCGATGCGCTCAATTCCCGGGTGCGCTGCTGTTCGGCTTCGAACAGCCGCGCGTTCTCGATGGCGATCACGGCTTGATCGGCGAAGGTCGTCACCAGCTCGATCTGTTTGTCGGTGAACGGACGCACGTCACGGCGATAGACCGCAATGACGCCGATCAGGTCGTTTTGTTTGAGCATGGGGACGGCGGCGGCGGTGCGGACGCCGGCAATTTTGGCGCCCTCTGCGAATTTAAAATCCGGATCGGCGAGAACGTCCGGGATTTGAACCGGCTTTTTTTCATGGATCGTGCGCCCGACCGTGGTGCCGCGTCCAAGACCGACGGGGTGCGCCGCCATAAATTCCTCAGCTTCTGGCGAAAAACCGTAGCTCGCGACCTGGCGGTAGGCATCGCCAAAATGACGGTTCATCGATGCCATGTCGGCCTCGCATAGACGGGCGGCCGATTGGACCAGCGTATCGAGCACGCTTTGCAGATTGAACGCCGAGCGGCTGATGATCTTCAGCACATCCGCGGTCGCCGTCTGCTGCTGCAACGACTGCCGCAATTCGTTGAGCAGCCGCGTGTTCTCGATGGCGATGACGGCCTGGGCGGCGAAGCTCGTGAGCAGCGCGATCTGCTTGTCGGCGAACAGCCGAACCTCCTTGCGATAGATGGCGAGTGCACCCACGAGGTCGTTGTCCTTGAGCATCGGCACAAGAAGAAGGGTGCGGGCGCCGGCGCCTTCGACGAGTGCGATCATCACCTGATCGCGCTCGATATAGCTTTTTTCCGTCCTGACGTCGGCGATATGAATGACCTGCTTGGTGCCGAGCAGGCGAATGATCGGCACGTCCGGGTGCGTATCGCGAACCGGCATGGCCCGGCGCCGCACCTCCACATAAGCTTGTGTCGCGCGGTGCAGCGCTGCAGCATGAAAAGCTTCGCCGTCATAAAGGAACATGTTGCCAAACTCGGCCTGGCAAAGCCTGACCGCGTTCTCAAGCATGGCGTTGAAAACCGGCTCAAGTTCGCCCGGCGAGCTAGAGATGACGCGCAGCAC
>Ga0207416_1004834_pt1 | contig 11217 bp, 7 predicted proteins | sample PaiPotPPM11metaG_FD_184107 | JGI IMG/M metagenome (GOLD analysis project Ga0207416, IMG submission 184107) | Iron sulfur acid spring bacterial and archeal communities from Banff, Canada, to study Microbial Dark Matter (Phase II) - Paint Pots PPM... ...
GGGGCGTGCAATGCGGGCTGGTTGCATCGATAACGGCCCGAACGAGGGTACTGCAAGTTGATCATATCGATTCCCCACTGCATCGCCTTGGCCGATTGCATCGATAACGGCCCGAACGAGGGTACTGCAAGTTGCTTTGTCGGATGATCGCTCATGAACACATCCAATTGGTTGCATCGATAACGGCCCGAACGAGGGTACTGCAAGACAAGGCCGTCGCGTCGTGGTTCAGCAAGACCAGTTGTTGCATCGATAACGGCCCGAACGAGGGTACTGCAAGTTAGCTGATCTGGGGATAGAAGCGATCTATACAGAGCAGGTTGCATCGATAACGGCCCGAACGAGGGTACTGCAAGCTATGCAACAATAAGCGTCAATCTTCCTGATGCACAGTTGCATCGATAACGGCCCGAACGAGGGTACTGCAAGGGCAGGCGCGTTACTATCACCTGCATAACTATTACGTTGCATCGATAACGGCCCGAACGAGGGTACTGCAAGATAATGGCCTTGAACGCCGTAACGGCCTGGACTGAGCGTTGCATCGATAACGGCCCGAACGAGGGTACTGCAAGTTCTCACCTGCTCCGCCATTCCCACGTCGGCACAGTTGCATCGATAACGGCCCGAACGAGGGTACTGCAAGGCTCTGCGCGGCAAGCTCCATCGTGCCGATAGCCGTGGTTGCATCGATAACGGCCCGAACGAGGGTACTGCAAGTCCTGGCTGTTTCATTTGATGCAACAAAGCGTTGCATGTTGCATCGATAACGGCCCGAACGAGGGTACTGCAAGCTCGCGCTGGTGGCGGCAATGCGTGTGACTGTAGCGTTGCATCGATAACGGCCCGAACGAGGGTACTGCAAGGCGTTCTTCGCCGCCGCCGCGGCATGGCAGCGCACGGTTGCATCGATAACGGCCCGAACGAGGGTACTGCAAGGATGTTCTGACCGGCGGTAAACCGATCTCTGCACAGCAGGTTGCATCGATAACGGCCCGAACGAGGGTACTGCAAGCTCTTGATTGCTCTGCATAGGAACATGTCAGGAAATGTGTTGCATCGATAACGGCCCGAACGAGGGTACTGCAAGGCGCAACGGAACCTATGCTCACAGCATATCCGCGCTCGTTGCATCGATAACGGCCCGAACGAGGGTACTGCAAGTTGCAGGGAAAACACTGTCCTTTATTCAGTTGGGATTGTTGCATCGATAACGGCCCGAACGAGGGTACTGCAAGTGGTCAGCAGCCTGTTAGCGACGAACCTGTGACCGTTGTTGCATCGATAACGGCCCGAACGAGGGTACTGCAAGGTCACGTATCAGAAGGACGGGACAGATTTTGAAGTTTCGTTGCATCGATAACGGCCCGAACGAGGGTACTGCAAGAAGAGCGTGACCGGCATATCCCCTGTGCTATTCCAACGTTGCATCGATAACGGCCCGAACGAGGGTACTGCAAGTACAATGGCAAATACTCTACCCTGTCCATACCGGCTCTGTTGCATCGATAACGGCCCGAACGAGGGTACTGCAAGTCGTAGCTTGCGGTAAGTATCTTACAAATTTGTATCCGTTGCATCGATAACGGCCCGAACGAGGGTACTGCAAGAGAATACAAAAAGGAGAAACGGCGGTACACTATTTGGTTGCATCGATAACGGCCCGAACGAGGGTACTGCAAGACGTAAAGCGATGCTGGCGCTTGCAACTGCGACACCGTTGCATCGATAACGGCCCGAACGAGGGTACTGCAAGATGATGCACTCGGCAACGATCCGATTGCGCTCATCCGGTTGCATCGATAACGGCCCGAACGAGGGTACTGCAAGATTGCCGTCATGAGCGCATAATCATGGCTTTGCAGCGGTTGCATCGATAACGGCCCGAACGAGGGTACTGCAAGTGCAATTCGAGCGTTGCCAGATCGCCGTTGACGCGCGCGTTGCATCGATAACGGCCCGAACGAGGGTACTGCAAGTTGCGTGTTGCGCAGCGGGATTGGATAGTGATACCAGGTTGCATCGATAACGGCCCGAACGAGGGTACTGCAAGTTACTACAGGCTCGATCTATGGTGCGCTCACGCTGGGTTGCATCGATAACGGCCCGAACGAGGGTACTGCAAGTCGCATAACGAGATCAGGAAAGCGGTTTACCCATACGGTGTTGCATCGATAACGGCCCGAACGAGGGTACTGCAAGCTATCCTATCCATGTTTGCGCGTACTGGACGATGCTTGTTGCATCGATAACGGCCCGAACGAGGGTACTGCAAGATTGAGGTTCATCACATTGTCTGGGGCATTACTGTGTTGCATCGATAACGGCCCGAACGAGGGTACTGCAAGTTGCAGGGGAGTCACTGGCAGGAATGACTGTGCTTGGTTGCATCGATAACGGCCCGAACGAGGGTACTGCAAGCGGTGCTTTCCTGAAAGTGTTCTCGCAATTCTCCATGTTGCATCGATAACGGCCCGAACGAGGGTACTGCAAGTTGCGCCATGTCCAGGACTTTCAGGAAGTAGGGATGGTTGCATCGATAACGGCCCGAACGAGGGTACTGCAAGACTATAAGCAGTTACGCGCCCTGATCCGTTCTTTGGGTTGCATCGATAACGGCCCGAACGAGGGTACTGCAAGTGGAAAATGGAGTATCACGGGCGCAAGCACGTCTAGAGTTGCATCGATAACGGCCCGAACGAGGGTACTGCAAGACCTACAAGCTTCTTTGCCTGATCTTCATCAGTAAAGTTGCATCGATAACGGCCCGAACGAGGGTACTGCAAGTATAGCATCGCTCACGATGAATTAGCCGATGAGACGGTTGCATCGATAACGGCCCGAACGAGGGTACTGCAAGGATCCGTGTGGCCGGATCGGGCATGGGGCGTGGGATGTTGCATCGATAACGGCCCGAACGAGGGTACTGCAAGTGCAAGGGGCTGTAGTGGCGTTGTGGCGATGCTCAGTTGTTGCACCGATAACGGCCCGAACGAGGGTACTGCAAGGTCTTTTGAATGATGTTGTATTCATTGCTGTACCCCCGGTTGCATCGATAACGGCCCGAACGAGGGTACTGCAAGGATTAATGCAGAGCAGAGCCGCCGCCTGATCGAGTGGTTGCATCGATAACGGCCCGAACGAGGGTACTGCAAGGTTGCTGTTGCCAGCCGTTCGCAGTCGCTTGCAACGAGTTGCATCGATAACGGCCCGAACGAGGGTACTGCAAGTTACAATTTCGCTATCCTCCACACCACGACAAAGAGCGTTGCATCGATAACGGCCCGAACGAGGGTACTGCAAGTTTACCTGGCAGACGTACAAAGAAGCAGCAACTGAGTTGCATTGATAACGGCCCGAACGAGGGTACTGCAAGATCAGAGTGTCACATTGAAGCGAAGCCGGTAATGGGTAGCATTGATAACGCGATTACTCAATCGCTAAGATGGCATTTCTTTTGGTTTCATAAAATAGTGGTGAAACAAGCTCTCCGATTTGGCGAAACCTTCCTCGGTGAAGACCACCGACTTTGCCTTATTTCTCGGACTCCCTATCAAATCCTTTCCAGGCACGATAATAATCGTGCAGGGTGAGATACATGAGAGCAAGGACCATCTCATCCACTTTTTCCTGATCATAATCGTCCATGGCGTTTCCTCCACAGTGATGCAAACGATACTTTGTTAGCCGTTGTTGTACCCACTCAAAGTTTGTGGCTTTCCACTCCTCGATCTATCACATTGTTCTTTCATCCCGTCGCTATCAGCAATTTCCGTGGTTATTTGAAAGCAAGTTCGTGGCCGGGCAATGCTATCAGTCCTGTAGCAACAAAAAAAGCGGCATCTTCAGGGATTTCGTGCTTCTGTAGATGCCGCTCAGTGTACTTGCCTGACTGATTCTCTTCCTCACTATTGCTTACGCAGGTTCAAGCGACTCAGTCCGATCCATACTCGCCTGCTGCCTATTCCCAGAAAACGCTCGCTTGACTGCTGTGATCACCCGTTCTTGCTCTTCGGGCAAGAGTTCGGGGTAGATGGGCAAGCATGTTCCACATGCTGCCAGATGGCGCGAAACCGAGAGATCACCAGCGATCACATACGGCAACTGTCCAGTCTGGTAGACGGGCTGCTCTGGCAGGATGCACGGGTAGTACTGTTCGGTCTCGATGTTCGCTTCCTCCAGGCAACCTTCGAGCCGCTCGCGCGCTGCTGGTGTTTCGGCAACGACGACGTACTTATAATAGGCCGAGGTACTGCCTTCCGGCACAATCTGCGTGCTGAGTGGGAAATCTGCCTCCTGGATGGCTGCTGTATAACGTGCGGCTATGTCCCTGCGGCACATGTTCCACTTGTCCAGATGCCGGAACTGCACCATCCCGCTGGCCGCCGCGAGTTTGCCCATGCGCCCGCGCACGCCCGGCACATGGAAACCATACCGATCATCTGGCTTGCGACCCAGATCGCGCCACATGCGCAAAAAGTCAGCCATGTCCGGCGAGCGGGTGAGCAGACAGCCGCCGTCTTCGGTCACACCAGCGTTCTTCACGCCCGACATGGAGAGACATCCGACATCGCTCATTGTCCCGGAACGCCAGGTCTCGCCATCGACGATCAGGCTCGCGCCGTGTGCCTGGGATGCATCCTCGATCACCTTCCACCCTTCTTCACGGGCCAGTTTGAGCAGGGCTGGCATATCCGGCATGATGCTGCCATAGAGATGTACCGGGATCACCGCTGTGATGGTACGACGCAGCATTTCTTGCTCCGCGAGCAAAGCGCGCACGGCTTCCAGGCTCATCGTCCAGGTTCCGGGCGTAATATCGACAAAGATCGGGGTGGCTCCGACCCATGAGCAGGCCAGCGCCGTCGAAATGAAGGTCATGGCCGGGACCAGCACCGCATCTCCCGGCTTGATACCGCAGGCAACCAGCGCGCCATACAAAGCGATGGTGCCGGAATTCACCATGATCGCATGGATCTTGCTGTCTGGCGGTGTCCAGGCGTCCTCGATCAACTGCTCAAACTGACGCACCGCTGAGCCGAGGGTGTATGTGCCACTTGCAGCAGCCTCATCGATGATGATATCCCAGGCTGCGTGAAGTTCGCGCCGCAGCGCTTGCATTCTGCGTCCATTGCCTTGCGCCGGGATGCGCGCAGGGGCTACAGAAGAAGCTGAAGCAAGGGATGACGGCGACGGATGCTTTGGTGGATAGACGAGTTCCCAGGTAGGCCGTGGGCTGTGGGTTGATACGGTTGCTCCATGACGATGGCTGGTTGCGGATTGGGACAAAGAAGGAAAAGGTGGATAGGCCAGTTCCCAGGTTGGTATTGGTTGCTTAAGCAACGGTCCTCGCTTTCTGTTGAGATAGGTGATAGCATGAGCGTACCCGATCATCGGCCTCTGATGGTTCAGAACCTGGATCGTTTCGTCGCAACAGGTGAAGATTGGACGTAAGTTTGGCTCTACCGCGATTCCGGTGCTGTTCGCTTGCTACAGATTGAAGATAAGTTTGTCGCTTTCGGAAGATAAGTTTGTCGTATCATAATTTGCCTCCCGCCTTGTTACTGCTCTAACCCTAGTTCACGGCGAACCGTGTGCCAGGCAGCAGTTGCTTCTGGCATACGTATGAGATTCGGATCAGAAAGCAAGTCTCTCACTTTACGGTGCGAGGGAAAGATGTTCTGCGCATGAAGCATGAGCCCGGCTTGGCGTACTTCTTCGCAGACGCGTGCTTCATGCTCTTTCCTCCGTTGCTTCTCGTGTTCCTGATTGCGTTGCGCAATGAGGGCACATTCCTTGGGAAAGTAATACCAGAGGAGGCTAGAGTGATATCCCAGCAGCTTCGCTAGTTGACGTACCCCAAGCAACTCCTCGCGTCCATCAAGAACTGCCTGAAGACGTTCCTGGCACTGTTCTCGATCTACTCTTCTGCGCGTAAATCGTTGAGGGCGGCGATATCGCAAGAGTGTTTCATCCCAAATGGCATGAAGAAGCGCATCAGCGCTTGATATGACCTGGAACGGTGTCACATTGCAGGCATAGCAGAACTCAAGAATGGTTTCCAGCGAAGGCGTATGCGAGTAGCGTGTTTGTTTACGGCCCAGCCAAATGTAAAAGAGATCTCGCGAGAAACCACTTAGCTCGGCGAGTCTTGAGCAGACACCTCGGTTTTTCATACAGCGCTCCAGGCTTGCAAAAAATTGCTTCCAGGAAAATGTATCGGCGGCTAGGCGCAACTCGTCTAGCGCATGGACTACCCATTCCTGCCAGTCAATCACCTCGCGGTCCATAGACAAAGAGTCGGTGCCATCGGACGTGGCACCCAACCAGGCATTGCATTGAGTACAGTGACCGGGATAGGTCTCGCGTGCAATGACCGATTGTGTTTTCTGACAGTGCTGGCATCGATCTTCAAGCCCTCTCTTGTGTCGAGGGCAGATGGTCACAATTTGAACCATCCAGAGCAACGGTTGATAAAGTAGCAATCCTTGCTCGGCCCACACTGTGTAGCAGATAGGACACCAGGCAGGAACTTGACGTAGATGCCCACGAGATGACAGATCACCTATCCAGAAATCGAGTGCAAGCACATGGAGATCGGACCGCATCGTGAGCCGCTCTAGGAAATTTGCCCACTCGTGAGCAACACTTCCTGCCCCATTGATCTGCATACCCGGTCCACGGCTAAAGGCTGCAAGCTGAAGCTTCGGATACTCGTGACTCAGGGATGGAACAACTTCCTGAGCCACAAGATCTCGTGGTGAGACATGATGTCTCCACCCTAATCGATTGAGATAGCTGCTCAAGCTCTCCTGCTCTATCGTGCCGAGTTCGCAAGGGACAAGATCATAGAGCCTGCTCCGGGGAGGGATCTCACTCACCTGAGGCGGAGAAAGTTCGGCGTTGTTTCCTGATCGAAAAGGGATAATCCCGACTTTCATCGCACCCAGTTCGGTCATGCTCATCCCGCGGCCTGCTCCTCATCAGGAAAAGAGCCAGATGATTTTTCCTCCTGCCCGGTTGTATCTCGACCTGGTGATCGTTTCCCAGGCCGATCTTGTTTCTTGGGCGATGGCTCGTCGGCTTTTGTTTTTGACGGCTGTGTCGTGCGAGATCCTCGCAGTCCCAAGAGGGTGAGGAGTCGCTCATCGGCTCCGTCAGATTCTGTCAGTTCCGTCTCACTCTCCAGAGCATTGCGCAGCGCGGCTTCAACGCGTGCTTCCGGCATGGCCGTTTTGCGCAAGTGCGAAAGCGTCACCGTTTTGGCCTGCTCTGCCAAGACCAGATTCAGTGCACGATTCAGATGCATTTTCAAGAGCCCGACGCATCCGATACTGCGAGCATACAAAAATTCCCAGTGCTCGACCAGAGCGGGTTCTTGCTCGACCGGCAGTTGCCGCTGCAAGGCCCACACGATACTTTGGAACATCTGAGCATCAGCATCGATGGCAGCATCATAGCGGGAAAAGTGAACATCCACGCTCCGGCACGCTAGTTGCGCGTTGGCTTTGCGAAACGGTCGCATCTCATACGTTCCGACCAGGATGTGACTGGCCCCAGTGGCATTCTCAAAATGCTTCAGGTGATTTAATTGACTCTGAAGGCGGCTGCCACGGGCCGCTTCAGCCAGGTGATGGGCTTCATCCACAATGATGGCAAACGGCTTGCGTTCGCAGAGCGCTGTTTCCATCGCTTCGCGCAGTTCCCTGGCGCGTATCCGTGCCACCTTTCCATCTACAAACGGATCATGCAAAGCCCGCAAGACCGCGCGGTAATACTCTGCCCACTCGAAACGGTTGGTACCTGCTCCTGCGGCAAGAATACTAGCAAACGGGATGAAGCTGGGGGAAGCCTGCATCTGTGCTTTACTCATGGAAGTCAACCGTTCTTCAAGCAAACGGATGAGTGTGGTCTTGCCAACTCGACTTGGACCGATAACGAGCACCATCGTGCCAGGCCGTCTGGTGGTCGCGCCTTCTCCAGGCAGACAGATCGCCTGAAGAATGGCCTCTAAGGCTTCCAGGAGACGGGGATGTGAGATGAGACACCGTTGCTCAAAATATTCCTGTCGCGCTCCTGCCGGAAGTTTGAGCAACTCAGGTGGAAAGGATTCGGGTGCTTCCGTCTGGACCAGAGATTTTTCGTTGATCTGGTTCATAGCTCGATCCGCCTAAGCACGAGCAAATTTTCGTAGGGATTGACCTTTTTCGTCGCGCTCTGTGACTCACGTTCCACCTTCCCCTTCTCCTCTTGAGCGGTGTGAGGCTCTGTGGTGGACGGTGTTGGGAGTTTCTTCCCTCCCTCTAACACGACGAGTGCAGCTCTCGTTTCGCGATCATGGCGTTGCTGGCGCAGGATCGTCTCAATGTCAGCGTTTTCGCGTCGGAAGGTTGCCAGTTGCTTCTGCGTCACTTCGATGTGCTCACGGTCTGTATGCAGACGGTTCCGCTTCCGCAGTTCTTCAGTCAGCAGTTGCAGTTCGCGCTCAGAACATCCAGCGAATTCCGTGTACGGGCAGTCACACTTCCTCCATTTGTGATCAATGTAAGCAAACCCTACACTGACGTCGAATGGGTCGTAACGCACCTTCACCTGGGTTCCTTCAATGGTCGGATCACGCATGGCCTCGCACCAATAGTCCAGGTAGTTCATGCGCACGCCAACTCCTGGTTCCACCTTTGCCGCCCCCTTCCTGGTTGTGGGAAACGTGGCTTTGAGAAAGGTATCATCATACTCAAGGGACTTGTGAGGCCGCTCACCGTCGCGTTTCAGACTGAGTTCATAGGCTTCGCGCGGGGTCATGCCAAGCGCTGGATGCCGGATGGTCTCATATTCCTCATCGGCCCACTGCCCGACGCGCTCTGCAAGCTTGGGCAGCGTCCAGGCAGCCTGGCGTTTGGGATCGGTCGCGCGGGTAGAGGTGCGTGGCTCGCGGGTGGCCTGTGTGTTTCCCAACAGGTGATAAAGAAATTCTGTTTCCATCGTGCCAAACAAACGTTCCTGGGGCGATCCGAATCGTGGCTCGGCGGCTGGTCGTTGATGTTTCCGAACCCGATACAAAGCGAGTAACTGCTCAAAGGAGATACTGTGGAACTCCGGTCCTCCATCGACCGTAATCGCTGTCGGAAGCCTGCCGTAGCGCTTCACACAGAGCCGGAGCGCCATCATACACGAACGGTAGGAAGGGGGGTCGAAGGTGAGATAGAACGATGCAATACGCCGGGGATGGGAAAGAATGAGCAAGGTCAGCCAGCATTTCCCCAATGGTTGGCCGGTTCTGGAATCACACAGAACCAGATTGAGTTCTGTGTGATCGAGATGGGCCATGGACCAGGCGTATTCACCATGCCGACTCACTGTTCTTTCTGACTCATGAACGTAGTCTTTGAACGGATAGGCAGCACGCGTTCCTTCGCGAACCAGAATTTGTTCATACTTGGCTTTGTGGTGTTGTGCTTCGGTGTAAAATGTCCTCTGGCTGACTGGTTCGAGGCACTGCTCTTCGGACTGCTTGAGATATTCGCCGTAGGCTCCGCGTTTCGGTTTTCGGGTGACGGTATCGTAGTGGGTTTCTAGCACACGATGGATGAGTGTGATGACTTCCTCACTGATCTTTCTCGCGCCACCGCAGTTGTGATAACCGGGAAGAAGACCGAGAAAGCCGCTCCCATACTGGGTTTCCGCTTCTCGATAGCATTGTTGCCAGCGTTGCTTTGTTCGAGGGTGAACGGCTGCTCGCATCTCAGCCGTTTGGGCTTGGGTATCATCCTGGTAATCGCCAGGATGAATCACTCGATTGCGGAAAACGGCAGTAGCGAGATCGACATCGTGAGCTTGTTCTAGCAACGCTTGACCTTCTGAGGTGATGCGAGAAGCTTTTTCTTTTGACGCGAGCAGCATTTCGTTGCTCTGATCTCTTACCTGGGCGGAGGCTCGTGAAAGCTCCTTCGAGCAAAAGACCGGTGTACGCCAGGGCTCCGAAAGTCGGTACGTCGCCAGATCAATGTACAGGTCATGTCTGGCAATGGCGATATTGATGAGATCAGCAGAGATCTCGGAGAGTGCCTGAAGGTCAGACAAGAGCATTCCAGGGTGCTTCTCAACCAATCGATGGAGGATCGCTAATGTCTGATTTTCCACGACAAGGCGGTCGAGGTGCTGGTAGTAGTCCTCTAGAAAGAGCGCATTCTCTTGTGTCGCCCAGTTAATATTGTCAGAAGACCAAACTTGATAGGTGAGCCCATATTTGGCTGCAAATGCTTCGCCGGGAGGGCAACGCCACACGCCCTGCGAATCTTGCACATAGCGATTGGGCTGCTTCTCAAGCAGTCGGCTGAGTTCTTGCGCTGGTTTGCATTCAATCCATCCACACGACTGATATCGAAAGACAAAGTAGTCGGCGGTATGCATTGGTCGCTGGATGTGGCCATGTTTGTCGAGATATTCTAGTGGAAAGGATGGAGGCTGATCCCACATCTCCAGAACATCGTCATCGTGCTCAGCTTGCAGCAAAAAGGGAAACTCAACTTTGGTGCTCTCCGCCTTGATGATGCAGTGCATCTTTTTCGAGGGATACCAGACCGGCATATTCCCTCGACGAGCACCTGGGGTGCGGCTTGGGGGTGACGAGCGGATCTGAATGAGCACATCCTGAGTTTCTCGCGAAAGACCGAGACGGCGAAAGTAGGTATACAGCGCTGTGCCATCAAGGGCTTTTGCCATGGCCGTTTCCTCCCACGAGCAATCTATCTCTCAATGCCTCTTCTCTAGAGCCTAACACAAACTTTTGTCTGAGACAAAGCCTTTTGCCTTGGGTGGTACTTATGGCGACAAACTTATCTTCCGAAAGCGACAAACTTATCTTCAATCTGTACTCCGAGGGGTAATCTTTCGGAAGAATATACTGGTGTGAGTAGCGGGAGAGCCGAAGTTTTGGCTTGTGGCCTGTTCAGGTAGCTGAACAGTGACCTCCTGGAAGAGACGGTTCCCCGTCCACCGGAGCTTCAAGGGTCTATAAGGCTTGTTGCAACTGCCAGCGGTTCACTCAGAGCCGCCAGCCAGATTGCCTATCTAGCATGAGCTGACGCTCGCCCTGGCTGGTCGGATTTCTCGCTTGCCTCGGCGTAAGAAAAGAACGACGCCGGAGAACGAGGCAAAAAACGTCACGCTGGAAGATAAAGCCGTCGATATGAGGGTAGGTTCTGACCGCTTTTGATG
>Ga0207416_1004835_pt1 | contig 11217 bp, 6 predicted proteins | sample PaiPotPPM11metaG_FD_184107 | JGI IMG/M metagenome (GOLD analysis project Ga0207416, IMG submission 184107) | Iron sulfur acid spring bacterial and archeal communities from Banff, Canada, to study Microbial Dark Matter (Phase II) - Paint Pots PPM... ...
GCTTGTAGAAAGCATCCCACTGTGCGATCTCCTGCCGTCCCGCGCTATCGTTCAATGTCACCTCGGATGCTACCCAGCTCTGTGAAACGATATTGCCCAGGTGATGAGCGAGCGCATATTGCTCCAATTGCAGGAACTGGGGCAGGCCAATGGTGCCTTCGGTCTCGTCAACCGGGCTGGTCAGCACGACGATGGCGGCATCCGGCGCGATGGCGTGAATGATTTGCACGTCAAGACTGGTTTCACCGGCCCAGCCGAGCATCGCCTGGTCGTTTGGATTAAACGGCACCGTTCCCAGCGGCGCCAGAATTTGCAGGTTGACGGGCGGCAGGTGAAATTGTGCATCGAAGACCTGCATATCCTGCCGGAGCGTCGGGCTGCCATATGACACGATATCAACCACCGCCTGTCCCTTGCCGGTAAAGCCGCGTTCGTAAAGCGATTCCGCGCCATAGGCCACGCGCAACTGGTGCGGCGTATAACAATACGTCCCCGTCTTCGGATAGCCGATCAAGCGCGGACAGGTATCGACCTGCGCGGGCAAAGCGGTGTTCGTTGGAGCTGGTGTCACTCCATTTGAAGCGGATTGTGTGACTGTAGGTAGTGGCGTTGCAGTAGTGCCTCCGGTACCGGCGGCGGTACTACATGCGCTCAAGACGAGCAGCAGGACGAACAGGGCAGGGGCTAATTTGATGATGGCACGCCTGACGAGATGGTGTTGCATTCGGGACAACCTTTCAACGGTATATGTAAAAATAATTGGCATGATAGGGGAGCCATGAATTGCGCTCAATCGTAGTGTAATGTTCCTGTACCCATTCGTCAATCTCCAGTCGCAGGTAAACCGAGCGCAGCGAGATATTTCTTGTAGGGACAAAGGGAGGGGTTGGGTGGATGAGTGATAGCTGCGTCAATCCCAACGATATCATCTCTTTTCTTGTAGGGACAAGGGGAGGGGTTGGGTGGATGAGGGGGCCTTGTGCTTGTCCTCGTTGGAAGGCGACCCGTGTGCCTTATCTCACGGAACCCAGGCGAATCTTGCTGCAACAAGGACAAGCACAAGGCCCCCTCCCTGCTCCACATCCGCCCCTTGTCCCTACAGATTTGGAAAATTGCCCTCTGTAGAAATTGACAGGCCATTACTGGTAGTTTTACCTGATGGAGAAACTGGTGGTAAGGACACTGCATTATCCTCATCTTTTGCGTATACTTGGAATAGGCTCAAGCACTATCATCATGCCTGCTGCATGGGAAGATTAGCTGCATCACGCAACGCAATAAATACACTGCCTGTATATATGCATTGAAGAGAAAAACGGAGAGGCGCATTACTGTATGAGACAATCTATTCCTTCTTTTAGAGGCTTTCGTCCACAAAGCGATGAGAAGTTTAGCATCAAAAGGGTGCCAGCAGCGTTCGCCAGCTTGCCGCGCGTCTTACACCTGGTGTGGTCAACCAGTCCTCTGCTGACGATCATGATGGGGCTGCTGAGCCTCTTACAGGGCTTTACGCCCGCCATCAGCGTCTCAATCAGCGCCCTGCTGATCGACAGTGTGGTGCGGGCAATCCACAACTATAGCATAACCCCCACCTTCCGTAGCATAGCTCCCATCTGGCTCCCCATCGGTTTACAACTGGGCATCACGCTCTTTACAAGTCTGCTCAGCACATTGAGCAATATCGTGCAGCAGCTCCTGCAAGAACAGGTTTCTAACCGCGTGCAGCTCGACATCTTGAAGAAAGCTAATACGCTGGACCTGGCCTTTTTTGAGAACCCGGAGTCATACGATAAGATCCGCCAGGCCGCGAACCAGTCCAGCTATCAGCCTGTTTCGATGATCTCGCAAACCTTCAGCCTGGGCAGCACCGTTGTGACCCTGATCACTTTGATTTTGCTGCTCCTGCACCTGGCGTGGTGGCTCGCCATCGCGGCCATCATCGTTCCCATTCCCGCCTTCTTCTCCAGCACGCGCTACGGATGGCGCGGGTACCAGCTCATGCGCCGTCAATCGCCGGAGCGCCGCCTGATGGCCTACTTCGTTTCGTTGATGACGACCGACACCTACATCAAAGAGGTAAAGCTTTTCAACCTGGGTGATTTTTTCACCAACAAATTCTGGCGCCTGGCGACCGAACTGTATAAGCAGGATAAGCGCTTGCTGCTGCGCCGCTACTCCATCAACTTCCTCTGGTCAGGTCTGACGGTCGTATCCAATAGCGCTATCTATCTCTACGTGGCGTTGCAGACCGTCCTGGGACGTATCACACTGGGCCAGTTGACCCTGTACACCCAGACGGCCATACAGGTGGGGCAGAACTTCCAGGGATTGCTGAACGGTATCTCCTCTACCTATGAGAACACCTTATACGTGAATACGCTGTTCGATTTCCTCGCATACTCCCCGCGCATCGTGTCTCCTGAGAACGCGCAGCCGCTCGATCCAGAAACGGAAGTAAATGGGCTTGATATCGAGTTCCGCGATGTCAGCTTCACCTATCCTGGCAAAGACCCGGAGACGCAGGCAGCCCTCAAACACGTCAGTTTCACCATACACGCGGGCGAGGCTATCGCCCTGGTGGGACGCAACGGCGCTGGCAAGACGACGCTGGTGAAGCTCCTGACACGCCTGTACGAGCCGGACGAGGGTGTAATCTTGATAGGAGGCCGCGACATTCGGGAATACGATCTGAAGGAACTGCGCGAACAGGTGGGCGTGATCTTCCAGGACTATGTGAACTACTACATGACCGCGCAGGAAAACATCGGCGTGGGCCGCGTGGACAAGATCGAGCAGCGCGAACTCGTCATGAGCGCCGCGCGCCAGAGCGGGGCCAGCGCCGTGATCGAACGCCTCCCAAAAGGCTACGACACCATGCTCGGACGCTGGTTCAAGGACTTGAAAGACAGCACGCAGTTGAGCGGCGGCGAGTGGCAGAAGATCGCCCTGGCGCGAGCCTTCATGCGCGACGCCCATATCCTCGTCCTCGACGAGCCGACCAGCGCCCTCGACGCCCAGGCCGAACACGAAGTCTTCACCCACTTCCGCTCGCTAACCCACGGCAAGACCGCCTTCTTCATCAGCCACCGCTTCAGCACGGTGCGCCTGGCCGATCGGATTTTTGTGATCGAAAACGGGAGTATTATTGAGAATGGGTCGCACGCTGAACTGATCGCGCTGAATGGGCGGTATGCTGAATTGTTTGATTTGCAGGCGGAGGCGTATAGGTGATGATGAGACGGCCAGACACAATTTAGAAAGGTAAATTCAGGGATTGCTACACTTCTTGCCATAGTGGGTGACTGGCTACATTTTCCTTAACCCAACCCTAACTCTGCCTGCAGAATGTTGGGCTGTTCGACTCGTTGCGCTTGTTTGAATGTGTCAAATGAGGGGGAATTTCTACCAGGCCTGATCGCCTGATGTCTGGTTCCGTTGTAAACGACAGCCGATTCCTCTTTTGTTGTAGTAGGAAGCGTCCAAAAATTTTCTGGTGATGTGGAAATATTTTTTTCGATGAGTGCAGGTAGTAGCTCACTATCCTTGATAGTTTTTATAGAAGTCAATAGCTGACCATACATCACAATCTTGCGGTCATTTTGAGACAACAGAAAACCAGATGTCTGAAGCCGTAAAAGCTTTTTATTTGCTTTTTCAAGTGCGATGGTAGGCGAGTCTGGATCGCAGGCATGGGTACTTATCATTTTTCGACAAACAATAATTATATCAAGCTGTATTGGTTCGGTTGCCTGCGATTTTGGTGTGGCAACAGACATCTCTGATTTGACTGGATGAGAATTGACAACCACGAACCCGGCTTTGATAATTGCGCTCGCTAGAGACGCCCAGCCTTCATCGCGCGAATGGTGGTAAGTAAAAACCAGCAACCCAGTATCTTTTAAAACGCGATAGCATTCTTGGAATACGTCCTGTAGTTTCTGAGCAAATTTGTTCTGGTCTTCATCTTGTACTTCAAATTTAGAGCGAGTTGACTGTTCTCCGTTAATAAATCCGCGAGGAACCAATTGTTGCCAGGCGTAAAAGAAATCCGCAAGTTCGGAATAATGTACATTGTTAAAAAACGGAGGATCAGTAACTATTAGATCAATACTTTGATCTGGCAGTCGGGTTGTGGAAGAGTCCCCGCAAGAAAGATAAATAGCATGCGGAAGAAAGTTGTTGTGTGTGGGCCACTCTGACTCTACTTTCCCTGTAAAAGGGGCGGAACAAACAATGCCTTTTTCACTGTCAACACCATTGACTTCGGTTGGTTTAGAACGATATTCGATGGCTCGTAAAAGTCGGCTTCGGAACAGGTTAGAAAACGCGCCAGAACTCCTAGGGGTACCCCAAATATTTGCCTCAATAGGTGTCCGCTCCGGTTTGAGGATATGGTGAGCAAACATATGCCTCACGGCTCCGGTACCCTCTCCCTTGTAAGAGGCGAACATGTTATTAAATTCAAGAATACCAGAGAAAAGGAGCAAAAGAGCATTCCGTACATCCTGGTTCGGAATAGCAGCAATAGCCTTATGTAACCAGCTTAGTCCGAGTAATTGGCGGTCATTAAAAAAATCTCTCCAAGTCTTAAAACCATAACGCATCGCTTGTTTTGTGTTATAACCATCCTCCAGTTCCAAATTCGGTAAGATCACCGATCCTGCTTGCATTTCTTTCTCAAGTTCCTCAGAACACTCTTTATAAGCAATCAAATCGGCTTCGGTAGTCGGCAGGTATTCTTTTGCCCCTTCTTCTGTCAGTATCAGTTTGCCATAGAGCCTGAATGACGGGCGTTCGTTGCGTTTATCAATCGCATCGAGTATCGAACAGGCGGTATTACAGTTCCGGCATATTGCGTTTGTTCCCTTTGCAGTGCCAGTTTCAGGTGAGAATTCAAATCTACAAGAGCGACACATTGCAACTTTTTCACCGTGTATACCTGGGAAAATATCACCACAAGAGGGACACAAAATCTGTATTTCAGGTTTACGGCTGGGGTATGCATTTCGTGCAATAACCCAGGCAGGGAACAAATCCACCATAGAAGCGCATTGTGGACAGACGATACGCATTACCCAGAAGTAGTATAAAACGTCACAGGGATATCCATTCGTATCCGTAGAGCGGTAAAGGCTACGTATCCTCTCTCCAACGCCTTCTGAAAGTTGCCTGAATGCAACATTCAGTTTCATATAGTCAGCAGCGCCAAGAGCAACGCGAACAGACTCAGCGGCCACAGGGTTAATATCTCGCCCAAGCGCGACTAATCCCAGTTTGTGTGCTTCACCAATGGTTGTACCCGACCCCATAAAAGGATCAAATACGCTCATGTTAGAGAAATCATGTGAAGAATAAAACGCTTCAGAAATGCTTGCGTCTGCGGAAAGCATACTTCCTAACACAATACCCCGAAAAACAGACCCCAGTCGTGTTGCCCACCATTTATGAATGTGATAAATAGGACGATGAACTTCTTTTCTCCAGCTCTCTCGTTCTGCAAGTTGAGAAAGAAATTCAAAGTCAAATTTGTCGGTTTCGATAAGGCGCATCTTATTCACTCGATTCAGCTTCAATAGCATCAAGTATGACTTCTGATTGAAGTTCGCGCATTTTTGCCGATGCCGTTGGCGACCCCTTTAATCTCCAGGCGTGAAAAGCATGTCTTGTTCCAGCATCTGGATTTGCCATCTTCCTGAGAGCTATTTCATTGGTCTGTAAATCAAAACTATATCCGACGATCAACTCCTGAGCTTCTGTACGGATTAGTTCTCCAACTTCAAAAAAATCTGCATTAGCTTCCATCTGAGCGGGAAGGATGAGTGTATATTGATGAGCAAGACCTTCAACCAGATGAAAAGGAGTTGGAACAACATACATTTTTCTATCTCGGATTAAAATATCGCCATAGCTTCCAAATCCTTTCACGCTTTTATTTTTATGTATATAATTGTGGTCAACATTGAGAAAATCACCATGGCAGATAACTAAATCAAGAACAGGGTATTCGTTCCCATCAGGTGTTTTTGGATATCTTCCAAAAACATAATATATACTTCTTCCATTATGGAATCCTGTGGGAACCTGACTATTGCTATCAAAGCTAGCATCCCTACCTGGATACGCCAGTCCCTTTAATTCATACCCTTCAGTAAAGGAAACTATTCGGAAATCAGGATAGATATTTCGACCACCAACTTCATAATGAAAGTTAGTTTCTTCAAGTCTATCTTTGAACCAATTTTGGAAATGAAACTCTTTATCTTTATCGCTTACTCGTCTGATAAAGTTTCCTTCACGGATTGCTTCTACGCATCTCTTGAAAGTCGGAAATACTGTTTGGCTCATAGTTGTCATTTTACCTGATCATCACCCCCGGTCTCCATCGAGACTAACATCGCGTTCCTTAACATTAGAGCATAGTATTCCCCTTGTCAAGTAAATTGAATAAATTGGCAGAGATTTTTTTCCTGGGCAAATTTGCCCCTAAAAAGTGATAACAAACACGGCTTTTATTCGTTGTAGTATTTAGACCCAGATGGAAGGCGAGATGTTCGTAAGCAAGCCATCCACCTCGACGAGCAGCTTGTAGCGTTCATTGATTTTCGTGTCACCTTTTCCCCATGGGGTTGACACACGCGCCATAGGGAGTCTCGCAATGCATCTAGCATATGCGTGGTAAGGAGAGGACGAGCTGGCACCCCGTCTTCTCCTTACTTTTATTTCATGAAGATAGAAGCCGTAATTTCCTATAAAAAGGGCTATCGCAAAACCCCATTGACACCCAAAGGAGAGAAAGTTCAATGTGTTGATATCTCACATCTACTCACGAGCTGGCAAGCACTGAGAATTCTTCCTCGGGCCAAATTTTTTGTGACAGCCCTATATCTTCTAACGAGTAAAATCTGTTGCTATCACTATGCTGGCTAAAAGAACTACGAAACGAGGGTAAAACATACTATGTAAGAGTTTTGAATCCTGATCTACAGTCCAGCAATATCGTAAGAGTTTCTACCGCCCAACATCTATTCCAACTAACTCTTGAACACTTTTCACGCCTTCCTTTTCCATAAAATCAACAATACCTCTATTTATCCGTCCTGCTATTGCTGTGCCTTCTCCCCGCATACCGGTGACAACCTGGACAACTTTAGCACCTGCTCTCATTTTCTCCAATGCAGTCTGTGCATCTTTCACGCCGCCTACGCCAATAATATCGATTTTTCCCTGTGTCTGCCGGTAAATATGCGCTACTTTCTCGGTTGCCATTCTCCGGTAATCTGGATCATTACCGCTTAATCCTCCTGCCTCGTTCCGCCACCGCTCGCCATACTTTGCTTTAATGTCCGGATTTACTGTTGTATTCGTTGCGATGATACCTGTTAAACCGTTATCCAACACAACCTCGATAACATCATCTATCGCTCCTGGTGATAATTCCGGAGCGATTTTTACAAACAGAGGCTTTCTTCCTCCCATGCTGTCCATTGTTTCGTTGACCGCTTGAACGATGTCGGTCAGAGGTTTTTTGTCTTGCAAGGCACGAAGCCCAGGGGTATTCGGTGAGGAAACATTAATGGCAAAGTATGCAGCAAAGTTATACAGTCTTTCAGCAACCGTTGCATGTGCGTGGGGAGCATCCTCTGCCGGAACTTCTTTGTTCTTCCCCAGGCTGATTCCGATAGGAATACCGCTCTCGTTATACCGTTCAAGATTATGGGCAACTGCTTCCATGCCAGGGCTGTTAAAACCAAGTCTATTGAGTGTGACGCCAGGAGCAAGCATAAATTGGCGTGGTTTGGGATTGCCCTCTTGCGGATGCGCGACAACGGTACCAACCTCAACGCCCGAAAAGCCGAGTGTATGTAACGCTTTTACCGCCCGTCCTGCTTTATCCCAACCAGCTCCAACCAGAACGGGATTATCTAACTCGATCTCGCCTAAAACTACTCGAAGCCTTTCATCGGCAAATCGCCGGTGATGGTTAGCAAACTGCTCCAACAGTTTGAGCGTAAAGGGCGTAGCTTCTGCCAAATGAAGCGCTTCTCTTGCTCTTGTATGCCAGGTTTCCGAGTCAAGCCTCATCAGAACCGGGTCAATAAATTCTTTGAACATCTCTTCTTTCAGTGATGCTCGGAAAGCCCTTCACTCTCAAGAATCAGGACTCTCTTCAGTCGTTGTAATCCAGGCTTGTCTGTGGCGTTGCTGAGGTCGGGCAGGTTCGTTGGGTCAATGGAACCGTAGGATTCATGACCGTAAAATTCAACGCTTGCATCAAGTCACCTGCGCTTGCATCACGTTGCCCAAGTGAAGGCAAATTAAATACTTCCTCTGCTAACTTAAGGACTGACGCAAGTTCATACTGAGCATGGGTGATATGTGGCTGTGTGGGATTATCATTAGCAAACGCAAATGGGCTAATAATGATCATCGGCACTCTGAACCCATAGCCCATGCCATCAAGTTGTTGAGGAGGCACGTGATCATAGAAGCCTCCCCAATCGTCCCATGCGACAATGATTACCGTACTGGACCACGCTGAACTATTTTCAATATTTTGAATAATCTGTGCAGACCAATTTTCACCAACGCACACACTTTGGGGAGCATGCTCAGATTGGGCAAAGGGGGGAGTGACCCAACTAAATGCGGGCAATGCGTTATTGGTTAAATCAGTTGCCATCTGTGTCCAGGGCACATTGTGGCTCCATACGGTACCATTCCTGTCTTGTTTAAATGTATCCAGGGAGTCCCACTTATATCCAGAGTCGGTAGTCGGTGCCCCGTACCATTTAAATGAGACATTTGCCGTTTGCATCTCGTCAGCAAGCGTCGTATCGGTTACGCAGGGGAACTCTTTTGTACCATCTTCTAACTGCACGGTGGTTCCGCTTGGTGCGTCACATCCCCATTTATTGTTGGTCGAGCCATTTGACGGGTTGTTGATAATTTCTTTGGCAAGCGTTGTACTGCCACCATTGCCTGCTGCGGTAAATAGATGGTTCGTAAGTGATGCTGTTAAGGCACTCGAGAACGTGTTATCACTGAGCACAAAGTTCTGTGCTAGTTTCCAGTAGTTTGGAATAAGGCTTTGCTGTGCTTCCTGGTAACATGTATACGGGCTAGTGTTGCACTGCTTGCTTGCATCTGCGGCAGCAAAGTTGTCATTTTGCCCTTTATCATAGGCGCCATGGGCGCAGTTCCACCCGTGGCAATAGTTCAATGCTTTGTCAGGGGCAACATTCAATGTGATCGTTTTGACGACCCCGTTGACCTTGACTTTTCCCGTCGTTGTGCCGTTTGCACCAGGGAACAGACCAAAGTAGCTGTCAAATGTCCTATTTTCTTTGTCGATAAAGACAATATGCTGGATAGGGGAGGTAGCTTGAACTCTATGTGGTGTTTGATCACTTCCTACCCATGCCAGGAAAGAGCAAACAATGAGAAGCACAGTCCCAACACGAAAAAGCTGCTTTCTGTACATAATCAACTCCGTCCTACCGAAACTCACAACTTGAAAAAGTACTTCAAAAGTTCTACGGTAAGTGGCTGAGGGCCCCTGCCTACTCCAACGATACTCGTCATAAGACCGTCAGTAAGATCTGCCAAAGGAGGGCAGGAGGGTTGCATAGATGAGGATGTATCCCACGCACACCTCTGGCAGTTCATCTGCTTCGTGGGTAGCCAACAACTCAACCGCCTGCACAAGATCAATCAAGAGGGACGCATGAAAGAAACGACCAATCAGCCGAAAGAAGATGAAGGGAAATAGCCTCTTCTAAGATAGTTTACCTTCTTTTGTCGTATATGTCAATCTTTTTTTTCTCAGCATTATCATTTTTTCAATCAAAGAGGATTCTCAGCATGTAATCTCTGAATCGAGAGTCTTCACGTTATTTGCTACTTTGCGTTTGATATTCATCTGGGATCGGCTTTATTTCTATTGTTTCGGCCTGCCCTACTTCATCCTAGCGCTCATTACTCTTATGACGAGTAGAAGGTTTCCTTGCCCTCTGCCGCTTCTCGCGTTTCACGCGCGGCCCGTACACCCGCTCCGCCATAGCCTCAACCGTCTCCATGACCTCTTTCATGACCGGTTTTTTCTGAAAAAAGATCACTTCGCTGGCCGTATCCTGGAACTCCTCTTCCGTGACTTTCAGGCCCTTGTACACCAGCAGGAGAAGATGCTCGCAATGCGCGGCGCGCACCTTTGCAACTTTGCGTTTGAGATAATTTGGGTGCCAGAAGCCGACCAACTCGATTAAAATCCTGCGCGTCTCGTCACTTTTGTCAACCAGCACAAAATCGGGGATCATCACCGTATCTCCCAGCAGAAGCACTTCGCTCTCGCGGGTGAGCAGCCAGTGTCCGCGCCTGTTACCAAACTTTGCTTCAAATTCGTGGGCAAAATCGGCTTCCAGGCGACTGTCGAAAAGACCACTGCGCTTGAAGTGGCTGCGCAGTGAACTGGTGTGATCCAGTCGATATTTCAGGGGAGCGAAAGACACAGGAGGGCGCACCTCTGCCAGCAGCCGCCAGCGATCGCACAGCAGCAGGGCTGGCATAAACGCGGCGAACGCCCGCCCGTAGCGCGTGGTGGCATGCACAAACGGCGAGATAGGCCCGTCTAGTTCCAGATGATAGCCCTCACCCTCTCGCGTGGCCCAGAACATCAGTTTGAACAATTTGAGGTATTTCCACAGGTCTTTGTAACTGCCAGCCACATCAATGCGCAACTGGCTGGCCCAGTAGAGTACGCCGCGCGTCAATTCCAGGTTATAGCGAGCCAGCAAATCGGCAGAGGTCCACGCCGGACCCACGTCCGTCAGGACGGCGTGTGATGGTCGATCAGCAAAGAGCGCCGTTTCCGCCTGTTCTCCGCTGAGACCCAGCGCAGCGGCGGCATCCTGCACGACTTCCCCGTGCGTTTGTGTGTGGAAGACATCGCGCTCCTCGAAGACCGGGCCGTACACGAAGAGTCGCTCGCGAATAACGGCAGGAGGAACGTTAGTAGCCGGGGGAGTAAACGTGGCCGCGTCGGTCAGCACCTTCGCCAGCCCGCGCATCACCACGTAATCCAGGCTGTCTCCGATATATGCTTCCAGCGCCTGCGCCCAGGAAGCGTGTGAACAGCCAACCTGGCTGTGCAGGAGCGCGATGAGTTCCCTGGCTGTCTGTTGCCAGTGGGGATATTGCTCATCCAGGAGTTCAACGGTGAGG
>Ga0207416_1004836_pt1 | contig 11215 bp, 10 predicted proteins | sample PaiPotPPM11metaG_FD_184107 | JGI IMG/M metagenome (GOLD analysis project Ga0207416, IMG submission 184107) | Iron sulfur acid spring bacterial and archeal communities from Banff, Canada, to study Microbial Dark Matter (Phase II) - Paint Pots PPM... ...
CGTCGCCGGCGCGTTTTCTGTTTCGCTGGCTCGGACAAATGCCCCGAGCCGTGCTCTCGGCAGTGATCATGGTGGTCGCGGTCCAGCATTTCGACTTGTGGAGCCTGCGGCTTGCCGGCGAACTGCGTAAAGGGCCGATCTCCAGCCGCTACCACGTCGTGCTCGACCTCGTGGTCGTCGTGGTGGTTGCCGTGCTGTCGATCACGCTCAACATCGTTTTGGCCGTGTTCGTCGGGGTGGCGATCGCAATTGCGGTGTTCGTCCTGAGGATGAGCGGGTCCGTGATCCGGCGCAGCTATCGCTGCGGCGCCATCCATTCGCGCCGCTCGCGTTTGGCGCCGGAGCGGATATTCCTCGAAGAGGCCGGCGAGGCCATTCTGGTGATGGAGCTGCAGGGAGCGCTTTTCTTCGGCACCGGGGAGACGCTGCTGAGCGCAGTAGAGGCCGAGTTGCGGCACAACACATCGTGCGTCATTCTCGATTTGCGCCGTCTGACCGACATCGACAGCACCGGCGCGAATGCCTTGCTGGAACTCAAGACTACCCTTGCGCAGCAGGAGAAGGAGTTTTTGCTCGCTTTGACCGATGGAACGGCAGCCATGGAGCGGCTGGAGCATTTCGGCGTTTTATCGTCTGTCGGTAAGGCCAATATCCTTCCCGACATCGATCGTGCCATTGAGCGCGCAGAGAACAACCTGTTGCGTGTGCAGGCGCAGCTCTATCGTGAGGAGATCCCGCTCGCGGAGGTCGGCCTTTTCGCCAAGCTCAATCCGACCGATCTGGCGGCAATCGAGCCCTACCTGCAGCATGCTTCCTACCGGCGGGACGAGGTGATTTTTCGTGAAGGCGACCCGGGCAGCGAGGTTTTCATCGTGACCAAAGGGACTGCAAGCGCTTTTCTCCACTCGTCCCCCTTCAATATTCGCCTGGGGACCTTTGCTCCCGGCACCGCGTTTGGCGAACTTGCCATTCTCGACGCTGGCCCGCGCTCGGCCACGGTCATCGCTGACGAGGACCTCGCGTGCTTTGTATTGACGGCGGCAAACTTCGAAATCCTGACGGAAAAGCATCCGGATGTCGCCGGCCGGGTCTTGGCCGCGATCGGCCGCGAGCTGAGCGGGCGGCTGCGGACCGCCAATCGGACTATCCATCAACTGGAAACATAGAAGTCGCCCACCGCGGAGCCGACCCGTCCGGTGGCGCCTGTCACGAACAGATGCGCGTTCAAATCTATCCTCTGAGCGCAACCATTGTCGGATTGCGCGGCAGGCCGCTCGACCGCGGATGAAAGCTGGAAATCAGGATAGAGACGGATCGATCTGGTAGTCCTTCGGCCAGGCTTCACGGCATGAGGTGCTCGAGCACGCGTCGCGAATCTATCTCGTTTCTGGGATGAGGTTATACGCGGCCGTTCAGTGCTTCCGCGCGGCCACGCGGAAGCCGATGATGGTTCTCTCGCCGAGCGCCTTGGCTGCTTCAAGTCGGTGCAAGCCCTCGACCAGCACAAAGCGCGCGCCGTCCGGCCGCACCAGGATCGGCGTCTGCTGGCCGTTATCGAGCATGCTGGCCGCGATCTCGTCCACGCGATTTTGTTCGAGCGTGGCGCGTCGTTTGACCGGCACGTAGATGTCGGCAATTGCAAAGGTCTCGCGCTTCATCATTGCTGACGGGAAAGGATAGCATATAGGCAAGCAACCGTGCGAATTTTCGACTGATCGTCGCCGCGGTCGGTCGGCGGAAAAGCGTGCGTTCTGTGGCGCGTCCCCATGGGCAGAAATGGGGCGAAGTCTTTTACGTCTACAGCGCAAATTGGCTACGAAGAACGATCCGTCCGCTCTCTTGATTCGACAAGAGTTCTCACGCTGGACTGGCAGCCGCGCAAATCTTCTCCTATATGCCTGAAAACGTTCGTTTAGTTGAATGCCTGATCCCGTTTGGGAGGCTCGCAGCGATGGTCGGCTTTGACTACAAGGCCCCAACTGAGCTGTTTTCGGCCCGAAGGCGGCTACCGCGGCGGCAGCCGCTCGGCTACAAGCGGTTTGCCCAAGCTGCCGACGCCATCCGATTTGCTATGGAGGAAGTGCCGCGGGAATGTCTTGCCGGCGCATTTCTCGAAGTCGACGGAGAGAGATATGGCGGCGAGGACATCCGCCGTCTATACGAAAGCGCTGAATATCCCCTCGCGCGTCGGGCTGCGCACTCATGACCGACAAGACGATCGACCTCGATCAGCATCGCGGGATGGCCGCCCAGAAGGCGACCGACCTTCGCCGGCTGTTGGCGGATGTCGAGGCGAACGAGAAGGCATTGCGGCTTGGGCGAGATGAACTGGAAAACCACCTCCTGGCGGCGCCAGCAGCGAACTGGCATGAAGCCGTCGAGAAGGCCCGCTATCTCCTCAATCTCTTCGCGGCGACGCCCTCCGCCGAAGACCCGCGCCGACAACAGCTGATTGCGGCGGTGCTCGCGGATTTCAAGCGGCTTTCAGACCAAGACTGAAGGCTGCGGCGGCCGGTGACCCACCCAATTGAGGCGGCTTGGTTGCCTCCTTCCGCGGGATTCCTGGCAGAACCACGCCGGTCAGCTTGCCGCCGATCGGAGGGCCTCGGTGCGTGCCTTCGCACTTTCTGCTGGTGCGTTACCAAACCGATTTCGCAGTTCGCGAAACGTAATGAGCCGGCGCGCCGTTTCGTCCCACAGCACGAGGCGAACGCACGCAAGACTCTGGCTCAGCGTGAGCCGGCCGACGTTCGCGAGCTCAGGGTGATCGCGAAGAGCGAGCGGCAGACGGTAAAACGGAATTCGGCTGCAGAGGTGATGGACATGATGTACGCCGATATTCGCGGTGAACCATCGCAGGACGGCGGGTAAGTCATAGTGTGAGCTGCCGTAGAGCGCCGCCGTCGGAAAGCTCCAATCCCGATCTTCAGACCAGGTCGTATGCTCGAATTGGTGCTGAACGTAGAACAGCCATACACCGGCCGCTCCGCCGAGCATGGTGATCGGCAGATGCACCAGCAGGAACGGCCCTACGCCGACCCACCACATCACGGCGGCCACGACAAGCGCGATTGCAGCATTGGTCGCCATGGTGCTGAACCACGCCCCCCCGCCCGGCGGCAGGCCAAGCGGAAGCCGCTGGCGCAGAATGAACAAATACGTGGGGCCGACACCGAACAAAACCATCGGATGGCGATACAGGCGATACCCGAGCCGCCGCCAGCGCGACAGCGCCAGATATTCGCGCACGGTGAGAGTGTCGATGTCGCCGACGCCGCGGCGATCAAGATTACCTGACGTCGCGTGATGGATGCCGTGCGCACGCCGCCAGAAATCATAAGGCGTCAGCGTGAACACGCCGAGGACGCGTCCGACCCAGTCGTTCGCCAACCGATGGCGAAAGAACGACCCATGGCCGCAATCGTGCTGGATCATGAACAAACGCACCAGAAATCCCGCGGCAGGAACGGCCAGCAACAAATACAGGCCGTAACCGATGTGCAGCGAAAACCACATCAGCAGCCAAAGGAGAACAAAAGGCACCACCGTAATCAGTATCTCCACGACGCTGCGCCCGTGATCCGGCTCGCGATAGTGCGCCAGACTCTGGGTCAACGCTCGCAGATCGGTCATAGCAGGAACTTGTTGGGCTTTCCGACCGCTCACAATTCTCTCCAAGGTTGACAGTCGCCGATCTACGAAGGCGACTGGACGTGATCTCGTTTCAGGCGGCAGAACCGCGCGACTTCCTGCGCAGCCGGAGCCGGCTTCGGTGGCGGCACGCTCTTTTTGCCGCATTATTCAGAGCGGCCGGCGCAATCGAGCTCTCAGGCAGCCGGCAACAGCCGAAACGCGACTATCACTGATGCCCGATGAACGGTGACGATGCGCCCGACACGACATCAAAAATCCGTCGCCGAGAGCTCATACGATCCTTTCCGCCCGCGCTTGTAGGCCCTCATGGCCGCCGCGTAGATTTTGGCCCGATTGGCGTCGAAGGCGAGAAGCAAGCTCGCGTTATCGTGCCCCACTTTCGGTTGAAGCCGCGTCAGCGCATCTTCAGTCACAAAGAACGACCATTCCATCGCGCTGTCGTGTCCCCAGAACCGCACCGCGCGCCGCGTCGGATCGAAAACTCGGCTTTGGTTCGGGAAACTGAGCACGGTTCGCCGCCGCCTATTCACTCGATGCTGGCAATCCAGCACTTTCGCAGGCCTTCGGAATCTCGGGCCCACCAATAATTTGCTTCTGGATTGTGTCCCGACGCCTTGAACGTCTTCAGGTGTTTCTTGACCGCGGCCAACGCCTCCTCGCGCCTGGGATGGCGGCGACCGACCTCCGCCGCCTGCGTTGAATTCCCTTTCAGCTCAAGAATCTTGAACATTATCGGCTTCCTTCCGGTGCCCCTGCAGTTCATTAGGTCGCGCGAGCCGTTTCGACGACGTCGCGGGAGAGTTCATGAGGCGCATGACGATAACGTCGCGGCGCGACATGACGACCGGGACCGTGGGCGCTTGGATCGGGGTCGACGTGGCGTGTTCTTCTTCTGCGATTGTTCGCGTAATCGCGTCGTCAAGGCCGAAGCCATCGAAGGAGGTCAAGGCAGAGCTTTCTGTTTGCGCGCCGATGCGACCGTCGATCGAGGCGTCACGGCCAGCAGTGCGGTAAGGACACCTCGCGCGACTAGGTGCCAATAGAAAGGTAAAGAGCGAGCCAGAGACCGTTTGACGGGAATCCGCACACGCGGCTCGCAGGAGCCGAACGGGCTTGCGTTTTACATGGGGCATAGATGTGTTCGTTTCAAGGCGCATCGCCATTGCGCCATGCCGGGGTGCGTCGTGCTTCCATCCAGGGTAGATGCCGGCGCCGCTGGGCCAGGCGGCACGATGGTGCAGCTAACGGCTTGTGTTTGGATTTCTTTCGGAACTTTCAGCGCCACTGGTGTCGGTCAAGCCATTTGTTGATCAGGGAATGAGCCACAGCTTCCGCCTGCTCGCGGTTGCCGTTTACGACTTTTCCGGCCATTTCAATGTTCCCAGGATGAATCGCTATGACCCATTGGTCTCGCTCAATCCCAGTGCGGACGGTATATCGTATACCTCTGTGCTCCATAGCCACATGTTGCGCTCAAATTCGAAACTTAGCAATGGTTTGCGGCCAACCTGGAGACGCGCCGAACCTCGTGAACAAAGCCAACATTTGCCGGGATGAAGCGGACAAGATGCCTCGGTAATTTCTTCCGAGCATGGCGGCTCCTTATTACGGTTCCTCGACTTGCCGGTCCACCAAGTCACGAAGGTTGCTGGTCAATCTCAAGGCGACCGGAGGGCGCTCCATCTCGATGCACAAGCTCGATCGATCGGTGACCGATCATCTGATGAAACACCGATGAAAAGCCTGCGCGCTTATACCGGCTTGTTGAGAGCGGATTGATGAATCGCGATGATGTGCTGAGGGACCGCCTCGCCGTCGTTAAGGCACAACGGGACCGCGCAAAAGGCGCTTCGGATCGCGCAAAAGAGCATTCGGCTTCAAATCCGAATCGATCCGCCGTTGATCGAGCGCTTCAGCCGCATGGTGAAAGAGAACTTCACAACTGGCTCGGTGCCCTTCCGGAGAGCCTGCTTGCAGCCATCGCCACCATTGAGGTTGATGATCGCCAAGTCCGGACGCAGGGAAGCAACGACCTCCTTGAGAAAGCGATCCTTGCGCGCCAAAACGCACCGTCCCAGTGTTCGCAGACGGGTACTAAGTGGCGCGCCCGAAGAGATTCGAACTCCTGACCCCCAGATTCGTAGTCTGGTGCTCTATCCAGCTGAGCTACGGGCGCAGCGCGCGTCGCCCTTGAAAATCCGTGGAGCGGCTCGCGACGGGCGCCATAGCTATAGGCTCGACGGGCCCATGGCAAGCGGCGGGCGGAACCGCAGCCGTGCAGGCGGCCCGCGTGATATATAAGTAATTGCATGGATAAGTGATTGTGCGGCGGCGTCCCCGAATGCCGCGGAGCGAAAACCGTGTGGCGACCACCGCAGCGGATCCGCTTTACAGCCTCGGCCGGGCGTGCGCCGTCGGCCGCGGAAGCGGCGGCGTCGCGCCTGTTCTCGCCGATCGACATCGGTCCGGTCTCATTGGCGCAGCGAACCTGGGTGCCTGCCATGGTGCCGTGGCGGGCAACCGAGGAAGGCCATGTGACCGAGGAGATCATCGAGTGGTACGAGCGTTTCGCCCGCGGCATGCCGGGCGCCATCGTGGTCGAGGCGACCGGCATCCGCGACGTGCGCAGCGGGCCGCTGCTGCGCATCGGGCACGACCGGTTCCTGCCGGGGCTGCGCCGCCTCGTTGAAACGGTGCGGCGCGCCAGCGAGGGGCGCACACGCCTCCTCATTCAGCTGATCGATTTCCTTACCATCCGCCGCCGCCCCGAGCCGAAAAAGTTCTTTGAGCGCTTCCTTGCGATCACCGGCCGGCATCGGGCCGCGCTGGGCGAGCCGGAGCTGTCGGACGCCGAGGTCCGCGCCCGCCTGAGCGCCATGAACGGCGACGAGCTTGCGCGCGTCCTTACCCCGGCCGAGTGCGAAGCGCTCGAGTTCGGCTATCGCGAGCGCGTCACCGACACGGAGCACGCGCACATCCGCAGCCTGCCCGAAGTGCTGCCGACGCTTTTCGCCGACGCCGCCGCACGCGCCGAACAGGCAGGGTTCGACGGCGTCGAGCTGCACTACGCGCACGCCTATACGATGGCCTCGTTCCTGTCGCGCACCAACACCCGCGCCGACGGCTACGGCGGATCGCTGGCGAACCGCGTGCGCCTTCCGCTCGAAGTCTTCGCCGCAGTGCGCGCCAGGGTCGGCAAGGGATTTGCGGTAGGCTGCCGGTTCCTGGCGGACGAATGCATCGATGGCGGCAGCGCTGCCGATGACGCGGTTTATTTCGGCGTCGCCTTCGCTCGCGCCGGCATGGATTTTCTTTCGACCTCGCGCGGGGGCAAGTTCGATGACGCCAAGCAACCCGCCGTGGGGGCCGCCGCCTATCCCTATACCGGGCGCAGCGGCTACGAGTGCATGCCGCAGTTCATTTCCGACGAGCTCGGGCCGTTCGGCCGCAACGCGGCGCCGACCGCGGCGATCCGCAACGCGGTCCGCGCTGCCGGCAGCGGCGTGCCGGTGGTCTTGACCGGCGGCATCCACAATTTCGAAATGGCCGAGGACTATCTCGCGCGCGGCGTATGCGACATTGTCGGCGCTGCGCGGCAATCGCTGGCCGATCCGGATTGGTTCAGAAAAACTTTCCTCGGCCTCGGCCGTGAGGTTCGCCTGTGCGAATACACCAATTACTGCGAGGGGCTCGACCAGAAGCACAAGCCGGTCACCTGCAAGCTCTGGGACAAGCTGCCTTTGGCGGACGGCGAACGGCGGACGCCTGACGGCAAGCGGCGGCTGACCGCGCCGGCGTGGCACGTGCCGGATCGCCGTTCGTAGCCGAAGGCGCACCTTTGGAATAGCGACATGACCGATAGTCTGGCGGCGCGCTTCCCGGTATCGATAAAAGGCGTGGTCGAGCACGACGGACTTTTTGTCCTTCTGAAAAACGAGCGCGACGAGTGGGAGCTTCCGGGCGGCAAGCTCGAACCGGGAGAAGCGATCGAGGATTGTCTCGTCCGCGAGATCGACGAGGAACTGAACTTGCCGGTCGCAGTCGGCAGGCCATTGAACAATTGGGTCTACTTCGTCAACGGCGTCCATGTCCTCGTCATCACCTACGCGCTGCAAATCTTGGGTGATGAGGCCGACATGCGCATAAGCCACGAGCACAAGGAATGGCGGTCGTTCCCGCTGGAGGAGATCGCCGGACTGCGGATGCCTGACGGTTACAAGCGGTCCATTACGCTACACGCCGAGACTACCCGCAATCGGGCGAACGGCGAGCCTGACCGCCCTCGGGCGTGACAAGCGGCCGGGCCGCGCCCCGCGCGGCTCACCCGTGCGCGCGGGCGCCGCGATGCGCGCTCAACTCCACGGCGCGGTCGGGAATGGTGAGCCGCAGCGTCGCGCCGATCGTGCCTTCGACGAGGCGGATTTCGCCGCCATGGGCACGAACGAGTTCGGCGGCGATGGCGAGGCCGAGACCGGCGCCGCCGGTCCTGGTCGAACCCTGGAACGCCTCGAAGAGATGCGCGCGTGCCCGTTCGGAAAAGCCGGGGCCGGTGTCGGAGACCTCGATGACGACGACCGCGCCTTCGCGCCGCCCGGTGATGCGGATCTGATCGCGGCCGGGGTCGCGTGCAGCGCGGCTCTCCAGCGCCTGAAGCGCGTTGCGCGCGAGGTTGAGCAGGCTCCGGAAGAGCTGGTCGTAGTCGGCTTCCACCACCAGGCCGCGCTCGACCGCGCTGATCCAGCGGACCGGCGCGTCGGGCCCGAGGCCGAGCGTCTCGTGAACCTCGTCGACCAGCGGCTCGAGCAGGATCGGCCGGCGCTCGGGCGGCGGTTCCTGCAGGCGGCCGTAGGACAGCGTCGACTGGCAGAAGGCGATGGCGCGTTCGAGCGCGCGCATCAGTTTGGGTGCAAAGCGTTGCACGCCGGGGTCGGGGAGGCTCGACAAGCGGTCGGAAATGAGCTGCGCCGAGCCGAGCAGGTTGCGCAGATCGTGGTTGATCTTCGACACCGCGAGCCCAAGTGCGGCGAGCCGGTTCTTCTGCTGCAGCATCGAGGCGAGTTCGGCCTGCATGGTGGCGAGCTCCTGCTCGGCGGTGCCGATCTCGTCGGCGCGACCGGACGGCACAATGATGCGGTCGGCGTTTTCCGGATCGGCGCGGAACGCCACCATGTTGCCGGTGATCCGCCGCATCGGCCGCACGAACAGGTAGTGCAGGACGAGATAGACGAAGGCCGCGGCGATGCCGATGACGAGCAGCGACAGCAGAAGCAGGTTCACCGAATAGCGCAACATCGCCTTGCGCAGCGGCGGCTCGTCCATGACGAGCTCGATGAAATCGCCGCCCATCGGCGCGGGGCCGACCACGCGCATCACGTCATTTTTGGTGTCGAGCATCGTCATGAACGCATCGACGATCGAATCGAAGGTGTAGACCTCGCGCATGTCGAAGTCGTGGGTGACCGGCGGCGGCGCGTCACCGATCGCCAGCAGGCGCCGGCTGGTGCCCATCTTCATGGCGACGGCGCGGGCGCCGATGCTGTCGAGGATCTGCTTGGCGAGGCTTTCGGGCACCATTCCGCTCGGCGCGGCCTCGAGCACCAGCGCTGCGGTATAGGCGCCGGCCAGATGGTCGCGCAGCCAATGCACGCGGAAATTGGCGACCAAGGGCACGTAGATCAGCACCTCCGCGATCATCACGAACAGGATCGTGAGAACGAGGAGCTTTCCGGAAAGCCCGAAGCGCGGCGCGCGGACCACTGGCGGCCGCGCGGCGGTTTCATCAGTCATCGGCGGTGCCCGGCTTGCCGCCGGTCGATCATCGACCGTAGCGACGCAGCCACCCTATGATGCGACGCACCCGGGCGCTCGTCAAACTGCGGGTGAAATAGGTAAGCGCCGCATCTTTTGCCATTTCGCCGTAGGACGGGCGCGGAACCGCAACGCCGGCCAAGGCGCGAACGTTGAGCTTCTGGGCGACGGCGAGCGTCCAAATGGCGATACCCTCGCCGGCCTGCGGCCCGACGATGGTGGCGCCGAGGACGTTCCCGTTGCGGTCGGTGATGACCTTGATGTGGCCGTCAGTCCTTCGTTCGGCGAGGGCGCGCTCGTTCGCGCGGAAGGGCCAGCGCAGGACGCGGATGACGCCCTTGCGCGCCCGTGCCTTCTCCTCCTGGAGACCGACATGGGCGAATTCCGGATCGGTGAAGGCCACCCGCGCGACGCTGTCGTGATTGGCCCTGACCGGCAGCTGAAGCAGTGCATGGCGGATCACCAGGGTGGCATGGTAAGGGCCTGCATTGTCGGATTTGGGCCCGTCGGTTACTCCGCCGATCGCATAGATGCGCTTGTTGCTGGTGCGCAGGCTGCCGTCGACGACGATGCCCTGGTCACCGTAGCGGATACCGGCGGCTTCGAGATTGAGGTCGTGCATGTTCGGGCGCCGGCCGACGGCAATGAGCAGATGGCTGCCTTGGATCGTCTCGCTCCCCGCTTGCGTGGCGAGCACGACATGCACCTTGCCGAACGAGCGGCTCACCTTCGCGATCTCGACTCCGCTGCGCAGCCTTATGCCCTCGCGCTCGAGCGCATCGAGCAGGATGGCCGCGCATTCGCGGTCTTCACCGGCGAGCGGCGGTGTTGCATCCAGCACCGTGGCCTTGGAGCCGAGCCGGCGGAACGCCTGCGCCAGTTCGAGGCCCTCCGCGCCGGCGCCGATGACGATGAGGTGGCCGGGACGCTCACCCATCTCGGGCAGCGTTTCGGTGGTGAAGTGCGTCGTATCGAGGAGGCCGGAAATCGCCGGCAGCACCGGCGAGGAGCCGGTGGCGATGACAAAGCGGCGCGCCGTGATGGTCACGTCGTCCACGGCAACAGTGCTTGCATCGGTGAAGCGCGCCGCGCCTTTGAAGATGCGCACGCCAAGTCCGACGAAACGTTCGCGCGTGGCGTTCGGCGCAAGAGCGGCGATGACATCGCGCATATTCGCGGTCACGGTCGGAAAATCGACGCTGGTGCGCCCTGATTTCACGCCGAAGCGCGCGCCGTTGCGGACCGCGTGCGCGCGCTCCGCCGCCGCCATCAGGGCGCGCAGCGACGCCCGTCCGGAAGTTTTGACGCTTTCGCCCATGCCGCCGGTGTCGATCAGCACCGTGGGTACGCCGAAGGACGCGGCCGCAGCCGCGACGGCGAGCCCGCCCGCGTCGGCGCCAATCACGCAGATGTCCGGCGTCAGCGGTTCAGCCATCGGCCGGCCGGCCACGCCGTCCGCGGCGCGGATTTGCAGCCAACCTCGGCACAGGCTGCTCCTGGTTAAACAGCTCTTGGCTAAACATATGTCGGCGTCCCCGAGGTCTCTGTCCCGTCACATATATTCCATATCTCTATACCCGGAAAAACAACGCTTGGAACAACAGGCCGGAAGGCTGCCGCCGTTGGCGCCGATCGGCGGCTGCGGTCAGTGCGCCGCGTCACATTGACGAGCGGGAAGGGCTCCCGTATAACGCCGCGCTTGTCGCGCGCCGGCGCGCGACAAGCGCGGCGTTATACGGGAGCCCTTCCCGCT
>Ga0207416_1004838_pt1 | contig 11213 bp, 13 predicted proteins | sample PaiPotPPM11metaG_FD_184107 | JGI IMG/M metagenome (GOLD analysis project Ga0207416, IMG submission 184107) | Iron sulfur acid spring bacterial and archeal communities from Banff, Canada, to study Microbial Dark Matter (Phase II) - Paint Pots PPM... ...
ATCGATTGGCTCTGATTCACTTCGCGCAGCAGGCCGGATTCACCGTTACCGAGATCCAGACCCTCTTTGAGGGATTCGCAGAGGAAGCCACCGCGTCGGTGCGATGGCAAGTCCTCGCCCGCCGAAAGCTAGATGAGGTGGACGAGCTCATTATTGCTCCCCGCTTCTCCGTCCTGAGAACCAGTCGCAACCGAGGGGGAACGGCATTTCCTGACGACACCTCCAGGGTCGGGAATTGCGCCCGACATCGAACAATCAGCTGTCAGTTTTGGAAGACCGCTGCCCATTCCCTACCTTGCGGTGGTTTCGGGCAAACCTCGCCAGAGGATAGTATCCACATTCGTGCGGTATTGATGGCCGAATAATCGGCTGGTGGCGTCCCTGGCGCCGGTGTGATCGCGCTCGACTTCTGGGACGTAACCGCCGGTCTCTATCAAGCCCTACCCGCAGGGGAGCTAGGGGGCCGCAATGCGCCGATTACGGCGGCCTCCTCTGATTGATCAGAAGTATCTGATTGAACATGGATACTGCACGCTGGCGTCGATGAAGCTCCGGCGAGGTTTGGCATGGAGGATAGGCCGTCCATACATTCCGCGCCGAACTGACCTTCCTCTTTGCTCCGTGCCGTCGCCTGCGCTACATCGAGACCCGGCGCCAGGTGCGCGAGAAGCGCTCGGCTGATCTCGCCAAGCTGCTCGACCTGTGCCGGCGTCAACTGGTCCAGTAAGTGCGTCCGCACGCTCTCGACATGGACCGGCGCGGCGGCGCACAGCATCGCCATCCCCTCGTCGGTCAGCACCGCGCTCCATTTGCGGCGGTCCACCGCGGACATCTCGCGACGAATCCACCCCGTCTCTTCCAGCCGAGACACCGCGTGCGAGAGCCGGCTCGGCGACAGCTGGAGCAGCGTCGCGAGATGTGACAGCGAGAGCGTGTGTCCCGGTACCTCGGAGAGCGTGCTAAGGATCTCGTAGTACGTGCGTGGTAGATGGAGCTCGCGCTGAAGATCGCGCTCGAGCTGACTCCAGAGCAGTCGGGTAGCGACCAGGAAGGAGATCCAGATCTCCTGTTCCTCCGAATTCAGCCACCGTGGCTGTGCCATCCCCATACCTCCCTTGCATTCTTTGAGCGTTCAAGTTATAATACCATATTGAACGTTCAACTATTCAGCGTTCAAATATCACCCGTGCCTCGAAAGGAACGTCCTCATGAACACAGTCATTGACCAGCCACGAGTCCGCTCCACCGAACCAGCCGCGACCACGACCCTGTTCCGCCTGGATGCCAGCATCCGCGTCGACGGTTCGGCCAGCCGCGAGATCGCAGATATCGTCGAGCAAGAGTGGCTTACGGCTCACCCGGGCGCCACTATCGAGCGTCGCCACATCGGCGTCGATGTGCTTCCCGCCGACGCCTGGGCCCTCTCGGTGGGCGCCTCGTCCACGCCCCCGGAACAGCGCACACCCGAGCAGCGAGCCGCAGCATGGCTTGCCGCGACCCTCGTCGACGAGCTGCTCGCCGCCGATGCGATCCTGCTGGCGGTGCCGCTGTACAACTTCGGCGTATCCCAGCACATCAAGACCTGGATCGATCTGATCAACAGCGATCCGCGCGCCGCAGAGGCGGCAACGAATGGATCACCCCTGCTCGCCGGGAAACCGGTTGTGCTGGCCACCGTACGTGGTGGCGCGTACGGTCCTGGAACGCCGCGTGAAGGATGGGACCACTCTACCCCCTACCTCAAGCGCATCCTGGCCGACGTCTGGGGAGCCGACCTCACTGTCGTCGAGCGCGAATTCACGCTCGTCGGTGTCAACCCCGCGCTGGACGCCTTCGCCGATCTCGCCGCCGAGATGCACGCCGGCGCCCTGCAGTCCGCCCGCGAAGCCGGGCGCGCCCTGGGCGTTCCACCCCTGGTCTGAACCGGGTTGCCTGGACGCGCGCAAGGAGCTCGCGATGACCGATTACGGACATGATCTACTGTTCGGAACATTTATTACACCAGCTGTCCAACCCGTCATGCACGCCGTTGACCTCGCCATCGTGGCTGATCGTGCCGGCCTGGACCTGGCGACGTTCCCGGACCACCCCTACCAGCCGAGGTCTCACGACACCTGGACCCTGCTCTCCTACGTCGCCTCCCGAACGGAACGGATTCACGTCAGCGGGAATGTGCTCAACCTGCCGCTGAGGCAGCCGGCAGCGCCGGCGCGCAGTGCCGCCAGCCTCGATTTGCTGAGTGGTGGCCGGTTCGAGCTCGGCATCGGTGCCGGTTTCTTCTGGGATGCGGTCGAAGCCATGGGCGCACGACGTTTGACTGCCGGTCAGGCGGTCGTCGCGCTGGAAGAAGCGATCCAGATCATCCGCGGGATCTGGGGACCTCGCGGAGATGAACCAATACGTCGACGAGGGAGCTGCCGCCGCGGGACGTGATACCTCCGCCGTGCGCAGGTTGCTCAACATCTCCGGCCAATTCGCGTCATCGGGGCGTGGCCTGCTCGACGGCCGGCCAAAGCAATGGGCCGAGCAGCTCGCCGGCCTCACGCTCGATCTCTCCTTTGTCCGCGACTGGGTCGCGGACTGCTATGCCGATCGCGGCCGTCCGAGTATTGATCCCGTTGTCTTTTTCCGGCTCCAGCTGATCATGTTCTTCGAGGGAATCCGCTCTGAACGCCAGCTGATCGAGATAGCCAGCCTCAACCTGGCCCATCGCTGGGCGACCGACACCCAGAGGGTACCCGGGGACCCGCTGGAACGACGAGCCCCTGCCCGAACACTCAAGCCTCACCCGTATCCGAGACCGCTACGGTCTCGAGCTCTTCCGCCGCTTCTTCGATGCCATTGTGGAGCAGTGCGAGCAGGCGGGGCTGGTGTGGGGCAAGGAGCTGTACATCGACTCCACGAAGACCTTGGCGAACGCCTCGCCCGCCTCGATGGCACCGCGCTTCGCGGCGGAAGCGCATCTGGAGTCCTTAGTCGACTGCAAGGACCAGGAGAGCGAGGACCAACCCGAGCAGGGAGGTGACCCAGGGACGGTTCCGGTCTCGCTTCCGACCGCGCACTCCGAGGACGCCTCTGAGCGACTGACCGAGGCCAACAGCCAGCGACATGACTGGATCGCCGAGGCAGGACGGCAGAATCGGGCAGTGGGTCTGCGCGACTATCAGCGCATCGCTGATCGACAGGCAAGTCGCACCGATCCCGATGCCTCCCTCATGCGCTCGGCCGAGGCCGGCTCCCACCCGGGCTACCAGGTCCATTACGTGGTGGACGGTGGGAAGGCCCGGATCATCCGGACGGTGCTGGTTGCCCCCTACGAAGTCATGGAGAATCTACCGATGCGCGACCTGATCTGCCACACCTGCTTCCGGTGGAAGGTTGTCCCGCTTCAGGTCACGGGCGACGCCAAATACGGCACCATCGAGAACATCGTGGCGTTGGAGGACATGGGCATCCGGGGCTACCTTGCCTTACCCGACTACCGTGTCTCCATCCGCCGCATCAAATTCGAGCGCCTTCTCGGAACAGGAAGCAACCCCCCACCGTTCGGTTCGAACGGAGCACCGTCGCACTCCACCCTGAAAGCGCCAGGCGGTGTGCATCTCAATGCCCACCACGGGCTTACCGCGGACAACGATTTGGCCCCACACCGTTTGGCGTGCGCTGTCGACGATTCTCGCGCTGCCAATCGCCGCTTTGACGAGAATTGCCCCGTTCTTCGTGCGTGTCGTAACGGCAGCCAGCTCGGTGAGCATCGGGGGCGAGCCGCTTACTACGCCGAGGCCATCGAGTGGATCGCGGCAAGCATTCACGCGTGTTCCAAAGTTGATGCGACACACTGGCACCGAGGTATTCACCCGCGCCGGCTCAGCGACTCCACAATTGGTGAACAACAAGCCAATGAGAAGAGCGGAGGCTGCCGACGCAACCACTGGGAAGCTTTTCATATCGGCCTCTTTCGAGATACGTAACCGAGCTGGGGATATAAGGGGTTATGCTGCTTCTCTACCACTGTCCAACATGAAGGTTGCCGCAACTGCTCCGTCTTTCGTCACATCCACGTACTCCTCGCCCCGGATAACCCTGATGCCCTGCCCTACCTCATGGATGATCTCTCTCAAGTGGTTGATACTTATGGCAGCGCCGTACTTTCCGCGTCCATCAATCAGCACGTGCACACTTGGCGGCTCTTTGGCAAGACCAAGCGCTGTGTTCTCATTGCCCGTTGCAAGCTCGATGTCACACCCGTCGCCTCTGACGCGCCACACCTCCTCATCCTCGAGATGCTCCAGGCTCCAACCCAGGGCCTCGGCAATCTTTTCAGCGAGCGCCTGGGTAAACTCGATGTCTCCTTCGGCAAGGACGATGTCTTTTCCCCTTCCCGTACAAGGTCAACAGTAGCACCTTCCGTGCCGGTTTGTCAAGTATTGACAAGTTCTCTATCTGTGCTACACTACCATCAGGAATGGGAGGTGACACTATGGCTGAGCGACAGAGCGACCAATCACAGAGCTTCCTTGTGCCGCAAGATCAGGCACTCATTGGCGTGGTGATCCGTCAGCATGGCCAAGAGGTTACTCGCTTCTTTGCCGATGAGGAAGCAGCGGACGCTGCGCTTCCTGCTCAAGCAACTGATGATGCACTCCGTCTGGCTGGATCGTGGCACGACATTCCTTGGGATGAGCTTTCGGAAGGCCTTGACCGGATTCGCCATGACAGTCCGCCTTCACCACCACTTGAGGTATGAGGCGATATCTCCTTGACAGTACGCCGCTTGCCGGCTTCTTGCATGGACGAGAGCACTTTGTTGATCGCATTGCTCCCCTTCTGTCCCGCCGCGAGGTGGCAACCAGCATCCTGCTGTACGCAGAGGTAACCGAGTACCTCAAGGGCTTACCAGATTATCCTCACCGGCGCGGCCAGCTCCGCACCCTCCTCCAGTCGGTCTATCCCTACTTTCTCACCTACCCCATCCTCGATCGCTACGCCGATATTCGCCGCAGCCTGCGTCCGCCATATGGTCCAGGCCTCATCGGCGATATCGACACCTTGATCGCGGCAACAGCGCTCGAGCGCGGCCTCACTCTGATTACCACCGATACTGACTTCGACCGCGTGCAGGGCCTCACAACCATGCTCCTCCCTCGCACGCCATAGCTACCAGCGACACCTTCGGCTTGCTCATCTCTTACTACGCTGGTACCCTTGACAATACTTGGGCTTTTAACGTATCGATATTTCTGTTACCATCTCCTCCATATGTCCAAAGAACGGGAAGGAGAAGCAGGTAAAGAACACGAGCTCCCCTACTACCAAGCAGCTCGGTTCCACGGTGAAGGACCGGCATGACGGGCGTACTTTGCCCTGCAGGACACGATTTTTGAGAGCGAATGCACCCTTTCCACCTACCGCATCATCCTGAACGGGGCATGGCATGTTGCCGTTCTCGGTGAACCACCAACAGATGAGCTCCAAGAGAAGCTTAACCGAGCCCTGCGAAACGGGGATCCGGTGTCACTGCCAGAGGACGTGGTTACTTCCCTGGTAGAACGAGGCAAACAACAACGCCGCATCTTGTATCGACAATGGTCATCGCGGAGAAGCGTGACCGTTCAGGTGAGCTGACGGCTCCCACGCGGCTTGACCTCGAAGCGATCCTGAATCTAAGCTTCGTCGGCCAATGGCATGTGCACGACGTTCCCACGGGCGCACCGTGAGTGGACCTCGGGGGCATGTCTTTATGCGGTGTTTCGGACCGGCTCGGCGATGCCGGCGATTTCACGGAGGGAGCGTTCGAATAGAACGCGCGCCATGCGCTTCCGGTGGAAGATGGTTCCAGCCGTGTTGTCCATCGGTTTGGCAGCGCGAAAGACTGCTTGACCTGCCGCCGAGATGGTCGCCTCGTCGAGGGGCTTGCCGGCGAGGATTAGCTCCGCGTTGCTGGCGCGCTCCGGGTAGGAGGCAACGGCGGTCATCACGACGCGTGCCTCCCCCACGGTTCCGTCGGCGAGCCGCTTCAACGCGGTGGCCACGCCGACCAGCGGAAAATCGAATGAGTGGCGAATGCGAAACTTCTGGTAGACGCAGTCATAGCCATCTGTGGGCGGCACGTGGACGGCGGTGACGATCTCGCCAAACCGCAGGGTCATGGGTACAAGTCCGTCATCGACGTAGAGTTGTTCAACCGGAACACGGCGCGCTCCCGCGGGTCCGATCACCGTTGCCTCGGCGCGAAGCGCCACGAGCACCGGGACCGTATCCGCTGAGGCAACGGCCCAGCAGCGATCGCCACCAGGAGCGACCCGGCAGATCGGACTGTCCTTCTTCATGCAAAAGCCGATGCCCTTTCGCCACTCGTAGGATTGGTTGTAATAGTTGCAGCGGGTATCCAGGCATACATTGCCGCCAAGAGTCCCGACCGCCCGGACCTGGGGAGTCGAAACGAGATGTGCCGCGTAGGACAGCGCCGGATAGGTTTGGGCGATGATCGGATCTTGCTCAACCTGCCTGAGCGTGACTCCGGCTCCGATGGTCAACCAGCCGCCGGCCTGGCGAGCGACGACCTGGAGCTCCGGGAGCCGGCGAATTCCAATCACGTACTTGGGGGTACAGAGCCGGTGCTTGATGTTGACCAGTAGGTCGGTGCCGCCGGCCATGAGCATGGTATCCGGTGCATATCGTTCGAGCAATTCAAATGCCTCCTGCACCGTAGCCGGAGCGAGATATTGGAAGCGACAGAGACGCATCATGGAGTGAGCCCTTTGCATGGTGCGCCGGTAAAATCGGATCCGGATGAGAGGAGGCGGCAGGCAAGGATTGGAGGATAGGCGTTCGGCCGGCCAGTGCCCGTCTCGGTGGGCGGCGCGCCGACGGGCTGAAGCCCTGAGCTACGTGTCTTGGGGAGTGGCGGTTTCAAGGCTTCCACCTGCTACTCGGCGGAAGCGATGCGCGGAAGGAGAGTGGCTCCTTTGCGCTTTGCCTCCAGCGCGCGCATGATCTTGTCGGCGGTGATGGGCGTACTGTCGAACCTGATGCCGATCGCATGGTATACCGCATTGGCGATCGCGGGGATCACCGGTGCGAGCGGACCCTGGCCCACTTCCTTGGCGCCAAACGGTCCTTCCGGGTCGATGGTTTCGACGATATGCGCTTCCAGCTCCGGCATATCAAGACTGGTCGGGATCTTGTACTCGAGAAGGGAGGGCTGCTTGTGAAGTCCTTTGCGGAAGATCTGCTCCTCGACCACGGCTTCGCCGTAACCCATGTACATTCCTCCCTCGATCTGACCTTCGCAGACCACGGGATTGATGGCCCGGCCCAGGTCGTGGCCCACCGTGAGTTTTTTCACCTCGAGGATTCCCGTCTCGAGGTCGACCTCGACCTCGGCTATGCAGCAAGTAAACGTGTAGGCCGGAGATGGACCCACGCCCGCGCCTTTGTACTTCCCCGCGAGCTTGGGTGGGGTGTACGATCCGGTGGCGCCGAGCGTGCCATACATTTTTTCCGCATATTGGGCCGCCTGGGCGAAGCGCACCTGTTTGGACGTATCTTCGACAAAGTAGATGATTCCGCCGGCGGCTGCCAGCTTGTCCACAGGTACACTCATCGCGTCCGCCGCAGCTTCAAAGAGCTGTTTCTTCAGCTTCTCGGCCGCCCGCTTCGCGGCATTGCCCGCCATGAAGGTGACGCGGCTGGAGTACGAGCCCAGGTCGACCGGAGCCAGGTCAGTATCGCCGGTGACAAGGCGTACGTCGGCCACGTCGACGCCAAGCTCCTCGGCAACCACATAAGCGAGCATCGAGTCCGAGTCCTGCCCGATGTCGGACGTACCGCAGTACACCGTGATACCGCCACTGCGATCGACTTTGATCTGAGCGCCCGAATGAGGAAGCGGATTCCAGTAGATCGGTAGACCGGCTCCGCTCAGATAGACGCTGCCCGCCAGGCCGATCCCCTTGCCCGCCGGAAGCGCCCGGCGCTTTTCTCTCCAGCCGGACCGTTCGACCGCGGTTTCAATTGCTTCTTTTAGCCCGCAGCTCGTCACGCGCAGGTGATTCACCGTCCACGAATTGGGCTGAACCGCGTTGCGCATGCGCATGTCGGCCGGATCCAGCTCCAGCGCTTCGGCGATCTTGTCGAGCTGGCACTCGATGGCGAAGCGCGGCTGGACCGTGCCATGTCCTCGCTTCGGACCGCAGGGCGGTTTGTTGGTGAAGACGCGCTTCCCTTCGAAGCGGTAGCGCGGCACATTGTACGGTAGCGTATTGAGGGCGCCGGTGTAGTAGGTCGTCGCCACGCCGTAGGAGCCGTAGGCGCCTCCATCGAGGATGGACTTGAAGTGCATGGCCGTGATCGAGCCGTCGCGTTTGACGCCCGTCTTGACCCACATCTTGACCGGATGACGGCCCCGGTGGCAGTAAAACACCTCTTCGCGGCTCAGGCCGATCAGAACGGGACGCCCTGATTTGCGGGAAAGAACGGGAGCGACCACTTCGTGAGAGAAGGCCTCGCTCTTGCCACCAAAGCCACCGCCGACCGGGGGTACGATGACGCGAATGCGGCTTGGTGGCAGCTCCAGCGCCTTTGAGAGCTCGCGATGAAGGTAGTGAGGCGTCTGCGTCGAAGACCAGACGGTGAGCCTTCCGGTCGGTTCATAGTTGGCGAGCACTGCATGGTTCTCCATGGGCACGTGGGTATTGCCCTCGAACCAAAACTCATCCTCGCGAACGTAATCGGCTTGGGCGAATCCCTCCTCGACATTTCCGAACACGAGCTCCACGTCCTTGTGAATGTTGCCTTTGTCGTTCCAGGCGTGGATTTTCTCGGCGTCGGAGTCGAGCGCATCGTCGATGGTCATGATGGGCTGGAGCGGCTCGTAGATAACTTCGATGAGATTGCATGCGTCTTCGGCCGTCCATTCGTCGATGGCTGCCACGCCGGCGACTGCTTCTCCCATATACCGGACCTTGTCGATGGCCAGCGCGGTTTCATCTTGACTGGAGGGAAGGATGCCGTACTGAACGGGCAGCTCGTTCCCCGTAACCACCGCGAAAACACCCGGCAGCGCCTGAGCGCGGGACGCGTCGATATGCAGGATCCGAGCATGCGGGTAGGGGCTGCGCAAGAGACGGCCATAAATCATGCGAGGCAGTTTCAGGTCGTCGGTATATCGCGCCGCGCCGGTGAGCTTGGCGAACCAGTCGTATTTGAGGTTGCGCTTTCCGATGACCGAGAACTCGCCCATTGTCAGCCTGCCCGCCGCTGTTCGTCTGTGTCGCGCAGCTCCTCGGCGGCCAGCTCCACGGCTTCGAATATCTTGGTATATCCGGTGCAGCGGCACAGGTTTCCGGCGAGGGCTTCTTTGATGTCATCGCGCGTGGGCTGCTGATTCCTTTGGAGGAGGGCTGTGCCACTCATCAGCATGCCGGGAGTGCAGTAGCCGCATTGCGCGCCGCCGGTGCGGGCAAAGGCACGTTGTAAAGCAGTCGGGTCGCCTCGGTCCGCCAGTCCCTCGACCGTTGTGATCTCCTTATCGCCTGCCTCAATCGCGAGATAGATGCAGGACATAACGGCGTCGCCGTCGATCAGTACACTGCACGCGCCGCACTCGCCGAGCTCGCAGCCATGTTTGGTGCCGGTGAGATCGAGGTCCTCACGAAGCACCTCGAGCAACGTTTTGTAGGGCTCGAAAGCCACCTGGTGGGCTTCGCCGTTGATACGAAGTTCCATTAGCTGCTTCATGATTTGCTCCCTGTCGGGGCGACATGCTGTTCGAGACTATCGAGGATTTCGGCCGCTGCATCGCCGACCACGGTGCCGATCTGGCAGAGTTCGGCATTGTCGTAGTTCGCGTCGATGCCAACCGTCCACACGAAGTAGCTTCCATCGAGCCAGGGGAAGGCACTGGCAACGGCACAGATGCCCGGCAGATACTCGCCCCGGTCGAGCGCGTATCCTGCTTCGCGCGCCTGCTGCACATGGCGCATATAGACGGAAACGTCGGTAATCGATCGCCCGGTGAAACGTGGCAGCACGTTTCGTTCCAGGAAAACGCTCGCCAGTGAGGGAGGCGTGGAGGCGAGATATGCCTTGCCAAGGCTACCCGCCATGAGCGGGATATGGAGTCCAATGGGCGCGGAGAGATTGAGCGAGCGCAGGCTCTCGCGGCGTGAAAGTATCACCACACCGTTGCCGTGGCGCCGCCCAAACAACGCTGTCTGGCCGGACCGCTCTACGAGATGCTGCAGCTCCGCTTCGGCCACGTCCAGCAGACGCTGATCCCTGGCCCGGGTACCCAGCTCTAGAAGGCGCGGACCCAGGCTGTAGAGCTTGCCGCCATTCACGGAGGCCAGGAAGCCCTCGGCAACGAGCGTACCCACGATGCCGTGCACGGTGCTCTTGCTCAAGCCGAGACTGCGGGCAATATCCGAGATGCCCATCGCCTCGGGATATTTGGACACAGCGTCAAGGATCCTGACCGCCTTGGCGACAGCAGGCACGGCAGGCCGGGCGATGCCCGTGTTCGATACTTCGGACACGCTGTTCTCCATAATGAACATTATAGGTCTTCGTAACGTTGCGTGCGATCGGCGAGCGGGTGTGCCTCGCGCACAGTGTTGAGGATCGAAGTGTGATAGCTTCGCCTCTGCCGCCTCCCGGTCGTGGGCAGGGTTGAGCGCCGTTCTCAGAGAAACGTGGCGGTTTTATGGGACAGATCAGCATCAAGAAGATACTTACTCACGGATACGGATCCGTCTCGTGTGCTCCAATCCTTGATGTAAACCACGATGTGAGCGGTCGCTAGGGTTTATGCGTCGGGAGGGGAAAGTCTGCACGGACAGAGGATGTGGCTCGGCGCTTTCGCGCAAATACCCCATTTGCATCGGGCGTGGTGCCGCTCGGTGGAATGTGGAACTCCGTCGCCCGCGCCCGTAGCTCGGTGCTCTGTCACCGACGAAGGCAGGCCGGTCTGACCCGTTCAGGGTCGGACTCGGCCGGGGTGGGCTGTGCTGCTCGTTCCTGCATCAGCACCTGGGAAGGGACCGCCCCTACACTCGAACCAGGCGGGAAAGGAGGCAACTGAGCGCTCCCCGGCCGGTTCTCAGCGGGCACCCAGGGGGTCACCCAAGCCTGCGGCGGGGTCACCCAAGCCTGCGGCGGGGTCACCCAAGCCTGCGGCGGGGTCACCCAAGCCTGCGGCGGGGTCACCCAAG
>Ga0207416_1004840_pt1 | contig 11206 bp, 16 predicted proteins | sample PaiPotPPM11metaG_FD_184107 | JGI IMG/M metagenome (GOLD analysis project Ga0207416, IMG submission 184107) | Iron sulfur acid spring bacterial and archeal communities from Banff, Canada, to study Microbial Dark Matter (Phase II) - Paint Pots PPM... ...
AAACAGCGGATGGTGGGTGTGGCAGACTGGGACACAAGGCGCCTCCGGGAGAGTGGGGGTTGTGTTCCACTCGTACCACAGAGGCGCCTTGTCCTGCTTCCTCAATATGTCAATGAATAATTCGGGATAAGCGCTCGCTAGCGGTAGCTGCAGGCTTTTCCCCCCCACACCCCCCCTGCAGCTAGGCAGGCGAAAGCGAAGGCGTAGGCGACGGTGAGGGTGTCGGCGAGGGTGAAGGTGTGCATCTGCGCGCATCTACGCACACTTTCCAGACAAAGGCGCGCGACTGCGCTGCAGTGAGCGCAGGTACGCCCTGTGAGGGAGCTGTACGTAGGATCGCCAGCGTCTCCCGGCTCTGGTGAGTCGCGATCGAGAGCAGATGTGGCTTGGCGTCGTCTGCTGTCCCGGCACGCCGGAGTGTCTTGCCATCCAGCGCCACCGCTTCCTGGTCGGGCTGGGGACGGCTGGCCACCAACCAGGCGTTCATGGAGCGTGGTGACAAAGCTGCTGGACCGGAGCGATGGGACGCTTGCCTACTGGTGCCCACACCCGCCCAATCAGGGGAAGGAGCCCAATGCGATGCTCGTCGGTCGCCCAGAGTTGGACCTCGGCTCCCGGATGCGCGGCCTGGATCTGGGTCGTTGGACTCATCCCCGACGCGGCGCAGATAGTCATGCCCCCGCTGCGGGGCGACGTGCTCCCGAGTCGCCGGTCACGGAGACTGGTCGGTCCCTCACGGTTGTAGCGACGGACCACCCGACGGGCGTAGTAAACGTTCAGGCCAACGAGCGCCGTGGCGTCTTTCACGGTCTTGCCGTCGGCGACCAGCGCGAGCAACTGCCAGCGCCGCGCCTCCACCAGGTTCGGTGCGGATTCCGTATGACGGCTGTCGTCGCCGAGGCGATCGAGGAGAAGGCAACATCGCTCCGCCTCAAACGTAATCCTCGACTTGGGATTGTCGGCAGCGGCGGTCGCTCACCCGGTGCACGGCAGATCACCTCGGAGCCGATTTCCGGCCAGCCGCGTCGACCACACTCGCCAGGTGCTGCTGTAGCACGGCCAGTGTCGCCATCTCCTCCCGGTGGAGACCCTCGCGGCCGGGAGCGCTTCCCGTTTCGACTGCCTGCCGCCAGGTGTCGAGAAACCAGCCGTCAAGATAAGCGTCGAGTACGGCTGGATGGACGTACGACTTGCGACAGATTGTGGGGGTATTGCCGAGCTGATCTGCCGCCTCCCCGACCGTGCCAGGTACGGAAGTCCTTGGCCGTGAAATTGTCGCCGGTGATCCGGCGTAGATAATCGTTGACATCCCCCGAATCAATACGGACCCGCTCGCCGTTCTCATCCAGGTACTGGAAGAGCTCGTAGCCCGGAATATCCCCGCAGCGCGACACGGCGCGGGCGAGCCGGCGATCGTGCACGTCGACGACGTGGTCCTTCCCGCTCTTGCCGCGGAAGTGAAAATGGAGCGTCGAGCCGTCGATGGCGACGTGACGGGTGCGCAGTGTGGTGAGACCATAGGAGCGATTCTCCCGGGCGTACTCCTTGTTTCCCACGCGAATCGACGTCGCCTCGAGAAGCTGGACAACCGTCGCCACGACTTTGTCCTGCGACAAGCACGGCAATGCCAGGTCACGGTCGGTCCGCTCTCTGATCAGCGGCAGCGCCTCGCCAAAGGCGATCATGCGGTTGTACTTGGTCTCATCACGCGTCTTACGCCACCGCGCATGATACCGGTACTGCTTCCGGCCCTTCGCGTCCCTCCCCGTCGCCTGGATGTGGCCTCGCAAAGACGGGCAAATCCAGACATTGGTCCAGGCTGGAGGGATCCCGAGCGATTTGATGCGGGCCAGATCCTTCCGATCGCGGATTATCGTGCCATCGACGGCGAGATAGCTGAAGTGTTTTCCCGCCCGCTTCCGATGGATCCCAGGTCGCGCATCCGTGTAATACAGGAGACCCGCCGATTGAGCGGCCTCGATCGAATCGGCCATGAGCGGATAGTTTTCCTGGTTCGGGTCCATGGCTACCATCGATGACGACTTTCCTCTTCCTCGGACGATTCACCGTCCTCCAGATTGTAAGTCTCATGCCAGGAGTGGAGATGTTTTCGCCTCACCCTGCGTAGCGGACGCGATAGTATGATGATGGCGCCATGGGTGCTTCAACCATTTCCTACACTGCCTGCGCTGAGCCGGATCCGAGCGGCAAGTGATCCGCGGAGACCATATCATGGATTCCCCAGGGACTGACGGCTCCGGCACACGGTTGGCAGAGATCATCGCCGCACTGTCCCTGGCCATCGATCTTGCCTTAGGCGTACCGATGGAGCAAAGCCTGCGCTCCTGTCTCCTGGCCGTCCGGCTCGGTGAGGAGCTTGGCCTGGATGAGGATGACCTGACTGAGGTCTACGATGTGGCCCTGCTTCGCATGGTTGGCTGCACGTCCGATTCGCATCTCTGGGCGGTTTCGCTTTTAGCTTTCCCGGAGAGGTACCACCTCAAACTTCGCCAGAGCCTAGGATACCGGCACGACGAGCCCCGTCGCAAGCAAGTGGTGATAGCGATATACCCAGGCACGACAGCCAGGAGGAGAATGAGAACACCTATCGCGGTTTCCGGCTTAACCAGCTCCATGTCATATGCCTCATGCGCTGTTCCAGCAGCTTCACTGTCTGCACCTGCTAGGGCGCCGACGTTATTGTACGGGCGCGAGACGGGTGGTGAAAGGAACCCAGAAAATGAATCCGGAGGGCAATGCCATATAGAACTAGCCATGTGGTGCTCTTAAAGCATCCCTTGCTGGATCGCTTTCTAGTGCCCATGCAGCACGATGGGCACCACCGTTGGACAAGTGATCGGCACGTGCTACTTACAGTGCGACATTTCATGTTCACGTTGACCAGGAGCACGGTTTCCGTAGGCAGCAGGCTATAAACAACGAAACGCCGGCCAACGCTTGGTCACGCAACAGCTAGCCGGACGTCTGTCACATGAACCCAGGAGACATACCCGGAAACAGATCAACGTGACCCGATTCACCTTGAGCAGGAGCACGGTTTATATGAGCCTATGTTCCACGTTGGGGAAGACCGCGTAGATTCTGGCAAACAGCAGGATCGTCGCCGTGGTGCAACGCGGGTTGCGGCGTGAGAGCACGCTGCTCGCTCGCCCCCCATGGCAGCGGATCGTATCGCGACCCCCCGCTGCCCCTCCAGAGGACAACGCGGAGTCGGGCCGCGTCTTAGCGGAAGCGGCCTCGGCCGAAGACTGCGCCCAGGACGATCAGGATGATGACAATCACAATGATCAACCAGAGCAAGCTACCCATCGCTCCCTCCGTTCTGCCTTCCAGCGCGGTGCGCTGCTGAAGACCGTGATGGAATCTGCTTCCAGGATACATCCGCGCCCGCCCTGTAAAAGCTACGCATCTGAGGTTGCTGGGTATCCTGCAGAAGCCGCCCCTCACTGGCAAATCCCGTTGAAGGAGTCGTGTCGATCATGCCACGCATTCTCTTTACCATCGTCAAGCTACTCATCGTCAATAGGACCGCACGGCGGATTGCCGGTCGGGTGATACTTAGCGTGGTACGTCGCCGAGCCTGAAAACCCTGACGGTCTTCGACTGATCAGTAACCTGCGCTGGGATTCCGGTCTGCTCGTTCCTCCCTTCACCCAACATAGAAAACCCGATCCACAACGGATCGGGTGCACCAGTGGCTCCTCGCGACTCAGGTGACCATGGTAGGGCCGCGCGTCGACGCCTTCCGTGTGCGTATCGTACACCCCCCGTCAAAGGCCTATAACGGGATGTATGTCGGGCGGTTGCCGATAATTGCTCAGGTGTATTTCTTTGCACGGGTTCGCTACTCTGGGGTAACGCCTCGGCGAGTGGGGATGCAGTGGTGGACTGAGCGCCTGCATCCGCCGCCACCATTGCATCCCCTGACGGTCCGATCCAGGAGGATCGCTCTGGTGGTTTCGGCAGATGGGGGCAATCATGCCCACGCATTGCGGTCCCGGATAACGATCCCGCGTTCTTCCACAACGGCAGGCAGATACGGTGAGCAAGAGCAGAGAATGCAAGGAGCAAGGCGATGAGCGAATCGAGAAGTAGTCGAGCGGTAGATCCGGGGGCGACCACCGGAGCAATGACGACCGAGAGCGATGGGGGCAAGACCGTAATCGACGACATCGTGGTCGCCAAGATCGCCGCGGCCGCGACCCGCGAAGTGGGCGGCATCCACGACATGGGGAGTATCGGCATGGGCGGCGCAGTAACTGGGGCGATCGGTGCAGTCACCGGAGCGGTGACGGGAGGATCCGATCAGCAGTCGACCAAGGGTGTCACCGTGGAGGTGGGTGAGCACGAGGCAATCGTCAACATCAACCTGATCGTTGACTATGGGGCGCGCATCCCGCAGCTGGTGGAGGCGCTGCGCAAGAACGTCACGGACCGTTTGCTAACCCTAACCGGACTCACGGTGCGGGCCATCAATGTGGAGGTGAGTGACGTTTACTTCGCGCCGTCGCAGCCGCCAGCAACGCAGTCCCAACTGCAGTAGAGGTCCCGGGTGGTTGAGCCAGGTGGACTCGCCGGTGTGGTGTCAGACCCGGTCGCGCTCGCTGCTGCGATTCAGCAGGTGGTGCTCACCGTGCCTGGGGTGGTCGGTATCAGTCCGGGGCGAGGCTTTGTCGAAGCAACCTACGGACCGGGTATCACCGTCCAGGGCGTCGGGATGGGTGTCTATTACGACCAGTTGGAGGTGAGCGTGCATGTGGTTGCCGGCCCCACCGCCATTCCCGCCCTCGCCCAGCGGTTACGTCACAGCATTGGCACCGTCGTTCGGGAGCGCACGGGACGGTCCGCGGACACCATCAACCTCTACATCGACGACATTGTTCTGGGTGCTGGGGTTCGCTGGGACGGTGAAGGATGAATGTGTTCAACCGGCTGCTCGCCATCCTGTTCTGGCTGCTGGTGCTGGGGCTCTCCATTGGCGCGGTGGGCATTGCCAGTGGGTTGCTCACGGTGCACACGGTGGATCGGGTGCACTTCTATGCTCCGCTCCATCAGGCGCTGGTTGATTTCCACACCCGACGGCCGCAATGGGCACAGACGGCCAAGGTTGCTGCCGCTGGCGGGATTGCCGTCGTTGCCTTGCTGCTCGTGCTGCTTGAGCTGAGGCTGCCTCGCCCTGAGCGCTCGTTCCGGTTACTCGAAGACCAGGGCGGGGAGGTCGCGATTCGCTACGACACGGTACGCAAAGTTGCGGAGCAAGCGGCGCTGGACGTTGCCATGGTGGACTCAGCCCGGTGTACCGTTGCTCGGCATAAAGAGTCGCTGCAGGTGCGCTGTCGAGCAACCATCGACCGCTTCGCCAACGCTGAGCTGGTGGGTGGAAACATCGAGCAGGCCATCCGGCAACAGGTGGAGCAAACGCTGGGCCGGCCAGTTGAGCGGGTGATCGTGCGCGTGGAGCCGCAGAAGGTTGGTGCTCCCCTGCGCGTCAGGTAGAGAAGGAGACGGTTGTGCAGCGACTAGGAGGGCTTACTGGCCTCATCGTTGGCTTAGTGTTTGGCGTTATCTGGGTCAAGGACAGCTTCGCGGACGCGGTTCTGGTGCTCGTGGTGGGCGTCATTGGCTACTACGTGGGCGCGGTCCTCAGCGGCGAAATCGATATTGTGGAAATTCTCGCCCGCCGGAGTCGCTGACCCACCACGCTGTGGCGAGGTTGGTCTCGCAGCCTGGAGCGCATCCTGCTCTCAGTGCAAGGGCTGCTCTCGTTTGACCCCGTAGCCGAGTTGTCACGTGGTGAGATACGACTTACACATTAAGGTAACGGGCGTATAGTCCCTCGCGCTATGGCAGAACGACTCACTCCACGGCAGCAATCTCGCCTACACAGCGTCGGTGTTGTCTATCACCACGACCTCGATATGGCCGCAGTCTATCTGCGAAGGATCACCGGCAAAGACGTCCTCACCCATGAAGATCTTCCTGGAGAGAGACGAATATATCGGGTGAAAGAGAAAGATGGACCAAGGCAGAGCGTGGTGGAGTTCAGCTTCGACCATGTCTCAAGGGGTGTTGATGTGAGTGACCTTCCGTAGCAGGGCGTTCTCTCCCAGGTCCTCCCACCGCACGGCATCACGGTCACTGGCTCTGGTGCGAGAGACGAAAACAGTGAGCCTTCTACACAGGAACGCAGAGTCCATCCACCCGCGCTGCCCTATCGCGAACGTCTGGTCGCAGAGATTTGTGCTGAGCGCCTTCCTGCTCATTCGACTCTTGTGAGGGGTGGCACAGAAGCGTAGGTCACGAAGTCAGGGCGTCCTTTGGCAGTGCATGGCGCACAAGCAACGCTACATTGCGTCTTCGGCAGATGGCTGGAACACAGCGTCGTCAAAGACACACACAATTGCCACCCAGCCGTTTGGCACGATAGAGCGCGCGGTCAGCGTTCGCAAATCCCTGGAGTTCAGGGTCAGCGGGAGACGATAGTGCTGCCCCGAGGCTGACTGTGATGCTCCTCGCTCCACACGAAGGAGTGAGGCGGTGTCGTTCGATCCCGGCTCGCAGGCGCTCAGCTACCTTCTCCAGTTCCTCTCGCTCGGTCTCTGGTAACAGGATGCAGAACTCTTCTCCTCCATGTCGGGCTACGATGTCGTCTGGCCGCACCCGGATGCGGATCACGCGCGCCAGTTCCTGCAGCACCGCGTCTCCTGCCTCATGGCCGAAGGTGTCGCTGATTCGTTTGAACGTATCGATATCAAGCATGATAAGCGCAAGTGTGGACTGGTGGCGCTGCGCTCTGGCCCTCTCCTCTTTGAATCGTTGGAAAAGATACCGCCGGTTGTAGAGATGCGTCAGCTCATCGGTCAGCGCCTGGAGCCGGAGCTCGTCGTAGAGTCGCGTGCGATCCAGGGTGATGGCGGCCTGGGCGGCAATAATCTCCACCATGCGCAGCGCGTTCTCGTCAAACTGATTGGTGCCAAGCTTCGAAAGTGTGATGACCCCACGGACTTTTCCTTCACAGATGAGCGGCACCCCGATCAATGATTCCTCACGACGCTCCGTCCCTGTAAAGTGCATGCCCCGAGGATCGTCCAAGGTGTTGACAATGATACCGGAGCGTCCATGCGTGGCAGCCCAGCCTGCAAAGCCTTCACCCATCGTCAGCCGGATGGGTGGGGAGGCCGAGTCTTTGTCCGTGACAGCGGACAGTACCTGCTCATCGGAGTCCAGTAAAAACACGTGGCAGGAATGACAATCAATGAGCGCTTTGAGCTCTTGATCGATCACTGCTGCGGCGGAGGCGCTCTCATGGAGGGGCATGAGCTGTTGCACGATCCTCCGTATGGTGTGCAGCTCAGAGACACGCTTTTGCTGCTCGCGGAACAAGCGGGCGTTCTCATTGGAGCGACATTATGTGTGTCGACTGGGGGTTGTGTATCGAGTGCTCCATAGAGAATGTTCGGGCTCTCAGGCGGCTAGCATCGTGAGGATCGCGTGACCACATCCCTCAGAGTTGCGCGATCTGACTATGTGCCATGGCAATTGCATATGTTTGATACCTGGTGGACTACGGTGCCCATGGTGAGGCAACCAGATGCGGCGTGTGCACCTCTGTCCATTCTCCAAAGGTGCAGAGGTGTAGGAAGGGGGGAGTACGTCCTTGTTTCCCGCGACTGCCGTCGCTACCCTCTCATGGAAGCACACGGGAGATCGGCTGGTGTCGGTGACAGCCCGGCACCCAGCGTGAATGCGATAGGCAGCGTGTCAAGCGGCGATCATTGTTAGCAATGCTTGGAGCCGGGATCTTGCGCGTGGGCTGCGTGCTTGGGGTTGGGCAGCGCTCTCCGAAGACGGACCGGAAGGCAAACGTCAAAGGGCTCTCGGCTGCAGTGCGGTTACGGTTTGGTTACAACATCGCAGTGTCTGATGGGGCTGGTAGCAAAGAGCCGATTCATCCGACGTCACGGTTGTCCCGACTGCACGCGCCTCGTAGCAGGTCAAGGGAAACACCCGGGGTGAGGAAGTACTCCCTCTCCGGCGAGCCTACTCCCTCTGACCCATAGGCACGGGATGGAGCACCCGATACGTTAAACCTGGGGGGAGAACATGTCCAGTGACCCGCAGGAAGCATCTCAAGGAGTGAGGCGCCCACGTCGTCTCCGTCTAGACCCGGACATCGATCATCCAGAGCTGAGCTGCAGCCGGCATACCTGCAGCTCTCCAGTCCATCACAGGGGAGGTATCCATGTGGTCACCACGACACAGTAAACCCAGACGGCGCTTTGCCGGACTCATTCTTCTGCTCACTGCTCCTTTGATACTCGGCGGTCTTGCCTCAGGCGGTGCCAATGCCGACGCACGGAGCGCGAACCTTCCACTCCCTACCCTTCCGACGGTCCCCGTCCCGACGGTCCCCGTTCCAACGGTTCCTGTTCCAACGATTCCAGTTCCAACATCGATCCCTCCGACGCTCCAGCCCACGGTTGTGCTCCCAACGGTTGGGGTAACCCTGCCAACGATTGCACCGACGATTCAGCCAACCGTCGGGCTCAACCCGACGTCCGTCGCCGCCGGAGTGGGCACCGCGGTCAATCTGTGCGGACCGGTGACGGCCTATGTATCGCCGACGGCGGTTGGCACCGGCAGCATCACCATCGCCGGTCAGACGCTGCAGCTGGCTCCAGGTGCAAGCTTCTCGGGTGGCGGGGTCACGGTCGGCTCAAATCTGTGCGTTACAGTCTCTCTGAATGCCGGTGGCCAGGTGTCGAATGGCACAGTGAGCGTCAATGCGAACACTGCACTCCATATCTGTGGACCGGTGACCGCCCTCACGTCGCCCACCAATGGAAGCACCGGGAGCGTCACCATCGGTGGTCAGACGCTCCAACTTGCACCGGGAGCCACCTTGTCCGGGACGCAGCTCGCGCTGGGTTCTACGTACTGTCTCGATGCCACCACGAACCCTCAAGCACAGATCGCCAATGGAAGCGTCACGGCAAGCGCCCCAACGTCTCTCAACCTTTGTGGTCTGGTGGACGGCTATACCGCCCCCACCACCGTCAGTGCCGGCTCGCTGACCATCGCCGGTCAAACCATTGTGCTTGCACCAGGCACGACCTTGAACGGGGCAGGAGTGACGGTCGGCAATAATCTCTGTGCCAACTTCACCACTGATCCGCAGGGGCAAGTGACGGGTGGCTCCATCACGGCGAGCGCGCCCACCACCCTCAATCTGTGCGGTGTCGTCAATGCGTTCACAGCACCGACCAGTGTGAGTGCAGGCAGCATCACCATTGGTGGTCAGACGCTGATTCTTGCGCCGAGCACGGTGTTGCAAGGTGGATCAGCAGAGGTGGGCACGACACTCTGCGGCGCATTCAGCACGAATCCGCAGGGACAAATCAGCGGAGGCACCGTCACCGTACAAGTGCCGACGAGTGTGAATCTCTGCGGCGTCGTGACGGCGTTCGTGCCGTCCACCGCAGTAACTCCCGGGTCCATCACCATTGGTGGCACTACGGTGGTCTTGCCCGCTGGATTCATCCCCTCGACCGGTATCTTGGTTGGTCAATCCACCTGCATCCAGGCCCCAGGTCCCGGTGGGACTCCGACCGCTACTCCACCGGGCAACGGTGGGACCGCCACCCCGAATCCCACTGCCATCTCGGGTTCGGGCGGGACACCAGGACCAGGCACACCAGGACCAGGCACACCGGGACCGGGTACAGCTGGAGTAGGCACACCAGGACCGGGCACACCGGGATCGAATGGCACTGCAGGTCCTGGGGGCACGCCGTATGCAGCGGGTCGTGGCACACTGCGCATGTACGCGCTGCCCCATGGAGCTGCACCCTGGCACCTGGAGTGGGATGCCAGGCACAATCTCTGGTTTACCGAGATCAACCGAGGGCGACTGGGAGAACTCCTCGCAGGGACCCACACCTTGCGCGAGTTCGCGCTGAGTAGCCCCGGTAGCCGTCCGCATGCTCTGGCTGTTGACCGAAGGGGGAACATCTGGGTCGGTGAAAGCGCCGGAAACCGCATTGATGAGCTGACACTCATGGGCTCTCGTGCTCGCTTAACGCAGTGGCTCCTGCCCCATCCCAAGAGCAACCCCGAGGGCATCACCGTCAGCCGGGACGGCATGGTGTGGATCGCCGAGGGTGCGAATCGGCTGGCACGGCTCAATCCTCGAACTGGCAGGCTGGACGAATACGCTACCACCGCGAAGGGACATCCACACGACATTGAGATGGCGACATCAGGACCCATCGTTGTCAACGAGGATGCCAATACCGCAGTATGGGTGCACCTGTTGCAGAATCATGTCGCCAGACTGACGCGGCGAACCATGCCAAGCAAAGGCGCCCATCCAACCCACCTGGTCATCACCCAAAGTGGCATCCGGGTGGCTGAACAGGCGGGCAACGCCGTCGCATCGTTGGACGGTACACCCGGCCGGACGCATGTGGTGCGCCCACATACTTACAAGCTCTCAGCCCGTGTCGTGACGCGCCGTGCCGTGCAAACAGGGTTGCCAGTGGTGCAGTACCGGGTGACACCCCGACTGTACCGCGTCAAGGTGCGGAAGGGGTCCCACTGGACCGAGTGGAAGCTACCACATCAGAACAGCCAACCCTATGACGTGCGCATCACACGTGGTGCGAAGCGGATCTGGGTGACGGAGACCCGTGGGAACTGCGTCGGGGTGCTCATGCCGGCCCGCAACCGCATCCTGGAGTACAAGCTGCCGCAGAAGAACAGCCGGCCCATCGGTCTGCAGATCCGGACACTCAAACACAGCACGCAAGTCTGGATCGCAGCCTCTGGCATCGATAGGCTCGCTCTCCTGACCACTCCATGATGGAACTCCCTGCATCCCACGTCCACATCAGTCGGGACTAAGATCAACGCCCTACCGATAGACCAGCGGGGGGGGCCAACTGGCCCCCCTGCTCTCGCCTGGACGAATTCGAGTATGAACAGGAACACGTCAGTAGGGCAACCCTTGGGCTGAGGAAGGTGTACTCTTTACCGGGGTATTTTCTGGGTAGGCTAGAAGGCCCCGGTGCCAGCGAGGTGGGTTCTCCACATCTTCCCTCTTCGGGAGGGCGTCCGTCTGGCACCGAGGGCTTGCCAAGCTAGCTCATGATTGCACTAGCCTACGTCTAGCGTACACCCATCAGTC
>Ga0207416_1004841_pt1 | contig 11204 bp, 8 predicted proteins | sample PaiPotPPM11metaG_FD_184107 | JGI IMG/M metagenome (GOLD analysis project Ga0207416, IMG submission 184107) | Iron sulfur acid spring bacterial and archeal communities from Banff, Canada, to study Microbial Dark Matter (Phase II) - Paint Pots PPM... ...
ACCCGTCCCCACGTCCGCCCCTTGTCCCTACAGGACGGAGCGGACGTTTTCTCTCATTATCCAATTCGGTTGTCAAAAACCATCAGGACAGAGGCGATGCCTGTGCTTTTAAGACAACGTATCACCCACCAGCTCATCCTGCGACAATGGGCCAATAGCCGAGACGGCCAGGGGGTTGAGCGGCGAGAAGCGGTTGAGGACGCGCAGCACTTGCTCGTGGGTGACGCCATCTATCGCTTCCTTGATTTCCTGGATGGTGCGAATCTTGCGGTCGTACCACCAGGAGCGGGAAATGGCCGCCATACGCGCGCCTGAGCCTTCGCCGCGCATGACGGTTTCGCTTTTCAGTTGCACTTTGGCGCGTGCCAGTTCATCGGGAGTCAGGCCCTCTTGTTGTAGCTTGCGCAGTTCGTTGACAATGACATCCAGGCATTCGTGAGCCTGTTCGGGCGTTGTGCCAGCGTAAATACGCAGCGCGCCGTTTGTTTTGTTGCTGCCCAATCCGGCATTGACGGCGTAGACAAGGCCGCGCTTCTCGCGCACTTCGACGAACAGCCGCGAGGCCATGCTGCCGCCCAGCACTTCGGCAATTATTTGGGCCGCGTAGAAATCGGGGTCGGTATAGCCGGGGAAGGGACACATGAGGGCCAGGTGTTCCTGCTGGCGTTCCTCGTGTTCGATGGTAATGCGCGTCACGGGCGTGGGATGCTGCTCTGGCGAAGGGGTGGCTTCTCCCTGCCACGCGCCGAACAAGGCTTCCACGCGCTCGACCACCGAATTCCAGTCAAACTTGCCCGCGATGGCGAAAAGAGCCTGCCTGGGACGGTAGCGCGCCTTCCAAAATTCGCGCAAATCTTGCTGCTTCAGAGCCTTCACACTCTCCGTCGTGCCGAGTATCGGGCGGCTCAAAGCTGTTCCCGAGTAGAAATTCTTGCGGATCAGTTCGCCGATGCGGCTCATCGGCTCGTCATCGCGGCGACGAATCTCTTGCAGCACAAGGTTGCGCATCTGCTCCAGTTCGCTTCTGGGAAACGTGGAGGTCAGCAATAATTCGTTGACCAGTTGCAGCGTGGCATCGAATTTCGTATTGACGATCTGCGCCCACACCTGCGCCGTCTCCAGACCCGTGCTGGCAGACTTACGCGCCCCCAGCGACTCGAAAGCCTCGTTCAACGCCCGCGCGTCCTTCGTCTTTGTGCCTTGAAAAAGCATGTACTCGAAAAGATGCGCCAGCCCCTGCTTCTCCTCCGGCTCGTGGATGACTGCCGCGTCAAACTGGAAGCCGAAGGTGATAGAACTGAGGCTGGGCATATATTGACCAACCATTTCAATGCCGTTGGCGAGGCGGTGATAGAAATAATTGGGAGGCAAACTTACCTGGTCACTCATGTATAATGGGTACCTTTCTGAACGATATATCAATAGCATGTTGATGTTGATGAAGAACAACGTCAGTATATCACACGAGGCGACCAGGGCGGGGGCCGGGCTTGCCCCCGCCCTGGTCGCCTCGACTTGCAGTGACCTTCATCAACGTCATATAATGCGCACATTGCAAACCATTGCTGCAAAGCGCTTTTTTTTGTTTTTGGGGGGATTGCAGTGTTACTGCGTAACCGGACACTACTGGCCGTTTCATTTGCCGTCTGCGCCACCTTCACGGGCATTGGGATGGTTGCGCCTGTGCGCGTGCTGTACGCCCAGGCTCACGGCGCGTCGTTATTTATCATCGGCGCGATGGGATCATCTTACCTGATTTCAAACTTCCTCTTCCAGTATCCGAGTGGCTGGCTGGCCGACAGGTGGGGACGCAAGCCCATCATGATTCTCAGCCTCTCTTTACAGGCGCTCATTTCTGCCAGTTATTTAGTGATTCCTAACCCCATCCTATTTGTGCTGGTGCGTTTCGTCGAAGGAGCGGTCGCGGCAGCCTTCTTGCCCTCGTCGCGCGCCATCATCACCGATGCCATTCCAACCGAGAAGCGCGGCGAAGCCTTCGGCATTTACAGTGCCTTCTTCAACGCTGGCTTCCTGCTGGGGCCTGCCCTGGGCGGCATTATCGCGTCTACCGGCTATGCCACCGCCTTTGTCGGTGCGGTCATTTTCCGCCTGGTTGCTATCGTAATCGTGATTACCATGATTCGCGTAGCGGCGAAAAGCCGCGAGAGCATTCGGGAAAAAGTTGTGCCTATATCTCTGAACGAGCTTTTTGCTGCTCCACTGCTCGCGGCGTATATCATGGAATTTGTGAACTACCTGTTCATCGGCTTTGACATCTCGCTCACCCCCCTGTGGATGCACGATCACCTGAATGCCCCGGTTGCCATGATCGGCATTGCCTATATGGCATGGAGCGTTACCAGCATTATCGCGTCCCCATTCGGTGGGCGCCTGGCAGATCGCCGCCGCCGTTCAACCATGATTCTCATTTTTGGCCTGGCCCAGGTGCCATTCTATGTCTACTACGGTCTGGCAAGCGCAGCCATCATCGTAGTAATCGTCTTCGCCTTACACGGCATCGCCTATTCCTTGATGCAGCCTGCCATCGACGCCCACCTTGCCAGCGCATCCAGGCCCGATGCGCGCGCCCGCACCCAGGGCCTGTATACGGCATTTGGCACGTTCGGCGGCTTCGTCGGCGCGTCCGTCTCGAGCCTGCTCTACGCCGTCAACTATCGCCTGCCCTTACTTACCATCGCCGGAGTTTTTGGCGTGGGTATCTTCATCGGCGGAGTCATGATACGCTTCTACGAGGGGCGTGGCAGTACGAAGCAGGATGTGCAGGTTGTTGCGCAGGAAACTGTGATACAGGGCTAAATGTAAGAATTCCACCGTATCTCCGAAATGAGATTCCATTCTAACTCCGATTTAAAGAGTTCCCGGTGATGGGTCACTGCCTCAACGGCTGTCCATGCTCGTTCGGCGTTCGCATGGCCTGCTGCAATTTCTCTCGCACCATTTCTTCAAAGGCTCTTGACTTTATGTTGACTCTTGCATATCGTTCTTTTGATGAGTCATGATATCCTCCTGTGAGTTTTGTTTCTACTGACCCAACTGGATCAGTTGGGATATCAGACTCCGTTTTTACGCACTATTCAGGATACTAACTCGATTGTAATATACGAGAAAACATTCGTCATAGTATAATATGGGTACAACAACATTATGATATTGTTGGCGAATCCCCGATAGTGTTCTTGGAACTTCACGGGTGGAATTTCAAAAATACGTTCATTTCGTTTAAACTTTAAAAACTTTCCTAGCAAGTAGGAGGGATTCGCATGTTGAAGGTCTTCATCAGTAGCACCTACAAGGATCTCATCGAATATCGTAAAGCGGTCATTGAACAATTAAACCGTATGAAAGTACAGGGCTTAAAGATGGAATATTTTGGTGCCACCGACGCAGAACCAATGACCCATTCGCTTGAACAACTTGAGACCTGTAATGTTTATCTTGGCATAATAGGACATCGCTATGGTTCATTGTCACCGGACCAAGAACGCTCAATTACTAAAAGTGAATATGAAAAGGCATTACAGCTATATGAGCAGGGTAAAATGCGACTTCGCATCTACCTTGCAGACCAGAACGTACCGGTACCCTCAAACCTCATTGAGAATGACATCCTGCGTGCTAAACAACAAAAATTTAGACAAATGCTCGGGAAACATACCATCAAATACTTCCAATCCCCTCACGAACTCGCTTCATGGGTCGCAGCAGACCTATACGATCTTTTGCTGAATGAAGGGGTTAAAGAAATAAGGGATATCAAAATCTTTAATAAAGATGATTGGGAGTTGATAAAAGAAGAGTTTGATAACGCTGCCGACGACCGCTCTAATAAAGTTCAAACATTCCTTCACTTCATGGCCGAGAGCTTTGGATCGCTCTTCACGCTCGATCATAAACGCCTCGATGTTCACCCCTTTTTTAAGAGGGTACGAGAGCAGTTGATCCCAATAATCCCCGTAGTCGCACTAAACGATGAAGGTGGTATACTCCAACGAACAGGAGTTCGTCATGTGATCCTCCGCAAAGAAACGCTGCTCTTACTGATGAAAAACTTGAGAAGAGAACAACTAAACGAAATAGGAAAGGAGATCGGGAAGGGCGCAGCCTCCGACCTTATAGAGTATACCGTTAAACGTGGAAGATTCATTCCTGTCTCAGCCGAAGCCTTTGTAACTTTGTGGGACTACTGGGACCGCACAGGAGGATGGGGGACTTTGAGCCTCATCAAGACATCGGACAAGAGTGACTTGGAACTACGATTTCAAGAATCACTTTCTAAAGCAGAATGGCTTATCCGCATCGATAATAACTTCCTTGAAACTGAGAGCATTAAGGAGACACATGAACTTTGTAATTTTTGGTGCGGATACATTCATGGTTTCCTAAATACTGCTTTACGGCAGATTGAAGAAGTAATGAGTAATCTTGATGAAGAGTCTAGACGTGAAGTAACTTTTCCAGCATATCACCGTATTGTAGAGGTTCTTCACTTGGAAGATGATAATCCTGGACAAGATATCTTTTGTGTTCGTTTCGAAAAGGAGCCTTACTCGGAGGTGCGGCAGTTATTAAGTGAGGGGCAGAGACGTCTTAAAGAAGAGGACTACTTAGCTTCAATGGTACTTTGTTGTAATGCCGTGATCCTGGCTAAGGAAATGCTCAACGAGGATACTGATATCCTGTTGAGCAAAACAAAACTACCTGTTGAAAGTATGCTTGTTATTAAACAAATGTTTGATAAAAAACCTCCAACCCCAAAGTTAGCAAAAAGGGATACGGCAAACCATTGGTTTGAGGCAGCTAATCTCTTTATTCAACAAACGATTGGTGTCTTTTATAATTGAGATCACCTTAAACTAGGGAAGGGTGAAAGATATGGCTGGTCCAACCATTCACAGCATCGAGAGTCTATCTGAGGAGGTGTCATCAAAGTCCCGGCCGCTGTGCCTCTATAGCGGGGGATTGGATGGAACATACTTGCTTTATTACCTATCATCAAAACTAGGTTGTTCGCAGGTTATCGCTTTAACAGTAGATCTGGGTGGAGATATAGACAGAGAAGTTACTGGACAGTTATGTCAACAACTCAGTGCCCAATGGATCATACCCGATAAGCAAATAGAGTTCGCGCACGATTTTGTAATTCCTGCAATTGCAGCGCAAGCGACATATCTGAGTGGACACCCTATTTGTGCCTCACTCAGTCGTCCTCTGATGGCGAAGGTCGCCTGCGAAGTCGCGAAAGAGTTTGGATGCGATATTATTATTCACACCTCTAACCAATCACAGAACAGCCTGCGCCGATTTAACGGCGCACTCGCAAGCCTTGGTTTTACAGGCTGCTTCGGCTCTCCCTTTGAAATGAGTCCAATATCGCGGGAGATAAAAAGGCATGAGCTTCATAGTATAGGCATAAATGTATTTGATCATCGAGTTCATAGCACTGACTCAAACTTTTGGGGACGCGAATTTGAATACGGCGAGTTAGATGATCCAGAAAGCCTTGCCATTCCTGAATTTCTCTACCAATGGACAAATTCTCCCTCTGAAAAGGTGGGCAGAAACTTGACTATTACATTTCTCAATGGCGTTCCAATAAAGCTCGATGGCGTTACCTTGGACTTTGTATCTTTAGCGAAGCAAATCAATATCACTGCCGGTACATTTGGCCTGGGTAGATACGTTGGGTTAGAGGAAATTGCGGGCGGTGCTAAAGTTCAAGAAGTAAGGGAAATGCCAGCAGCCTACGTGCTGCTCGACGCATATCGGCGACTCGAGTCTTGTTGTGTGAGTGCCGAGTGCATAAGAGAAAAGATGCATTTAGAACAACTATGGGTTAGAGAAGCCATAGAGGGGCGATGGTACGACCCTCTACGGCATGCAGTTCAGGCATTTATTCAAGACATAGCCGAGAGGGTCACAGGAGAGGTATCATATGAACTAAAATTGAATTGTTTGCGACTTAGAGCGCTAAAGGCTGAAAATCCATTGTATATACGGGACCGGAGCCAGTTTGAGGGCCATTTCGAAAACACAAGACCTTCAAAAATAGGAGATCATCGGCTGTAATGCAAAAACGATAACCATAGCAAAGTGAACGCGGAGAGTCCTTTCCAGGAGTCTGTCAAGTCTATTGGCTTATCCGCATTTCACGTACTCATGTCAAGTAGATTTCAAAACCTTCTGACGCAGTAATTCTAAGCCTGTCTTGGCTATTTCGTTTATCAATTCTAAAATAAGTCAATCTTTGCTCGCTTCTGTCAAAACGTTATCAAATGATCAACTATGAAATAGCTGTAGTTACTTACCGTTCGCTCATTTTCACGGGGGTTCTGAAGAATCCCCACCCAGTTTCGTATAGATCGTGGGTGTGAAGCCTAACAAGGCCAACACCCGTTGCTGAAGAGGAGAAAGAGCAGTCACATGGCGTCGGGTCTGCTGCGGTTCTATGACCAGGGTCAAGGTAATCTCCTGGAAGGTCTCCAGGAGGCGCTCCGTCGTGGGATGGGTCGTCGCCCGCTTGGGATTGCCCGCATACAGCCCTGTCAGGGCAGCCCCTTCCTGGGCCAGTTGACGACGCACCACAAACTCCAACAGGGTCAAGACCCGCAACGCCATCGACAACAAACGCACCAGGCCTGTGGCATGATCGTCCCGCTCGACATACATGGGAGAGAGCGACAAGGGGTGTCCCTTCAAACGTCCGAAGTTGCGCTCCACCAGATACTCGTCGCGGTAGGCCTCGACGGCTTGGGGCAGCGAGAGCCCGTCTGCGGCCTGGTTCGTGGCGTAGACGCGCCAGCCCAACTGCTCGATCGCGCGCGCCAGGGCCTCCGGTGCCACCTCGCTACTGATCGTGAACTGGCGCGCGGTGCGTATCGTCGCCGGGTGATCCCGGTACGCACGCACCGGCTGCGCGGTCAGTTGTTCGCTCACCGTCACCACGAGCAGTCCTTCCACCCGCAAGTGCGCTACCGTCTCGGCCACTGCTTGCTCTACCGCTGCCCGCTCGGCCAGCACCGGCTTGCCCTGGCGCCTCAGCCCCAGATCGGCCACCGCCGTCTGCGCTTGCCCCAGGCGAGCGCGCAGGGCCGTCTCCGCTGCACGCGCTGCCGCTTCCGAGCGCACCAGCAACCGTCGTTCTGTCCAGGTGTACGACCCTCCCTCCACCTGCACCGTGATGGTCTCGCTGGCTTCATAGCCCTGCGCGATACAGTGAGGGTGCCCATTGGCCCCAGTCCGCTCAACCGTGAGCAGAGGCTGCGAGCTTTCGCGCAGGGTCGCCACCTGCTGCGCAAGACGCTCGGGGGGGACGTGCAGCGCCGACAACGGACACAGGTAAAAGTCCCCAGCAGCTTGGATGCTCGCTCGGGTGTCCAGCGCGGCCATTTTACAATCGCCGACATACAACAAGCCCGGCGTGTTCAGGCACGCGCGCACCCGTGTGATCGCGGGCAAATACAACGGATCGTCGGCCCTTTCGCCCGAAAGCACCTCGGTCGCCAGCGGCAAGCCCAGCGGGTCCAGCGTGGCCAGCATGACCTTGAGTTGCGGCAAATCCGGCCGATGATCCTTGCTGTGTCCCAACTGCAGCAAGCCGTCCTCGCTTACTGCCCCATAACTGCTGACCGTCGTAGAGTCCAGGCGCACGCAGTCGGCGTGCAGGTCATACACGCGCACCAGCTGCCCTGTCAGTTCCTGCTCAAACGCCTGCCAGCGCGCATCGTCGCTCAAGTGCCGCAAGACGTCGGCCAGTCGGTCATCACCCAGATCGCGCACCTCCAGCGCTGCGTCGCTACACGCTCGCAGCGTTTCCAGGCGACGCGCTGCCCAGGGCTGCACGCGATTCATGCGATGGTCAGCTTGCGAGAGCACATGCGTCAGCCAGATGATGGTCACCTGACCCAAGCTCAGCCCTTCGCGGTTGCCGTGCGTCGGGAAGTGGGCATCCAGCAAGTCGGCTATGCCCATGCGCTGCAGTTGGGCCAGCAACAGCGGGATGTCATCCACCCGCTCCGTCTGGATCGTTAAGGGTTCATTCATCTCATCAGTGTATCAGAATCTTTGGATTGCATCCAAATTTACGCGAACGGTAAGTAGTTAGGTATATTAAAAGAGCATCTATGTCACCTTGGGCGCAGCGAAGGGTCTTCGCCGCAAAGCATCGGAGGCATATCCCATAGAGAGACTGTGTGGAAAGAAGTGTCGTTCGGCCTGTCGAGCCACTTCTTTCCTCTCATTTTGAACGCACGTGAGCGCATTCCACACAGTCTCAGACCCTTCGCTGCGCCCAGGATGACAGCATCGGCTGGGTGCCGCCCTCGTTTCTATCGCCCTAATAAAAACTCCAACACCCACAACGCGACCATGCCCACCGCTATCGTCAGCAGTACGTTGCGCGTGCGCCATGCCACGAAGCCAGCCAGCAGGCCAGCCATCCAGCGCGGATTCTGCAAAGAGAGGGCCAGTGCGTTGTTGCGCAGGAAAAGCTCCGGCAGGATGATGGCAGGTAGCACGGCAATAGGCACAAAACGTAGCGCTTTCAGCAGCAGCGCGGGCATGTCTCTCTGCCCCAGCAGGCCGATACACGAGAGGCGGATGGCATATGTTACCGCGCCGATCACAAAGAGCATGAGCCAGAGCGTCATTTATGCACCCGCCTTTACTTCCAGACCCAGCCCGATAGCCATGCCGGTGAGCGTCGCCACTAGCAAACCCAGGTTGAGCGGCAGGCCAGCCGCCAGCACTGCCACAACTCCCGCCGTTGCAGCGGCTATCCATTCCGCTCTTGTTTTGAGCGTGGGGATGACCAGCGCAATGAAGGTGAGCGGCAGCGTAAAATCGAGCGACCAGCTCGCGGGAACATTCGCGCCCAGCAAAATGCCAACGGCGGTGCTGATCTGCCACACGGTCCAGAGCGTCAATCCCGTGCCCAGAAAGTACCAGTGTCTGGGCGCTGTGGCTTCCTGGGCATCATTAGCATATGCAGATTGGGCATCTACATCGTTTGACTGCCGGTAATGCGTAATCGTGACAGCGTAAGCTTCATCGGTCAGTACATAAGCCAGCAGCATTTTCCAGCGACGGGGCAAATGCTTCACATAGGGGGCGAGCGACGCGCTGTAGAGGGCGTGACGCAGATTCAGCAGGCAGGCGGTAAGTATAATGATGCCCACCGGAACCCCCGCGCTGATAAGCTGAACAGTTACGAACTGGGCGGAACCGGCGAAAACGATAAACGACATGGCCTGCGCCGCTATGATGGGTAAACCCGCGCCGCGCGCTGAGACGCCGTAAATCAGCCCAAAGGGGAGTACACCCAGCAGAATGGGCAGGATGCTTTTGATGCCGTTGAGAAATTCGGAACGTTTTGATACCATGCTCTAATTGTAAGTATGGCATCTGTCCCTGTCTTGTATGTTCTTGCTATCTGCCGTGACCTTGAGCGTAGCGCGCGGGTGTGACGCCAACCAGCGCTTTGAAATGTTTCGTGAGGTGACTCTGATCGGTGAAACCAACGGCAAGCGCCACCTCTGCCGGACGCAGGGACGCTTGCAGAAGATGCCTGGCCCGGCTGACACGCACCTGGGTCAGGTAGTTGTGCGGCGGAAGACCAACCACGTCCCGGAAGACCCGTAACAGGTGAAAAGGGCTGACATTTACGAAGCTGGCAAGTTGTTCAAGCGAAACATTTTCGGCATAGTGATCTTCCAGGTAGGCGCGAACCTGCGCTACCCACGTTTGCTGTTCTCGTAAAGGCCGCAGGGAAGCATGGGAATCGGCATGGCGTGAGATGAGTTGCGCGAGTACCCACAAAAATCGAGAATCGCGTTCCAGCGCGGATGGGGAGTTTTCTAGCGTGGCGTGGAGGCGCAATAATTGCGCGGCCAGCATGGGGTCATCAACAACAGGCGCCGGGAAGAATGGCACGTCCTGCTGTTTGCCCGCTACCTCAGAGGCGGCTCGCTGTAAAAGAGAAACATCTGGATACAACATACGATAGGTCCAGCCCTGCTCGCTTGCCGCCTCGCCTGTATGCATTTCACCGGGGTTGATAAGTACGATACTGCCACGCGGCGCGACATGCAGGCTTCTGCGATACTTGAATTGTTCAGCGCCACTTTCGATCACACCTATAGCGTAGCCCTCGTGGATGTGCGGAGCGAACGCATGGGTAATGTAGGTAGCGCGTAACAGTTCAAGATTGCTGAGCGCCGGGTCGCGCCAGAACTGTGTATGCTCCTGTATTGCGGCGAGGTTCATGCTCAACAGGCTTTCCGGGTGCGATACCCCCTTGATTTCCTCTTCATCCGGGAACAAAGAAAAAGACCACACAGGCCATTATATATACGGCGACGAGTTGCGCGCCAGCCAGCCAGGTCGTTTCCCCGTCCAGGCTGAGGAAGGCGAACAGCACCGTTGCCAGGCCCAGCACCGCCAGTTCGAGCGGCTGCAAGACGAGCGTGAGCGGCGTCGCTGTGAACAGGCTTATCAGGACAAGCAGAGGCGCGACAAAGGTGGCGACCTGGATGGACGAACCAGCCGCGATAGCCATGCTGAGGTCGATGCGGTCGCGCAGGGCGATATACACGGCGCTGGAGTGTTCGGCGGCGTTCCCAATAATAGGAATGATGACGATACCGATGAAGACGGGCGACCAGCCGATTTGATGGGTGACAGGTTCAATCGCGCCGACCAGGAGTTCGCTGTTAATAGCAGTACCAACGGTGGCTAAGAGCAACAAACCGAGTGTGAGCCGGACATCAGGAGGTTGTCGATCCAGTTTACGCGGGTCTACAAGCCCGGTTGAGGCATCCTCTCCATTGTGCGCGGGTGTCTCCTGAACCAGCTTTTGGGTCTTCCTCATCCGCCTGGGGCTGCGCCGTTCTGAGCGCACATGGAAGATATGCCACGCCAGGTACATGCCGTAGATCAGCAATAAGATGATAGATACTGCCACGCTGACCGATTGCGCGTGCCGCTGGTCAGGGATGAGCAATGAGCCAGCCGAGGGAATGAGGAACCCGGCGACGGCCAGCACCATCATGGCCGCGTATTGTCCCGCATCACGCGCATTGAAATATTGCTTGCCCCAGCGCCACCCGCCCAGAGCCAGAGCAGTACCCAGCACAAGCAACGCATTGCTAATGATAGACCCGGTAATGGAGGCTTTGACCACCGATATC
>Ga0207416_1004842_pt1 | contig 11201 bp, 12 predicted proteins | sample PaiPotPPM11metaG_FD_184107 | JGI IMG/M metagenome (GOLD analysis project Ga0207416, IMG submission 184107) | Iron sulfur acid spring bacterial and archeal communities from Banff, Canada, to study Microbial Dark Matter (Phase II) - Paint Pots PPM... ...
AACAATGCTTCGACGGCAGCCTGCTGTTCCGGCGTGACAGGGATCACGGTCGCGGCGGATTGTTCCATGCGAGCACCTCCGATCTGGAGGATAATCCCCTCACCGTGAATTTACCAGCACGTACTTAGACAACGTTGACGCGCCGCTCGCGCATCTTCACGTCGGCTCCGAGCGCAAATATCGCCCGGGCTTCGCTATGCCGGGAGCAGGATCGCCGGTTTTTGCAACCCGAAGGCACATTAGTTTTACGCCTCTTATAGATCGAAAACAGGGTGGCGAAAGGAGATTGGTAAGGGAGTTTGCGCAGGCTAATTTCGCTCGCTTCGTCTTGACATTTGCCGTTACGAAGACTCACAATGATGGGGAAATTACGAACGTCGGTTCGGGCGCACCGCTACTGAGTGTGCCGTACTCCTCCAGGAAGACAAGAGGCCAAACTCATGATTGACCCACGACGCGAAACGACCACAACCGATGATGTGCTGCCGCGCTGCGGCGCGCTCGTCCTCGATGCGCTGCTCGCCAACGATGGTATTACCGGCATCGAAATGGAAAAAGACAATACCCTCGCCCTCCGCTACGACCCACGCCGCACGAGCCGGGACCACGTCGAGGCGGTCGCAAACCTGCTCCGGCCCGCGCTCCAACGCCGGGTAGGGACGGAACAACCCAGCGGACGGGCGCATCTGCAGACGGTCGGGCGACTCGGTGGCAAACCCTATCTGGTGCCGACGACCGCTCTCCAGCGCATCGGGCGAGTCAGCATCCAGCCGGATACGCCGCCGCCGCAGTCTCCGCAATTCGGGGAGCCTTCCAACACCGCGCCGCCCGCGCCGACAGATTCCGGGACAACGACGGCCGATCAAACGCAGGAGGACAAGGATAACGCATTCCTCCTGAAGATCGTCCAACCGGGTCTCGTCGGGTTGATGGACGGCTCGGTCTCGACGCTCGCGCCGCTCTTCGCCGCCGCCTTCGCGACCGGCGACCACACGAAAACGCTGCTCGTCGGCCTCGCGGCGGCGGTTGGCGCGGCGATCAGTATGGGCTTCGCGGAGGCGCTCTCCGATGATGGCGTGCTGACCGGGCGCGGCCACCCCGTGATACGCGGCGCGATCACGGGCGGTATGACCTTCGTCGGGGGCGTCGGCCACGCCCTCCCCTTCCTCATCGCCGATATCCATGTCGCGCTCATCGTCGCGTATCTGGTCGTCGGCATCGAACTGATCGCCATCGCCCTGATCCGCACGAAGTATTTCGGCTCGAAGTTCATCCTCTCCGCGATCCAGGTCGTCGTTGGTGGCGCGCTCGTCTTCGTTGCCGGCGCGTTGATCGGCAGCGCGTAGCGAAGAACTGCGCACCAAAGAAAAAAGCGTTGCCGCCCTTGTCGTGATAAAGGGCGGCAACGGCGTTAAAATGAGCCTGCGCGCAAGAGGCAGATGTGGGATCGCGTTGTTGCGCGGTCAAATTGCGAGAAAGATCGGGGAACGAAATGGGAGAGAGCGGGATCGGGCGCATGTGGCGTGGCTGGACGAGCAGTGACGAGGCGGAAGCGTATGAGGCGATCTTTCGCGATGTCGTCCTCCCCGAACTCCATCATGTCGAAGGATGTCGGGGCGCGTATCTCTTGCGGCGCGACGACGCGGACGGCGCGGAGTTCGTGACGCTGACGCTCTTCGACTCGCTGGACGCGGTCCGCGCCTTCGCGGGCGAGCAGTACGAGACGGCCGTGATCTCCGATGAAGCGCGAGCCGTCCTCCGCGCTTTTGATACGACGGCGCGGCACTTCACGGTCGTTAGATCGCCGAACGACGCGGTATGAAAACGGGGATATACCCTGCTGGTGGCGGCGAGTATCGGTTCTCCTGCATGGTATCCTGATCGGATCACCCGGCCTCGGAAAGCGTGACCGGGGTTCTTCGCCCAATCAGCAGCACTATCCCGATCAAGACCATCAGCACCGCCGCGACCGTGCCGTACGCGACGCCCCAGCCCGCGCGGTCGGCGAGCAGGCCGGTGAGCGGGAAGGACCAGACCATCGTTACGCTGAAGCCGAACTCGGAGAGCGAGAGCACCGTCGCGCGGGTCTCCGAGGACGCTTCTTCGTTCGCCCATGCCGAAAAAAGCGGCTCGAAGAGACCGATGGAAAGCTCCCGCATGCCCAGCCCGACAAGCACGAGCGGTACCCACGCCATCCCCTGCAAGATTAAACCGACCGCGACACTCGCCGCGAGCAGGGTGAACGGCATCCATGCCCGCCACGATGCCGGAAGCCGCCCGCCGAGCCACGTTGCGCCCGCACTGCCGATCAGGGCGATACCGAGCGTCAGGCCAATCGCGCCATTCGCGAAGCCGTGCCCCTTGAGGACCGACTGCAGGTAGATGCTCCCCAGCGTGTTCGCGGTGAAAAAGAAGGCGGCGAAGAGGACGAGCCGCAGCAAAATAGGACGCTCCCGGACGGTGCGGATGCCCGTTCGTATCGTGCGGAAGATACCGCCGAGTGTCCGGTGCTCTGTGGAACGCACCGGTTCCGGCAGCAGCGAGGCGAGGGTGCCGGTGATGAGCGCCGCCGCGATATTGAGGCTGAACGGCCACGCATACGACCATTCCGAGAGCCACGCGCCCGCCCATCCAATCAGCGCGGAGACGAAATACGCCGCCGCAAGGACGTTCGCGAGGATGCGGACGAAGCCATGTGACCGCCCCTCGTCCTTCAATGCATCGAAGAGATATGCCTGATCCGCACCGTAGCGGAACGAGCCGGACGCGCCATTTATCAGCAGCGCGGCCATCACGAGCGGGAAGACGGGCGACCACCACATGAGTGAGGTCGCGATCATCACGGCAATCGTGGAGGCGACGAGGCTCCACTTCCGCCCGATCGTGTCCGCGAAGGCGCCCGTCGGCACTTCGAGCGCAACCTTCGCGATGTGGTAGCACGCCTCCGCGATGCCGATCTGCCCGAGCGAGTAGCCGCGATGCAGCAGCCAGAGCACCCAGATGGACGACGTAAAGGTCCCGGCGGTGAGCAGTTGGAAGGCGATGAATGGAAAGAGCCGCCAGCGTGCGACAGGGGTTGCAACGGCGGTCGCGGCGATCGCTTCTTCGATGGCTTCCGGTGAATGCTGCACGGTGTGACGCTCCTCCCACAATATGGCAGGAGCGCGACGTCACGACCGCCATGCGGGCGCATGGAACGAGGCCGTGCCGTCTATCCTGCCGCGTATCCAGGCACTTCGGGGGAATACGCGGCCAACCAAAATGTTTGCGCTTGTCTCCGGCTGAGCCAGTGCCGCTCAGCGAGTATCCGGTGCATCTCGGCTACCTCCGCCAGAGATCGTATCTTTCAACGGGTCATTCGGCAAATATTCCCGATGCAGTTTCCAGAATCGCCCGCATCTGTGGGATACGCCAGACCGCGACGCGACGCTGAAGGCGTTTCGGGAACTCATGCCACGCCTCGGTTTGCTTCATGTCAACAGAAGTAGATACTCCTCAGCGAGATGCATAATGAACGGGAGACATGCGGCGCCGGGTAGAATAGCAATCTAAGAGAGAAGGATACATATGGCAATGGATATGAATCATTCGGGACACGAAGAAACCCCTCCGGGCAATGCGCCGCGCGAAGAATGGGTGCGGTGGCTTGTTGGGGGGTTGGCGGAGCGGTGGCCGCTGGCAAAATTGCGCGCGAATATGGAGGGATTATCGCCTCCCGGTGTACGGCGCGGTGTCGTGCCGGATATCGAGTTCTGGTACCCGAACGATGACGGCATCTATACGCTCCGTTACGTCTATATCATCCTGCCGACCGACGCGCTCGGCAGCCGGGATGGCTTAGATACGCTCACGGCGCTGCTTGGGTACTGCCGCTCCAATGGGCGACAACTGACGCTCGTCGTGCCGGATCGCGCGTTGCAAAAAGAGGAACTTGAGGCGCTTGACAGCGTTTTGCTCGCCACGCTCAACCCAATGATCTTCGATGTCACGGCGTATCAGATCGAATAAGGAGTGGTCTGCACCGCCGACCGACGATTCGAGCGGGCTTTCATAGGTCGTTCTGCCTCAGTCCGGTGGCGATTCGTCCTCGATGTCCGCGCCGGATGAGGAGTGGCCGCCCGATTCGTAGCGATCTTCCGGGCTTGGCGTGTGTTCGAGCGGCGCAACGGTTCGCACTTCATCCTCGCGATACTCTACGGCGAGCATATCCTCATCCGATGGACTCCCGCCGCGTGCCATGGCGCTGCTTCCGGCAGGCTTGGCGGGCCGCTCGCCATCCACGGAGTTCGGATAGGATAACGTATCCTCAGCGAAGAGTTTGTCCGGCAAGTCGCTTCGTTCCATCTTTGCGCCCCTTTCCGCGGGTTCGCGGTTCCTTACCGTGACCAACTGTGAGCCACCTTATGGAGCGGAGTGCAAGGCGTATGCCATTAGCGGGCATGATAGCGGCGGTGGCAGGCTGCAGCCCGCCGCCACCAGAAAAACAGGGCGCGGCCACCACGAAAAACGCGCTACGTCGCGGGCGCGTCCTCTGTGGCCTGTGGCATGAGCGCGACGTATTCATCGCGGAGCGGGGTGAAGATCTCGACGAAGCGGCATCCTTCCGGCCCGACGCGCACGCCGCCATGCGTCACACCACCGGGGATCACCAGGCCGTCGCCGGGGCCGAGATCATGTCCTTCGCCACCGACCTCGAAGTGGATCGCGCCCTCCAGCACGTAGGTGATTTGCTCGTGGGGGTGGCTGTGCAGCGGCAGCGAGGCGTTCGGCTCAACGCGCCCGAACATCGCCATCAACCGGTCGCCGGCGACAAGGCGCGCCTTAAGAGCAGGCACGGTGGGAAGGATTTGCACGTCGGTCAGCGAAGCGACCTGAAAGAACTGCGGTGTACTTGTGGTATCCATTGCCATTGGCGGCCTCCCATGTTTGCTCGCGATTGATTTGTCCTGCGCCGAGTTTCGCCGCGCCACGGTGAAGATGTCAACCGAGCAGGAGAGCGTCCACCATTTCGCCCGCGGCATAGGGCGTGTCGCGCGGCGGGATGATGGCGAGCGCGTCCGCGCCAATGAACGACGCGAGCCGGGATGATTGCTGCGGCCCGGTCGAAGCCGCTTCCAGCACGCCATCGTCCGCGCGGCGGAGCGCGACGCGCATGTAGTCAATGCGGTCAATCGGCGTCACCGCATGCGCGAGGCGGACGCGCGCGTGGGGACGGTCCACCTGCCCGTGCCCCTGCATCGCACGCAGCGCGGGCCGGACGAAGACCGCAAAGCCGACAAGACCGGAGACGGGGTTACCCGGCAGCCCAAAGAGAAGTGTTTTCCCCTCCGGCCCGGCGGTTGCGAAGGTGAACGGCTTGCCAGGGCGCATGCGCACCTGGCGGAAGTGGACAGTGGCGAGTTCCACCAACAAGCCCTTTATGAGGTCTTTGCGGCCCATCGAGACGCCCCCGGAGGTCATCACGACGTCCGAATCGGCGATCCGCTCGATCAGGAAGGCGCGTTGAGCGGCGTCCGTATCCGGCGCAAGACCGGCGTAGGTGATCGTCACGCCGAGAGGCGCGAGCGCGGCGACGAGCGCGAAGCGGTTCGAGTCCCGGATTTGCCCTGGCCCGAGCGGCTGCCCCGGCTCGACGAGTTCATCGCCCGTCGCCAGCACGCTGACGCGTGGTCGCCGCGTGACGAGCGCATCCGTCCGGCCTAAGGAGGCGAGCAGCCCGACGGCCGCTGGGGTCAGCACCGTCCCCGCCGCCAGGACACGATCGCCGCGCTTCAGGTCGCTGCCGACGGAGCGGATATTCTGCCCGGCGCGCGGCGTCTCACCGATCCGCACGCCCTCCGCTGTGCGTGTCGTTCGTTCAACCTGCACAACGGCGTCCGCGCCGGGCGGCAGAGGCGCGCCGGTCGTGATATACGCCGCGGTACCTCGTTCCACATGAAACGCTCCGACGTTGCCCGCGAACTGATCGCCGACGACGTACCGCAACGGAGCCGCATCGTCGCTGATCACCGCATAGCCATCCATCGTTGCGGCGGGGAAGGGCGGTTGATCCTCGTCGCTGATCACCTCCTCCATGAGAACGCGCCCCGCAAGGTCCATCAACCGGGCGCGCTCCGTCGGAAGCACGATAGTGTGGGCGCGAATCATCGCGGTCGCTTCAGCGGGGTCGAGGAGACGATCGAGCATATTTGCGGTAGACACGCTTTCCCTCCGCACCGGTACGTCATTCCGATCACGATTGTAGCAGCATTGTCGCACCTGTTATTGAGCCGATGGGGTAGCGGTGGCGGACAACAGAGGCTCATTCATTACGCCGCTCCAGGCATGATGGAAATTGAAGGATGCCGGGATGTCGCCGTTCTCCTCGCGCGGCAGGCACGGGAGCGCGGGTTTTGCGCCGGGAGGGTTCCGCAAAAACAAGACCCGGTATCACCCGACCGGGTCTCGATGTCATGTGGGTTTTCGCGTGCGACGGCGCGTTACTTCCGGGTGGTGTTCTTCGCGCCGTCCTCGGACTGGAAGCCGGCGAAGATCGCGTCCAGCGCGTTGTTGAGCGCGTCGAACCGGCTGGCAGTGTAGCGGATCACCGATCGGATATCATAGGTGACGGTGCGAAATTCACCGAATTGTACATCGTAGCCCGGCTGCGCTTCATCGCCATGCACCCCGACGATATCGCCCACCGAGATGCGCCCCCGGCTCATGACAATCACCCGCGTCCCTACATCGTACATCGGCTTCCCCCCTTAACCCGTATCATCACAACGCGCTGGCAGGCCAACGGGACGCCCTCGTGCGTCGCTCGTCGTTTCCCTACGACTGCGGCGGCGATCCCGCAAGATAGGTCCCCTCGGCGGTGTCCCGCCCGCCCATTGCCTGCGCGATGTAATCCTCGCGCGGTGGCGCGAAGATGTCGAGCGCGGTCACGCCCTCCGGCCCGACGGTCGCGCTGTGCGGCGTGTTCGGCGCGATTGCGTACACATCACCAACATGCAACACCCACGGCGTCGCATCCTCCGTGCCGACGCGCAGATGAATCTCCCCCGCGATGACGGTGCCGCACTGCTCGTGCGGATGACTATGCCAGCCAACGACACCGCCAGGCTCGATGATCACGAAGTTCATCATCGCTCGCCCACCGCTGAAGACTTCCATCTCGATGCCCGGCAGTGGCTTGAATCGGGGCAAATCCTTGCGATGCACCATCTCCGTCCGGAAACCGAGCGGTTGCGATGCGGGCCCTGGATCAGTCGCGCGCTGCATCTACGAACCCCTTTTCTTGTCCGAATCGTGGCTTGCATTCTACCACGAATCGCTTTCCACAATGCACCCGCGTTATCCACTTCTGCACCATCGCTTTGTGGACAATCCGGATGGTGGATAACTCGACCGGCCTGTTCTCCTCACACTGACGCCTATGAAAGCATAGTACGTACGCGTCCATTTGACCAGAGGGTGGCCGGGCCGTAGAACATGGCTTTCCACACCCCGTGGGGATAACCGGCCATTTTCGGTGGATAAGTCGCCGACATTGTGGATAATCCGTGTGCAGGAGGTGGGCGAAATGGGGATGGCTCGGCCCGCTGTGGATGAGTAGCGGAGGGCGCGCCGCGTTCTCCCCACGATTTCGGCAAATGTGCCGGTTATCCACCAGCCGTGTGGATAGGTGGATAACTCTTCGACAGATTTGGGGAGGTTGTTTTTCCTTGCAGACACGGCGAAAATTGGGTTTTCCACGTTGTCCACACCCCCTACGGCGACGACGAATCCCCTGCTCTTTTAACCATAGGGAATTCCACCAACGGGTCGTATAGGTATCCCCAGCCACAAACCGGACGCGGTCGCGCGGTTGCAGGCGCCGCCGGCACGGGACAGAATGATGGGCGATCACCGCGCGGAATGTGACGATCAATCCGTGCCCGTATGGCGTGAGATAAACACGTAATTTCCGCATTGCAATCGCGAAAATCGCCGCCGAGTTATGCACCGTTTCGTGGATAGCGTGGATAACGGCGCCCGACAGATTCAGGGCCATACGGCGATCAGCCGAGCCAGCGGTTCAGGTCGCCGTGGATGCTCCAGAGGATTTGCAGGATTGCCAGGGTGAAGATCACCGAAAAGGCGACGATAAAGAGATCGCGCCCCGCTTTGACGGGCCGGGTCGCGAAATTATAGACCGGGACGACGAATGCGCCGTAGACTACCCCGACCGCCAGCAGCACAAAAACGATATTGAGTACGACCACGATTCTTTCCCTCATCCCCATGCCGGCGGAGAGGCCTGCCGGCATGGGGAGTGTATCAGCACGTAGCCTCACGAGGCGAAGAACCGGAACTGGCAGCACGCGAGGCGGCGGGGAGCACTGCTCGCCGCCGCCTTTTCGCAACTATTCGATTGTGGTTGGGATGTGGCCAGTGAGGTGGGGCGCCTGCCCCGCAGGCAATCGGAGGGATTGCCATGTCCACACGATCAGTATCGCACAGCCGCGCGCGCATTGCCAATCCCGGACGACAGATCGTACGCGGACAGCACGCGACCTACTACCGCACGCTTGACAATAACTGTATGATACATGCACTTGCGACATCCCAGGGTAGGGAACAACCGGGACTCAGACCGTGCATTCAGCGCCGAGGATGACCATCTCTGGTCGTCCTGTGGAATACGACGAACAATCCGGCATCTCGGGCGACGAGAGGGGGGATGACGACGACACGCACAGGCGATGAAGACGAACCGGCAGGACCTCTGAAGAGCATGATCAGATTTCAGGGAGACGTGGGAGGAAACGATGGCTACGGTACTGAAACGGGGCAGGATATCCTGGGGGCGCGTCAGTGCGTTCGCGCTGCTGACCTTGATCCTGCCGATGCTGCTCGCTGCCTGCGGTGGCAGCAGCGCGACGAACACGCCCGCACCGACGAAAGCGGCAGCCGGGACGACCGCACCGGCAGCGGCAACGACGGCACCGGCGGCAGCGACGACGGCGCCCGCAGCGACGGCAGCGACGGGTGGGACGGCAGCCTCGGCGACGAAGCCGGCGGCGAGCACGACCGCATCAAGCACAACGGCTTCCGCCTCGACAACGGCGAGTACGGCAGCAGACCCACGCGGCCCGGCCCCGACGAAGCGCGGCGGCGGTGGCACGCTGCATCTACTCTTCTGGCAGGCCCCGACAATCCTCAATTTGCATGTCTCGCAAGGCACGAAGGACTCGGCCGCGTCCTCCGTTGTTGAAGAGACGCTGGCGACGATCTCCATCAACGCTGCGACGCCCGACGTGCCGATCCTCGCCAAGGAGATTCCCTCAGTGGCGAACGGCGAACTGGCGTCTGACGGCAAGAGTGTAACGTGGAAACTGAAGGACGGCGTCAAATTCTCCGACGGCACGCCCCTCACCTCGGCCGACGTCAAGGCGACGTATGAATACGTGATCAAGCCGGAGACGGGCGCGACGAGCCTGCCAGCGTATACGAATATCGCGAGTATCGACACGCCGGACGCGACGACGGCGAAGATCAACTTCAAGACCGCGACGCCGCTTTGGTACTTCCCCTTCACGAGTGTCAACGGACCCGTGCTGGAGAAGGCGCAGACAGAGAAGTGCCTCGCCGATCAGAAGAACTGCCCAATCAATACCGCCCCGATCGGCACCGGGCCATATAAGGTCAAGTCCTTTACGCCCGGTGACAACGTCCAGTTCGTCATCAACGAGAACTACCGCGAGCCGACCGCGCCGTACTTCGACGCGGTGGACTGGAAGGGTGGCGGCGACGCGGGCACGGCAGCGAAAGCAGTGATCGCCGGGGACGTTGACTACGCCTGGAACTTGCAGGTGACGCCGGAAATCCTCAAGCAGGTGACGGACGGCGGGAAAGTGCTTGACCTTACTCCCGGTGGGGGCATCGAGCGCGTCATGTTCAACTTCACCGACCCGAACAAGGAGGTGGATGGCGAGAAATCTTCGATCAAAGCGCCGCACCCCTTCTTCACGGACCCGAAGGTACGCGAAGCATTCTCCTACCTCGTGGACCGCGAGGCGATGGCCAAGAATCTCTACGGGCCAGCCGGCGCTGCGACCTGCAACATCCTACCGAGCGTGCCGCCACAAACGAACTCGAAGAACACAAAGTGCTCCTTCGATGTGGCGAAGGCGAACCAGATCCTCGATGATGCGGGTTGGAAGAAAGGCTCGGACGGCATCCGCGCCAAGAACGGCGTGCAGTTGAAGGTCACCTTCAGCACCTCCGTCAATGACGTGCGCGCGAAGGAAGAGCAGGTCATGAAGGCCGCCTTCACACAGGCCGGTATCTCGATGGACATCCGGAACGCGGACGCCGGTGTCTTCTTCGGTCAGCCAACCAACGCGGATGCCGCCTCCCGGTTTGAGAAAGACCTGGAGATGTACACGAACAACCCCGGTGTCCCGGACGCCGAAGCGTACTTCGATGGCTGGACGACCACACAGATCGCGCAGAAATCGAATGGCTGGAAGCTGAACAATGTCCAACGCTACAGCGATCCGAAGTACGACGCGATCGTGGACCAGTTGAAGAAGGAACTCGACCCGGACAAGCGGGCGCAGTTGCAAATTCAGGCCAACGACTTCCTCGTCAACAACTTCGTCATCGTGCCGATCATTGACCGGAACTCCGTCAATGGGCGGCGGGCCGACTTACTGTATACGGCCCCCACACCCTGGGACTGGAACGTCTGGAATATCGCGCACTGGCAGATCAAGAAGTAGGACTACGTAGGGAGGGAGCCGTTGCTCCCTCCCTACTTCATATCGTTCGCAGAGGGAGAAAAGGTGGTGGCAGACTGGAAGCCTGCCACCACCGGGAAAACCGCGTTATGTCTGGACGCCAGGCGCGAAACTTGACAAACGTCCGCATACCCGGTACACATAGCGCCGCTATGTGGAACGAATGCCAGTCGTCGGGTTTCCGTCCCGTCGGTGGGCGCGAGACCGGGCCTGGGACCGTCACTTTGGGGCCGATGAGAGGAGGGGCTTGGCGCAGAGGCAAGTCATCACCAACGGGTCGTGACGAATCCTCGGGCATGCCGAGGAGTGGATTCGACACTGAAGGGAAGATCAGGAGGAAACGATGGCTACGGTACTGAAACGGGGCAGGATATCCTGGGGGCGCGTCAGTGCGTTCGCGCTGCTGACCTTGATCCTGCCGATGCTGCTCGCTGC
>Ga0207416_1004844_pt1 | contig 11199 bp, 10 predicted proteins | sample PaiPotPPM11metaG_FD_184107 | JGI IMG/M metagenome (GOLD analysis project Ga0207416, IMG submission 184107) | Iron sulfur acid spring bacterial and archeal communities from Banff, Canada, to study Microbial Dark Matter (Phase II) - Paint Pots PPM... ...
GCCTCACGTTCCACCGGGTCGTTCCCGAGTTCGTCATCCAGGGGGGCTGTCCGGAAGGCACCGGCCGCGGTGGCCCCGACTACCGGTTCGCCGACGAGCCGGTGCGCGGCGAGTACACGCTCGGCGCGGTCGCGATGGCCAATGCCGGGCCGGACACGAACGGGTCGCAGTTCTTCATCTGCATCGACGACTGCACGACCAAGCTGGCCAAGTCGTACAACCTCTTCGGGCACGTGACCGAGGGGGTCGACGCGGCCAAGGCGGTGCAGGTCGGCGACGTGATGCGATCGGTCGCCATCGAGGAGCACGATCGCTGACATGATGCGCCGGTGCGCGAGCGCCGGCTCCGGCTCCCCGGCCCGATCGACCTGACGCTCACCCTCGGTCGACTCCGTCGCGCCGGGCGCGACCCGTGTCTGCGGCTCGCCGCCCGCTCCGCCTGTCGCGCCACGCGGACGCCCGCCGGCCCGGCCACCCTGGCGCTCGAGATCCGCGGCCCGGAGGTCCTGGCGTCGGCGTGGGGGCCCGGCGCCGACGCTGCCCTCGGCCAGACGCCCGAGCTGCTCGGCTTCGACGACGACCCGGCTGCCTTCACGCCCGGGCCCGGCCTCGTGCGTGACCTGCACCGCCGGGCGCCGGGGCTGCGGCTCGGGCGGACGGGCGCGGTGGTCGAGGCGCTCGTGCCGGCGGTCATCGAGCAGCGGGTCACCGGCGTGGAAGCAGCCCGGTCGTACCGCACCCTCGTCCGCCGCCACGGCGAGCCCGCCCCCGGGCCGTTCGGCCTGCTCCTGCCGCCCGATCCCGCGCTGCTCGCGGCGCTGCCCTACTGGGCGCTGCACCGCTGCGGCATCGAGCAGCGACGCGCCGACACGATCCGGCGCGTCGCCGCCCGCGCCGCCCGCCTCGAGACCGCCTCCGCGCTCGCGCCCACCGACGCGACCCGCCTCCTCACCGCGCTGCCCGGCGTCGGCCCCTGGACGGCGGCCGAGGTCGCCCAGATCGCGCTCGGCGACCGCGATTCCGTGAGCGTCGGCGACTACAACCTCAGCCACCTCGTCGGCTGGGCCCTCGCCGGCGAGCGGCGCGCCACCGACGAGCGGATGCTCGAGCTCCTCGCCCCGTACGCGGGCCACCGGGCGCGGGTGGTCCGACTGCTCGAGCTGTCCGGACACCACCCGCCCCGCCGCGCCCCCCGGGCGGCCCTGCGCTCGTTCGCGGACTGCTGAAGCGATGCGAAGCGCGCTCCAGCCCACCCGTAGCATCCCGGCCGTGGATCCCGGCCTCTTCGGCCCTGACAGCATCGCGTGGCGCCTCCACGCCGACCCCGCGATGTTGGCCGGCGGCCTCCGGGCGCTCCTGGTGCAGGCGCTCGAGCCGCGCGCGATGGCCGGGGTCGACCAGCACAGCCGCTACCGCGTCGACCCATGGGGCCGCCTGCAGCGCACCACCGAGTTCGTGTACCTCACGACCTACGGCGACCGCGCCACCGCCGAGGACGCGTGTGAGCGGGTCCGGCGCGTCCACCAGCGGATCAAGGGCGTCGACCCGACGACCGGCCGCTCGTACACCGCCAGCGACCCGGACCTCCTGCTGTGGATCCACGCCGTCGAGGTGCACTCGTTCATCGCCGCCTACCGCGCCTACGCGGGGCGCCTCGACGACGAGGACGCCGACCGCTACGTGCTGGAGATGGTCCGGGTCGCCGAGCTCGTCGAGCTGCCGGTCGGGATGGCGCCCCGGTCCCTCGGCGAGCTGCGCGAGTACCTGCGGGCCTTCGACGGCCTCCAGGTCACCGAGGCGGCGCGGGAGGGCATGCGGATGATCTTCTTCCCGCCCATGCCGCTGGCGCTCCGGCCCCTCTGGGCGATCCCGGCCATGGCCACGGTGGCGATCCTGCCCCGCGTCGCCCGCGACCTCTACGGGCTGCCGTGGCCGACGCCGGCGACGATCCCGCTGCGCGCCAACGTGTTCGCGCTGACCCGGGTCATGAACGCGCTGCTCCCGCCCTCGCCCATCATCCGCCGGGCCCGGGCCCGGGTCGCCGCCTCCTGAGCCCGAACGTCACACTCGCCGGCCCGAGCGGAGGGCGGGGCGCCCCGGCGACGTAGCCTGCGAGGAGTGCTGGAGTAAGGAGCGCCGATGGCCGGATCGCAGGTCGGGCCCACCACCCCCGTCGAGCTGGTGGAGACGCTCTACCGGCGCTACCCCGAGCGCGTCGACGCCGGCCGCCGCCGGCTCGGCCGGCCCCTCACCTTCGCCGAGAAGGTGCTCCTCGCCCACGCCGACGACGTCGAGACGGTGGGGCTCGAGCGAGGCGCCGCCTACGCCAACTACCGGCCCGACCGGGTCGCGATGCAGGACGCGACCGCGCAGATGGCGCTGCTCCAGTTCATGACCGCGGGGCTCGACGAGGTCGCGGTGCCGACCACCGTGCACTGCGACCACCTCATCCAGGCTCACAGCGGCGCCGCCCCCGACCTCACCACCGCGCTCGACGCCAACTCCGAGGTCTACGACTTCCTCCGCACCGTGTCGGCGAAGTACGGGATCGGGTTCTGGCAGCCGGGCTCGGGGATCATCCACCAGGTCGTGCTCGAGCAGTACGCGTTCCCGGGCGGGATGATGATCGGCACCGACAGCCACACCCCGAACGCGGGTGGGCTCGGCGTCGTTGCGATCGGGGTCGGCGGCGCCGACGCGGTCGACGTGATGGCGGGCTGGCCGTTCAACACCCGGGTGCCGCGCCTCATCGGCGTGCGCCTGACCGGCAAGCTGTCGGGCTGGGCGGCGGCCAAGGACGTGATCCTCCAGGTGGCCGGCATCCTCACCGTGAAGGGCGGGACCGGAGCCATCGTCGAGTACTTCGGGCCCGGCGCGGAGTCGATCTCGGCCACCGGCAAGGCGACCATCTGCAACATGGGCGCCGAGATCGGCGCCACCTGCTCGGTCTTCCCGTACGACCACCGCTCCGCGATGTACCTGAAGGCCACCGGGCGGGAGGCGATCGCGGGACTGGCCGACGGCGCCGCCGAGCACCTGCGCGCCGACCCCGAGGTGGAGGGCGACCCGGAGCGGTTCTACGACCGGGTCATCGAGATCGACCTCGACGACCTCGAGCCGCATCTCGTGGGGCCGCACACACCCGACCTCGACCGGCCGCTGCACGAGCTGGCCGAGGTCGCGGCCGGGGAGGGCTACCCGCTCGACATCTCGTACGCCCTGGTCGGGTCGTGCACGAACTCCTCCTACGAGGACATCGGGCGGGCCGCCAACGTGGCCCGCCAGGCCAAGGCCGCGGGCCTGAAGGTCCGGAGCCCGCTGCTCATCACGCCGGGCTCGGAGCAGGTGCGGGCGACGATCGAGCGGGACGGCCTGCTCGCCGACCTCGAGGCGATCGGCGCCACCGTGCTCGCCAACGCGTGCGGCCCGTGTATCGGGCAGTGGCAGCGCGACGACATCAAGCCCGGCGAGCGCAACACCATCGTCTCGTCGTTCAACCGCAACTTCCCGCGCCGCAACGACGGGAACGCCGAGACGCTGTCCTTCATCGGCTCCCCGGAGACGGTCGTGGCCATGGCCCTCACCGGTCGGCTCGACCACGACTTCGTCCGCGACCCCATCGCCGCCAACGGCCAGCGGGTCACCCTCGAGCCGCCCTCGGCCGACGAGCTCCCCGCGGCCGGGTTCGATCCCGGCAAGTCCGGCTTCGTGGCGCCGGCGGCGTCGGGCACCGGCGTCGAGGTGATCGTCAAGCCGGACTCCGAGCGCCTCGAGCTGCTCGAGCCGTTCCCGCCCTGGGACGGCCAGGACCTGCTCGGGCTCCGCGTGCTCGTGAAGGCGGTCGGCAAGTGCACGACCGACCACATCTCCCCGGCCGGCCCGTGGCTGCGCTACCGCGGGCATCTCTCGAACATCTCGAAGAACCTGTTCACCGGCGTCAACAACGCGTTCTCGCTCGACGAGGCCGGTACGGGGATCGACGGGCGCGACGGCAGCTCCCGTCCCCTACCCGAGCTGGCGGCCGCGTACAAGGAGGCGGGGATCGGCTGGGTCGCGATCGGTGACGAGAACTACGGGGAGGGCTCGTCGCGCGAGCACGCGGCGATGGAGCCGCGGTTCATGAACGGCCGGGCGATCATCGTGCGGTCGTTCGCCCGGATCCACGAGACCAACCTGAAGAAGCAGGGGGTGCTCGCGCTGACCTTCGCCGACCCCGACGACTACGAGCGGGTGCTGGTCGACGACACGGTCGACATCGTGGACCTGGCGAACCTGGCGCCCGACCGGCCGGTGACGGTTCGCCTGCACCACGCGAACGGGAAGACCAAGGACCTCGTTTGTCGACACACCATGTCCGAGGAGCACATCGAGTGGTTCCGAGCCGGCTCGGCCCTCAACGTGCTGCGCCGCCCCCGCGGCTGATCGGCGCCGTCGCCGTCGCGGCGGCGGTGCTGGCCGGCTGCGGCGGCAGCAGCGGCCGGGTGCAGACCCACCACTCGCCCGCGACCACGACCACCGCGCCCGCGGCGTCGTCCACGAGCGGCGGGCCGCCGGTGACGGTCGGGATCATCTGCATCGCCCCGACCGACGCCGCCCAGGCCCTCCTCAGCGCGTGGACGGCCGGCGACCAGGCCGCGGCGGGCCGGTGCGCGTCGCCGGCCGCGGTGTCGGCGCTGTTCGGGCACGCGAGCCGGGGCACGGGCTGGACCTTCCAGGGCTGCGGCGGCCCGGACCCGGGCGTCCCCCAGTGCACCTACTCGTCGGCCGGTGGGCACGCCTCGCTGACGCTGATGGGGAGCGAGGCGTCGGGCTGGAGGGTCGATTCGCTGTCGTTCGGCCCGTGACGCTCAGGACGGGAGCGGCAACAGCTGCGCGGCGGTCGGCTCGGCGCAGCAGAACCACGGCTCGCTGAGCCTCGGCACCGCGGCGGCGCGACCCTCGTCGACCGTCACCGCGGGCAGCCCGAGCGCGGCGCGGACGCGCCCGTACACCGCCGGGATCGGGTCGCCGGCGCCGACGCCCGCCTCGACGAGCTCGGCCAGCTCGAGCTGCAGCGCGTCCATGGCCGGCTCGGCCGACCGCCACGAGTAGCTCGCCCGCTCGGGGTCGTACGCGCCGAGGTGGGGGACGACGTCCGGGTGGTCGAGCAGCAGCGAGCCCGGCGGGAGCAGGAGCCGGATCGTGTACTGCACCGGGTCGACGTTGCCGACCAGGTCGTGCTCGGCGACGAAGTCGACGAGGCGCCGCAGCTGGTCGAGCGTCGTCCACGGGGTGAACGGCAGCCACGACGGTCGCACCTCGATCCCGTGCGTCCGCAGCACCGCCACCGCCGCCGCCTCGTCGGCGGCCGTGTGACCCTTGTCGAGCCTCGCCAGCGTCGCGTCGTCGACGCTCTCGAACGCCGACACCACGAACAGGCAGCCCGCCGCGGCCAGCTCGGGCCAGACGTCCGGGTGCGCGAGGACGTGCTCCACCTTCACCGTGCAGTCGAACGAGAGGGACGGGAAGCGCTCGTGAACGGCCGCCACGACCCGGCGGGCGTGGTGGGGACCGTTGAGGAAGTCGGGATCGGCGAACGTCAGGTGCTCGGCGCCGGCCGCCACCTGCTGCTCGACGTCGGCGAGCACCGAGTCGACGTCGACGATCCGGATCCGCCCGTCGTACACGACGGGGACCGGGCAGTGCCGGCACCGGTGGACGCACCCCCGGCTCGCCTCGACGACGCCGACGACGCTCTCCCGCTCGCCCCGCAGCAGCCGCGCGTAGCGGTCGATGGGTGGCAGCAGGTCGCGGGCGGGCGGGGCCGACCGATGTGCGACGCGCTCGAGATGGACGACCCGGCCGTCGTCGTCGCCGGCGAGCCAGGCGACCAGGGCCGCGTCGGTCTCGCCGGCCAGCACCCGGTCGGCCGCGTCCGCCATCGCAGCGCCGTAGAGGCCGAAGCACGCCACCGGCAGCTCCGGTCGCCGTCGCCGCACGTCGTCGATGACCAGGCGGGCGATGCGGGTGGCGGTGTGCATCGGCACCGAGCAGCCGAGGCGGTCGGCCCACCCGACGAGGCTCGGATCCCACGGCTCCACCGCCAGGTCGACGCAGCGAACCTCGTGGCCGGCCTCGCGCAGCGCCGCCGCCGGACCGGCGACGCCGAGCGGCTGGTGGCCGAGCTCGTAGCAGGACACCAACGCGACGCGCATCGAATCGAGGGTACCGGTCTCCCTCACGTGATCTCGACGACGAGCTGGGCGTGGGCCCGCCGCAGCGCCTCCTCCACCGCGGCCGGGTCGGGCGCGCGCGCGAACAGGAACCCGAGGTAGCGGTCACCCTCCGGGAGCGCGCGCACCGGGCGACGGCGCGGGATCGTGACCTCGAGCCCGACGATCCCCGGCACGGCGCGGGCCGCGTCCTGGCCGTGCACCCCGACGAGGGTTCCCGAGCGGGGGATCGGCAGCATCATCACGCCCGACGCCGCGCCCTCCCGGGTGAGGTCCTCGATGGGCAGGTCGAGCGCGTGGCGCAGGATCAGCTCCTCGAGGCTGATGCCGGCCCCGAGCCGCAGCGACCGGGCACACAGGCCGCCGATCGAGCGGGCGGCCACCTCCAGCAGCCGGGCCCGTCCGCCCTCGACGCGCAGCTCGGCGTGGACGGGTCCCTCGGTGAGCCCGAGGGCGCGGGCCGCGTCCTGGCTCACGCGCTGCGCCGCCGCGAGGTCCGCGTCGGGCAGCCGGGACGGTGTGACGTAGATCGTCTCCTCGAAGTACGGCCCCTCGGGGGCGTCGGGCTTGTCGAAGACGGCCAGCACGGTCAGGTCGCCGCCGCGCAGGAGGCCCTCGACCGCTACCTCGGCGCCGGGCACGTATTCCTCGACCAGGAGCGGTCCGCCGTCGGCGATCTCGGCCGCCCGCCGCGCTGCTGCGACCGAGGCCGCGGGGTCGTCGGCGCGGATGACACCTTGGCTGCCCGACGCGCGCGTGGGCTTGACGACCCGCGGCCAGCCGACGTCGGGGAGGTCGTCGGTGCTCGGCAGCGGCGCGAAGCGGGGCTGCGGCACCTCGGCGGCCGCGAGCGCGTCGCGCATGGCGAGCTTGTCGCGCGTGCGGGCCGCCGCCGCGGGCGGGTTGTGCGGGAAGCCGAGCCGCTCACCGGCCTGGGCCGCGACGACGACGCCCGGGTCGTCGACGGCGACGACGGCGTCGATGGGGCTGCGCTCATCGAGCGCCTCGATCGCGGCCGCCGCCGCGTCGGGGTCGTCGAGTGGAACCGTGACCGCCCGGTCTCCCATCGTGGCGCTCAGCACCGGGGCCTCCTCGGAGGCGACGACGACCTCGACCCCGAGCGACCGGGCGGCGGCGATGAAATCGGCGGCGCGGTAGGTCGCGGTGGGCAGGAGGAGGAGAACCCGGGGCACGTGCTTATGATGGGTCAGGTGAGCAGCGTCGCCGACCCAGTCGTCACGGTCACCGACCCCGCCCGGGACAAGATCCTCGAGGTGCGGGCCGGCGAGCCGGAGTCCGACACCCTCGCGCTCTGGATCGAGGTGAGCGGCGAGGCGGCCGGCGCGTACAACTACACGATGGAGTTGCGCCCGCTGGCCGACGCCGGCGATGACGACCTCGTCCAGCGGCACGACGACCTGTCGGTCGTGGTGCCGGCCGCGAGCGTCGAGCCGCTCACCGGCGCCACGCTCGACTTCGCCGGCTCGGGCATGGTCATGCAGAACCCGAACCGGCCGACGTCGGCGCCGGGCCCGGGGTCACGGCCGACCGCCGACCTGTCGGGGCCGGTGGCCCAGGCCGTGCTCACCGTGCTCGACGAGCAGATCAACCCGGCCATCGCCGCCCACGGCGGCTCGGCCGACCTGGTCGCGGTGGAGGACGGCGTCGTCTACGTGCGCATGTCCGGCGGCTGCCAGGGCTGCGGGCTCGCGGCCGTCACCCTGACCCAGGGGATCGAGGTCGCGATCCTCGACGCCGTCCCCGAGATTTCGTCGGTCATCGACGTCACCGACCACGCGGCCGGCGACAACCCCTACTACGAGGCGGCCAAGAAGTAGCGCCTTAGCTGAAGCGCTGCGCGTCCTCGGCCGCGTAGCGAGCGACCGTGGTGTCCAGGCCCGCGGTCGCAGTCACGGCGTCGACCACCGCTGGCAGCTGACCGGCCGGGATGGCACAGGTCATCTCGGTGGCCGACATGCCGGTGCGCACGCGGCTCAGCGCGCAACCGACGCTCGCCGCCGGCTCGCCGTGCTCCTTCGCCACCGCGATGATGTGGCACTGGGGCTTGCCCTCGATGCGCAGCGCGGGGAGCGCGTCGTGCAGCACCATGAGCTGCTTGCCGTTGACCCGCAGCAGCACGACGTCGGGGTCGACCGGCGTGTCCCGGAGCGGGCCGTACGTCACCGTTCCCGGCTTCGTCCGCACCGCCGGAACCTCGGCCATGGCCTCGGGCGTCACCCAGCCGGTCTCGAGCAGCGTCGCCACATCGCTCCGGCCCGCGGCTTCGTCGAGGGTCAAGAAGCCGTGCGTGACGCTGCCCACCGAGCAGTTGGCATGGTCCTCGGCGACGGTCGAGAAGGTCCGGTCGGCGGCGTGGGTCCAGAACGCGCAGCCGGCCGGCACGCGACCGGTGCGGCCGTCGTCGGTCGGGGCCGGCATCGACGCGTCGAAGGGGTCGACGCCGGCCGGGGCCTCCTCACCGAAGGTGATCGCGATCGGGGGGGTCCCGAGGTTCAGGGCCGCGGTGAGATCGGAGGACAGCTGGCGCCAGTCGTTCATGCGCGGAGCGTATCGACCGACGGCGGCGCTCAGCCGTGTCGGGCGATCTCGGCCTCGAGGTCGAGGGGCGCGACGACCGCGTCGTGCTCGTGCTCGCCCCACTCGGCGCGGGGCAGCAGCCACATGATTTCGAACTCGTTGCCGTCGGGGTCGTGCCCGTAGATCGACTTCGTCGCCCCGTGGTCCGACTCGCCGACGTAGGCGCCAACGGCCCGCAGCGTGTCGCGCGCGGTGCGCAGGTCCTCGATCGAGCCGACCTGCCAGGCCAGGTGGTAGAGCCCGACCCGACCCGCCTCGGGGCCCGGCGCGTTCGGCCCGACCGAGAACAAGCCCAGGTCGTGGTGGTTCGAGGACCCGGCGGCGCGCAGGAAGGCGGCGCCGGGGAGCTCGGTGACGGTCTCGAACCCGAAGGTCGACCGGTAGAAGTCGGCGCTGCGAGCGGCGTCGCGGACGTACAGGACGGCGTGGTTCAGGCGCTGCACAGGAATCACGGTCGGTTCAACCTCCTCGGAGGGCCCGCAACTTCCCGACCACCTCCGGGAAGGCGGCCCCGAAGGCGGCCACGTCAGCGTCGGTCGTGCTCCAGCCCACGCTGGGACGCAACGACCGGTCGGCGTCGACGCCCATGGCCGCCAGCACCGGGGAGGGCTCGAGGGCCTCGCTGGAGCACGACGAGCCCGAGTGCACGGCGACGCCCCGCTGGTCGAGGCCGAGCAACACCGGCTCCGCCTCGACCCCGTCGACGGCGAGGCACACCAGGTGCGGCAGGCGGCGGTCGGGGTCGCCGAGCTGATGGACCCCGTCGACGGCCACCGCGTCGGCGACCAGGCGCGTCGTCTGCCGACGCGCCGTCGCGGCCTCGTCGTCGAGGTTGCCGCCGCCGAGCGCGGCGGCCGCGGCGCCGAACCCGACGAGGGCGGGGACGTCCTCGATGCCGGCCCGCCGGGCTCGCTCCTGGGCGCCCCCCACGACGAACGGGGGCAGGCGCACCCCGCGGCGGACCAGCAGCGCGGCCGCGCCCTTCGGCCCCCCGAGCTTGTGCGCCGTCACCGAGCACAGATCGGCGCCGAGGGCGCCGAAGTCGAGCGGCAGGTGGCCGGCCGCCGCGCACGCGTCCACATGGACCAGCACGCCGTCGGGCGCGCCCTCCACGATGGCGGGGACGGCCGACTGCACCGTGCCGACCTCGTGGTTGGCGAGCTGCACGGTGACGAGGACCGTGTCCGGACGGCACGCGGCTAGCACCTCGTCGGCGTCGAAGCGGCCTTCACCGTCGACACCCACGATGGCGAGCTCGGCGTCGGCCCGCTGGCAGGACTCCAGGACCGAGGAGTGCTCGACCGCAGTCGTGACGACGTGCGGGCGTGCCGGGCGGTCGGCGACGCGGGCGACCGCGCCGTAGACGGCGGTGTTGACCGCCTCGGTGCCGGTGGCGGTGAAGACGACCTCGCGCGGCCGGGCCCCGAGGAGCGCCGCTACCGCCTCCCGCGCCTCCTCGATCGCGACTCGTGTGATGCGGCCGTCGCTGTGGACGCGGCCGGGGTCGGCCGGGTTCCCCCGCAGGTAGGGGAGCATCGCCTCGAGCGCGGCCGGCCGCAGCGGCGAGGAGGACGCGTGGTCGAGGTACGCCCGGTTCACGGGCTGGCCCTCAGAGGCGGGCGACGCAGTGGTCGCTGCCGTCGGGCCGGCTGGCCTCGAAGTGCGGCGACGTCTCGCCGTAGAGCCCGGCGAGCATGCCCCGGATCATGCCCCGGTCGAGCGCGCAGACCACGTGCGGGTACCGCTGCGCGGTGTCCCCGAACGGGCAGCACTCCGACACGATCGTGAGGCCGTCGCCGTCGTGCTCGGGGTGGGCGGCGAAGCCGTGCGCGGTCAGCGCGTCGGCGACGGCTGCGATGGCGGTGCGCGCCGACCGGTGCCCGTCGCCGGGATCCATCCGCCGGGCCAGGTCGCGCCCGTACTCGTACCCGACCTGATCGGCCACCGCCTCGGCGTGGTCAGCACCGAGCGCGTCGAGGGCGCCGGCCAGCAGGTTGGCGAGCACGCCGTCCTGGCGCAAGGGCAGGGCCAGGGTCTCGCGGCTCGAGGCGACGTAGCGCTTCGACGGCCGGCCCGCGGGCCGGGCGCCGTCGCCGGGCCGAGCAAGCTCGACGAAGAGGTAGCCCCCGCCGGTGAGCTTCTCGAGGTGGTGGCGGGCGACGTTCGGGTGCAGCTCGAAGCGCTCGGCCACGTCGGCGGCCGTCACGCCGGCCGGTGCCTCCCGGACGAACAGGTAGATCTCGCGGCGGGTCGGGTCTCCGAAGGCGCTGGTGACGGCGGCGACGGCGGCGGTGAACTCGTCGGCGGTCAGCGCGTGCTCGCTCCCCGGTGCAGCCGGGTCTCGCTCCGGGCTCACTGCGGGCTCGCTGGCCACGACCGGTATTCTACC
>Ga0207416_1004849_pt1 | contig 11192 bp, 7 predicted proteins | sample PaiPotPPM11metaG_FD_184107 | JGI IMG/M metagenome (GOLD analysis project Ga0207416, IMG submission 184107) | Iron sulfur acid spring bacterial and archeal communities from Banff, Canada, to study Microbial Dark Matter (Phase II) - Paint Pots PPM... ...
TGACAGAGCAGGGCAAAAGTGGCACAATACTGTCGCTTCCTCCTGTTCTAGCGGGAGGAAGTGATTGCATGGAGGTGTAGGGGCCCCGGTGGGTCTCACCGTCTTCAAAACGGCTGGGGGGCCGCTCGGCGCGGTCCCCGGTGGGTTCGACTCCCATACGCCTCTGCCAGTAGAGCTATAAGTAAGAAAAGAAGTGTTTTTATGGCATTCTTTGACGTGCAGAAGACGCGTGAGCAGTACCTTGAAAGGCTACTTGCTCACTACGGAACTGTGACCCTCCCCATCGATTCGGCCAGGCAAGCATTTCCCCTGTACACCGTTTTTCAACCAATGGTCTTGCGGCGCGATCCACTTGCGCCTCAGAATGTGCAGTCCGGTGTCGTGTCGGAAGTTGTCAAAGCAAGGGATGGCGCCGAAGCTCTCACAAAAAGCGAACACCGGCGCATGGTCGTGCTTGGTGGTCCGGGGATGGGTAAAACAACCGCGCTGAAAGCTCTGCTCTACACGGCAATCATAACAGCTCAGAGTGAACTTTCTGCTCCATTACCGCTCTTCATTTCCCTGCCCGATCTGATGCGTGCAGAACTATCTTTTGAAGAATATATACCATATGTCATTGCCGAACTGGATTTAGATCCGCGCTTCGCAAGCATCTTGATGTCTACGGTACATGATGGCAACGCATTTCTCTGCCTTGACAGCCTGGATGAGGTGTTGCCCGCGCTGCGACCGGATGTGATTGCCTTTCTCAATAAAGAAGCTCCTCGTTGTCAGGGAACGTGGATCATTGGTTCGCGTTTCACCGAGTATAAAGGTGGACAATTCTCACACAGCCAATTCGCAGAATGGGAACTACAGCCGCTAGATGAACAGGAGCGATTAGCGTTGGCCCGCCAGTTGCTGCCCACGCTTTATGATGCTCTATACGGTAATGTGGCACAAAACCTGAAGCCTGCATTGCCCTCGGCGGAAACTTATATTGAAGAACTGCAACAAAGTACGCAGATCGCGGCGTGGGGAGAAAATCCGCTTTTACTCAGTCTCGCTGCCGTACCTTATACACAAACAGGTAGATTACCGGCCAGTCGCTCCGTACTTTATGCGCAAGTGACGGAAGCCATGTTCGCCATGCGTATCCATGATGCCGAACAACGCGCGCAACTGCGTCATTTGCTGGCTGAAATTGCCCTTGAGTTCTATCAAACACGCGGACGCAATTTTAGCATCACCGATGTGTTAGAATTTTTACCTTCGCTTGTCTCAGATCAGAGTACGCAATCTCTCTCTGACACACTAACACTTCTCCTGGATTCTGGTGTAGTAGAACCCGTAGCATATCAGACGTATGGTTTTAAGCATCAAATGCTTCAGGAATATCTGGCCGCCGTAGCTCTGGCGCGTCGCCGTGTTTCATCTACACAACGGCAAAATACCTGGGATTTGCTCTGGCGCAAACGAAGATTGAGTCGCTGGCATGAAATATTGCGCTTGCTGGTCGGCATACTTGTACAGGAGCATGGTGTTGAAGGCTTACAAATAGCGCGCGCGTGGCTTTCGGCTCTGGCGCTAGAATATAGCACGTCGGAGGGTGATCCCGGAAACCTCTGTTTGATCCTGGCGATGCAATCGCTCGGCGAATTTGGGGAGCGTGTATCAGAACCAGAAGTCGCAGATCTGGCGCAGCATACCCTGGAAATTTGGGAGAAGACCCTTACAGAGTCGTTTCGCCTGGGAGGATGGCGGTATGCGCAGCCTTTACGTGAGCAGGCCACCGTATTATGCGCATTCAGCCTACAAATTGTAGCGCCGATCATTCTGCGCTTGCAGCAACATGATCCGCATATCCAAATTTTTTGTCGCTTACCCACAACATCGGGAATGATCTATCAATCTCTACCTATAAACATCCTTTGGCATCTGTTTCAGGACAGGCGCATTATTTTTTTTGCCTGTCATACTCTGCGCGTCTTGCAAACACCAGAAATCGTAGAGCGTTTGGCAGCAATACTGGAGAATACAGATGGAAATTGGAGCGAAGAGGATCGAGAGGTCGTCGCGAAGCTGCTGGGAAAAATGGGAGAGAAAACGCCTCTCTCTCTCCTGGTAAAGATCTGGCAAGACACAACGCTCAACGATAATTTACGTGCCAGTGCAGCAGAAGCCTTGAGCGAAGCCGAAATCTCTGTGCCGCTCGACATATTTGTCGCGATGCTTGGTGATCAGAATTCTTCTATTCGCCACGTCGCAATAGATGTTCTGAGCAAGCAGAGCAGACAAACACACGTTGATCTACTCGTATCCGCTTTAAAAGACCTGGACTTCTATGTACGGGAAAGAGCATTACGACGTTTACATGAGTTGGGCGTCTCTCTTCCCATCGAACTCTTACAAACGTTGTTTTATGATGAAGATGAGAACGTCGGTAACGAAGCCTGGAACTGTTTGCAAGAGTTGGGCGAACTCGTTCCGCTTGAATTGTGGTTGGATGCTTTACAGCATGAGTATGAATGGGTGCGTGATTATGCGTTACTGGCCGTAGAGCGATATCGAGACCAGATTCCCGTTGAGCCAGTCCTGGCAATGCTTGCTCTCCACAAAAAAGATGCCTATACGCAAAGAGATGTCCGTACACACTGTATCCAGGCGTTGGGATTGTTGGGAGACCGCGTGCCACTTGAACCGCTGCTGGAATTGCTCCATCATAATGATGAGCATTTACGCTCGCAAGCCTTAGTAGTGCTAACACAGCGTCATGTAGCCCTCCCCGCAGACATTTTGTTGCCAATGCTGGATCATTCGACTACCGGAAGTGCGGCAGCACAGGCTATAGCTGTGTTGAGAATGGATGCCCCTATCTCATCTTTACTAGAGACAGCGCGGTCTCGCTCTTCCAATAGCGCACATTTTGCTATACAGGCGCTCCGTTTGTTATACCAATACGTTCCCACAGAACCTGTTCTGGAACTCCTTCAGGACGAGGAAATAAAAAATTCCTCCTCTTGGGGTACATATTGGGAGCTTATCCAACTGCTTCAGTTGCAAGGCATGGAAATCTCCCTGGAGTTGCTGTTGCCGGCCTTAAAACGGCCCTCTCCTCACAATGATATTGCTCCCATAGTCGCTTCCCTTTGCCGCGCGGGCGTTCAGGCTCCCATAGAACCGCTATTGCGTTTGATCCATGAAGAAACACATGAGACAACATTCTGTCCAGAGTGGATACAGCAGCTATTTTACGTCCTCTATGAATGGGTATCACCTGACAGTTTGACCAATGCGCTGGGCAATACTCCTGGCGATCAATGGCTGGCTGTTTCTCTGCTCGGTCTAGTGCATGATGATGAAAGTATGCAGTTGATTACTGCTGTGGCGCAAGACCCTGCCAGAGACCCGACGACACGCTCCGAGGCAATGGTCGTCTTGAGCGATCTTGGAGTGAACTTGCCATTGGAATATCTGATCCAGGCAACGCGCTGGTGCATCTATGAGGGAATGGGGGAGTATTTAGCAGATACTGTCGAGCGGCTGGGCAAGCAGACACCTGTTGAGCAACTACTGTCTTTATTAGGCGAGGATCATAATAGATTGCAGCCATCCGTTGTCGAAGCACTGGTTCGCATTGCTGAGTACATTCCGCTTGAAACTGTGCTTCCTCTGCTAGAATACAGCAACCAGTTAGTTCGTCATGCTGCCATACGCATACTTGGCGCAATGAAAGAGCGAACACCTCTTGATGTATTCGCGGCACTATTGAACGATCCTGAGCTAACGCTAGAAACCCGTTGTGCAGTCTTACCAGCGCTTGCTGAATCGGGTACACCAGCAGCAGTGAATCTTCTCCTGGAGGCACTGGAAGATGAGGACGAAGAGATCAGAAGCCGCGCAATCGGGACATTATGGGGAGGACCTGGGATACTCAAGGAACGGCGATGGGAAATTCCACTTGAGCTTCTGCTCAGGTTACTCAACGATCCGATCGATGGTATAATTGAAAGCTCTATTGAAGTGTTAGGTGAGTTGGCAAGCCTGGGCGTGGCTATTCCTGTAGAACCACTTGTCTCGCTCCTGAGTCATGAAGACGAGTTTGTAGCGGGAGAAGCTGCTAAGGCTCTCTGCAAACTTGGTGAAAGTACGCCCATTGACGCTTTGCTCGCGAATATGTATGACACGGATGATGAACAAGTCCGTAGTTATATCTTTTATGCATTAAGCACCTTAAAAACCCATATTCCGCTGGAGGCAATGCTTGCTGTGTTGCTTGATGGTACAAAAACACTGGTCAAATGGCAGATAGAGTATGCATTAGAAAACCTGGCTGAGGCGATGCCAGAGCAAATTCTACAGCGGCTGCATGATGATCCTCGCCCCTTGACGCGCCGCATGGTCTTGCAAGCCATTCAGAAGACCCAGGCATGTGAATGGCTGCCCCTGGTTCTGGCTACCCTGGATGACGCTGATGGTCGATACGCCGCTCACGATAGTGATCTGTTTGGCAACGACAATAGAATACGCTCTGCCGCAGTACAGGCGCTAGGGGCGCTCAATGCCTGCACGCCGATTGAGCCACTGCTCCAGCTTTTGTACACGAACAAAGAGGAATTAAGCTATCATGACGAACGTATTGTCGTACTGGAGGCGCTGGGAAAGTTCGGTTCGCGCGTCCCTCTCACAGCTCTGTGGCCTTTGCTGGGTTCCGATCACAAGGAAATTTGTCGCCTCGCCTTTCAGCATCTTCAGGAAGCTCATCCCGCCACACTACAGGAGCTTGTACCTGAGTTAAAAGCAATAGTGCGAGGAGAGCCAGTACAGGGAGCGTTCGAAGTGCGGATGCACTATCGCATTGCCGAAACCATCGCTTTGATAGGACGAGCGACGCCCGCAGTGCTGGAGATGGTCATAGATCTGCTCGATCATCCCTTCTGGGAGATTCGGGTCAGGGCCGCGAAGACATTGGGAACGCTGCGCCGCAATATTCCCGATAGCGCTATCCGGCGGCTGTTGGAGCTACGTAAAGACCCCGAATCGCCGGATGTGCGGGCATCCGCAGACCGGGCTCTAGCGGAAATATTGTCTTTAGAACAGGGTATGGAAGATGAGTAACATAATCAAAACAGCTAACGACGATTTTGAATCTTTACGTCGTTAGCCGTTCTTTTCTTCAAGCTCAAATGGCGATAACTTTCTACAAAACCATGAGAATAATGACAGCATGAACAGCTTTTTTCATCTCATCCAAACAACTTCCGTTCGATGCTGATTCGTCCTTTGTATTGCAGCCACCTTGTCGCCGCTCAGCGCGCGGATTGTTTTGCGGGGCAGCATTCACGCGGCGCGCGGAAGCGGCAGGTCGAGCAAGCGCGTGCTTGCGCTTGTCTGCTCTCTGCACCAACAATCACCGTAGGAGCAGCGAGCCTCCTCATCTGACCCACGTCCTCTTGTAGCGACCACTAAGCCTGTGGCGCGGCAGACCGCTGGCTCGTACGCCACTTGTCTTGACTTTTCATCGGAGCAGATGAGAAATTTCCACTGTTTCAAGAATGCCCTATGTCGCGGCCATCAGGTATTACTTTGCTGGATAAGCTGCTGCACAACGGTTTTGACGAGGTTGGATGGGATCGCGAAACTGACGCCATTGGCAGCGGTATTGGAACGGGTATTAACGGCGGTCAGGGTTGGAATACCGATAAGTTGCCCTTGCAAATTGATCAGGGCGCCGCCACTATTGCCGGGATTGACGGCCGCGTCGGTCTGGATGGAATGGGAGATTGTTACCCCGGTTGACTCCGTCACACTCCGATTCAGCGCGCTCACGATGCCCTCAGTAGCTGTCTCAGTGATCCCCAGAGGGTTGCCAACCGCCAGTACCTCTTGCCCCACAACAAGCTTAGAAGAATTGCCGATCGGCGCTACAACCATATGGGCGAAGGGAGCAATGCGTACCACGGCCAGGTCATTGGCGGCATTCGTTCCGACCAGCCGAGCCTGTACTGTGCTTCCATTGTCCAGCACAACTGTAATGGTCTGTTCACCGCTGACAACATGGTTATTGGTTACAATATCCCCTTTCGTGTCAATGATGACTCCTGAGCCAATCTGCTCACCCTGTACGGTTCTCACCTCCAATTCGACGACCGCAGGCTCGATTTTGGCAATGGCGCTCTCCTGCAAGGATTGCAGCGTCGTTCCAGTCGATGAAGGAACAGACGTTGTTGCCGCGGCCTTCGTGGTTGCGCTTGCACTGCCGTTATACGCGAACTCCCAACCGGAAAACAGACCTACGCCAAAGATCAGAGCGATGATGAGCATGAGGAGAATGATCGCTCCTGCCCGGCGCGGGCGCTTCCGCCGCGCAGCCGAGACCATCGGCTCCGGCGGATAGTTGGGCGGCTGGAATGCATCTTGCTCGGATGGACCTTGTGTGGCCGGAGGAGCATCTAAGACGCCGACCGGCGCAGACGTTACGGGTTGATAGGGAAGCGCATACGCTTCATAGCCATAGACATTTTTTTCTTCTGATAACATGGATATTACCTCTTGCTTTCTGCTTGATGCGCAAGGCGTCGTTCCTTGCTGATTCTATGGTAAAAGAAAATTATGTGAACTCCATTGGAGAAAGATGGGAAAGTTCTCATTCAGGGTAAAGCTCGTCGGCGCTTCCCTTCAGTGCAGAAGAGGCAGTTCAAACATGGTCATTGTTGGATCAAGGGCGAGCCTTGATCCAACAATGACTGAACGCCGCAGCCAGGAACCGCTGATCTGGTTTCTGATATGCGGTTGGCTATTAACCGATGTTGATACTCGTGGCGGTGATGCTTCCATCGCTGTTGTGCGTTCCTATGACGCTAATCTGGGTACCAACCTTGATGGCGCTCGCGGCGACAGCCTTGCTGGCCTGCGTGTATTGGGTACTCGCAGTTGTGTGGATCGTAACCGAGTTGCCGTTCGCTGCCTTGGCGACGATCGTGTTACCGTTCACACTCGAGACGGTCAGCGAATCGCACTGACCCTGTGTTCCCGGTCCGGCTGCAAACGTCTGCGCGTTAGTCGAGTTTCCCGACCCAGCAGCCAGCGACTGCACGCTCTCGCTTCCCGATCCGGTAGCCAGCGTCTGAGCGTTCGCGGACGCTGCGCTCGCAGTTTGGGCGGCGTTGACCGTCGATCCCAGGAAAACGCCCATGCCCAGCATGAACGCGAAGGCGAGGGCCAGACCCCCGATCAGAAGCCATCTGTTCTCGCGCCGGCGCGGAGCAGGCAGTTTATCCATCCAGGCCGAGGTCGCATCTTCATGGTCTTTCATTGTCATATCTCCTTTTTTAGAATGTGTTAGCGCGGCGGTCCATCCGCCGCATTCACAGTGTATGGCAGCACGATGTGAAAACGATTGGAATACTATGTGATTTTTCTCATGCTTTCCCAATATATATGCTCCAATTTCTCTCAGATATGGCTTTCTCGGCCTTCTCCTGCCAGGTCCTTGACAGCTTCGAACCGAACAGATATACTTTCTTTATCAATGACTGGTTATATCAATCAAAAGAGAGAATTGGGAATGCCGAGGACAGAAGAAGCGAATCTACGGATTCGTGAAGCGCAACGCGCGAAGCTCCTGGAGGCTGCCTGGAAGGTCTTTGCGCGCAAGGACCGCGCGATGACCATGGCCGACATTGCCACGGCTGCCAATGTCAGTTACGGGCTGGCCTATCGCTACTTTGCCAGCAAGGAGGCCATCCTTTACGCGCTGGTCGAGCAGACTCTTCAATCCAGCGAAGCAGGATTGCAGCGCTTTCTGGAGAGACCAGGGACGCCAGGAGAGCGCCTGGACTGGCTCGTTTCCCGGTTGGTGCAGGCCCGCCGTGACCGTCCTGAGTTCTCCCAACTATTCTTTCAGACGCTGAGCGATGAGACAACGCCGCACGACCTGCGTGAACGGGCTGCCAGGTACGGCCAGGCTTTTCAAGGCACGCTGAGGGAGCTGATCGTCGAGGGACAGGCCACGGGAGAGGTTACAGCAGGCGATCCAGAGCAACTGGTGACAGCAGTTCTGGCGTCTCTTGATGGGTTAACCAGGTTGGCTGCCATCAACCCTGAGCGGTTCCAACAGCATTTTCCTGATGCCAGGATCATCCTACAGATGCTCAAGCCACACGCAGACTGATGGTTGGGGCCAGCGCGCGGACGACGAGCGAAGCGGAGGAGAGCAGATTCTCAGAAGAGGCATGACAAGAAAGGCATACATCAATGAAACGTAAAGGGATGAACTACGACGTAGGGCGTGTACTGCTCGGCCACCTCCAACGTCCAACATTTGACACAAAGGTTGTCCACCGTGAGCTTGAGATCATCAAGAATGATTTGCACTGTAACGCTGTCAAAATCCAGGGCTATGCTATCGATCGTCTGATGACGGCGGCAGAGGACGCCCTGGAGCAAGGGCTGGAAGTATGGCTGGCGCCAGAGCTGTTTGAAATGAGCCAGGAAGAGACATTCGACTATACAGTGCAAGCCGCGGCGACCGCCGAAACGCTGCGCCATAAATGGCCTGAGCTGACGCTTTCCATTGGTACCGAGCTGACGCTTTTCATGCAAGGCATCGTAGAGGGCAATACACTTATGGAACGGATTGGGAATCCTACCTTTCGGAAGAATCTCATGGCTGGGGCATATAACAAGCCGCTCAATGCATATCTGGCTAAGACGACCGAGGCTGTCAGGCACGTCTTTCATGGCAACGTCACCTATGCATCGGTCGCCCGCATTGAAACAGTCGATTGGAGCCTCTTTGACTTTGTGAGCGTTGACATATATCGAGATAGATTCACCAGAAATACATACGGCGATCTCATCAAGCGGTATTTCATGTACAACAAGCCGGTCGTCATAGCCGAGTTCGGCTGCTGTACGTTCCAGGGCGCTGAGGATATGGGCGGCATGGGTTGGAGCATTGTTGACTGGAGTAAGATGCCGCCGCACCTGGATGGCGATTACGTGTACGATCAGGGAGTGCAGGCGCGCGAACTCGCCGATCAGTTGCGTATCCTCGATGAAGCAGGCGTTGATGGCGCTTTCGTCTTCACTTTCGTCCAGCCTGGGCCTGATATAAAGGACGCCGCGATTATGGAAATGCTCAAGGATCTCACATTCGACCCCGACATCGTCAGTTATAGCCTTGTGAAGAGCTATGCAGACAAGCACGGCACGACCTACCCCGATATGCCGTGGGAACCAAAAGAGTCGTTCAAAGCCGTAGCCGATTACTTCGCCAAACCATAGGCCCATCAATGCGATCCTGAGCCATTGTAGCCAGGAGCTTAGAATTTTCACATCTTCTTCCAATAGAGTTCCAATAAACCCATGCTATCCTCTCCTTGTCAGAGAAAAAAGCCTCTCCGATAGAAAAGAAACGCGGTTTGAACGTGTTTGCTTGCGCTTGAAGCAGCACACTATTGAAACCGCGCATCTGTATGCACTCGCGAAAAGAGCATTAGACGCACATAGTGATATATTCACTACTAAGAAAACGCTCGCATCTCTAAGTTCCCTCTTTCCAATCTCTTTCCAATGGTCATAGAATAGAATAGAAGAAAGAGGCGTCAATCGAAGGTAGCATACAAGGAAGCGGCGCCGCAACGACGAGGCGCCCAGGTAAGCAAAAAGGAAACAAGTCATGCATATTCTGATAGTAGAAGACGAGCAGCGCCTGGCGTACTTGCTGCGCCGCGTCCTGTTGGAAGAGCGCCATACCGTCGATCTCGCGCATGATGGGAATACTGGCCTCGATCTGGCCCTTTCGGATACCTATGATGTGGTAATTCTGGATGTGATGTTGCCCGGTATAGACGGGATCGAGATTTGTCGCCAGTTGCGCGCGGAACGCATCATGTCGCCGGTGCTGATGCTTACCGCGCGGGGAGCCGTCGAGGATCGGGTGACGGGACTCAATGTGGGAGCCGATGATTACCTCACCAAACCTTTCGCGATGGAAGAACTGCTGGCGCGCGTCAACGCCCTGCTGCGCCGCCGCGATCGCCGCTTCGATGAGTCGCCGCAGCTTTCAGTGGGCGATCTGACGCTCGACCTGATGCGACACGAGGCAAAGCGTTCCGGGCGCGTCATCGAACTCACGGCCAAAGAGTTTGCCTTGCTGGAGTACCTGATGCGCCACGCTGGCCTGGTCCTCACGCGCACGCAAATCATTGACGCGGTCTGGCGCTACGACCTGGAGGCGCTGTCTAACGTGGTCGATATTTATATCCATTATCTGCGAGACAAAATCGACCAGGACTTTGCGCATTCGCTCATCAAGACAGTGCGCGGCGTAGGCTACAAGATCGAAGCGTAGGAAAACCCGAAAGAGATACAAGCATGAAGAGGAGCAGTTTCGCCAGGTGGCCCTGGCAACGTCAAAGAAGACATTTCGCCCAGGAGGCGAGCGTAGCCCTCTTTCGAGAACTGCGCATACGCCTGACGCTCTGGTACTGCGGAGTGCTGGGCGCGGCTCTGATCCTGTTCGGCCTGGCGCTTTACTTTGGAACCCAGTACTTCCTCCTGACGCCTATCACGTCGGATACCCAGATGCAAGCCCAGGGGCGCGTGCATATGTATCTCGCAGACCAGATCGATCACGGCTGCCCATCAAACAACTCGCCGAGTCAATTTGGCCCTCCCGGCCAGAACTACCAGATGAGCGTTCTGTTCGCGTGCTTCGATCAGAATGGCTCCTTGCTGCCATACGAAGTTACCGCGGGACTTCCATCCGCCTTCCTGTCGAATACGCTGGTGAAAACGGCCTTACAGACAGGTCAGTCGGCCAGCAATATCGTCAACACAGGCAGCACATATGGGCAGGTGTATTGTTATGCGCTGGTTGTCTCAGCAGGTGGGAGTAGCGGCGTGATCCTCGTTGGCGAGTCCGTCCAGGCGCAAGAATCCGCGCTTGCGCTGCTGCTCGATCTCCTGCTCGCCCTGGGGGCCGTGGCGCTGCTTGGCGCGGGGTTGGGTGGACTGTTCCTGTCAAACCGTGCGCTGTCGCCGGCGCGTTTGTCCTGGAGCAACCAGCAGCGTTTTATCTCTGACGCGGCGCACGAACTGCGCACCCCGCTGACGCTGCTGCGCGCGGATGCCGAGGTGCTGCTGCGAGGCCGCAAGCGCCTGGAGGAAGAGGACGCGGCGCTGTTGGAAGATATTGTCGCCGAAAC
>Ga0207416_1004850_pt1 | contig 11192 bp, 13 predicted proteins | sample PaiPotPPM11metaG_FD_184107 | JGI IMG/M metagenome (GOLD analysis project Ga0207416, IMG submission 184107) | Iron sulfur acid spring bacterial and archeal communities from Banff, Canada, to study Microbial Dark Matter (Phase II) - Paint Pots PPM... ...
CTCGATCAGCGCATACGTCACCGCACCCAGCCCCACCGTCGCCAGCGTCGCACCCCACCCATCGAGCCCCGGACACGCCGTCTCGTTGCGGCTCTCCGGCACCCGCCACAACGACACCACTACCACCACCACCGCCAGCGGGAGATTCAGAAAGAACACCCACCGCCACGACAAGTGTTGCACCAGCCACCCGCCCAGCACCGGACCCACCGACGCTGTAATCGCTGTAAAGCCGGACCACGTCCCGATCGCGCGCCCCCGCTCAGCATCCTCAAACGACGCACTGATCAGCGCCAGGCTCCCCGGCACCAGCATCGCCGCGCCAATCCCCTGCACGCCGCGCGCGACAATCAACGAACCGATCGACGGCGCAAACCCGCACCACGCCGACGCGGCCGCAAACAGCACCACCCCCAGCACAAAAATCTTCCGCCGCCCATACAGATCGCCCAGCGATCCACCCAGCAGCAGCAGCGCCGCCAGCAGCAGCGCGTACGACTCCACCACCCACTGCACGTCACTGACCGTCGCATGCAGCGAGGCCTGCAATGCCGGCAACGCGACATTCACCACCGTCCCATCGATGAATGCCATGCTCGAGCCCAGGATCGTCGCCACCAGCACCCAGGCCCCGTTGCCGGTCGCCGTCGCAGACGTCGACTTGATCGAAAGCGCCATCCGCCGCCCCCATCTCCCGAAGGGTCTCACGTCCGCGGAAGAATTTCACCGGGTGCCGGAATCAACGCACTACTTTTCCAGCCAGATCTCCATCCCAATGTCGTTGGTATGAACTTCAGTTTTGACGAAACCAATTCCCGCCAGCATCTTCTCGAATTCCAAAGCGGTGTACGCGCGCTTCAGCAGCATGAAACGAAACGTCAAGCTGGTCATCCAGCGGCTCAAGAGCCCCACACCGAGTCGATCGATGTAGCGGTTGATGTCTGCCATCGACACATCGCGGCGAAGGTCGATGATCAGCCCGCGGCCGCCGGGCCGAAGCACGCGCCGCATCTCTTCCAGCGCCTTCACCGGCTCCGAGAAGTTCTTGAAAGCAGCGCGGCAAACCAGCAGATCGAAGGTCCCGTCCGGGAAAGGCATCTGCGCCGCGTTGCCCTCGCGGAACGTCGCAGTGACACCGGCTGCGGCGGCGTTCTTGCGGGCCAGTTCTACAAAGGTCTTGCTGATATCCAGACCCGTGACTCGAAACTTGCCCGTCCGCGCCAGTTCCACCGAGAGGAAGCCCGGCCCCGGAGCAACTTCAAGAACGCAGCCGCCCGCGGGCAGCAGTTCGCTCAAGCGCTCCGCGAGTTTGCGGAACTCATCCATGGCCTTGCGCGTGGTCTTCTCGTACCAGCGGGCGATGGAACCTTCCATGCCCATGCCGATGTATGCTTTCTGCGTTGCGGATGCCATACTGGAAGTACCTCCATTGGGGAATAAGTATCTTATAAAATAAGATACTTAGAGAATAAGCAGATTAGGACGAAAATGTCAATGGCCACGCGCTCAGCCCTCCACGATGGGTTAGTAATTCAGATTCGCCAGTTCATCGCCGGCACCATTCTTTTCAACCAGAAGGTAGCCGACCGTGCCGGGCTGCACCTCACCGATGTGCAGTGCATCAACCTGCTCGAGCTACTCGGACCCTCGACCCCAGGCACTCTCGCGCAATGCACCGGACTGACCACCGGCGGCGTCACCGTGATGCTCGACCGGCTGGAGAAAGCTGGCTACGTCAAACGCTCCCCCAACCCCAACGACCGCCGCAGCATCCTGGTCAGCGTCAATCCGAAAAAACTCAAGGCGATTCATGCACCGTATGACCACGTCTATCGCCAGACGGTTGCGCTTTTTTCCGAATTTCCTGAAGCCGAACTGCAAATCGTGGCAAAGTTCTTTTCACGCCTGAACTCCATCCGCGTCGAACGCGGAACGCCGAAGTAAGCCACTCAGTTCACTGCAACACTAGCTGATAGCTGATAGCTGATAGCTCAAAAACGAAAATCAAGATGCCTGTCGAAGCCCATGTCCTTCTGGTCGCAACCCAGAATCTTCGCAGTCTGTTGCCTGCGGTCGACTCGGAATTCACTGTTATGCCGCCCCCCTCTGCATGTAGGAGAAGCGGGTCAATCAGGCTGCCTGTCTCCTCAGGTTCCCGATCCCAGGTCTATTGCGTCTTCTCCAAGGCTGGCGCGGCCTGCGAGGCGGCTACTGCGCCTGCCGGCGGATTCGTGAGCGGGTCGTCCAGGAACTTGCCGATGATCTGGGGCGCCTCCGGAGAAGTTATGAAATTGTAGTGACTGTAGCCCGGCACAATCGCCAGTCGCGACTTCGATAGTTGCGTGTTCTGCCAGCCCGGCTCCTTCACGCCGCCGCCCAGCAGCGCGAAGAATCGGGCGACGTGTTCCTGCGATATCGAATCGTTGTCGGCAAAGAGGAGCAGCACCGGCATCGGTAGCTTGGCGATGTCCGCCGACCAGTCATACTCCTCGCTCAACATCATCCCGAATTTGTCGAGGAACTGCGGGAAGAGCTGCGGATTGGGCCAGTGTTGGGAGAGCTGGCCCGTTGGCGTCTGCACCAGGTATTTGGCAAACGACGCGCCCACGTGACTCATGCCTTCCCGAGCCTCCGGATACCAGCCGGACCTGGCAAAAGGTGACGAGATCACCACCAGCCGCCGGACCTTGTCCGGATGCTGAATCGCCGCGCGGAGCGCAGTGGCGCCGCCAAACGAAAGGCCGACCAGGTCCGCTTTCGCAATCTCGAGATGGTCCAGCAGCGCGGCGATATCGTCGCCCATCGTGGTGAGATTCATCGGTCGGTCCGTCTCGGCCGTGCGGCCGTGGCCCTGCATCTCCACCGCGATGACCTGCCGCGTTTTCGCCAACGGCTGGATCCATGCCTGCATCTCGCCGATGGTCATCACAGACCGCCATGGATCAGCACCAGAGGGTCGCCCTGGCCGTAAATCTCGTAGTAAAGCTTGATGCCGTTCACGGAAGCGTAGTCACTGTTCATCGGTTTTATCTCCTCTACATCTACGACGAATAGCAGAAGCCAGAATCGACACCAGGAGCGAGATTTTTCCTTCGGTTCAAGGAACGCACATACGGACGCTGAACAGAGACGTGGTTACTGAGACACTGCCCGAAGCCGTCGACGCTTGACACCGCCGATACAATTAACGAAGGGGGTTTCCGGTTATTTTCATGCGCTTATCTCGCAATCTTCGGAGCGTTCCCCCGCGACAAATGTATATATTTTCCGGTATATATAAAACGATATTTGCCTGATTCTGGATCACTTAGTTAGATATACCCGAGGGGGGTGGCGATATGACCAAGATGGATAGCCCGCGACACCGCACTGGCGGCGCAGCCATCGCCCTCGCGTCCGCGTCCAACCACAGGACAGTCGCGCCACTCGGAAAAAATAAATCTCGCATGAACCTCGCACCCCTCGTCCTCCTCCTCGCCGCATCCCTGCTCGCGCCTCAAACCCTCCACGCCCAGGCCGCCGATCTCCCCAGCGCTGCGCCCCCCGTCGGCGCCGGCACCTCCGACCAGCGCGCCCGCGCCCTCCTCGACGAAATGGTCACCGCGCTCGGCGGTCCCCTCTGGCTCAACCGCACAACCATGGTGGCCGACGGCCGCGGCACCAGCTTCTTCCGTGGCGAGCCCAATCCCTACATCTCCGAGTATCACGAGGCCGTCCGCTACGCCCAGCCCAAAGCCACGCCGCCCGTCCCGTTTGCCGAACGCGTCGGCTTCCTCACCGACCGCAGCATGATCCTGCCCGGCAAGAAGATCGACGTCGTGCAGATTACTGTCGACCGCAAAGGCTACGAGGTCACGTACAAAGGCAAAATCGAGCCTCCCCAAAACCTCGTCGACGAGTCCAACCGCCGCCGCGACCACTCCCTTGACGCCATCGTCCGCGACTGGATTAACGCACCCGGCATCATGATTACCTACGACGGCCAAAAGCTCGTGGACCGCCGCCTCGTCGACGAGATCAGCCTGCTCACAGCCCAGAACGACGGCGTCACGCTCGACCTCGACGCCGCGACCCACCTGCCCACCCGCCGCACCTTCCGCTACCGCAACGAGCAATTCCACGACTTCGACGAGGAGTCGATGACCTTCGACGACTACCACACCATCCAGGGCATCGCCACCGCCATGACCATCACCGGCTATCACAACGGAGATATGAACAGCCAGAACTTCCTCAGCAAAATTGCCTACAACCAGTCACTCGACCCCGACCTCTTCAATCCTGACGCCGTCGCCGCCAAACTCAAAAAGAAATAACTTCCGGCGGTCGTCCTCCTGCCCACCGGTCCCTGTCCCGCCGCAACCCGTTTATACTCAGGTCTGCCATGACAGACCCTCAAATCGCGCTGGACATCACCGAGATCATGTCCATCCTGCCGCACCGCTACCCGCTTCTCCTCATCGACCGCATCCTGGAGATTGAACGCAAGAAGCGCATCGTCGCCATCAAGAACGTCACCTTCAACGAGCCTCAGTTCACCGGCCACTTCCCCGATTTCCCTATCATGCCCGGCGTCCTCATCATCGAGGCCATCGCCCAGGCCGGCGGCGCTCTCCTGCTCACCGAAATCCCCGACCGCGACACCAAGCTCATGGTCTTCACCGGCATCGACAACGCCCGCTTCCGCAAGCCCGTCGTCCCCGGCGACCAGGTCCGCATCGAGGTCAACGTCCTCAATTGGCGCAGCACCGCGGTCAAACTCCACGGCACCGCCACCGTCGACGGCAAACTCGCCTGCGAGGCCACCATCATGTGCGCCCTCACCAGCCGCACCATGAAGAAACCCGTAGCCGCTCCCGCGCCCGCACCGCCCGCATCTACCAGCGCCATCGGAGAATCCCCGGAGTGAGCGAAGCAGGCCAACCCGGAATCCATCCCACTGCCATCGTCGCGCCCGGCGCACAGATTCCCGCAAGCTGCACCATCGGCCCGTACTGCACCATCGGCGCCAACGTCATCCTCGGCGAAGACTGCCGCCTCATTTCGCACGTCATCCTCGACGGCCACCTCACCATCGGCCCCCGCACCGTCGTCTATCCCTTCGCCTGCCTCGGCATCGCCCCGCAGGACCTCAAGTACGCCAACGAACCCACCCGCTGCACCCTCGGCGCCGACAACACCATCCGCGAGTACGTCACCATCTCCCGCGGAACCACCGGCGGAGGCGGAATCACGACCGTTGGAGACGGCTGTCTCATCATGGGCTACACCCACATCGGCCACGACTGCCACATCGGCAACGGCTGCATCCTCGCCAACGCCGCCACTCTCGCCGGCCACGTCACCGTAGAGGACTACGCCGTCGTCGGCGCTCTCTGCCCCGTCCACCAGTTCTGCCGCATCGGCAAGTACTCCTACATCGGCGGCGGCACCACCATCACCCAGGACGTCCTCCCCTACTCACTCACCTCCATCGAGCGCAACAACCACGCCTACGGCCTCAACAAGGTCGGCCTCGAGCGGCGCGGCTTCACTCCCACCCAGCTCAAGGCCCTCCGCAACGCTTACCGTCTCCTCCAGGCCAGCAAGCTCAACACCACCGACGCCCTCGCCGCCATCCGCGCCACCCTCGCCGACTCCGCCTCACCCGCCGACACCGAACACGTCGCCTACCTCGCCGACTTCATCGCCAACTCCCACCGCGGCATCATCAAATAGCGCTTTTCCTCTATAACACTTAGTGTTATAGTATTTCGACAGGAAACTGAAATCCGAGTATTCAAGACAACGACGTTTGCAAGGTTCGCAAAGAAAGGCCAAGTCAGCGACAGCGATTTATGCGAGGTGTTGAATGGCATGATTCGCGGTTCGATCGACGCAAACCTCGGCGGCAACGTCTATAAACAACGGCTGGCACGACGGGGGCAGGGGAAGTCAGGAGGGTTTCGCACGATCGTCCTGATTAAAGTTTGGCTCCGCAGCATTCTTCGTCCATGGATTTGCCAGGAAGGATGCCGCAAACATCAGTGCAGAGGACCTTCATCGGTTCCGAAGCCTGGCCAGGCTTCTTCTCGCTCAAACCGACGCAGAACTCGACCTGGCTGTAGAGAATGGGAAACTCGTGGAGGTTCACTGTGGCAAACAAGAAGTACCAGACAAAAATCGCAGAGTCCGTTCATAAAACCGTCGAGGATCTTTACTCCATCAGACTCGTGAAGAAACGCACCATGAAGAACTTCGACGAGATGTGCCTTACTCCCGTAAAGCCTCTTTCCCCCCGCCAGATCACGCGTATCCGTGAGCGTGAGGAAGTCAGCCAGGCCGTCTTCGCCCGTCATCTCGGCCTTTCCATCAACCTCATCTCGCAGTGGGAGCGCGGCGAAAAGAAGCCTCGCGGCGCCTCGCTCAAACTCCTCACTCTGGTCGACAAAAAAGGCCTCGACTGGGTAGCCTGACTCTGACCGAAACGAGTCCGTCTAATGGCCACGGTAAAAAAGGGCATGCTCACGACAACCGGCAAGTGGTGGAAGCATCTCCGCTGGACCAAGCGCGTCTTCTGGAAAGGCGAGCGCCAGGCAGCCAGGCAGTTCGTTCGCCGTGAAGCCACCACCGCCACCAACCGCCCCGACAAGTCCCGCGACGCTTCAGACTGAGGTCGTTCCCGCCTCGCCGTCTCTCCCCCTGCTATAGTTCCCTCCATGAAATCTCTGCTCCTCGCCGCGTTCTTCGCGCCCTTCTTCGTCGCCTCCGCGCAGCCGCCCGTCCTCAACACCTACGCCCCGCCCAAGGACCCCACCGTCCTCACCTCCACCTTCGTCGACTGGGATTCGCTCGACCCCCACACCACCCCCGTCGGCCAGATGCGCACCGTCTTCGACAACCCCACACAGACCATGGAGAAGCTCGAAGTCCATATCACCACGCTCATGCCCGGTAAGTCGTCCCACCCCGTCCACCGCCACTCCTGGGAAGAGATGCTGCTCCTCAAGGAAGGCTCGGTCGACGTCTCCATCAACGGCAAGAAGGTCCACGCCGGCCCCGGCGCGCTCATCTTCCTCGCCTCCAACGACCCCCACAACGCCACCAACACCGGCACCACGCCCGCCACCTACTACGTCATCAACTTCGTCACAGACCTCTCCCTCTCCGCCCCCGACAAATCCGCCGCCGAACAAGCGGTCCCCGGCAAGCTCTCCTCCTCCGTCATCGACTGCAACAGCCAGCCCTCCACGCCCACTCCCACCGGCTCGCGCATCGTCTGCGTCAACTCACCCACCCTCACCTTCCTCGCGCTCGAAAGCCACATCACCACCCTCAACACCGGCCAGAGCAGCGCCAAAGACATCCTCGACGCCAACGACGAACTCGTCGTCATCAAATCCGGCTCAGTCGAAGTCACCGTCAACGGCGTCGCCAGCCGCATGAATGCCGGCTCCCTCGTCTACTGGGCGCCCAACGTCAAACGTACGCTCCGCAATCTCGGCACCACTCCCACCTCGTACCAGGTCATCCGCGTCACGTCCGCCAAAACTCCCAAACTCGCCGCTGCAAACTAATCCTCGCTCCGCAGGTCCGACATTCCGGCAACGTTCGGAAAGGAGATCGGCATGAAACTGAGCCGTAGACAATTCGTCCAGGCGCTGGGCGCTGCCACAGCGACCGCCGGGCTTCCCGAGGGCAGCGCAGCGATCGCGGCCGCACAACAACCCGCTCCCAGCGTTGCCGCTCCTCCCGCCACCACTCGCTCGGCCACGGCCATGCGCAAGAATTTCGTCGGCATCCAGGTAAAGCCCTTCGCCTGGGGCGACGAAGGAATCGACTCCCTGCTGGACACCGTCCAGTCCAAGGGCAACGTCAACACGGTGTTTGTCTATACCTACGACGGCGATCCGAACCGCACCACCAAAGGCGGGAGCATCCCGCTCCCCGACCATGGGAAGTACGGCCCCGATCATCCGCGAGTCGGCGGAGCCTTCTTCGACTACGACCCGAAATACTTCCGCGATACCACACTGACCGATTTCCGCTCTCCGGACGAACCCGGCTTCAACGTCATCACGGCAGTCGCGCCAAAGATGAAGGCGCGTGGCATGGACTTCTTCGCCTGGGACTACAACAACGCATTCCCCTCCATGATGAAGGGCATTCCCGGCCTTACTGATGTCGCCGAGATCGATGTCTACGGCCGGCGCACCACAAGCGCATGCTTCAATCAGCCCAACTATCGTGCTCATCTCACCGGAAAAATCGAGTGCTACCTCTCGCAGTACGCATCGGAGGTCCAGGGAATCATGTGGGGATGCGAGCGCATGGGCCCCATCGACAACATGATCGGCGGCGGCTGGGCGACCATGGGCATCTCCTGCTTCTGTCCCTTCTGCACGCGCAAAGCCCAGGCCCGCGGGATCGAAGTCGAGCGTGCCCGCGCGGGCTACGTCAAGCTCGACAAACTCTTTCAGCAGGCAGCCGCCAGGAACAGGCCCGCGGACGGCTACTTCGTCACGTTTTTCAGAACACTTCTCGAATATCCGGAGATTCTCGCCTGGAACGCACTATGGAACGACAGCTACCACGAGGTCCGCGCGGAACTCTATGGCACCGCAAAGGCCCTCGCGCCGCAAAAGCCCTTCGGCTTTCACATGGTGCAGAACATCACCTTCAGCCCGTTCTACAGCGCCGTCGATAACTACGCCAAAGTGGCCAATTACTCCGACTTCCTCAAGATCGCGACCTACAACAATGCCGCCGGCCCGCGCATGGCCCACTTCGTCGATCATCTCTGCTCCACCATATTCGCCGACGCCTCCCCAGCCGAGTTCCAGCCTCTCTACTACAAGATGATGGGCTACACGCAGGCGCCGCTCGATCAGACTCTGACCAATGGCTTGTCTCCCGAATATCTAGCGAGCGAGACCCGGCGAGCCATCGCAGGTACCGGAGGCAAGGTCAACATCTATCCCGGAATCGATATCGACGTCCCCACCGCAGCCGGCGAAAAGCATACAACTCCCGACGACGTTCGAGCTGCAACCCTTGCCGCCTTCCACGCCGGCGCCAATGGCGTCGTCCTTTCGCGCGAGTATCACGAGATGTGGCTCAAGAATCTGTCCGCTGCCGGAGACACGATGCGACAGCTCTTCAAGTCGTGACGCCCCTCGCCAAAAGCGTACCGTTCAGTCCACAATGTTTGCCGAGGTTCGCATGGACAAACGCGAGTTTCTCAAAGGATCTGCCGCAACCGCCGCCGTCATCATGATCCCAGCCATCCACTCCAACTCCGCGAACGCCGGCGACTCGGTCCCCCGCGCCAACTGGTCGGGCAACCTCCACTACTCCACCAACAAAGTCCTGCAGCCCGCCTCTGTCGCCGAAACCCAGGACGCCGTGCGCAGCGTCTCCGCCGTGCGCGCTCTCGGCACACGCCATGCCTTCAACAGCATCGCCGACTCCCCGACCGCGCAGATCTCCACCCTCCGCCTCAACGACGTGCACATCGACGCTGCCGCGCACACCGTCACTGTCGGCGCCGGGATCCGCTACGGCGACCTCGCCACCCAGCTCGACGCCAAGGGCCTCGCCCTGCACAACCTGGCCTCGCTGCCGCACATCTCCGTCGGCGGGGCCGTGGCCACTGCAACCCACGGCTCCGGCATGCACAACGGCAACCTCGCGACCGCCGTCACCGCCGTTGAGTTCGTCGCCGCGGACGGCCAGGTCCACACCCTCACTCGCGCCCACGACGCCGACCGCTTTGCTGGCGCGGTCGTCTCGCTCGGTGCTCTCGGCGTCGTCACTCACCTCACCCTCGCCGTGCAGCCCCGCTACGACATGACCCAGGTCGTCTACCAGGATCTGCCTTTCGCCGAACTCGAGCATCACTTCGCCGACATCATGTCCGCCGGCTACTCCGTCTCCCTCTTCACCGACTGGCAGAACAGCCGCGCCTCCGAAGTCTGGATCAAGCGCCGCGTCGACCAGGGTGGTGCCGCAACGCCGCCTCCGCTCTTCTACAACGCTCGCCTCGCCACCACCAAGCTCCATCCCATCGCCGGCCACTCCGCCGAAGCCTGCACCGATCAGTTCAACACGGTCGGCCCCTGGTACGAGCGCCTCCCCCACTTCGAACTCGCCTTCACTCCGTCCAGCGGCCAGGAGTTGCAGACCGAATACTTCGTCCCCTTCGACCGCGCCTACGAAGCCGTCCGCGCCGTCGAAACCCTGCGCGACAAAATCACCCCGCACCTCTTCGTCACCGAGCTCCGCGCCATCGCCGCCGACGACCTCTGGATGAGCATGGCCTACCAGCGCCCCTCGCTCGCCATCCATTTCACCTGGAAGCTCGAACCGGACGCCGTCATGAATCTCCTCCCGCAGATCGAAGCGAAACTCAAGCCCTTCGCCCCGCGCCCGCACTGGGCCAAGGTCTTTACCCTGAACACGCACCAGCTCGAACCCGTCTACCCCCGCATCGCCGACTTCCGCACCCTCGCCCACGAGTTCGACCCCACCGCGAAATTCCGCAACAACTTCCTCCGCGACCACCTCTACAACAGCTAAACCAGCCAGGAGACATCCATGCGAATCCTCGTCGTTGCACTGCTCTGCGCCGGCACACTCTACGGACAAGGTGCAGGCCGCGTCCAGTTCCGCGACTGGAATCCTCCCGCTGCAACCGCAAAGCCAAAGATCTCCTGCGGATCGCTGCGAGCACTTACCAACTACGAGCTCTCCATCGCCGCCGCGAACATCATTCCCGCGACCGCCGATGCCCCGGAACATTGCCGCGTCCGCGTCTTCATCCAACCGGCGCTCAACATTGAAGTCAACCTGCCCACCGCGTGGAACGGCCGCTTCTACATGTTTGGCAACGGCGGCTTCGCGGGCGAGTCCTTCGACGCCCCGGCCCGCGTCAGCAACCGCGCCCTCGGATTGAAGGCGGGCTTCACCGTAGCCTCCACCGACACCGGCCATTCCGCAGCGGCCGAGCCCGCTGGCACGTTCGCCCACAACCGGCAGGAGCTCCTCGATTTCGGATTCCGCTCCCTGCACCTCACCGCGGAAACTGCGAAGACGCTCGTGGGTGTTGAAAAAGTCGGTACGAGTTGGTTGATTTTCGTCAAATCCGTATGGCGATGCGAGGCATTTAGCGGCATAGTTTGAGCATGCTGTTGTGGATCGTCATCGTCGGAGGA
>Ga0207416_1004851_pt1 | contig 11191 bp, 16 predicted proteins | sample PaiPotPPM11metaG_FD_184107 | JGI IMG/M metagenome (GOLD analysis project Ga0207416, IMG submission 184107) | Iron sulfur acid spring bacterial and archeal communities from Banff, Canada, to study Microbial Dark Matter (Phase II) - Paint Pots PPM... ...
TGAATGAGGCAATAGGATAAAGGGAGGCGGAAAATGTTTGGCACAATCCTCGGTCCCGTAGCGACCGCCTTCTCGCCGCCCTCTCTAAGCGTGTTCCACGTCATTTCTCGGACACACACCTAGCCCGTATTTGCTATAATCGGATGCGGCGGTGCGGGAGTAGCTCAGAGGTAGAGCGTCTCCTTGCCAAGGAGAAGGCCGTGGGTTCAAGTCCCATCTCCCGCTCCAACCCGACGGCGACGTAGCCAAGTGGCAAGGCAGGGGTCTGCAAAACCCCCATTCGGCGGTTCGAATCCGCCCGTCGCCTCCATCTTCTTATCAGCAACCGCGCCCCGACCGGACCGCTGACCGCAAGGGCCCGCGCCCCGCGCCGCGAACGTACCCCACCGGGCGAGTGTCGGAATCGGCAGACGAGGGGGACTTAAAATCCTCTGGCCTGATCGGCCGTGTGGGTTCGACTCCCACCTCGCCCACCATCGGAGACCTCTTCGGCGCAGGCAAAGTGCCGGCGTGGATGCTGGTCCGCATACATACCGTTGATGTCGTCGGCGCACAACTCCTGCGAATAGTACGGCCCGTCCCAGCGTTCCCAGCCGCGCGCAGTGCGCAGGAGTGCCCACCACCGGCCGTCGTTCTCAGGATCCGGCGCCGGCACGTCGGTCACGAGCGGCGCAGCGACGCGCACGATGTCTCCGGTCGTCAGGCGCAGCGCCTCCACGACCGAGGCGGCGTGCATCGTGCCTGGTCTCTCTTGCGCGGGCACGCCCCACAGCATGGCGATCACTATGAGCATCGCACCACCGGCGGCAAGGGCCGACGTTCGCAGCGCACGGCTCATCGCGTCTGAGCCGGGATCGGATCATGGGTCATCGGTAGGGCTCCCGAGGGACTGACGGTCGCGGTTCGAGCCGGCCGGCCGCCGGCTCCCTCCCTCCGGCGGCCGCGGCGCGATAGGACGCTCAGGATCCGAACGGTGAGACGCGGCGCCACCTCAAGTAGGCGTGCGAATGCGCGCTCGCCGGAGACCAATACCCGCATGTGTGATACCGCGTCCACCGTGGCCCAGTAGCCTCCGCCATCGAGTGCGGTAATCACGCCGAAGAACTCGCCCGGTCCCAGCACCAGCGTGTCGCCGCCCCCCTCGGTGGCCCCCGCCTGCCCCTCGAGGATCACGATCAACTCCATCCCGCGCCCGCCGGCGTCTGCAAGCCGGGTGCCCGGGGAAACGAGGACCTCGTCGACCAGGGTCTCGATCAGCCGGAGATCGCTTCCCGAGAGTTCGGAAAATACGGCGACCGTTCGCAGCCGGGTCATTTTTCCGGACCGCCTGAACATCAGTCGGCCTCCACGGGAACGGCGGCCCACTGCCGCTTCCGCGATGCGTCCGGCAGGCCGATCACCGTCTCGACCGTCACCGGACCTGACGCCGCGGCGTTGGGCGTGAAGACCACCTCGACGAAGTCCCCGGCCCGGCGCCGGGGCGTCAGCGGAAACATCTCGATGTGGAAGACGGTATCCGGAACTTCCGCGAGCCGGAAGACAAGATACTTGCTGCCGTCCTGCACGGCGATTTCCGGAGTCTCGCAGATGTGTCCGGTCACCCTCTCGGATCGCCGCGCACCGTTCCCTTTCAAGAAGCCAAACCATCCCATGATCCACCTCCTCTGTGTTTGGGCGCCCTGAATGCCATGGCGCCAACGAAAAATGCCCCCAGGAACGGAGATCCTGGAGGCATCCGGGCCTTTCTGCCGCGACCCAACGGTGCGGACCTGCCGTCGGCCCGCGGAAACAACAACGCCTTCGGCTGCGAGCACCGAAGGCGTCTGGGGCCAACTCCTTGATGATTCGCGGACTGCACGGCCGCGAATCGTACGATCGATTGTTGTATACCACATCTCCCCGGCGCGATCAAGCACGTGTTTGATCCTGTGCGGCGACGGAAGGAACTGCCCGTACGCCATCAAATCACACTCCGCGAGGTAGGCCATGACGCCAACCGCTCCAGGTTGGCGTTGTTTTGCTTCTCCGAGGGTTCCGCCTATGCGTCTGACCGAACGCGAGATCGACAAGCTGCTGGTGTTCACCGCTGCGGAAGTCGCGCGCCGGCGGCGGGCCCGCGGCCTCAAACTCAACCATCCCGAGGCGGTGGCTTTGATTACCGCCGACGTGCTCGAGGGCATCCGCGACGGCCACAGCGTGGCCGAGCTCATGCAGCGGGGGGCGCAGGTGCTCACCCGCGCCGATGTGATGGAAGGCGTGCCCGAGATGATCGGCGAGATCCAGGTGGAGGGGACCTTCCCGGACGGGACCAAGCTCGTCACGATCCACGACCCCATACGGTAGAGACGTCTCCCGAAGGAGTTGAGCGCCCCGCGTGATTCCCGGCGAGTACTTCCTGCAGGACGGTGAGATCGAGATCAACGCGGGCCGCCCCACCGTGCGCCTGCGCGTCGACAACGCCGGCGACCGTCCGATCCAGGTTGGTTCGCACGCCCACTTTTTCGAGGTGAACCGCGCGCTGCGGTTCGACCGCGCGCGGGCCTACGGCTGCCGGCTCAACATTCCCGCCGGGACCGCCGTGCGGTTCGAGCCGGGCGAGGGCCGCGACGTCGAACTTGTCGCGCTGGCCGGACTGCGGCGGGTGTACGGCATGAACGGACTGGTCGGAGGCGCGCTCGACGCGTAGCGCGAGGCCGCGCTCGGGCGCGCCCGCGAGCAGGGCTACCTCGACGGGACGCCCCGCCCATGAAGATCTCCCGCCGGGCGTACGCCGCGCTCTACGGACCGACGGCGGGCGATCGCGTTCGTCTGGGCGATACCGATCTCGTGCTGATGGTGGAACAGGACCTCACGCAGTACGGGGAAGAGGTGGTCTTCGGCGGCGGGAAGGTGATCCGCGACGGGCAGGGGCAGTCACAGCGATCCCGAGCCTCGGGCGCCCCGGATCTCGTGATCACCAACGCGATTGTCCTGGACGCCTCGGCTATCGTGAAGGCCGACGTGGGGATCCGCGACGGCCGGATCAGCGCGATCGGCAAGGCCGGCAACCCCGACGTCCAGGACGGCGTCACGCCGGGCCTCGAGATCGGTCCGTCGACCGAGATCGTCGCCGGCGAAGGGAAGATCCTCACCGCCGGCGGGATCGACAGTCACATTCACACGTACGAGGACGCGGAATTCTTGATGCGCTCCGGCGCGCTGCCCCTCGACCGGATCCGCGGCGTGCAGACCGGAGGCTGTCCGCATACCGCGATCCGTGAAGACACGTCGATCAATCAGGAGGCGGTCGACGAGATGCTCGCCCGCTTCCCGGATCTCGACCTCGTGTTCCTCGAGTCGGGCGGGGACAACCTTGCGGCGTCGTTCAGCCCCGAACTCGTGGACGTGAGCATCTACGTTGTCGACGTCGCCGGCGGCGACAAGGTGCCCCGAAAAGGCGGCCCAGGCGTCACGCGCAGCGATCTGCTGGTCATCAACAAGATCGATCTCGCGCCGTACGTGGGCGCCGATCTCGACGTGATGGCCCGGGATGCGGTGCGCCAGCGGGCCGGCAAGCCGGTCATCTTTACGAACCTCAAGACCGGGGACGGCGTCGCGGAGGTCATCCGCTGGATCCGGCACGACGTGCTGTTCGAGGTCCCCGCGTGATCGAGGCCGTGGCGCCGCGCGCTCCCCGGGTGAACGCGCTGCTCCGCTTGGTGTTTCGCGCGCGCGACGGCCGGACGTACCTGGCGGAGCAGCACGCGCAGGCGCCGCTCGGGATCATTCGCCCGTTTCCCCTGGCTGATGGAAGCGCCCTCTTGCAGATCATCCACGTTGCGCCCGGTATCATGGGCGGGGATGAGTACCGGCTCGACGTGAGGGTGGAAGCGGGGGCCCGGGTGATCCTGACCGGCACGTCCGCGACGAAGCTGCATCCCGCGCGGCCCGCCGCCTGCGCGACCCAGCGCGCACACTTCACGGTCATGGACGGCGGCGCCTTGGAGTACTACCCGGGGCTCACGATCCCGTTCGCGGACGCCGAGTTCGCGCAAACCCTCGACGTGGTATTGGCGCCCGGCGCGAAATTTGGGTTCCTGGAACAGTGGGCGATGGGACGAACCGAGCGCGGCGAGTGTCTCGCCTTTCGCCGGCTCAGCAGCCGCACCAGCATCGTGAGGGGCGGCGTCCCTTGCTACTGCGATGCCCTCGAACTCCGCCCGCCCGAGGCCTCACCCGCGGGATGGGGTATGCTCGAAGGGCGCCGCTACCTTGCGTCAGGCTACTGGTATTGGGACGCCGCGCCGGCTCAGCGTGACGTGGTGGAGCCGGACCTGCTGGTCGTGAGCGGCGTGCCGCCGCACGGACACCGCTATCTTCGCTGCCTGGCTCAGGACGGCGCCGCCATGCGCGGTGCGCTCCGTGATTTTCTCACCACGCAGCGTGCCGCGTGGGGCCTCGCCCCGCTCCCGTTCGAACGGTACACGGCTCTGTGACGTCAGAAGCCTGGGGGTGGTATTCGTGAAGGGCATGGTTCACTTTACTGCGACGATTATCGCGTTGGCGGGCGTGCTGATACTCGGCCTTCGACCAGTCTCCTCGGCACCCGCGCCTGAGGCTACGCCAGCAGCCGATCTAAGACGCGCGGCAGTCGTGCTCGCGTACTTCGATGCGCTCAGCCGCGGCGATGCGTCCGCCGCGGCAGCCGCGTTCGCCGAAGACGGCTTCATGATCGGAGCGGCGTTGAAGGGACTGTGCTCGCTCGCGACACCATGCCACAATCGCGACGAGATCGGCAAGAACATGGAGCTTCTCGTCAAGACGCCGCACCTCTGTGAGACCCCGACGAGCCTTCAGGTGGTGGGCAGCTTCGTCATCGGCCGGCTAGAGGTGCGCAACGACGAACTTCGCGGACGGGGCATTGAGCGTTTGCTGCAGTCGTTCCTCGCGCAGGTGATGCAGGACAAGATCATTGCCTACTTTGGACGGTCCGATCTGGCAGATCCGGAAACCGCCCGAAACGCGGCCATCGTCGCCGGAACACAGCCTAAAGGTGTGCCGATCAACGTCGTGCCGCCTTGTCGATGAGGACCGCCGCGGACCCAGGAAGTCCCTCAAGCCACGCGGCGCTGGCGCGAGGCGAATGCAGGCGTACGACCGTCAGGTGTGCGTGGGCCGGGTCACCTGTCACCGCGGCATACGTCCGCCGGTGCGTCCGGTAGGTCTGGAGCGCCCAAAGAAAGATCGAATCGCGGCTGAAGATCGCCGTGCGCAGATTCTCACGGTTGCCCGCCCACAACTCCTGCCGGGTCAGCACCCGGCGGACGGTCCGCCGCAGGAGCCGCCAGAGAATGACCGGTAGTGGATAATCGAGCCAGACGATCGTATCCGCCCGCACCCAAACGACATCCCGCACTCTGGCGTAGTTTCCATCGACGACCCATGTCTCGCTGGCGACGGCCTGCGTGACCCGGGCACGAAACTCCTCGGGCGGCGCGCCGGTCCAGTTAGGATTCCAGTGGAGCGCGTCGAGCTCGACGTACGGATATCCCAGCCGATCGGCAAGCCGGCGCGCCAGCGCCGTCTTGCCTGAGCCGCTCGTCCCGACCACCACTATTCGCTGCACGCCACCCAGTCTAGCGATTTTCGGGCGCACGATCGAGAGCACCACCAGCGCGCGCCGGCTAGGCGCGCGACCGCGGCGTTCGCTCGGTGCTCAGGTGCCCGCAACGGTGGTGGATGGATCGTTCGAGACTTGTCACATGGGCGCTGCAAGGTATATACTCCACGTGTATACATCCGGCCAACGCGAGGAGATACGGTATGGCCAGGACACGGGTGTTTCGAAGCGGCAACTCGCAAGCCGTACGCTTGCCCAAGGACTTCCAGTTCGACGTCGACGAGGTTGAGATCTTTCGCCGGGGCGACGAGATCGTGCTCCGCAAGAACTCGGGCACCCTGGCCCGCGCATTCGAGCTCCTGACGAGTCTGTCCGAAGATTTTATGATCGGTGGCCGGGGTCAGCCCGCCGTGCAGCGGCGCCGAGGTCTCTGATGCGATACCTGCTCGATACGGACACGTGCATCGCAGTTGCCAGGCGCAAACCGCCGCATGTCCTCGATCGGTTCCAGCGGTTGAGGCCCGGAGATGTCGGCATGTCGGTCGTAACCTATCTGGAGCTGTGCTATGGTGCGCTGAAAAGCCAAGCCGCCGACGCCAATCTCGAGCGCCTCGCCGCGCTCGCCGAGGTGATCCCGCCCCTTCCGTTGGAGGTCAGCACCGCTTCGCACTACGCGCGCATCCGCGTGGACCTCGAGCGGGCCGGGCGCCGCATCGGAGCCTACGATTTGCTCATCGCCGCCCAGGCGTTGGCTCTACGCCTTGTCTTGATCACAAACAACACCGGCGAGTTTTCCAGGGTCCATGGGCTCCGGCTGGAGAACTGGGTGGCACAACAAAACTGAACTCCGTTCAGTCGGAGAAGGGCGCCTCGCGGACGAGAAGATTCAACCGGACGGTCGCGGGACGCAGGCACGCCGTGTCGCTGCACGCCTGGTAGTGGACGGTGACCTCCGGCTGCAGGTCGCCCGTTCCCGCGGCGACGGCAAAGGTCACCGGCATCTGTCCCCGGATCACCCCATCGAGCACCGAGAACTCTTCATCGAGCCCCTCGACGCGGTGCGGACGGCCTGCCGGCCACGTGGGCGCACCGGTGTCCACACCGTCTATCGGTGCAAGCTCAGCGCCGAGCGCGGTGTATCCGACCGGGATGGGCGTGGTGTACACGTGCCACCCTTCCTTGACCGTGAGTTCGATCGCGAGGAGCAGTTGTTGATACGGGCGGTAGGCCGGCGCGTCGAAGTACGCGCGCACCCGCACCGCCTCGCCCTCCGCCCCCGCCTCAGGACCGTGCCGCGGCGCCGCGATCCCGAGTGCCGATTCGAGCAGGCCGGTACCTGTGTCCCGGATGCGGTACTTGGAGTGGACCCGTTTCTCGGTCACGATGCCGTCGCGGTCGAGGAGGAAAACGGCGGGGTAGGCCACCCCGCGCTGATCGTCCCGGACCTGGCGCCCGAATTCCGCGTGATGGCGATCCAGGTCGTCATCCAGCATTCCAAGCTCGCGAATGACGCGGCTGCCCTCGTCGGCAAGGAGCGGATACGTGATTCCGTGCTTCGCGGCAAACCCCGCCAGGGTCTCCACCGAGTCGTAGCTGATCGCAAACAGCGCGATATCAGCACGCGCGAGGTCGGCGGCGATCCCCTGCAGCTCCACGAGCTGCGTCTTACAGTAGGGTCACCACCGCGCGCTGCGGTAGAAGACGACGAGTGCTCCGCGGCCCCGGCGCGCGTCGTGAAGGCGCACCGGCGCCCCGGTTTGATCGGGCAGCGTGAGATCGGGGAATCGCGTCCCGATCGCGGGACCTATTTGGCTCAGTTCGTCCGACATGCGGTCCTCCTCGACGGGGGTGACGCGTCGTTATTGCGCGGTGTCGGGGTGCGTCCCTGCCTTTATCGAATCTTTACAGGAATCTTGCACGATGCAGCGGGAACGGCGCGGGGGGGGGACCGATGTGACGGCACGGAGTCAGCCCACGGTTCTGGTCGTCGACGACGATCACAAGCTCATCGCGCTCGTGCGGATGTATCTGGAGCGCGACGGCTTCACCGTCGTCCCGGCCTACGACGGCCGCCAGGCGCTGGACCTGTTCGCGCGGCACCGTCCCGGCTTTGTGATCCTCGACGTCATGCTCCCCGAGATGGACGGCGTCGCGGTGTGCCGGGCGCTGCGGAGGCGTTCCGAGGTGCCGATCCTCATGCTTACCGCCAGGGTTGAGGAGAGCGACAAACTGTCCGGCCTCGCCGTCGGTGCGGACGACTACGTCACGAAGCCGTTCAGTCCGCGTGAGCTCGTGGCCCGGGTGCACGCGATCTTGCGGAGAGCCGGCGCGGGCGGGGCGGCCGCACCGAGGATCGTCCGGGGCGATCTGCTCATGGACATCGAGCGGCATGAGGTCTTCGTGAGCGGCCGGGAAGTGCGCCTGACGGTGATCGAGTACAAGCTGCTCCAGGCGTTGATGGAGTTTCCCGGCCGGGTGTTCACCCGCGAACAGCTGCTGACGCACGTGTACGCGTTCGACGAAGCGGTCGTGATCGATCGGACGGTCGACGTGCACGTCGGCAAACTGCGGGAGAAGTTGGGCGACGATCCGGCCCGCCCCCGGTACATCGAGACGGTGCGGGGTGTCGGCTACCGGCTGGCGGAGCCGAACGCGGCAAGAGCGGCATCACCGTCACGGGGACGCCCACCCGCGGCGCGGGACGGCTGACCGGAGCGGGCGTATCGTGCGGGACAAGCTGCTCTGGCGGCTGCTCGGGACCCACCTGCTGGTCATCGCCATCGCCGTGGCGATCGCCGGGGCGCTCATCATCGACCGCGCCGCACATTTCTTCATGGTCATCATGACGCGCTATCACATCGACCCCACCGCGGTGGAACAGGACTTTTTGCACGCGGTCCACCGCGTCCTGATCACCGGCAGCGTCATCGCCGCGGCCGTGGCAATGGTGCTCGGATGGATTCTCGTGCGCCGCCTGGTCCGCCCGATTTCGGACATGATGCTCCTGGCCGAGCGCATCGCCGCGGGCGACTACGCGCAGCGGGTCGCCGTGCAGGGGCCGGACGAGCTCGTCCGGCTCGCGGAGTCCCTTAACCGCATGGCGGCCTCGCTGGAGCGCATCGAAGCGCTCCGCCGGGACCTCGTCGCGAACGTGGCCCACGAGCTGCGCACGCCGCTCAGCACCCTGCAGGGGTATCTGGAAGGGCTGCGGGACGGCGTCGTCCCGGTCAGCCGCGATACGCTGGCGTCGCTGCACGAAGAGGTGATGCGGCTGGTCCGGCTGGTCGACACGCTGCATCAGCTCAGCCGGTTCGACGCCCGGATGTCGGGACTGCAGCGGAGCCGGCTCGACGTGGCCACGTTCGCGCGCCAGATCGCATCGCTGTACCATCCCGAACTGAGCGCGCGGAATTTGACCGTCACCGTGGTCGGCGATACGGTGCGGCCCGAGGTGGACGCCGACCCCGACCTCGTCGCGGAGGCGCTCCGCAACCTCCTGGACAACGCCCTGCGGTACGCGTCCGCCGGCACCGAGATCACCGTCCGGGCGGTCCGGCATGATGGGGGCGTGCGGCTCGCGGTGGAAAACCTCGGAGATGAGATCACGGCCGACGACCTGCCCCACATCTTCGAGCGGTTCTACCGGGGGGAGAAGTCGCGGTCGCGGGATACCGGAGGGGCGGGGATCGGGCTGGCGCTGGTGCAGGAGATCGCGCGCGCCCACGGCGGGAACGTGGGCGCCGAGAGCGCCCGGGGACGCACCACGGTCTGGTTGACGCTGTGCGCGCCGTGAACGTAGTTACTGCGACAACGGGTTGTTGGCGGGTCCGGCGATCAGCGGCTGCCGGGGACGCGGCCGGCGAGGTTCGGCTGGCGCAGCTCGCGCAGCGCGCGGGCGAGGTAGGGAGCCGCGTCGGACGGGCGCTTCTGATCGATCAGAAACTCGCCGAGCTCGTTCGCGGCGGCGGCGAGGTCGGCCCGCATGTCGAGGCCCTCGAACGATGTGATGGCCTGCTTGTAGTGCCGCACCGCGTCGGTCGCGTGCCCCTGCGCGCGCGTGAGACGCGCCCGCACGAGCGTGATCCGCGCCGCTTCCGTCGTGTCTTTGAGCCGGCGGGTCAGGCGCTCCGCGTCGGCCAGCGACGTCTCCGCCTCAGCCAGGGCCCCCGTCGCGACAAGCGCCCGGGCCAGTTCCGTCAGGCTGCGCGCGCGCCCCGGGTCGTCGCCCAACTGCTGCTTGATGTGGAGGCTGCTCCGCAGCTGTTCGATCGCCTCCTGCACGTTGCCCTGTTCCAGCAGCATAATCCCCATGCTCGTGCGCGCCTGCGCGAGGAGCCGGATGTCTTCGAGCAGTTCGAAGATGTGCTCGGCGCGCGAGAGGTGCGCGAGAGCCGTGTCGGGACGCCCGGCGTCGCGGTGAGCGATGCCCAACTGCACGTGGACGAGGCCGATGCGGCGGAGGTCCTGCGTCGGCTCCAGGAGCGCCAGCGCCTCGCGGTACCAGCGCGCCGCCTCCTGATGCTCGCCCGCTTCCTGGTAGGTGTTGCCGAGATTTAAGAGCAGAGCGCCCGCCAGCGAGACGTCGGGCTCGCCGTCGGCCTGGACCCGCCGGTGCGCGTCCAGGAAATGCTCCCGCGCCCCGGCCAGGTCGCGCTCGTAGTAGGCGATCAACCCGAGCACGTGGCTGATGCGCGCGAGATGGCGGGGCTCCTGGATCTCCGCGGCGAGGGCGCGCGCGCGCTCGACGTTCTGCCGGGCGAGGTCGAACTGCCGGAGGCCGGCGAGCGACGAGCCCAGCCCGCAGCACGCCTCCGCCTCGGCGTTCTTGTCGTCCTGCTGCCCGGCGACCGTGCGGGTCTCCGTGAACGTCTCCGCGGCCTGCGTAAACTCGCTCTGCTTGAGGAGCGTCCAGCCGAGGCTCAGCAGCGTCTGAAGCGCGCGCCGGCCGAGCGGCGTGCTCTCCTCGAGAAAGTATCCGATCGGCCGCTGCAGGCGCTTGGCCAGCAGGATCAGTGTCTCGATCGATGGCTTCGCGCGGTCCTTTTCAATGAGGCTGATGAACCCTTTCGTCAGCTCGGTGCCGCCGAGCTGCGACTGGGTGAGCTGCAGTTCCTTACGCCGCGCGCGGATCCGCTCGCCGAGCGAAAGCATCCCGCTCCTCCGGATTGGTCGGGTGAGTAAGGCTTGACGCCTGCTCCCGAACTCCGCGCGAGTTAGGCTCAACGGCGGGCACTTCCTCTGGTGATCCGTCAACCGGGTCCGTGGCTAGTTTAATGGTACAATATGCGCAACGGCGCTGCACGCTCTGTTATAATCGGTGCGGCCCGGGCCCACGTAGCTCAGGCGGCAGAGCGTGTCCTTGGTAAGGACAAGGTCACCGGTTCGAATCCGGTCGTGGGCTCCAGGAACACAGCCCCCAGCCCTTTATGGAATGGCGGGACTTTCCTTTACGGTCATGACCAATTGGGAGGCCGGCGATGGCGAAGGCGAAATTTGAGCGGACGAAGCCGCATGTCAATGTCGGAACGATCGGGCACGTGGACCACGGGAAGACGACGTTGACGGCGGCGATCACGGGGGTGCTCGCGAGTT
>Ga0207416_1004853_pt1 | contig 11186 bp, 11 predicted proteins | sample PaiPotPPM11metaG_FD_184107 | JGI IMG/M metagenome (GOLD analysis project Ga0207416, IMG submission 184107) | Iron sulfur acid spring bacterial and archeal communities from Banff, Canada, to study Microbial Dark Matter (Phase II) - Paint Pots PPM... ...
GCCCAGATCTGGGTGGGGACGCCGAGCAGGCGGAGCGGGTGGGCAGCGGCCAGCGTCAGGCCGCCGATCCGGTCGGGGACGGGCGGCGGGACCAGGACGATCACGCGCCCGCCGGGCCGGATCACCCGCGCCGCCTCGCGCAGCACGCCGGTCACCCAGGCGGCCGTGTCGCCACCCACGCGGAACTGCCGCCCGAACGGCAGGTTCGTCACGACCGCGTCGAACGCGCCGTCGGGCTGCGGGAGCTTGCGGGCGTCGGCCCGCTCGATGACCGCGCCAGGCACGTTGACCCGGGCCGCGCGCACCGCCGCCTCGTCCAGATCCGAGCCCTGCGCGTCCCAGCCGGCCGCCCCGGCTTCGCGGACGATCGTTCCCGAGCCGCAGCAGGGGTCGAGCAGCCGCCCGGGACCGGCTCCGGCGAGCCGCACCATCGCGGCGGCCACCGCCGGGCGCAGTGCGCCACGCCGCTCGCTCACCCGGCCCGCTCCGTGCTGGCGCAGCCGCCGGTCGGACAGGCGCACGCCGGAGACGAACCGCCCGCGGCGGTACTCGACCACCCACACCTCGAGGTCGGCCGGGTCAGCGGCACGCCAGCGCGGGCGGACCGCGCCGATCGCGCGCTCGACCGCGCCGCGCAGGTCGGTGCGCCGGAACTCGCTCTCGTCCAGTACCCGGCTGATCACCCGGAACGTCATCGATCCGCTCAGCGGGCGCACGTACCCGGCCCGGACCGACAGCGCGCGCTCCAGGCCCGCCGGTTCGACCAGCGCGGCGGCCAGCCGACCGGGCGGCCCGCGGCCCGAGTCACCGATGATCACGAACACGTCCTCCGCGAGGCGCAGTTCATCGAGCGCGAACCTGGCTCCGCGCCTGATCCGGAAGAAGACGACGTCCGACCGGCCGTCTGCTCCCACATCGGACCCGGCTTCCAGGCCCGGACGCGCCGCCGTCTCATCCTTGAGCAGCCCGCCCAGACCCGGAACGGTCGACGCGAAGAACGAGACCCGCCCCGCCGAGTCAGACGCCAAGGTGCCGCATGATGGCCAGCACATTCTGGTCGACGCTGGCCACCTTCTCCTCGACCCCGGTCAGGCGGTCCTCCACGCGGGTGAGGCGGCCATCGATGCTGGCCACCTTCTCCTCCACGCCGGTCAGGCGGTCCTCCACGCGGGTGAGGCGGCCATCGATGCTGGCCACCTTCTCCTCCACGCCGGTCAGGCGGTCCTCGACGCGGGTGAGGCGGCGGTCCATGCCGGTGATCGTGTGTTCGACGTTGACCAGGCGTTTGTCCATGCCGCTGACGCGCTGCTGCAGGCCGTTGATGGCCAGGACCATTCCGCCCAGCGCCGAGCCCTGTTCCTGCAGGACCGCGTTCATGCCGATCTGGTTCTCGCGGAGCGCATTCATCAGCCTGGTCTGATGCTTCAGCAGCTCCTTGGTCTCCATGCTGTCTAAGTCTGCCAGCCTCACAAGATCGCGAAGGTGCGCGATGAGGCTTTCGGGGTCACCATTTTCGGGCATGAGCTCACCGTAACCACGGGTTCTGACACGGCGGGACATCGAACCGGACGGCCGGTTGTTGACGAGACGCCGTGCAGGTGTGCCATGGTGGATTTGTCCGTCGGCGTCGGCCTCCGGAGGCGGATGCCGCCGGGACGCGATTGGGGTCGCCATGAAGTTCGTATTCTTCCCGCTGAACCCGTACCGGGAACTGCCCGCCGACTTCGAAGAACGCTACGAGAGCGTCTACATCACGCCGCCCAACGACGAACTGTGCGATCCCGCCCGGGCCGGCCAGTTCTACAACTGGACGCTCGACGAATACGAGCATGCCGCGCGGCTCGGGTTCGACGGGCTGGGGATCAACGAGCATCACCAGAACGCCTACGGGCACTTCAACTCGCCGAACCTGTTCGCGGCCGCGCTGGCCCGGACGACCGACTCGGCCGCGCTGGTCCTGCTCGGGAACACGCTCGCGCTCTACAACCCGGCCCTGCGCGTGGCCGAGGACCTGGCCGTGATCGACACGATCAGCGGCGGCCGGGTCGTGGCCGGGATGCCGGTGGGCACGCCGATGGACACCTCGTTCGCCTACGGGGTCACCCCGTCCGAGGTGCGCTCGCGGTTCCACGAGGCCCGCGACCTGATCCTGCAGGCGTGGACGCGCCCGGGGCCGTTCCACTTCAACGGCCGCTACGCCAAGCTCCGTTACGTGAACCCGTGGCCCAAGCCGCTGCAGCGGCCGCATCCGCCGATCTGGCTGGCCGGCGGTCAGTCGCTGGAGACGTTCGAACTGGCGGCCCGGGAAGGCTACGCGTACAACTTCCTGAACTTCAACGGTTACAAGTTCGCCCTGGACACGATGAATATCTTCTGGGACACCGTCGAGAGAAACGGGAAGGCGAAGAACCCGTTCCAGGCCGGCTTCTTCCAGCAGATCGTCGTGGCCGACACCGATGCCGAGGCCGAACGCCTATACCTTGAGCACGTGCAGTACTTCTACCGTAAGTGCCTGCACATACCGCCGTACTATTTCGCCGCCCCGGGCTACACGTCCAAGCGCAGTGTCGACTTCCAGATGCGCCGTTCGCCCGCGGCGGCGGCCGTGCGGGAGGCGGTGAAAGAGGGGAAGTGGTCCAACTACGTCGACCAGGGGATCATCATCGCGGGCAGCCCGAGCACCGTGGCCGACCGCCTGGCCGAGGCGATCAAAGGCCTGCACATCGGCCACCTCATGGCCTCCCTGCAGATCGGGTCCATGCCGCACGAGCTCACGCTGCAGAACCTCACGTTGTTCGCCGAGCAGGTCATGCCCAGGCTGCGCGGCTTCTGGGACAGCCCGGGCTGGCCGGACCCGTGGTGGCCCTCGGGAGCCGGCGTCCCGGTCCCGGCCGACGCCAGCGCCTGACCGCCCGCACAACCAGGAGCCACCCGGAGCCACCAGGAAAGGCCGATCATCATGCCGGTCGAGGAGAGGACCTTCGCCCTTCCCGGGCCACCGCTGGTGGCCAAAGTGAAGGTCGGCGGCAGCGGCGACCCGCTGGTGTTCTTCCACGGCGCGTCGGGGAACGCCTGGACACCGCTGCACGACCGGCTGGCCGCGCAGTTCACGGTCTACGCGCCCTGGCACCCGGGCTGGGACTCGCTCGACGACCTCGACCACTTCGACTCGCTGCTCGACCTGGTGCTCTACTACGTCGATATCTTCGATGCGCTGGGGCTCCGGGCGCCGGACTGCGCCGGTCACTCGTTCGGCGGGATGGTCGCGGCCGAGATCGCCGCGATCCGGCCCGACCGGGTACGGCGCCTGGCGCTGATCGCGCCCTGGGGCTTGTGGCGGGACGAGGAACCGGTCGCCGATCTCTGGGGCCTGGCCCCCGACCGGGTCGCCGCGCTGCTCTGGCACGACCCGGCCGGAGCGGCGGCCGCGGGCCACGCGCCGGGCCGGGAACCCGAGGCGCGGCTGCAGGCCTACCTGGCCAACGCGGCGGCGGCGCATTTCGTCTGGCCGATCCCCGACCGCCGCCTGGACCGCCGGCTGCATCGCGTGACCGCGCCCACCCTGCTGGTGTGGGGCCGGCAGGACGGGGTGGTCCCGCCCTCGTACGCCGCGGACTTCGGCGCGCGCCTGCCGGACAGCGTGACGTGCCTGCTCGACGCCGCCGCGCACAACGTGCACCTCGAACAGCCCGACGCGGTCGCGGCCGCCATCGCCGGCCACCTGCACGCCGTGCCCAGCGGCGCCCCCAGCCCGAGCGGCCGGCCGTGACGCCCAAGCCCGGCGATGGCCGCGACCAGCGCGACGAGATCGTGCAGTTCGGCGGCGACCGCCCGCCCGGCCGACTGGGCGGCGGCTGGTTCGCGGGGCGCCGCTGGTGGTCCCGCGCGCTGCTGGCCTGCCTGGTCCTGGCCACCGTGGTGACGGTGGCCGTCCGGAGCATCGGCCACCAGACCCAGCCGACCGCGAACACTCCGCCCCCGCCGCCCGCGCTGCGGATCACCACGGTCGGCCACCGGTTGCTCGGCGTGCGGGCCGGCTGGGAGCTGTTCGCCCGCGGGCCGGACGACCTGCTGCGGATCGAGCTCGCCCGGGGCCGGATCGTCCAGACCTACGTGCCGCCGCTGGAGACCGCGAACCCCGATGTCGCGTTCGTGATCGGCGCGCACGAAGTGGTCATCCGCTCGACCGACCTCGTGCCGGGGTACGTGGTGCCGGACGGCGGCCAGGCTCGCCTGCTCACCGGCTCGCTCGCGGATGGCGGTCCGCTGGTTCCCGGCCCGGCCGGCACCCAGACGGCCTGGATCGCCTCGGGCTCGCCCGCCTCCCCCGCACTGTTCCTCATCACGCTGGCCGGGCACCGGTCCGGCCCGGTCATCCGGTTCGGGCCCGGCGGGCCGCAGTTGCCCGTCACCGCGGTCTCCGACGGCCGGGGCGGCGTGCTGGTCACGAGCGGCGACTTTACCGTCTACGACGCCGGGCCCGGCTGGGACCGGCCGGTGCCGGGCGCGGTGATCGCAGTCGGCCGGGCCAGCTTGCTCATCATCGCCTGCAACCCGATGTACGGCGACTGCCACAACGAGGTCGCCGACGCGGCCGGCGGCCCGCCGCGCGTCCTCGCCGGCCCGCCCGCGACCGTGCCCTACTACGCCTCCTGGCCGCCCAGCGGGGTGATCGCGCCCGACGGGCGCACCGCGGCCGTGGCCGAGGGCGGGCCCCGCGGCGGGGTGACCGTGCACCTGATCGACTTGCGCACCGGCGCCACCCGGGACCTCGGCCTGCGGCTGGGCGGCCCCGGCAGCGACCTCCCGAACGGCACGGACCCCAACGAGCACGCGATGGCCTGGTCGCCGGACAGCCACTGGCTGTTCGTGGCCGCGGCCGGCGGCAGGCTGCTCGTGGTCAACGCGCAGACCGGCCGGGCCCAGTCTCTCGGGGCCAGGCTGCCCGCGGTCGACCAGGTCGCCGTCCGCGGCTGACCCCGGTCAGGACAGGGCCTGCCGGGCCCGGACGCCGAGCCGCCGGAGAACCTCTTCGTCCAGCGCGGTCAGCGAGCCGATGACCAGGTCCGCCTGCCGGTAACCCGGATCGCCCGCGAGCAGCGGGTCGGGAACGGCCACGCAGCGCAGCCCGGCCGCCTTGGCCGCAGCGATCCCGTGCGGCGAATCCTCCAGGGCCAGGCACCGCTCCGGCGTGACCCCGAGCCTGCGGGCCGCGGTGAGGTAGACGTCCGGGGCCGGCTTGGCCCGGGCCTCGTCCATACCGGAGCAGCGCACGCCGATCTCGGTCAGGCCGAGCCGGTCGCAGACGGCATCGATCAGCCGCAGCGGCGACGAGGACGCGATCGCCAGCGCGAGCCCGTAGCGTTCAAAGAGTTCGATCGCCGCCGTAACGCCGGGCATCGGCTGGCCCTCGGCCCTGACGTGCGCGATGACCTGATCAGTGAGCTGGTCGGCCACCTCGGCGTCGGTCGGCTCGGCACCGCCAGGCTCGGCGTCGGCCGGCTCGCCGCGCTGGCCACCCGGCGGGCGACGCCGCCGCCACGCGGCGATCATCTCGTCGATGGGCTGCCCGGTCGAGTCGAGCAGGTCGCGCTCGCTGAGCGGGATGCCCAGCCCGGCGAAGACCTCGGACTCGGCCACCCGCCAGACCGGCTCGGTGTCGATGATCAGGCCATCCATGTCCAGGATGACCGCGTCGACCGGCGGGCGCGTCATGTGGCCACGGCGGGCGCGGCGCGGATCTCCCGCGCGGCCTCCATGAACCGGCGGGCCCGCGCGGGGTCGACGGGATTCCAGGTGACGCCGTCGGCTTTCAGGCTGGTGCCCACGATCACGCCGTCCGCGATGGCCAGGATCTCGGCCAGCCGGTCCGCCGTCACGCCGGTATTGGCCAGCACCGGAGTCTGCGGCACGGCCTCCTTCGCCGCGCGCAGGTCACTCATGGCGAACGGGACGCCCGCCTCGGGGCCGCTGATCAGGATCGCGTCGAGGCCGAGGAAACTAGCGCTGCGCGCGCGCTCGGCGACCGTGCGGGTACCCAGCGTGGAGCTGAACTCCGGGGTGATATTGCCGAAGAACGCGACGTCCGACGCGCCGATCGCCTCACGGTAGCTGGCCAGGTCGCCGAGCGAGGGCTCGATCAGGCCGAGATCGCTCTCGTAGACGCCGGTGAGCACCTCCCGGATGAACGTCGCCCCGGTGGCCCGGGCCACGGCCAGGCTGGCTCGCGCATCCCAGAGAATATTCACTCCGAACGGGACCCTGACCGACGAGTTCAGCTCGCTGATCACGGCCGCCATCGCCGCCGGGATCTCCGGGCCCACGGTGAGCTGATACGGGATGTCGGCCTCGTTGCAGAACAGCACCGCGTCCACGCCCGCGTCCTGCAGCACGGCCAGGTCCCGCCCCACCACGTCGAGCAGGCGGGCCCTCCCGGCCACGCGGTCATGCCGCGGCCGGCCCGGCAAGCCGGGAAAATGCACCATCGCGATCACGGGCTTGACGGTGCCGAATCTCTCCTCGAGCGACATAGCCAGGATTGACCTTTCTATAGTGCGTCTGCGGTCCGGCCGGTCAGGACGCCCCGCTGGCCCGGACGAAGTCGATGACGGCCTGATTCCACGGCCCCGGGTTCTCCCAGAAGGCGGCGTGGCCGCCGGGGACGACGGCCCACTGGCCGACGCCGTCGCCGAGCGCCTGCAGCAGCCGCCGCGACAGCTCCGGCCGGATGATGATGTCGTCCTGCGCGGCCAGCACCAGCGTGGGCACGCGCACCGCGCCGATCCGGTCCGCGCAGTCGTGGCCGGTGAGCGCGGCCATCTGCGCCGCGAACGCCGCGGGCGGCTGCGTCGTCCCCTCGGCCAGCGCGATCAGCTCTTCCACCCGGCCAGCGTCCTGCTCGTAGAACCCGGGGCTGAAGATCCACGGGGCCTGCTGGCGCATCATCACCGGCATGCCCGCGGCCTCCGCGACCGTCGCCCAGGTTTCGAACGCGGCGCGGGTGAACGGGTCGGCCACGGCGAAGGTGTTCGCGAGCACGAGCGAGCGCAGGCCGTCCCCGTGCGCCACCGCGTATTCCTGCGCGATGGCGCCGCCCATCGACACCCCGGCCAGATGGAACGGCGCCAGCTCCAACCCGGTGACCAGCGCGTTCAGGTCAGCGGCCATCTCGCCGCTGGTGTAGGGGCCGGGCGGCTGGCCGGACCGGCCGGCGCCGCGGTTGTCGTAGCTGACCACGCGCAGGCCGGCCCGCACGAAGTCGTCGACCTGGTTGGCCCAGCCGTCCAGGTCGTCGCCGACGCCGTTGACCAGGACCAGCGTCTGCGCACCGTCCCCGGTGATCCGGTAGTGGATATCGATCCCGTTGCCGTGGACGAAGCCGCTGGTCATCGCATCCCTCGCTCGGTCAGTGCCGCCTGCCATAGCCCGGCTGAGGCCCGCAGGTCGGCCAGCACCTGCGCATCGTCTTGCTCGAACGCCGGGATCACTTCCAGGACCAGGAGAACGTCTTGCGCGCCCGCCGCGGCCAGCGTGTCCAGGACGCGGCCCGGGTCGATGCGCCCGGCCTGGTTGCGCTCGGCGGTGAACGGCCAGTGCCGGTCGGCCACGCCGTCGGACTGCTGGAGCTGGACCTCGGCCAGCCGCCCGCCGAACCGCTCGAGCCATGCGTACGGATCCCGCTCGGCCCCGGTCGTGCCGGGAACGCACTGGTGCCCGACGTCCAGGCACAGCCGGACCGGCGCGTGCGCGGCGTCGCCGTCGGTGAGCAGGCTCTCCAGGCCGTCCATGGTCGACGGCTCGCGGTGGCAGGCGAGGTTCTCCACCAGCAGGTAGTCCAGGTCCGCCGCGCGGGCCGCGGCCCCGAGCTCGGCCAGCGACTGCCGCAGCCCCGACCAGCGCTCGGCCCGGCGCGCCGGGTCGGCCCAGTCGGGCGCGCTCATCGCGCCCACGTGACCGCCGGCGCCCCGTGCGCCTACCCGTCCGGCCAGGTCGACGACGCTCAGGTACCACTCGACGGCCGCGCGGCGCCGGTCGCCGTCGGGGTGCATGAGCAGGTTGAGCGAGTAGGCGGCCAGGCCGGTGAACACCGTCTCGGCCTGCAGCGCGTGCCGGCTGAGCGCCGACCGGACCTGGTCGGCCGCGCGCTGGCGCCCGGCCGGCCAGTCGAGGTCCTCCACCAGGTCGAGGGACACCTCCACGACGTCGAGCCCGAGTTCCTCGGCCACGATCTGCGCCCAGTCACCTGGCCGCGGCCAGCGTTTGACGGCGAAGCAGTTGTTGATGCCGAGGCGGGCCCGCATCTCAGGTCTCCTTGTGCTCGGGCCGGGACACTGGCGACCCGACGAGGCTCTGGTAGCGCTCGTACTGCTCGTCGTAGAGCGCGCGGTGCGCGGGATCCGGCTCCGCCCGGCCGGCGGGCCGGTAGCCGACCGCGACCGCCTCGGCCGGGCCCGAGTAGATCCCGGCGCCGAGGCCCGCGAGCAGCGCGGCGCCCGCCGCGGTGCAGTCCCCCTCCACCCGCACGACCGGGATCCCGGTGACGTCCGCCTTGATCTGGTTCCAGACGGCCATGCCCGCCCCGCCGCCGGAGACCCGGAGCTCGGTGGCCGGCCCGGAGGTCCGGCCCAGGGTCTCCAGCCGCGCCCGGACGCCGAAGGCAATCCCTTCCATCGTGGCGCGGGCCACGACGCCGCGGTCGTGCCGCAGCGACAACCCGGTGATCACGCCGCGCAGCGCCGGGTCGTCCCGCTCGCCGTCGCCGAGTACCGGCACGAACACCAGCCCGCCCGCGCCCGCCGGCGCGGCCGTGGCCGCCTGCTCGATGCGGGCGTAGTCGCTGCGGCGCGGCGCCCGGGCCGAGCCGGCGTAGAGCAGGCCCGCGAGCCAGTCGAGCGCCTCGCCGGTGGTGTTGATCCCCACCTCGGTGACGTAGCCGCGGTTGGCCACGATGCTCGGGTAGTGGGTGACGTCCAGGTCCGGCAGCGGCTCGGTGATCACCGAGTTGAAGCAGCTCGAGCTGCCGGCCATCTCGCTCACCGGACCGGCCGCGGTCACCCCGGCGCCGAGCGCGCACGCGATGCTGTCCCCCGCGCCGGCCACGACCGGGACGCCGGGCGGAAGGCCGAGGCGCCGGGCGAGCCGGGGGCGGATCTCGCCCGCGACGCTCCAGGAGGGCACGACCGCGGGGAACGCCGCCACGTCCAGGTCCAGGCCGGCGATCAGGTCCGCGGCCCAGCGGCGGGTGCGCAGCTCCAGCAGGGCGGTCGCGGCGGCCATCGACCAGTCGGTCGTCGCGTTGCCGGTCAGACCGAGCGCGACGTAGTCGGTCGGCTGGACGAACCGGCGCGCCGCGGCGAACACGCCGGGCTCGTGCGCGCGCAGCCAGAGGATCTTCGCGGCGACGTGGAACGCGGCCGGCACGTGGCCGGTCAGCTCGTGCAGCTCGCGGTCACCGAAGCGGTCGCGGATCCACTCGGCCTCGGCCGTGGCCCGGTTGTCGCGGTAGATGATCCCGGCCCGCAGCGGCAGGTCGCCGCGGTCCAGCGGGACGACGCTCGGGCACTGGCCGGTGACCGCGACGGCGCGGACCCGGGCGCGCGGGCCCAGCGCCCGCACCAGCGCGCCGAGCGCCGACAGCGCGGCGGACGGCCAGCGCCGGGCGTCCTGCTCGGCCCAGCCCTCGGCGGGCAGGAACGTCGGGTAGGACCGCCGGACCTCCGCCAGCGGCGGGCCCGTCACGTCGAACGCGGACGCGCGCGCCCCGGACGTTCCCACATCGATGGCGATCAGCACATCGGCGCCCCCGTGGTCTCCGGGCCCGTGGTCTGCGGTACGGCGGTCCCCGGAGCTCGCCGGGCGCGATCGGGCGTTCACTCGGCCGTCGGCTATCCGCGCACGAGCTGAGCGTCAGCCCGGTCCTTGTCCAGGCTGACCAGCGCCCCGTTGAGCGCGCCGGTCGAGTAGTCACTGCCCGGGTTGAGGACCAGGCTCTTGCGCTTGCCCAGGCGGCGGATCCCGGACGACTCATGGATGTGGCCGTGCAGCCCGACCAGCGGCCGCCGCTCGGCCTCGATATCGCGCACCGCGGTGCTGCCGACCGCCTGGTACTGCACCTGGCCCAGCACCGCCTGGACCCTCAGGTTGTCGTCGAGCGCGGGCGCGTCGTCCAGCTGGGTGTCGTAGGGCGGCGGGTGCAGGTTGAACACCGCGCGCTCGGGGCGAGCGAGCTTGTCGGCCATGGAGGCGTAGGCCGCGGCCAGCTCCTGCTCGTTCTGCTCGCGGTAGGTCTTCCAGGGCGTGGTGTTGGCGTAGCCCCAGCTGATCATCTCGTGCTCGTCGTCGAGCTGGACCACCTTGCCCTCGGCGTGCACCCCCCAGGGCGCCTGGTCCAGCATGTCGGCCAGCTCCGGCGGGTCGTCGTTGCCGAGCATCAGGTACAGCGGCACGCCCTTGGGCCGCAGCCGGGTGTCGGCGATGTCCAGCCATTCCGCGAGCCGCTCGCGCATGAGCCGGAGGAACAGGTCATCGAGCGTGCCCTCGGCTTCCATCGCCTCCAGCTCGCCCGGCTCGGCGCGGTACGGGTAGTACCCGTGGTCGGCGATGATCTGCTCCAGCTCGGCGAGCTCCGAGCCCTCACTCAGCTCGTAGCGGTTGCCGACGAACGTGCAGTGCCAGCGCCCGTTCGGCCCGTGGACGATCGACTGGATCGCCTTGCCGGCCACGTCCCCGCCGAGTACGAGCACGGTCGGCTTGTAGACCTGAGTGGAGTTGACGAACTTGCGGAAGCAGAGGCTGGAGCCGTGCAGGTCGCTGACGAAGTAGAGGAGGGTGCCCTTGGCCATAACCCATTCACCGCGCTTTCCCGGGCCCGCCGGGCCGCTGTCATGAACGTCGCCGTGCGCGCCGGATCCACCGGATTCCACGTCACGCCGCCTGCCTTCAGGGCGGTCCCCACGATCGCCCCGTCCGCGGCGGCCAGGACAGCCGGCAGGCTGTCCGCGGTCACCCCGGTGTTCGCCAGCACCGGGGTGCCACCCGCTGCCGCCTTCGCCTCGCGCAGCCCGGCGAGATCGGTGGGCTCGCCGGTGATGGCCCCGCTGATCAGCAAGGCGTCCACGCCGAGGTAGACCGCGCTCCGGGCACGCTGCGCGATGGTCCGCCGGCCGACCGAGCTGGCGAACTCGGGC
>Ga0207416_1004854_pt1 | contig 11186 bp, 12 predicted proteins | sample PaiPotPPM11metaG_FD_184107 | JGI IMG/M metagenome (GOLD analysis project Ga0207416, IMG submission 184107) | Iron sulfur acid spring bacterial and archeal communities from Banff, Canada, to study Microbial Dark Matter (Phase II) - Paint Pots PPM... ...
GGACAACACCGCCGACGAGCGTTCCCCACAGCGAGCCGAAGCCGCCAATGACAACTGCCTCGAAAGCGAAAATCAGCAGCATTGGCCCGCTCGACGGCTCAAAGGTTGAGCGGATGGCAAGGAACACACAGTTCCCGCCGGGCGGCCAGCCGGGTGCGTGACTAATTCAAGAGAGCGGAGCAGCCGGGCGAGAGCGGCTAATCAGCGCTACCGCGAGAGCGCCCGTGCCGGCCAGTCCGACCGCCGTGATGGTCAGCGGACCGATCAACGGCACAGCCATGCTGCATGCAATCACCGCGAGTCCGGCAGCTGTAGCCGACACCAGGGAAACTGTGCCATGCGCGAGCAGACGTCCCAACACGACTGCCGAAGCAGTCAAGCCGAAGAGCCAGGCAAGAAAAGCCGCGCCGCTCAGTAACACGGCAAACGGCAAACCTGCCAGACTCAGGCCAAGTGGGACAACCAGGAACACGAAGATCACAAGATTCATGATGCCGGCGGCAATACTCTTGAATGCGTCGCTTCGCAGCGTTGTGGCGATGAGTACGACCTGCCATGGGAAGACGATGGCCAGGCACGTGCCGACCAGAAGCAGGGCGAAACCGGCCGCTAGCCCAAGGCGAATATTGGTAGCGACCAGGGCGCCGGCGCTGGGGCGTCCGGAGCTCGGCTTCCCATTCCACTGGTGTAAGGCGCCTCCAAGCCGGCCATTCGCGACCACTCCCGGCGCACGGTAAATGCCGCCCAGCACCGATAGAACGTCGCCGTCCACGCGAGAGTGGGCGAAGAGGTAGCTGCCCCCGCCGATCACTACAAGGTCGTCCGCTGCCCTGCCATGCAGCCGCAAGTTGCCGCCAATCACTATGGCCGGCGCCTGTGAGCCGTCGTATAAATCGACGTCTGCTCCCACGGAGATGAGTGGTTTCTTGAGAACCCCTTGTACCTTAATCGGGTGAGTGCCCAGGTGAAGAATTCCATGGAAAAGCGCGGATAGTGGAAGTGTGGCGCTTAACCCGAGGACGAGCACCCAGCCGGCGAGGAATAATCGTTTGCGCGTCATGGCTTGCCTCCCGGCGTGCCGAGTAACCATGCCGTGACCATGGCCAGGAGCAACAGTCCCACGACTGCCGGGATAGCCTGAAGTCCGAGATAGGAGAGGAAAGTCCTATCCAGGTGTACGCCAACATCCAGGATAAAAGCAAGCCAGGCCAGAGCCGTGATGGTGACGTGAAATCCGTCGGGAAACGCCAGTGTGAGCTGCCAGCCAAGGATCGGCGCCGCGAGGAGGAGAATCAGCACAAGGCTCCGAACTCTGCGCATGAACGTGCGTCGTCTCCGCTCCTGATCGGCCGCGCGCAAGGCAGTCTCGAGTTTCCACCCAAAGTCGGACCCCAATGTATCTGCGCGCTTGTGCTGTGGAAGCGACTCAGCCTGCCGTAGCATTGCTCACTCCGCCGCCAACCCGAGCTCCGCAACCCGCAGTCCCTCGCCGAGCAGCGCCTTCGCGCGGTGAATCTGCGTTTTCACCGCCGCCAACGACTGTTGCGTGACCGTTGCGATCTCGTCGTACGACAGATCGTGCCAGTAGCGCAATACCAGCACCCGCCGGTACCGCTCGGGAAGGAGAGTGACCGCAGTGCGCACCACGTCTGCTCGGCTGGATGAAAGGGCAGCCAGCTCCGGAGAGTCATCTACTGCCGAGCGAACCGGCAGCACCATTTCGTCCGATAAAGTCGTCACGAGGAAGTCCCTGGCTTTGAGGTGCGAGAGAGCGACATTGCGCACGATGGTCGAGAACCACGTGTAAAAGCGGTAGTGCGCCGAATAGGAGTCCAGGTACACATACGCCTTGATAAAGGCCTCTTGAAGGGCGTCTTCGGCATCAGACGGGTGTCGCAACACTCTCAGCGCAAGGCGATAGCCGGCATCCTTGTACCGATCCACGAGCTCTCGATATGCCGCGTGATCGGCCGACCGTGCACGCCGAATTAACTCCTCATCCGACACATGATCCAGATCGCTCAATCTCTCCCCCTGATACCGACGCCTCCCCAGCATATACCCGTCCGCATGCAACGATGTTTCAGTTTAGCCCGGCAAGCCGGAGAACGGCTCGAACCGTCTGCTGATTTGCCCGAGTAATCTCATCGGCGTTTCCTGTCGGTTCCCCCATCTCCGGAGCGTCGAGAAAGGCCGTGGGTATGGGTTCAAGCGGATCACCATGCCATTCGGCGCGCCACGACTCCGGCAGCAGCTCTGGCAGCTGCCGGCCGGCCATTTCAGCCCAGACAATCGACCAGGATCGTGGAACAACTCGTCTCCAATCGTAGCCACCGCTTCCAACTGCCAGCCACTTTCCCTCCGCGTGGCGATGAGCGAGCGCATGCACCAGGCTTGCCTGAGCCACGAATGCCGCCGTGGTGAGAGCGAGGTGAGTCAGCGGATCCCACCTGTGCGTATCCGCGCCATGGCTACTGATGATCAGGTCTGGACCGAAGAGCTCCGTTAGAGGCGGCACAACCGCGTGGATCGCTTGCAGCCACGAGTCGTCCTGGGTGAAGGGCGCCATCGGAATGTTGACGGAGTATCCTCTCCCCGCGCCTTCGCCGATCTCGTCCACGTCGCCGGTCCCGGGAAAAAGAAAGCGTCCGGACTCATGAAAGGAAATGGTGAGCACCTGGGGCTCACCGTAGAAGAGCCACTGGACCCCGTCGCCGTGGTGACAGTCAAAGTCGACGTAAAGCACCCGCGCTCCGAACTCCTTTAAGGCTACTGCCGCAGCCACCGCTGGATCGTTGTAAATGCAAAAGCCGGAGGCCCGACTGTGCATCGCATGGTGCAGCCCACCGGCGGGATTGAAGGCATGTGCCAGTTCGCCCCTCATGATTTCCCGCACGGCCGCCACCGATCCGCCAGTCACCAGGGCAGCTGCATGGTGCATGCCGGGAAATGCAGGATTATCCGTGCTCGAAAGTCCGAAGCGACGCAGCTTCTCATCTGGCAGCCAATCGGTACCGGCAGACTTGACGGTGGCGATGAAGGCCGGATCATGCACCAGCTCGAGGTCCTGGTCGCTTGCGACAGGAGGTGAGAGCGTCTCATCTTCGGCGCTCCACAGACCCGACGCTCTCAGCAGCCCAAGACCAGCAGTGATCCGCTCCGGCCGCAAAGGATGCTGCGGTCCAAAGTCATAGCCAAGAAAGTCCGGATGGTACGCAATCGCTGAACGGTGATCCAGAGTCATTGACCGAGAAGCAGAGCTGTTCCTTTGCCTCAGTGTACCGTTGTCGTCCGGAGGGTGAATTCCCCTGCCCGACTAACAGACACTCCCCTGCGAATGCGTACCGTAGGGGCAGCCCCGGGTACCCTCTGGGTGTGGGGTGCCCTCCCGGCCACACACAAAATGTAGGTGGCTTCTGCGAAATCGGGCGCATACCTACCCCAGTCAGGCCCCTTGTGGGTGCCCTCCCGCCCAATCACCTCCGTCTGCGGATACGGCATGGTCTGACGGATGCGCTCCTGTGCGCAGAACGAGTTTGCAGGCCAAGCCCCCGCGGCGCAAAATGTGGCTAGCACTTAGCCCTAAACATTCATGGGCCGCGCGCTCCGTCGCCCGGGTACCCCGCCGCAGGCTTGGGTGACCCCGGGGGTACCCTCCGGGTCTGCTTGGGTGTTGAATAATTCGGATTAGAACGCTACTGGACGGAGAGGATCGCTAACGTGTTTGGTCGGTTTCGCCGCGGTGAAGAGGTCATTGGCTTTGCGCTTTCTGGAGGTGGTACGCGTGGTGCCGTCCAGGTAGGTGTGATTAGAGCTCTGATGGAAGCAGGTATCCGGCCGCGCGTCGTGGCAGGAACCAGCGTCGGAGCCGTGAACGCGGTGTGGTTGGCTCGTTACCCCGATCAGGTGGACGGACTTGCGGCCGTATGGATGGCCTTGAGAGGGCGAGATGTCTTCCCCGGCAGCCATCTCAGGATCGCGTTCAATTTGATACGCCACCAGTATGTGCATGACTCGCGCGCCTGGGAGCGATTCCTGCGCAGTCGCGTCGAGGATGCCCGCTTCGAGGACCTTTCGATGCCGGCAGCGGTCATAGCGGTTCGTGTTTCCGACGGAACCAAAGTGGTCTTCGAATCCGGGGAAATTCTGCCTGCGTTGATGGCCAGCACCGCGATTCCGGGCGTCTTTCCACCCTATCGCATTGGAGAGGAGCTCTATGTGGACGGGGGCATTCTGGAACATCTCCCTGTTCCGACGCTTCTCGAACGAGCGGTCACCGAAGTGTTCGCCGTCGACTGCAGCGGGTTTGCGCTGGGCCTGGACTTTCGCGGCTCGCTGGTTGACCGATGCTGGCGCATTTCGGCGACCGCATCCGCCGTGCAGGCGACGTCACTCTATGCGACTCGAGGTCGAAAGGTCCATCTCATTCGTCCGGACATACCGGAATTTGGCGATGCACGGCAGTTTGGCCACACGGCAAACCTGGTCGAGGTCGGCTACGAGTTCACGCGACGTTATCTTGAGCAGCAGGGAATGGCACAGTCCCCCGACTCTGTCGACGGCGGAGCGCCCGCCGAATTGTCCTGACCGCCAAGCCCGGATTCCCTCGAACATGTCGGTCGGACCTCCGTGTCCGACACGCGGCGGGGCCCCATTCATCCTCGCGTGGCGCGGCCTGCGGCATGGACGATTATTCGTGGGCCGCGCTCCGTAATCATTCGGAGGCCGCGCGCTCCGTCGCCGGCAGGATCATTCGGGCAAGGCCACTCACGTTGAAGGTGGCCCAGGCTTCTCGTATAATCGTGGCGCCCCACTTCAGACCAAATGCGGACCTTTGGCATCGCGGTGTAGTAGACATAACGGTGCTTGGTTCCAATCCCGTCGCTCGAAGAGGAGTCCTAGGTGAGAATCACAGTCAGCCAGGAGCAGTTCAGCCACGCCTTACGGGTGGCAGGGCGGGCTGTTGCCGTGCGAAGTCCGTTGCCGATCACGTCCAATATCCTGCTGGCCACGGACGGAGATCGCTTGAAGGTCGCTGCAACCAACCTGGAGATCGCAATCAGTACGTGGACAGATGCCACCGTCGTGGAGGAAGGCTCCCTCACGCTCCCTGCCAAGCTCCTCACCGAGTTCGTCGACACACTGCCGGGAGATCCCATCGATTTGTCCGTTAAGTCAGGGAGCCACAGCGCGCACATTTCCTCTGGCCGCTTCGAGGCAACTATCCGCGGCATGGCCGCCGATGATTTTCCGCTTATCCCTACGGCCGACGAACCGCCGTCTGCCAGCATCGATCCGGGACTGCTCAAGGAGATGATCGAGCAGGTGGCCTTTGCGGCCGCCCTTGACGATACGCGCCCTATTCTGACGGGAGCTCTGGCTACGTTCTCAGATAATTGCCTCACGCTGGCAGCGGCCGACAGCTTTCGGCTCGCGGTGCGCAGCGGCCAGCTGTCCGGCCCGTCTACCGGCGACTTCAGCGTGATCGTGCCGGCGCGCACTCTCAGTGAGCTTGCCAAGATCCTGCCGGACGGCGAGGAGCCGGTGGATATCATGGTAACCCCCAACCGGAATCAAATTGTCTTTCGAGCGACGGACTTGCACGTCGTTTCACGATTGATTGAAGGGAGTTTCCCCAACTACAAGCAGATCATACCGGCCAAGTTTGCCACCAAGGTGGTAGTGAGCACCGGCGAGCTGCTCCAGGCGACGAAAATTGCGAGCTTCTTCTCCCGCGACAACTCGAATGTCATCACGCTCGAGATCAAACCGGGTGCCGATGCCGGCGTCGGAAATATCGTGGTCAGTGGTGCCGCTGCTGAGCTCGGAGAAGACCGCGGCGAGATCGACGCCGTGGTAAGTGGAGCAGCCACCCGCGTATCATTCAATTCGCGCTACGTCTCCGACGTGCTCGGCGCGGTTCAGTCGCCTCAAGTTGGAGTCGAGATCACAGGACCCAACTCGGCGGCGGTGTTTAAGCCAATCGACTCCGTTGACTACACTCACGTCGTCATGCCGATGCACGTTGCCAGCTCTCGCTGAGCCGGAACCATGCTGTAACTTGACCCATAGGTTTGCCGCTGTGGCAAGACGATGCGTCCAGCAACGGACTGGGTGAGCAGACCTCGCCAGAGGATAGCATCCATATCCGTGCAGTATCTCTAGCCGAATAATCGGCTACTGGCACGCCCGGCGAGGGTGTGGTATAGCCGAGGACACGGGATCTCGGCTCTTCCCATTCCATCCTCTTCGGAGAGACCGCGGTGTCGCGCCGTTCTCGTTCTCGTTGCAAAGAGTTTCTTGTCAGGAAGCCGATGCAACCGTGGTTATTGATCACTTGTCAACGAGGTCGGCCGCGGGCTGGGACCGGACGCTGTGGCATGCGGGGGTACGCCACCGACGGCGCGCCAGATGAGCGTGGCGGTGCGCGCCGGCCAGTTCGGCGGCGGCGCGGAGCCGGCCAGCGCTCGGGCATACCACGATCCGGTGCACATGGTGACGGCCACCTCCAGGTCGGCATCTGGGTCGACGAGGCCGAGGTGCTGTGCCCGATCGAGTGTCGCGCGAATGCGGTGGCGGCGGGGCGCGACGACCTGGTCTCGGTATCGGGCGAGCAGATCCGGCGCGGTACTGTCCTGAAGCATCGTGCCCACGAGCGACAGTCGGCCGGACCGGGATACGCCACGCTGGAAGTTGGCCAGCTCAGCGACGAGATCGGCGAAGGGGTCTTCCGACGCCACGGCGGACTCCGCGTCGGCGGCCGCGGCGACGGCGGCCGCGGCAAGGCTGGCTTTGGTCGGCCACCGGCGGTAGAGTGCCTGTCGGGTCGTTCCGGCCTCCTGCGCTACCGCGGCTAGGGACATTGCTTCATACCCAGACGCGGATAGGTGCCGGTTGGCGACGGACAGGACCCGGGCGTCGATGTTCGGATCTCGGACTCGGCCCCTGCGACCATCCATGGTTGATGATTCAGTCCCCCTATGAATACAATACCGTATTGTATTGAAGCCATGCGAGTGAATCTCAAGGAGCGGACTCGGCAGTACCCATATCTACCGAAGGAGGGGGCTGATGCCCAACATCGAACCGAACCTGAGCTCGCTGCTGACGGCCGCCACCGAACTGGAGGCCTCCCTGCGGCGGGCGGCCGGCGGCGAGCAGACTGAGCGCGCTAGCACGCGCCTGCGTGACAGCGTCGTGCGCCCGCTCCGGCATGCGACGCGGCTGGTGGCCACCGGCGACGGCCCAGGCAGCGACAGCGAACCGGACCGGTCGGGCGGGCCCGATCACGGCGACGCGTCGGAGCAGGGCTCCGCGCACCAGCTGAGCGAGCAGGTGTGGGAGCTGGCACAGGTGGCGACCGAGCTTCGGGTCAAGTTCCCGGATGTGTCGGAGCTCGCCGAGGCCACTGCAGCCCTGCAGGACCTCGCGATGGCGCTGGCCGATGAGTCTTCCGCGTCGAACCGGCTCGCCAATCTCGAAACTCTGCAGGCTGAGCTGGACCGCCGGATCCAGGTCGCCCCCGACGGCCCCTACCTCGTGACCAACGCTCGGAACCTCTACGACTGGTTGGGCCAGCCGCTGCCAGTGCGCCCGCAAATGGCGCTGTGCCGCTGTGGCGGCTCCCAGATAAAGCCGCTCTGCGACGGGACGCATGCCCGCATCGGCTTCACCGAGGCCAAGGACCCCAACCGGGTCCCGGACCGGCGAGACACCTACGTCGGTCAGCAGGTGAGCATCCTCGACAACCGCAGTATTTGCCAGCACTCCGGCTTCTGCACCGACCGGCTCGCGACGGTCTTCCACCTGGGCGAGGAACCGTTCGTCACCCCCAGCGGAGGCCGGATGGACGAGATCATCCGTGCCGTCCGCGACTGTCCTTCCGGAGCCCTCAGCTACGCCATTGATGGGGAAGAGGCTCGAGACGAAGTGGACTACCATGCAAAGCGCGAGCCAATGATCGAGGTCTCAAAGGATGGCCCGTATCGCGTCATCGGTGGCATCCCCCTCGTGGACGGCCAGGGCGAAGACGTAGCTCGCAACGAGGGCGCCTCACGAGAACACTACGCCCTCTGTCGCTGCGGACACTCGCAGAACAAACCCTTCTGCAGCGGCATGCACTGGTACGTGGACTTCCGTGACCCTGTGCCGGACGCCGACCGTGAGCCCACAATCTTTGAATGGTGCGGCGGCCTGCCTGCGCTTACCAGGATGACGCGCTTGTTTTACGAGAAGCACGTCCCACAGGATCCGCTTTTGGCACCCCTGTTCGCCGACATGTCGCCGGACCACCCTCAAAGGGTAGCGAAGTGGCTCGGCGAGGTGTTCTGCGGGCCGAAGTGCTACAGCGAGGAGTACGGCGGCTACACCCGCATGATCTCCCAGCACCTCGGCAAGGAGCTCACCGAAGAGAAACGGGCACGATGGGTTGCACTTCTCCTTCAGTCCGCCCGAGAAGCCGGGCTCCCCAACGACGCGGAGTTCCGCTCTGCGTTCGGCGCCTACATCGAGTGGGGCTCCCGGCTAGCTGTGGAGAACTCGCAGTCCGGTGCCCGGCCCCCGGAGCACATGCCGGTGCCGCACTGGGACTGGCACACCGCGGCCGGGGCGCCTGGCTCGCGAATCTCCGCAGCTGCTCCGATGCAAGAAACAATCCGGCCAGCGGTCCTGCCCGGCCCCACCGAGACGGTGACTTTCGAGAACCACATCAAACCGCTGTTCCGCGCCCAAGACCGGAAATCGATGCGCTTTGCCTTCGATCTCTGGGCCCACGACGACGTCACCCACCGCGCTGGAGCCATCCTTGACCGCCTGCGGAATGGGACGATGCCCTGCGATGGAGCCTGGGAATCCGACAAGGTGAATACCTTTAGTCGTTGGGTGGAGGGGGGCTGTCCTGAGTAGGCGGCTTCGATTGATGTCGATGAAGGCTTCCAGACGGGCGGCTGTCGCCTACGCGGCGGTCGTTGCCGTGGGATCCGTGACCACAGTGGTCACCGCAGAGCTCCAGCAGGCTCTTCGGTACCGCCGACTCAGCGGAGCGGGCCACCGTCGAAGGGCTCATTGCCCGCGTTGGGTTCCGACCTCAGGATGTGGGCGGAGGCGACGATGCCCTCCTCCCGTCGACGCACCCACCACGTTGTGGTTCGCGCTCGCGTTCAGTCGACACGGAGGCCGGCATCTCGCGTTTCGGCTACTGTCCGACGCTGCTTCGGAAGGCCCAACTCCAAGAGGAGAAGCGACACGAGTCACAAGGATCTGAACCCAGTCAACCGGAACAACCCAAAGGTCGTCGCGATCGTAATCTCGAATCCGGCCGTTTCAACCACATCAGGCTGGCCCGTTGGCTTCTGGAGGTCAGCACTCATGGCAAGCCTATGGTTCCAATCGCCACTCGCAGCAAGAGTATGGTTCCCATGCCTTCTGCCTCGGCCCTCGCTGAAGGACAAAAGTGAGTCTTTCAGGGGGGTCCGGCGGCACACGTATGCTTCCCACGCGGCAAAGGTACACGTAAAGTTACCCAGGTTAGGTTGTCAGCAGTGGGCCCGTCACTAGAGCAACCGCCAGTATGGCGAACAATGCCCACATCTGCCAATATCGGTACACACTCATCGCTTTCCTCCCCCTGGAAACGATATCCCTCCGAGACACCTCTTCGATCCTCCCCCGTTGAGCCGTCTTTGCCTGTCTTCGGTGTCTCTGTCTTCCAATGCTTAGCCTACGCTTCGTGCGATCGATTTGGAAGTGCTATTAGTCCCGACCGGATGCCGAAATCCCGCTGGACGGGGAATTTTGGTACAAACGTGGCATGCCGGGATACCCAAAAGGAGTAGAGATCAACCCTTTCGATCAGTCTTCGCGAGCTACAAGCTTGGAATTAGACCAGCGCAAGCACACCTGGTGGTTTCACCACCGTCAAATTGCCGGTCCTGCAAGGACAAGAGTGTCGCGAGTCAGGTCTCGGGAGGGCAAAGGTCCTGCCCGGAATAGGCCAGAAGACCCACCAGGCGGTACGAAGGGCGAGTGCGGCGCGCCGAAGGTCGGTCTGCGATGTGTACTGAGCAGATTGACAAAGGTAGCCTCGATCATGTTGTACTCTCCTTCCCTGCTGGCGGGCGTCGCAATATTCCTCGGCGGAATCTCTCAGGCCGCTGTGACCCGCGCTGCGCCGCGCGCTCAAACGCTGCGATTTGCTGCAAGAGGAGCAGGTCAAGTGAGCTTCGCGATGCCGTCCCAGCGCCGCGAGCCCTCCCTTCCCCAACCCAGAGAGGAGACCGCCGCGGCTGCGCTCAAGGCCAAGTTGTACGTCATCGCCGGGTTTGACGCGGCCGGGAGAGACACGAACACCGTGTACGTCTTCGATGGCCGGAAGTGGTCAACCGGACCGTCATTGCCCACTGCGGTCGACCACCCGGCTGCCGCGGTCGGAGCTGGCCGGCTCTACGTGGTGGGTGGCTTTGGCGCAAGCGGAGCCAGCAGCCAGACATTCGTGCTGTCACCCTCGGGGCGTTCGTGGTCTACAGCCGGCATGATGCATCGTGCTCGTGGCGCACTTGCCCTCGTCGCCCTCGGAAACCAGCTCTACGCACTGGGTGGCAAGGACGCCGCGGGAGCAGAAATAGCACCCGCGGAGGTCTACCAGATCAGCTCCAGGTCCTGGACCGAGCTGATCGATCTGCCCCATCCGCGTGATCACCTGGCCGGCTTCAGCTACCGAGGGTGGGCGTGTGCCGCCGGCGGCCGCTCGCCGAATACCGCGCGCGTAGACTGCTACGACCCGGGCCACCATGCCTGGCATCGTCTGCCGGATCTACCGATGCCCACCAGTGGGGCAGGCGCCGCGTCCTACGGAGGCGTTGTCATGGTGGGAGGCGGTGAGCTCGCCGCGGAGGGCGGTGGCATCATCGCTCAGCTGGCTCTATTGAGCAACGGAAAATGGGAGATGGGCACCATGCTTGTGCCTCGACATGGCATCGAATTCGCTCCATATAAAGGCCGCATCTGGGCATGTGGTGGCGGTATCGCACCAGGTCTGCATCCGGTGGCGGCGTGCACGTCGATCCGCCCGTAGCCCGAATTATCTTTTGCCGTTGCCCGAGATCTGAGCGAAGAGCGGATGATCGGTGTTCACGCGCACGGTTCGCAGCTCATACGGTTTGCCCGTCGACTTGTGGGGTACCGTATGG
>Ga0207416_1004855_pt1 | contig 11185 bp, 12 predicted proteins | sample PaiPotPPM11metaG_FD_184107 | JGI IMG/M metagenome (GOLD analysis project Ga0207416, IMG submission 184107) | Iron sulfur acid spring bacterial and archeal communities from Banff, Canada, to study Microbial Dark Matter (Phase II) - Paint Pots PPM... ...
CTCCGAGGTAGCTTGTTTGCGGCCCTGGTAAAATACGGTTATAATCATCTTCTCCCTACGCATCAATGGTTCCCAGAAAGGCGTGACGCTGGCCTCTGGACACATATTCTAACACACTAGGAGACAAATTGCGAGATGTGTCCGGGGCATCTTGCCATGAATGTTCATTGCGTGTATAGTACAGAATAGAACAAACCATTGGTTGGAGACGGGATGGGCCAGTATTATTCGATACGCGTATGGCAGCTCAAGCCGGGGCAGACGGGCGCCGACCTGGAAAGCTTAACTTCATCGGGCTATCTTGAGATGCAGCGCTGGATTCCAGGCGTAAAGCAAATCGCTTTGTTGCGCGCGACGGGAGCGCGCCAGAATCGCTACGTGCTGACAACCACATTCGACAGCTACGAGGCATATGTTTACTGGCGGCAGGTCGAGGAGGAGGCTCCCGACTATTGGGAACGCTATGCCGCGATCATCATGCAATGGGAGCAGTTCTGCCAGCTTGTCGATGAGTACGTAGGGGAAACCATCTTAGAAACGGGCGTTGGCGCAATTTAGATGAATGGAAGCTATGAGTCAGAATTACGGCGTATTACGAGTCGTGCGGGTGCGGTTGCCGACCACTGCAACGGCGGAACTCCAGGAACGCTATCCAACGGGATGGCTGCCGGAAGAACGCCTGGTTCACCTGCTTACCCGGCGAGAAACGACCATCGGACGGGCGCTGATGAACGATGTGGTGTTGATGGACCCCACGGTTTCGCGTATCCATGCCCGCGTTAACTTTGAAGGTTCCGGTGAAGACTCCGCCTGGTCGATTACGAACCTGACATCACAGAACATTATGCGTGTCAATGGTCGTCCTGTGCCGAGCGGCGAAAGCTTGCCCATGCAATCCGAAGACATCATTGTCCTGGGTAGTACGATGCTGCAATTGATCGCGCCGCAGCATTCAAAAGCCGATACAGGCTCATCAGATGGCCTGGTGACCGAGCAACTTCCGGCGCTGCAATCTTTCGCGACGCGCGATGACGGCGGCGCGGCGCGGCAGGGAAGCAAACCAGAAACCATCGCCACTCCGGCAAATCGCTCGCAGATGTCGCCGTTACCCGCGCAGCCCGCGCCGGAGTTGCAGGCGCAGCCCTGGAAAGAGGATGAAGAAGAAAGCATCCTGGGCGCGGGCGTGACCATGCAATTCGCCTTGCCGCAGCGTATGGGTCTGCGCACGCGCTGGCTCATTGCCGGCATCGGTGTCTCCATCCTCATTATCAGCACATTGATCACGCTCATTCTCAACGGCTTGATCGGCCTCAACGCTCTTGCCCTGTATGGCACGTCCAACTTCCTGGCGGCCATTATCATCCCGGCCATTCCGACCGTCTGCATCGCCCTGCTGGTCAATTTCATGGATCGCTTCGAACGCGAACCCTGGTTTTTGCGGCTGGGGGCCTTTCTCTGGGGTGCGGTGATTGCCATCCCGCCCGCGCTTTTCATCGAGCAGAAGATCGATACGACCCTGCAAAATATATTGGCGCCGGGCGTGAGCGAGGTCATACGCAATGTGTTCGCGGGGCTGAACGCCGGAGTCACGGAAGAGACGATCAAAGGCGCGGGTCTGCTGCTGCTGTTCTTCGTCCTGCGCGACGAATTCGACAACGTGACAGACGGCATCGTGTATGGGGCGTTGATCGGCGCGGGCTTCGCTCTGGTAGAGAACTTTCGCTATTTCGCTTTTGACTTCAAACAGTTTCCGGTGTTCCTGATCGTCTATCGCATCGTGCTGGGCTGGCTCGGTCACTCCACGTTTACCGCCTGCTTTGGCGCGGCGCTCGGCTACGTGCGTCACACGCGCATCCGCTGGCGGCAAATTGCCATTCCCCTACTCGGCTACCTGCTTGCGGTAGGTTTGCATACCTTCTTCGACTTCGTCACGTTCCAGGCCAGCGCGGCCTTGAGTACGTCATCGGGCAATAGCAACGTGGCTCTGCTATCGTTGCTCGCTTTAATTGGTGATTACATACCCCCATTCCTGGCGCAGATGTTCCTCTTATATATTTTGATCAAAGCCCTGGCGCATGAAGCGGCAGTCATACGCGAGTTTCTGGCGGTAGAGGTCAGCAACGGTGTCGTCAAGGTGGATGAGTATGCCCTGTTACAGAATTCGTTCCAGCGCACAAAGGCCGAGCGGCGCGTCTTGCGCGGGCGCGGTATCAAACAATGGTTGCGCGTCAAAGCGTTATATCAGACAGAGATCGGACTCGCCTTTCGCAAGTGGCATGTGAACATGGGCGATAAGCCGAAACTGGGTTATCTTCAACCGGAGGACGCCTATCGCCAGCGTATCAAACGCCTGCGACATGAAATCGCGGCAGGGAAATAACTGACCTGATGTGGCGGCGCAGGTGTTCGTGGATGGCGAGCGCCGCCACACTACGCTTTCAGCGCCTTCTCCATCGTCTTTGCGTCGTGGCCGCGCAGGTGTTCGCGGATGGCGAGCGCCGCCGCCGCACCCTCGCCTGCCGCGCTGACCAGTTGCTTTGTGCTGCCCGCGCGCACATCGCCTGCCGCGAAGATGCCCTTCGTGCTGGTCTGGAAATCGATGCCGGTCACGATGAAGCCCTGCGCGTCAACTTTGACCGCGTCCTTGAACTGCTCGCTATTGGGCGAGAGGCCGACGAAGACGAACACACCGGGTACATGCAATTCACTCTGTTTGCCTGTCTGGCTATTCTTGATCACAACGGTATCGAGATGGTTGTTTTTGCCCTTGAACTCGACCACTTCGGTATTGAAGCGTACCTCGATTTCTGGGGACTCCAGAGCTTTGTCAATCGCGACTTTGTGGGCCGACAGAGCGGAACCGTGCGCCAGAATCGTCACTTTGGGCGAGAAGCGCGTCAGGAAGGCCGACTCCTCGACGGCGCTGTTGCCGCCGCCGATCACTACTACCGCGCGTCCGCGGTAAAACGGGCCGTCGCAGGTGGCGCAGAAATGCACGCCCGCACCGATATAGTCGTCTTCGCCAGGTATGCCGAGCCGTTTGTAGGTCGAGCCGGTGGCAAGCAGCACCGCGTTGGCGCGATACCTGTGGCCGGAATCGGTCTCGACGAAGTGCGCGTCCTCATCATTGCCAACTTTCACCACGTTCTGCGCCGAGAGTAGCTCCACGCCGAAGCGTTTGGCCTGATCGATGACGCGCTCGGCGAATTCCGCGCCCGTCACGCCCTCCGGGAAGCCGGGATAGTTGTCGAGCCGTTCGGTGATGCCCGCCTGCCCTCCCAGGCCGCTGCGCTCGATCACCAGTACGTCGAAGCCGTCGCGCGCGGCATAAATCGCGGCGGTAAGCGCCGTCGGACCGCCTCCAACGATGATTAAATCGTAAAATTCACACTTCGCCTTCGTCTCCAGGCCCAGTTTGGCCGCCAGTTCGGCATTGGTCGGCTCAACCAGGTGCGATCCATCCGCAAACACGATGGTGGGGATGGACATGCCGCCCTTCTGTAATTTCTGTACAAAGGAGACGCCCTCTTGATCTTCGTCAATGTTGATAAATTCGTAACGGACGCGCTGCTCGCCAAGAAATTTCTTGCTGCGTTTGCAGTCGCTGCACCAGTTCGTGCCATAGAGCCTGATATTGGTTTGAGGCATCTGCTCTGTTCTCCTTTCCGCTAAATCTAACCTCTACGCCCCTTGTGCCATTATACCAGCAGCGCTGTTCTTTTCAGTACGATTCAGTATGATAACGAAGCTGAAAACTTTTCATCTTTTTTGCTAGCACGAACGTGTCTACTATGTGTTCCAGGAGAATACAAAGAGATTTTTACGCTAGACAGAAAGGAGCGTTAGTATGCCAAAGCAGAAAAAACCTCTCAAAGGAGTAAGCGATAAAGAGGAGCGCGAATACGAACATATCAAAGAGTCGGCGGAAAAAAGCGGGCGCTACGGGGATCGAGCAGAGGAAGTGGCGGCTCGCACGGTGCTGAAACAGCATAAACAAAAGGGACATAAGAAGGGACAATAAAACAAGTTTCGACAAGCATGGGGAGCCGAGGGCGCGCCCTCGGCTCCCCATGCTTGTCGAAACTTGTTTTTTACTTGTATAATAGCTATGGTTTTGTTAGTAACTAAGCTGAGGTTCCACAAAAAACTGTCAGGAGAAATAAAATGCGCTTAGGATTACAGGTTCCGAATTTTACCTGGCCCACTGGGCAGAGCAAGCTGGGCGAGACTTTTGGGCAGATCGCTGAACGAGCCGACCAGGCCGGACTCTATAGCATGTGGGTGATGGATCACTTCTTCCAGATACGCAGTGTCGGGCCGTCGGAAAACGAGATGCTGGAAGGCTGGAGCGCGCTGGCTTTTGCCGCCGGGCGCACGCGTCGTATCAGGCTCGGCACGATGGTGACAGGCGTCACCTATCGCTATCCTGGCCTGCTGGTGAAGACGGCTACCACGCTGGATGTGCTGTCGGGCGGGCGCGCCTACTTCGGCATCGGCGCGGCCTGGAATGAAGAGGAACATATGGGTCTGGGCGTGCCGTTCCCGCCGGTGAAAGAGCGTTTCGAACGGCTGGAAGAGACGCTGCAAATTGCTCACCAGATGTGGGCGGGCAACGAAGAGCCGTATAACGGCAAGCACTACCAGCTCGCGCGCCTGCTCAACTCACCGCAGTCGGTGCAGAGGCCGCACCCTCCCATCCTCATCGGCGGCACGGGCGAACAGAAGACGCTGAGATTGGTCGCGAAGTACGCCGATGCCTGCAACATCTTCGCGCGTCTGGGGAAAGATGTTCTCCAGCACAAATTCGATGTGCTGCGCGAGCACTGCGCATCCGTTGGTCGCCCCTACGAGGCCATCGAAAAGACAACGCTCGATAGCTTCGCTCTGACGCGCGACGGGCGCGATGGCTCCATGACGCCGAACGCGGTTCTTGATAACTTCGCGGAACTGGCGGAGATGGGCGTTGACCAGGCCATTTTCAGCTTGCGCAATGTCTACGATCCCGCCGCCTTCGAGCTACTGGCAACCGAGGTTGTGCCGCAGGCGGAGAAGATCCACGTCGCCGGGCGGTAAGGATACAAGATGAAATTTCATCATTGCGCCTGTGGAATTTACCATGTCCAATCGCACTACATTCAGCGCGGCGGAAGTCGCGTTTATCGAGAAACAGCGCGTCGCACGGCTGGCAACGGCAGACGCGGATGGCAATCCACATGTCATCCCCGTCTGCTATGCCCGCGACGACGCGCGCTTCTACTCGCCACTGGATGAAAAACCTAAGCGCGTCGCCGGCATGCAACTGCGGCGCGTGCGCAACATTACAGCGCGTCCGCGGGTGGCGCTGGTTATCGACTGCTATGACGATGACTGGTCGCGCCTGGGCTACGTGCTGGTGCAGGGCCGCGCCGAACTGCTGCCGCCGGATCACCCACTGCACCATCATGCCGTAGCATTATTGCGCGCGCGCTATAGTCAATATCTGGCGATGGCGCTGGAACTCCACCCGGTGATCATGATCACGTCGGAACATATCACATCCTGGGGAGCAGCGATTCAAATGTAGGCGCAATTCACTGCACCCGGCGCTACCCCATGCGCTCCTCATAGACAGATAAGAGATACCTGAAATAGTTATCTGCATCGAAACATGTCTATGAAACGTGTTTATGGCAGGAATGTTGTAACAGAAATATCGTGAAGTGATAAATTTCCCCCACGGAAACGAAGCCTCGACGGTATTGGTACGAAAAGACGCTTTGATGATGCCACAATGAGGTGGTCAATATGCTACAAGGAGAGAAAGTTACCCAGAAGCCGCCGGTCTACGTTACCGCCAATAGCCTCGTGAACGGCAATTGCTCGATCGAGGTTGCTTTGCAAATTGCGTGGGATGCAGGCGTGGATGGTTTTGAGCTGCGCCGGGAACAATTGCCGCGAACAATGCAACACGACGATTTTTGCCTGTTACGCTCGAAACTGGAACACTTTCGCTGTTCTCCCATCTATTCAACGCCAGAGCCGCTCTTTACTGAAGAAGGTTTTCAGGGAGAAAGCGTAGGGCAGGTGTTAACCGAAGCGCATACATTCGGTTGCAACATGGTGAAATTCGCGCCAGGCAACATTGAACCTGATAACGAGTTCATGCTTCAACTCTCCTCCTTGCAGCGCTCTTTCCCCACAATGACGATTGCCGTTGAAAACGATCAGAGTCCAGTCAGCCGTGACGTGGCGAGATGGACACGCTTTTTCGCACGGGTAACAGAGTTGCCGCACCCAATCTGGATGACTTTCGATCTGGGCAATTGGGACTGTGTTGGCATCGATGCCATTCAGGCTGCACAACACCTGGGATCATTTGTTATCTATATCCATACTAAAGCGGTAGAACGCAAAGACGACATCTGCATCTCGCGGCCCATCCGTGCTGCTCACAGTGAACATGCTGCGCTTGCCTATCTTCCCGCCGAAGTACCACGCGCGCTTGAGTTTCCCATCTCCGGGTCAAACCGCGATGGCGTAACCAGCGCGCTGCATACCTACATCACATGGCTTCGTTCCGGCAACTTTGCAACGTAAGAGAGCAATTGGATTGCTCAGGTTTGTAGCTATGCAACAGAAAGTATCAAAGAAGGGAGTCTATGAAACAACTGGATGTCGTGGTATTTGGTGAAGCGATGACCATGTTTATCGCCGATGAATACTTGCCCCTGGACGAGGCAAACCACTACACCAGAGCTATTGCAGGTGCGGAAGTCAACGTGGCTACCGGGTTGACACGCCTGGGCCTTCGTGTCGGTTGGATAAGCAGGCTCGGCAACGATCCATTTGGCAGCTATATCCTGCGTGCGGTACAACGACTGGGGTTAGATACGACGCGGGTTCTCTTCGAAGACCAGTATCCAACCGGCTTTCAGCTAAAGAGCCGGGTACACGAGGGCGATCCCGTCGTCACCTACTTCCGCAAAGGATCAGCCTTCAGCCATATGGCCCCAAACGCAGAGGATGATGCCTACTTGCGAAGCGCTCGTCACCTGCATGTCACCGGCATTCCGCCCGCTCTATCAGATACTTGCCGTCAGTATACCTACCACGTCATTGCTCAAGCTCGTCAGGCGGGCTTGAGCATCTCCTTCGATCCCAACCTGCGGCCAACGCTGTGGAGGAGCGAACGGGAGATGCGCGAGGTATTGAACGATCTGGCGGCGAAAACGGATTGGGTGTTGCCGGGAATGAGTGAGGCAACAGTGCTTACCGGCTATAGCTCACCTGAAGATAGCGCGCATTTCTATCTCGATAAAGGCGTAAAGCTGGTAGCGATCAAGGCGGGCGTGAAAGGATCGTGTCTCTTCACCAGTACGGAGCGTTACGATATAGCCGCGTTTCCCATGCAAGTAGTTGATACCGTGGGCGCTGGTGATGGCTTCGCGGTGGGAATCATCAGCGGCATGCTGGAGGGGTTAGATCTCGCCAGTTGCCTTGAAAGGGGCAATGCTATCGGCGGGCTTGCTGTTACCGTCTCTGGAGATAGCGAGGGTTTACCCGATCGAAAGGGGCTGGAGCGATTTTTACAGACACAGGCAAATCATAGATAGGAGATAAGGACATGGCACAAAACGTCAAAGAAGAAAATATCGTTGCCACGGAGCAAGTAGCTCTCCCGGCCAGTCGTTGGGGGCATCTCATCCCGCTGGTGTTCATCACGTATAGCCTCGCCTACCTTGACCGCGTGAATTACGGCTTTGGCGCAGCCGGAGGGCTGGCGAAAACGTTAGGCATTACGTCGTTTACCTCCGCGTGGCTCGGCGCGTTGTTCTTCCTGGGATATTTCTTTTTCCAGATTCCTGGAGCGAACTTCGCTGAACGCCGCAGCGCGAAGAAACTCGTATTCTGGGCGCTGCTTGCCTGGGGTGTTTTTGCCTCGCTCACGGGGATAATCAGGAACATCCCCTTGCTGTTCGTTGACCGGTTTTTACTCGGTGTAGCCGAGGGTGTGGTTTTGCCATCGATGCTCGTTTTTCTCACGCACTGGTTTACCAAGCGTGAGAGGTCGCGCACGAACACGTTTTTAATTCTTGGGAATCCCGTCACAGTCCTGTGGGCATCCATCGTTTCGGGCTACCTGATTCAAGTCATCGGCTGGCAGTGGATGTTTATTCTAGAAGGGATCCCCTCCATCATCTGGGCCTTCATCTGGCTCGCGCTGGCTGCCGACCGCCCGGTAGACGCGAAATGGCTGCCTCATCCAGACGCCGAAAAGGTCGAGCAAACGCTGAATCTTGAACAACAGGGCTTAAATCAGGTCAAGAACTACTGGGCAGCCTTCCGTACTCCCAGGGTAATCCTCCTGGCGGCCCAATACTTCTTCTGGAGCATTGGCGTCTATGGATTCGTCCTCTGGCTTCCATCCATCATCCAGGAGGGATCGCATCAGGGTCTGGGCATTACAGGGCTGCTCTCAGCGCTTCCCTATCTACTGGCTATCATTTTGATGCTGGTGGCGTCGTACTTTTCCGACCGCTCGCTCGAACGAAAGGCGTTCGTCTGGCCTTTCCTGATAGCGGGAGCTATCGCGTTCTACATCTCATATAGTACCGGCACATCAAATTTCTGGCTATCGTTCATCTTCCTGGTCATCGCGGGCGGCTGCATGTATGCTCCCTATGGCCCATTCTTCGCGATTATACCGGAAATTGTGCCGCGCAACGCCGCCGGCGAATCGATGGCGCTGATCAACAGCATGGGCGCGCTCGGCTCGTTTGTGGGAGCGTTCTTCGTCGGCTGGCTGAACGGCGCGACGCATGGGCCAGGAGCGGGTTTCATCTTCATGGCCGCGTCTCTGGTGCTGGCCGCGATTTTCACGCTTGTTGTCAGGATGCCAGTCTTGCACCGGGTGACTACTCCAATTTTATCGACCGAATTCGGGAATGCAGCCAGCAATCCAGCGAATCCATAGAACGGTACATCCTTACCTGTCTTCGCATACGAGCGTTGTCCGGTATTTCGTACCGGTCAGCGCTCATAGCGCCGGAAGAGTATATGAGAGGAGCATTGAGCCATGCAGTTGCAGATAGCGCTAGACCGGCTCTCACTGGATGATGCTATACGGCTGGCAACAAGCGTGCAGCAGTACGCCGATTGGATTGAGGTTGGAACTTCGCTGATCAAAGAATTTGGTATGGAGAGCGTGAGACGTATGCGCCAGGCGCTGCCCCAGGCGCGCATCCTTGCCGATATCAAGACAAATGATAATGCGCGCTACGAGTTTGAATTGTGCTATGCGGCGGGCGCGGATGCCGCTACCGTCATGGGCGCAATGCCTGACGCAACGATAGCAACCTGCGCGTCCATCGCGCGCGAACAGGGAAAGCTGGCGATGATAGATTTACTCGCGACAGGCGCAGAGCGGCAACGAGAGCTTTTGAAATATCGCGAGGCGGTTTTCGGAGTACACGTTAGCAAGGACGTGCAGGAGTCCGGTATAACCGGAACGGCGTCGATGGTCTCCCGCGTTCCTGACTGGGCGGCTGAGCAGAAGGTCGCCATTGCCGGCGGCATTGGGCTGGAAGACATTCCGGCGCTTGGAGCGCGTCTCCCCACGTTGACGATCATCGTGGGGACGGCTATCACTGGGGCTGCCGATCCTGTCGTTGCCGCACGCGCGTTTGCCGGGGCGCTTGAACCATATCGGCAACGAAATGAGAGCATATCATGGGAACGCTGAACACGATTATAGCGGAAATTGAGCAGGTTATCGGCAAGATAGACGAAAAGCAGATAGATGCTTTTGCTAACGAAATCCTCGCATCCTCACGAGTGTTTGTGACGGGCGAGGGACGTTCCGGGTTGATGGCAAAGGCGTTCGCCATGCGCCTGATGCACCTGGGACTGATTGTATATGTCGTGGGCGAGACGACGACGCCTGCACTTCAGGGTAGTGACGCGCTCGTCGCCGTTTCAGGCTCTGGAACCACCGCGGAAACGGTGCATAGCGCGCAACAAGCGAAAGAGCTTGACTGCACGATATTCGTCGTAACGACAAACTCCGCATCAACGCTGGCAAAGCTAGCCACCCATACCCTGATCATTCCAGCCGCGACCAAGTGGCGGCGCGCCGGTGAGATTGCCACTCAGCAGCCACTAGGCTCGCTGTTCGATCAAGGCAGCCACATCGCACTTGATGCCGTCTGCCTCGACATTGCCAATCAGAAGCATATCAGTAACGAAGCCGCTCGCGAGCGGCATACCAACGTTGAGTAGCGATACACCTGGAGAAAGATGGGCGAGTACATGGCGAACCTCCGTGAGCTATTGCAGCGAGAGCGCGTCGTGGTTGTTATCCGCGGCGCTCAACCAGCTTCACTCGGCCTGCTCCTCCAGGCTTTCTATGAAGGCGGATTGCGCCTGTTCGAGGTCACTGTGGAGGCCGCAAACGCCATCAGCGCTTTCGCCAATGCCCGCGAACAATTGCCCCAGGACGCGCTTATCGGCGTGGGAACGGTACTCGACGCGGGAACTGCGGCGCAGGCGATGGCTGCCGGGGCGCAATTCATCGTCAGCCCTATCCTGCTCGCGGATGTCTGCCAGGTCGCACGCGCTCATGGCGTGCCATGTATGGCTGGCGGCATGACTCCTACAGAAATCCATGCCGCCTACCAGTATGGCTGCGAGGCAGTCAAAGTTTTTCCCGCTTCGACAGTGGGGCCGGGTTTTATTCGCGAACTGCGCGGCCCGCTAGGCTTCATTCCTCTCTATCCCACCGGCGGTATTACCCTTGCCAATGCCCCTGAATTCCTGGAGGCCGGAGCAATAGCGGTAGGTGTAGGGAGCGCGCTGGTGAAAAAAGAATGGGTGCAGCGCGGCGATTGGGCCGCGCTGCGGCAGGCGGCAGCCGGATGGACGAAATTGCGGCGCTCAGGTTGATCCTTCCTGCATCCCTTACTGCGGGCGCATATTCTTCACAGCGTCATACAACTGGTAGACGCTCAGGTAATACCCTTCGGTATCCCTGGCGCGGAAGTAGCGTCCCGCGCCCATATCCGTGATATCCTGCGCGATCTTGATGCCCTTTTCTTTCCACTCGCGATAGGCCGCGTCAAGATCATCGACTTCGAGGTTGATTTCGTAGCCGCCTGGCGGAACCTGCAACTCTGGCGGCATGGTTGAAATATCCTGGAGTGCGATGGGC
>Ga0207416_1004860_pt1 | contig 11179 bp, 12 predicted proteins | sample PaiPotPPM11metaG_FD_184107 | JGI IMG/M metagenome (GOLD analysis project Ga0207416, IMG submission 184107) | Iron sulfur acid spring bacterial and archeal communities from Banff, Canada, to study Microbial Dark Matter (Phase II) - Paint Pots PPM... ...
CCTCGACGCCGAGCCTCACCCCTTCGTGCTCGACGACGCACCAACCGTGCCCGGGCTGGCTGCGCAGGAAGTTGGCCGGCCGCACGATCCGCGGCTCGGCGTCGAGGTAGGCGTAGACCTCGCGATGGCGGTAGGTGTGGTTGCCGAGCGTGATCGCGTCGACTCCCGTCTCGAACAGCTGCTTGGCCACTTTCTCGGTGATGCCGACGCCTCCGGCGGCGTTCTCGCCGTTGACGACGACAAAGTCGGGCGCCAGCCGCTGGCGCAGCGCGGGTAGGACCGCTTGCACGGTCCGGCGGCCGATGCCGCCCACGATGTCGCCGACAAACAGGATCTTCGTCCTCATGGCGCTCATACTTTGATCGATGGAGGACACTCCGCGCAGCCCCGAGCCGCCGGAGCCCGCCGCCGGCGGGCCCGCAGCACCTCCCCCGGTGGTCGTTCCACGCCTGGTTCAAGTCGCGCTGCTCGGGCTTGGGCTGCTCGCGCTGTGGGCTCTCGCGCGCGCGGCTCACACAGTGCTGTTGATCCTGATCATCGCGGCGGTGATCGCGCTGATCCTGAGCCCGCTGGTGAGTCTGCTCGCGAAGCGCGGCGTTCCGCGCGGCCTTGCGATCCCGATCTCCTATGTGGCCATCCTCGCGGCCCTGGGCGGAGTCGGGCTGCTGCTGGCCACGGCGGTCTCGACCCAGATCAGCCACTTCCAGCACAACCTTCCCCACATCATCGACCAGGCCAATCACGACCTCGCCAACCTCCAAAACTTCCTCAACAAGCACGGGATTCACGTCCATCTTCAGAGTCAGGGCCACACCGCGCTCCAGACGCTTCAGAAGTCGGTTCTGAAGCACTCGGGCGCGATCGTGTCGTTCTCGCGCGACCTGCTTGGGAGGCTGGTCACTGTCGCGATCGACGCGGTGCTCGTGCTGGTGCTGTCCGTGTACCTGCTCGTGTACGCGAAGGACATCGGCGCGCTGGTCCGGCGGACCATGCCCCCCGGCGATGGAACGCCCGAAGACGATTTCCCGACGCTGGTCCAGCGTGCGGTGTCCGGGTATGTCCGCGGCCAGCTCACGTTCAGCGTGATCATGGGCATCAGCGCGGGCTCGGCGCTGGCGATCTTCGGCCTCGTCGGGATCTTCCCGGACGGCCTGCACTACGCGGTGTTCTTCGGCGGCTTCTATGCGCTGATGGAGCTCATCCCGTACATCGGCCCGATCCTGGGCGCAGCGCCGCCGGTCCTTGTGGCGCTGTTCGAGCACCCGCTGACCGCGATCTGGGTCGTCCTGCTGTTCATCGCGCTCCAGCAGCTCGAGGGCCACTTTGTCGCGCCGCAGGTGTTCCGGATCTCGCTCCGGATCAACCCGATCCTGATCATCCTCACACTGCTCGTGGGCTATCAGCTGTACGGAATTTTGGGTGCGCTGATCGCGTTGCCGGTGATAACCGTGGTGCGCCAGACGGTGCTCTACCTGCGCAAGCACATGGTGCTCGAACCGTGGGTGGTGAGCGCGCCGCAGGCGCCGAGCGCACGCGCCGAACCCGAGCGATGCCGCGAATGCGGGGACCCGGTCGGGGACGACGATGCCCACTGCCGCACGTGCGGGGCGGAGGTTGAGCGTGAGGTGAGCCCCGCTAGAGCTAGGTAGCCTCCGGCTCGTGTCGAGCACGGCGGCATCCGGCGAGCGACCGACCACCATCGAGGCCCGATCGCTCACCAAGCGCTTTGGCGCGCGCGTCGCGCTGAACGAAGTCACGGTTGAGACGCAGGTCGGCGAGCTGGTCGCCGTGATCGGACCGAACGGCGCCGGCAAGACGACGCTGCTCTCGATCCTTGCCGGTGCGCTTACCCCGACGAGCGGCGAGGTCACAAGCGCGCCGCGGGCGATCGGGTGGGTGCCGCAGCAGACGGCGCTGTACCGGAAGCTTTCCGTCGTCGAGAACCTGCGCCTGTTCGCCCGCTTGGAGAAGGTCGCTGATCCAGACAATGCGGTCGAGCGCATGCTTCAGCAGGCCGATCTCGCTGAGCGCGCCGGGGAGGAGGTCGGACGCCTGTCGGGCGGCAACCAGCAGCGGGTCAACATCGCGATCGGCCTGTTGTCCGATCCGGCCGCCCTGCTGCTAGACGAGCCCTCCTCGGCGCTCGACCCGCGTCAGCGCGAGCGCCTGTGGGAATTCATCTCGACGCTGGCAGACGGCGGCACGACCGTCATGTTCTCGACCCACGACGTCGCCGAGGCCGAACGCTACGGGGAGCGGGTGCTCGTGCTCGCCGACGGTGAGCTGCTGTTCAGCGGCACGCCCGCCGAGCTCGAGCGGACAGTGGGTGGCGACGCGCGCGACTTCGAGTCGGCGTTCGTGCGCTTTTTGCGCGAGCGGGGCCATTGATGCGCTGGCTGCTCGTCAAGGACCTCCAGATCCTGCGCCGCTCGCCGCTCCTGGTTGGGCTGCTGATCGTCTACCCGGTGGCGATTGCTCTGATGATCGGGTTCGCGCTGTCGAGCCCGCCGGGCAAGCCGAAGGTCGCGTTCTTCAGCCAGATCGCGCCCGGCAAGGGCAAGATCGCCTTCGGCAGCCAGCAAATCAACGTCTCCAGGTACGCGAACCAGCTGTTCGACTCGATCCAGCCGATCAAGGTGCATTCGCGCGCCGAGGCGATCGCGAAGGTTCGCGACGGCGAGGCGAGCGCTGCGCTGATCATCCCAGCGGACATCATCGGTCAGATCCAGAGCCTCGTCACGCAGGGCGCCGGCAACCCGACCGTCGAGCTGATCCTCAACTCCAAGGATCCGCTCGAGCGCCAGTTCGCCGATCAGGCGATCAGCGCGCGGCTGAGTCAGGTCGAACAGGCGGTCTCCAAGCAGGTCCTCCGGGTAGCGGTAGCGGACCTCCAGCAGGTGCTGAACGGCGGCAAGATCCAGTTCCTCGGCCAGAACGTCCCGCTGCTCGGCCTCCGCAATTCACGCACGATCGTGGCCGGGGCGATCTCGGCCCTGCCGACCAGCTCGTCGCTGCGGCTCGCGCTCAAGCAGGTCGTCAGCTTCGCCGACCTTGCGATCGGCGGCCTCGGGTTCGCCACGCCGGTGCTCAACTCGATCGGGACGCCGCTGACGGTCCAGCAGACCGAGCTGGCCGGCAGGACCACGCCGGCGGATACCTACGCGGTCGCGATCGCCGTGGTCGTGTCGCTGATGTTCGTGACGCTGCTGTTGGCCGCCGGGATGCTCGCGCTCGAACGCTCGGAGAACGCTTACTCGCGACTCGTGCGCGGACTCGTCTCGCCGGCGCGCCTGCTGTCCGAGAAGGTCGCGCTTGCCGCGGTGTGTTCGGGCCTCGTGACGCTCGTGATGGCCGCGGCAGTCTCGCTGTTCGTGCATCTCGACTGGGGCCGGTTCGAGCTCTGGGTGCTCGCGCTCGCGGTCGGCGGGGTGGCGTTCGGCGCCCTGGGCGTCGCGATCGGCGGCCTTGCCCGCGAGGTCAGCGCGGCGTCGCTGCTCGCGTTCCTGCTCTCGCTGCCGATCGCGTTCGTAGCGCTCGTTCCGGGCGACGCGGTCTCCAGCGGCGTTCGGGCAGCGCTCGACGTGGTCGCATTCATCTTCCCGTTCAAGCCGGCGCTTCAGGCGGTGTCAAACGCCTTCAGCGGCGCGTCGCCCGGGATCGGCTGGCCGCTGGTGCACCTCGTCGTGCTGGCGGTCGTGTTCGGCGCGCTGGCGCGAGTGGCGCTGCGGCGGTTCGCGTCGGCGTAGGGCGTGGCCGGACGCGACTGCGCGACCATTCGTCGAAAAGCGCCGGGCCGAGCGGGGAACGTGTAGCCCTGTGTGCGCTATAGCGCTCAAATCGCTACACGTACAGAGGCTGGCCGCGAGCTTTTCCACGTTTTGGTCGTTCTGGGGTGCTGGCCCTACCGCGAGGTGACCATCGCGCGGAACGACGCCAGGCAGACAGCGGCGACGATCAGCGCGATGATCGGGACCGTCGCCCCGATGAGGCCGACGACGGCAAGCACGAGCGTGACGACACCAACCGTCCCGGCCACGCCGCCGGTAACGACCAGGCGGTATGCCCGCCGCTCGCGCACGTGCCTCGGCGTGTAGCTGCCGCGTTTCTCGATGTCTGCCATCGGCGGGAGCCTACCGGGTAGCGTGCCCGGCAAATGCACCATCTGCTGCTCTACGACTACGTGGAGAACATGCTGAAGCTGCGCCAGCCGTACCGCGAAGCGCACCTGAAGCGAATCGGCGCCGAAGATCGGATCGTGATGGCCGGCGCGCTCGGCGACCCGGAGCCGACCGGAGCCGCGATCGTCTTCAAGGACGCCGAACGCGACGCGATCGAGGAGTTCGTCCGCGGCGACCCATATGTCGACGCGGGACTCGTCACCGCCTGGCGCATTGAGCCCTGGAAAGTAGTCTGAGTATCCTCATCCGGGCGATGCCGTTCCCCCTGACCCGCCCGCGCAGGCTCCGAGCCACGCGCGCGCTGCGGGGCCTCGTTCGCGAAACGCACCTGGCTCCCGCCGACCTCGTCTATCCGATGTTCGTCGCGCACGGCCTCGATCGCCGCGAGCCGGTCGCGGCGATGCCCGGTGTCGATCGCCTGTCGATCGACCACGCGGTCGCCGAGGCGGGCGAGGTGGCCTCGCTCGGAATCCCAGCCGTGCTCCTGTTCGGCCTTCCAGCCGCCAAGGACGAGGAGGGCTCGGGTGCATGGGATGACGAGGGCGTCGTCCAGCTCGCGACGCGCGCGATCAAGGAAGCTCTTCCCGAGCTGATCGTGATCACCGATCTGTGCCTATGCGAGTACACCTCGCACGGTCACTGCGGGGTCGTCCGAGGTGACGGAACCGTCGACAACGACGCGACGCTCGAGCTGCTGAGCCGCACCGCCGTTTCGCAGGCTAGAGCCGGAGCGGACGTCATCGCCCCGAGCGACATGATGGACGGGCGCGTCGGGGTCATCCGCCACGCGCTCGACGACGACGGTCTGACGGAGACGCCGATCCTCGCCTACTCGGCGAAGTTCGCCTCTGCCTTCTACGGTCCGTTCCGCGAGGCGGCCGACTCGACCCCGTCGTTCGGCGACCGGCGCGGCTACCAGATGGATCCGGCCAACGGCCAGGAAGCGCTGCGCGAGGTCCGACTCGACGTCGAGGAGGGCGCCGACATCGTGATGATCAAGCCGGCGCTGCCGTACCTCGACGTAATCCGCCGGGTCAAGGACGAAACCGGGATGCCGGTCGCGGCCTACAACGTGTCTGGCGAGTACGCGATGGTCAAGTCCGCGGCGGCCGCCGGCTACCTGGACGAACAAGCCACGGTGCTCGAGACGCTGACGAGCATTCGCCGCGCCGGGGCGGACATCGTCATCACGTACCACGCCCTGGACGCCGCGCGGTGGCTTCGCTAACGCGCCACGGGCCCAAGCTCCGCAGCCGCAAGCACGGCGCCGCGGTGCCACTGTCCGAGCTCGACAAGCGGCTGCTCAACCTCATGCAGGGCAGCTTTCCGATCGCCGAGCGCCCCTACGCCCACGTCGCGGCCGAGGCCGGGATCACCGAGCAGGAGGCGATCGACCGTGTCCGCGAGCTGATCGGCGAGCGGATCATCCGCCAGGTGACGCCGATCTTTGACACGCGAGCGCTCGGTTACTCATCGATGCTGGTCGCCGCAAAGGTCGATCCCGAGAACCCGTGGCGTGCCGCGAACGTGATCAACGAACACCCCGGGGTCTCGCACAACTATTTGCGCAACCACGAGTTCAACATCTGGTTCACGATCGCGACCGCACCCGACTCGCCGCTCGGACTCGATCAGACGCTCGACGTCCTCGGGCGCGAGGCCGGTGCCGAGTCGATCCGTCAGCTCCCGACGCTCAAGCTGTTCAAGATCCGGATGGACCTCGAGATGGAGGGCGACACGGACGCGCTAGCGAAGACGGTCGAGGTCGCGCCACCCGCTGAGACCGAGCCCCAGCCATACGACGATCACGACGTTGCGGTGATCAGGGCGCTCCAGGGCGACATGCCGGTCGTCGAAACGCCCTACGCGCCAGCGGCCGCCGAGCTCGGCCTCGAGCAGTCCGAGCTCCTGATGCACCTGGAGCGGATGCAGGAACGCAAGCTGCTCCGCCGCGTGGCGGCGATCCTCTTCCACCGCCGGGCGGGGTTCAGTTCCAACGGTATGGGCGTCTGGAAGGTGCCCGACGAGCGCGTCATGGAGCTCGGCCCGCAGATGGCCGCGTTCCGCGGGATCAGCCACTGCTACCAGCGCCCGACCTACGCCGACTGGCCGTACTCGGTCTTCACGATGGCCCACGGCCGCTCCAAGGACGAATGCGACGCGATCCTCGACTCGATCGCTGAGCACACCGGTGTTTCCGATCGGACAACGCTGTACTCGTCGACGGAGTTCAAAAAGATCCGCCTTCTGTACTTCACAGAGGAGTACCGGGACTGGGAACGCAAGCACGCGGGCATGTGACCTCGCGCTCTAGGGAGCTCTACGACCGTGCGCGCGAGTTACTTCCCGGCGGTGTCAACTCACCCGTTCGAGCGATGCGGTCGATCGGCCGCGACCCGATCTTCGTCGCATACGGTGAGGGCTCCCACCTCACCGACGTCGATGGGAGCGAATACGTCGACTGGGTCTGCTCGTGGGGTCCCCTGATCCTCGGCCATGCCCACCCGGCGATCGTCGACGCGGTCGCCGGCGCGCTTTCAGACGGCACGAGCTTCGGCGCTCCGACCCGCCAGGAGATTGAGCTCGCGGCCGAGGTCGTCGCACGCATCCCGTCGGTCGAGATGCTCAGGATGACCTCCTCCGGCACCGAAGCGACGATGTCGGCACTGAGGCTCGCGCGCGCGGTAACCGGCCGGGAGAAGATCCTCAAGTTCGCGGGCGCGTACCACGGGCACGTCGACGGCTTGCTCGCCGAGGCCGGTTCGGGACTGGCGACCCAGGGAATCCCGGCCAGCCCGGGCGTTCCCGCGGCCGCGGCGGAGGCGACGATCGTCGTGCCCTGGAACGACCCCGACGCGCTCAAGCAAGCAACGGAGCGCCACGAGCTGGCGGCGATCATCGCCGAGCCCATTCCCGCGAACATGGGCCTCGTTCCGCCCTCGGCCGGGTTCCTTGAGCTGCTGCGCACCCAGGCGGACGCGACCGGAGCGCTGCTGATCTTCGACGAGGTCATCTCCGGCTTTCGCGTCGCGCGGGGCGGCGCGCAGGAGCTGTTCGGAGTCGAGCCCGATCTGACGATCCTCGGCAAGGTGATCGGCGGCGGCCTCCCAGCGGCGGCCTTCGGTGGCCCGCCCGAGCTGATGGAACGGATCGCGCCCGCCGGCGACGTCTACCACGCGGGGACGCTGTCGGGGAACCCGCTCGCCGTCGCCGCGGGCCGCGAGACGCTCAAGCTGCTCGACGACGGCGCCTACGCGCGCATCGCCAACACGACGGAGTCGCTCGCCGACGGCCTCAAAGCCACCGCGTCGGACGCTGGTTGCGACGTCCAAGTGCAGTCACTTCCGGGCCTCCTAACCGTGTTCTTCAGCTCGCAGCCCGTCACCGACTATGCCGGCGCGGCGGCGTGTGATCTTAAGGCCTTCGCGACCTTCGCGCGCGGGTTGCTGGACCGCAGCGTCTATCCGCCGCCCTCACAGTTCGAAGCGTGGTTCCCCTCGGCGGTTCACACCGCGGAGGACGTCGAGCGGACGCTTAAGGCGGCGGCCGAAGCGTTCGCCGAGGCCGCGCGGCGATGAGCCCCGGGCTCCGCAAGCTCTATGACGCGCTCAACTCGCACGGTGGCACCGTCGCGGAACTGCTCGACGATGCCGGCGCCTCCGACGGCGGCAAGCCAGGGCCGCCACAAGTGGCTGCGGCGGGTCCGCGCACCGCTGCCCAGCCCGATGAGTACGAGCTGTTGCTCGAGATGATCCTCGAGGGTTCACACCTCCACTACGGCCCGCAGCGGCTGGTCCGCACCGACGATCCTGACCTCGCGCTGCTGGTCGGCGACGAGCTTTACGCACTCGGCCTCGCGAGGCTCGCGGCACTCGGAGATATCGACGCGATCGCCGAGCTCGCGGACGTGATCTCGCTCGTCGCCCAGGCGCACGCGTCGGGCGACCGGGAACTCGCCGACGCCGTGTGGGCGGCGGGAGCTGTCGCGATTGGCTGGGGGTCCAACGACCAGCACGCTGAAGCTAAACGGCTCGCCCGCGCGGGTGAGCCGGGAGCGCTCGAGGCCTTGCGCTCCGGCGCCCGAACTGTGTGACCGATGACACATGCCTGGCGTCTCGCTCGTGACGCTCGCGGGACTGTTGACGATAGGCTTCGGCGGGCGTTCAATTGACGCCCGAGGGACGCGTGCCAGACCGACACCAGACCAAGTCCAAGTACACGGCCGACCGCAACATGCCCGGTTCGTTCAAGGGCGAAACGGTCACGCGCCGGCGCTTCATGACCGGTGTCGCGCACGGTGCCGGCGGAGTCGCAACCGCAGCATTCAGTCTGCCGGCGCTCGGCTTCGCGCTGGCCCCGATCTTCAAGCACGAGGCGTGGAGCTGGCAGGCGATCGGGCCGCTGTCTGACTTCACCGACAGCGACTACGTCACGCGCATTATCAACGTCCAGCCCGACGCCGGGGAGTCCGGCAACACACTTATCTACGTCCGGCTGCGCAACCCCTCGATCGACAAGGAGCGCGAGGATCAATACAACCGCATCCTGGCGCTCTCCTCGCGCTGTATGCACGTCGGCTGCCCGGTGCGCTGGACAACGGCCGCTCAGCGGTTCATCTGCCCCTGCCACGGCGGCGTCTACAACATCCGCGGGATGGTCACCGGCGGACCTCCGGTGCGCCCGCTCGATCGTTTCTACACGCGCCTCAACACCCAGACCGCGCTCGTCGAGGTCGGTCCGCGCTACTCGGTCAACTCTGAGCTCGAGCGCTTCTCGCCGCGGCTGCCCGGCGAGCCGCTCGACGGGATCGGCCAGTTCGTCTACCCGGCGCAGTTCGCCGGTCCGAAGAAGCCCTAGATGCCGCGCCTTCGGACTCCGCCTCTTACGAAGATCCTGATGCCCAAGCCGAGGCGGCCCGGGAACGGCAACGGCGCGCTGAGTCCCGCGGAAGCGGCCCAGGAGGCCGGTCTGACCGTCGTCGACTGGCTCGACGAGCGCACGTCGCTATCTGGAGTCACCCGCTGGGCCCTGTTCCGCAACGTCCCGCGGGGGACCAACTGGTACTACACCCTCGGCACCGCCACGCTGTTCGCGTTCCTAAACCAGGCCGTGACGGGCGTGTTCCTGGCGATGTACTACCGGCCCGACGCCGCCGGCGGCGCGTACGAGTCGGTCCGCCACATCAACGACAGCGTCTTCCTCGGCCAGCTCGTGCACGCCATGCACAAGTGGGGCGCGTCGGTGATGATCATCCTGATCTTCCTGCACATGGGGCGCGTCTTCTTCTTCGGCGCCTACAAGTACCCCCGCGAGCTGACGTGGGTGATCGGCTCCGTGATCCTGATCCTGGTGCTGATGATGGGCCTCACCGGCTACCTGCTCCCGCTCGACAATCGCGCGTACTGGGCGACGGTCGTAGCGACCAACATCCAGGCGGGCGGGCCGTTCATCGGGCCCTACCTGGCGAACTTCCTCGTCGGCGGGGCCGACTTCGGGGCGACCACGCTATCGCGCTTCTACGCGATCCACATGCTGCTCATTCCGGGACTGATCATCGTGCTGATCGGCGCGCACCTGTACCTGGTCGCCAAGCTCGGCACCACGGCCCCGCCGTACCTGAAGCCCTACGAGGAGCCCGAGCTGACCCCGAAAGCCGAGGTCTGAGCGGTGAACCAGGCCGAGAAGGAGGCGTACCTCCGCGAATACTCGACCCTGAAGAGCGAGGGCAAGCCGTTCTTCCCGTACGCGGTCGCCAAGGACGGCGTCATGGCCTGCATTGTTCTGGCCGTGATCATCTTCCTGTCGCTGCTCTTCGGTGCGGAGCTGGGGCCTAAGGCGAACCCGACCTCGACCACCTTCGTACCGCGCCCGGACTGGTACTTCTTCTTCCTGTTCGAGCTCTTGCGCGTCATGCGAAACGTGCCGAAGTGGACGCCGATGGCGACCGTCGGCCTGCCGACGATCCTGATGGTGCTGATGTTCCTGCTGCCGTTCTACGACCGCAGCCCGGAGCGCCGCATCACCCACCGCCCGGTTGCGCTCGTCACCGGCCTGTTCGTGATCGCCGCGATGGCCTATCTGACGTACACCGGCGCGAACACCGGCTCGCCGAACTCGGTCGAGCTCAAGCCGCCCACCAGCTTCACGGCCCAGGAGAAGGCGACCTGGGACCGCGGCGCGCTGGTCGTGGGCCAGTCGGGCTGCCTCGCCTGCCACGTGCTCGGCGACAACGGCAACAGCGGACCTGGACCGAACTTGACCCATATCGGCAAGATCGTGCCTTCGGGGCAGATCGCGTCGACCTTGATCAACCCAACGCCGCCGATGCCGTCGTTCAAGGGCCTTCCCAAGAACAAGTTCAACGACCTCGTCGGCTTCCTCTCAGAGCTTCAGTAGTCGCTCCTTGACCGGAACGCTCGAGGAAGCCCAGGTGCGGGCGATGTTCGACCGCATCTCGGGCATCTACGACCGGCTGAACACGGTCATGACCGTCGGGCTGCATCACTCCTGGCGCGCTCGCGCCGCCGATCTCGCCGCGGTTGGCCCGGCCGGCCGCGCGCTCGACGTGGCAACGGGCACGGGCGACCTTGCGCTTGAGCTCGCGCGCCGCGTCGGCGCCTCGGGCGAGGTGGTCGGCGTCGACTTCTCCGAGCAGATGCTCGAGTTGGCGCGCGCCAAGGCCCCCGGCAAGCAGATCCGCTTCGAGATCGCCAACGCGCTCGCGCTCCCGTTCGCCAACGACGAGTTCGATGCGGCCACGGTCGGCTTCGGCGCCCGCAATTTCGCCGACTTGGATCGAGGCCTGTCCGAGATGGTCCGTGTGGTGCGAGGGGGCGGTCGCGTCGTGGTGCTCGAGATCACGACGCCGCAACGACGACCGCTGTCGACGTTCTTCGAGCTCTGGTTTGACCGGGCGGTGCCGTTGTTGGGCCGGATCGCGGGCGACGCGCAGGCGTACTCGTATCTGCCGAGCTCGGTCAGGCGATTCCCCGGGCCCGAGC
>Ga0207416_1004868_pt1 | contig 11167 bp, 10 predicted proteins | sample PaiPotPPM11metaG_FD_184107 | JGI IMG/M metagenome (GOLD analysis project Ga0207416, IMG submission 184107) | Iron sulfur acid spring bacterial and archeal communities from Banff, Canada, to study Microbial Dark Matter (Phase II) - Paint Pots PPM... ...
GCCGGAAGATGCGTGCCCAATTGGCCGTAGGTGCGACCCGTATCCAGGTCGCCCCTGCTCCCCGGCCCCTCTGCTCCTCTGCCCCCCGGCCTCCGGCGCCTAGGCGCCGGAGAGCGCGTCGGCGTTCTCGGCGACCTTGCGGAAGGCTTCGACGTACTGGTCGAGCAGGGCCTGATCGGCGCGGGGGAAGGTCGGCAGGTTGATCCGGTTGCGCGGCGGGTTCTCGGTGACCGGCAGCGCGCCCAGGCCGTAGCGCACGCGCGCCACGCTCTCGGCGTTGGCCGGATGCTGGAAGGCCCAGTGCGCCTGCTCGGTGAATACCGGCTGGGTGTGCAGGCCGCCGCGGTGGCGCAAGTGGCTGCCGCCGCTGACGCGGGCGCCCTCGGCCTTTACGGCCTCCACGAAGCGGTCGATGGAGAGGCCGCCGAGTGTCGCCGCGTCGTAGTGGACGCGCGGCTGCCCGTAGTAGACCCGCTCGATGTACGACGGGATGACCGGCGCCTGCAGGCCGGGCAGCTCGGATAGCCGGTCGAGGACGTAGCGGATGTTATCATTGCGCCGGCGATTGCGCGCGTCCAGCTTGGCCAGCGCCACGCGGCCCAACGCCGCCGAGAACGGGCTGATGCGGTACTTGAAGCCGAAGCTGGTGTGCTGGAAGCGCTGGTTGGCTTCGGTCGGCAAGCTGCCGATGCGCTCGTAGTGGCCCAGCATGACGGCGCGCTCGAAATAGGCCTGGTGATTGGTGATGAGGACGCCGCCCTCGCCCGATGGGCAGAGCTTGCTGGTCTGCAGCGAGAAGGCGGCCACGTCGCCGAACGTACCGGTGCGACGCCCCTTGTACCGCGCACCATGGGCGTGCGAGGCATCCTCGACGACCTTGAGCCCGTGCCGCTGCGCCAGGTCCATGATCGGGTCCATCTCGCAGGGCAGGCCGCCGCCGTGCATCGCGACGATCGCCCTGGTCCGCGGGCTGATCTTGCGCGCCACGTCCGCCGGGTCGATATTCATCGTCACCGGATCGACATCCGCGAAGACGGGGATGGCGCCCTGCGCCAGGACGGGCATCGCCGTCGCCCAGTAGGTGGCCGAGGGTGCGATCACCTCGTCGCCCGGCCCTATGCCGATGGCGAAGAAGGCCGCGTGCAGGGCCGAGGTGCCGTTGTTGTGGGCGAGCGCGTGGCGCACGCCATGGTAGGCGGCGAACTCCTGCTCGAAGGCGGCGCTCACCGGCGAGAGGGACCACTGGCCGCTGGCCGCGACATCGGCGACCGCCTGTATCTCCTCCTGCTCCACCACCGGCCAGCGCAACGCCTCGGTCTGGTCGAGCGTGACGGCGCGCGGGCCATCGTACAGGGCCAGTTTGCTGCTCGTGATCGTGCTCATCGCAGCGCTCCTCACCATGCGGACGAGACGGCCACGTGCCACGATGCACGGCCCTCGCCCGGCGGCAAATGCTAGCATAGGGCTCAAGGCGCTGCCGCGGCCCGGCCGCGGCCGCCGGCGGTAGGTAATTTCACCTGCTTCCGGACAGGTGTTTTCACGCTGGGATAGGGCGGACCGGCTACAACATACTCAGCATGCGGCGGGATCGACGGTCAGTCCTCACTGGCGCCTACGCCTGCCGATCGCAGCAGAGGAGAAGAGCCATGCTTCGTCAGGTCGCTCGCTGTCTCATCGCCATCACCGTGCTGCTCGGCTCGGCGTCCAGCGCCGCCGCGGCCGGGAGGTTCGACACCCGGGGGGCCCAGCCGTACCAACAGACCAACCTGGTCTCGGATCTCCCCGGCGCGCAATTCACCGACGCCAATCTGTTGAACCCCTGGGGATTGACCCACAGCCCGACCAGCCCCTGGTGGATCTCGGACAACGGAGCGGGCGTGTCAACGCTCTACAACGGCTCCGGCCAGCCCCAGTTCCAGCCCGTGCCGCTGGTAGTGACCATCCCGCCGCCCGGAGGAAGCCCCGAAGGGACCACGGCGGCTCCGACGGGCGACGTCTTCAACGGCACGACCGGCTTCGTGGTGAAAAAAGGAACTGCCTCCGGACCCGCGGCGTTCATCTTCGCCACCGAGGACGGCACGATCTCAGGCTGGAATCGGCAAGTTGACCCCACCCACGCCATCCTCGAGGTCGACAACTCCACCGTGGGAGCGGGCGCGGTGTACAAGGGTCTCGCTTTGGTCAATAACCACCTGTACGCCACTAACTTCCGCTTCGGGACAATCGACGTATTCGATTCCACCTTCACCCAGGTTCACCTGGGCGCCGACGCCTTCAGCGACGCGGCGATTCCTGACGGCTACGCGCCGTTCGGTATCGCCAATATCCAGGGCGACCTCTTCGTGACGTACGCGAAGCAAGATCAGGCCAAGCACGACGACGTCGCCGGGGCCGGCCACGGCTTCGTGGACATCTTCGATCCCAGCGGTCACTTGCTGAAGCGCCTGGTCTTGCGCCGATTCTTGAACTCGCCCTGGGGGCTGGCGCTGGCGCCCGATGACTTCGGACCGTTCAGCGGCGCCTTGCTGGTGGGCAACTTCGGCAACGGCCTCATCAACGCCTTCGACAGTAGCAACGGCCGCTTCCTCGGCCAGCTCCACGATCAGCAGGGCAACCTCATCCAGAACAATGGGCTCTGGGGCCTGGCCTTCGGCAATGACCATTCCGCGGGACCGTCGAACACGCTCTTCTTCACGGCCGGCCTCAACCACGAGGCCGACGGCCTCTTCGGCGCCATCGCGCCCACGAGCTAGTACGTAGGACTCTGCCGGGGTACACGTGGGGGCGACCCCGGGGCATGCCGGAGCGCGGGCGTCCCGCCCGTCCCCGGTCTCTGCCTGAGGAGGCGCCCCCGCCGCGACGACGCACGCTCCCGGTCCCAGGCCGGGGCGGGCGGGACGCCCGCGCTCCGGCATGCCTATAGCCTGCGCGCATCGGGCGCGAGCAGCCCCCGGACGACATCGGCGGCCTATCCCGACGCTGTATACTGGCCCGCGTCGGGATAGGCCGCCGACGCGGGCCGGAGGTGCAACTGCATGCCGCCTCGTCCTGCCATCGATCCCCCCGACCTGCCCAGGCAGCTCACCCCGGCGACCATTCGCGGCGGCGCACTCCGCGACGAAGATGCCTACCAGGAGGTGCTGCTGGCCAATGGCAACGTCAACGACCAGACCGCGCACAACGTCAGCTTTCGTCAGGTGCAGTTCAAGCGGTTCGAGCTGCGCGGGACGCGCTTGCCCTCCCTCCACCTGGCCGACGCCCGCTTCGAGCGCTGCGACTTGAGCGGCGCCATCTGGGAAAAGGCCTACCTGCGCCGGATTGAGGTGATCGATTGCCGCTTGACGGGCTGGCAGGCCCTGGATGCGCGCATCTACGATCTGCTGCTCAAGGAATGCACCGGCCAATACGTCTCCTTCGCCAGCGGCATCTTCAAGGGGGCGCGCTTCGAGCGTTGCGTCCTGCGGGACGCCTCCTTCCTGGACGCCGACCTGACCGGCGCGGTCTTCCTCGATTGCGACTTGACCAACGTCGATATGGAGGGCGCCAAGCTGATCGGCGCCGACTTGCGCGGCTCCACGATCACCGGCATGCGCATCGGGCTCAGGGAGATCCAGGGAGTCGTGGTCGACCTCACCCAGGCGGCGCGACTGCTGCAAGGACTCGGCGCCAGGGTGGTGCTGGACTAAGCGCTCGCATGGTCGGCGTGACATAACAGAGCGGCTGGCATTGACGCCCGGCGTCGCCAGGCGCTATACTCCCTGTTCGTGCCGCGCCGGGGGGCGCGGATTTTGTGTGCCTTCAGCGCTGTAGACGTGTAGGGACGGGGCGATGTTCGCGGTCGTGCAAACCGGCGGGAAGCAGTATCGTGTGACCGTCGGGCAGAGTCTCCAGGTGGAGAAGTTAAGCGGGGTAAAGGGCGACACTGTCGAGTTCGACCGCGTGCTGCTCCTTGGCGAGGGCGATCAAGTCACCACCGGCACGCCGGTGGTGGAAGGGGCGCGCGTCCACGCCACGCTGTCCCGCCAGGAGCGTGGGCCGAAGATCGTGGTGTTCCGCTACAAGTCGAAGAAGCGAGTCCGCGTGAAGAAAGGCCATCGCCAGAGCCTCACCCGGGTATACGTGCGCGACATCACCCTCAATGGGGAGAGTTTGACGCCCAAGCCCGCGGCGGCGCCGCCCACCGAGGAAACGCCGGCCTCACCAGAGGTGACGGCCCCGGAGGTGACGGCCACGGCATCGGAAGCGCCGGTCGCCGCGGCAGAGAACGCGGAGTCCGGCGCGACAGCAGAACCGGCGGCCACGGAGCCGCCAGCAGAGTCCAGCCCGGCGGAAGGAGAGCAGTAGGAAATGGCGCACAAAAAGGGGGTCGGCAGCTCGCGCAACGGACGGGATAGTCCAGGGCAGCGCCTCGGCGTGAAGCGCTTCGACGGTCAGTTGGTCGGCGCCGGCAGCATCCTGGTCCGGCAGCGCGGGACGCATTTCAATCCCGGTCGCAACGTTGGCCTCGGTCGCGATCACACCTTGTACGCGACGGTCGACGGCGCCGTGAAGTTCGAGTGGGAGCGCCGCGACAAGCAGCGTATCAGCGTGTATCCCATCCCGGCGGCTCCGGCTCCTGCCGCGGAAGGGCCGGCATCCTAGCCGCGGCGTCGGGACCGTCGACTCCGCGCGCGGTGTGTAGCAAAGGGGACTCGGCCGATTTGCCGAGTCCCCTCTCTGTCCCCGTACTAGTGGTTACACACCGACTGGCGTGACCGGAACGCCGCCGCTCTCCGCCGCTTCCTCCGTCAGCATCCCGCGCAGCACGTGCTCGAGCGCCATCGTATGGCAGCAGCGGCCCCAGCCTTGGAAGAAGTTGCAGGTGCAGTGCCAGGCGCCGTCCTGCAGCTTCACCGTGTGCTCGTCGTTGTCGCCGCGGAAGGCAACGTCGAAGCTCGTAAAGCGGATGCGAGCTTCCCTCTCCGCCGCGTACCGACGGGCCTTTTCGACTTTGCCGTACCAGCTCGATTGCACAGGCTCCTCCTCCTAGTGACCGCGTGACCGGCACGCGGAACGGGACGACAGGGATACGCTGCCTCGCAGTGCCGAGTGTCCACGGTGATCAGAGCACACGGCGGTTGCCGTCTGCTCTGATCGCCATGAAACCGCCGCTGGGGAGAGTACACGCACCGACAGCCGGGGGCTGGCGTAGGGCGTCCGGAAGACCACGGTCATGGCCTGCCTCGCGTGGCGTGCGTCTGTCGTCGCTGGTAGGGAGTATAACCAAAAGTCACAAGCGGGGCAGCAAGCGGTCCTACGCGGGCCAGACCCCAGGTGCGGTGGCGGCGGATGAATGGAGGCACGGTACTAACGATGTTGCCTGAACTGGCACGACCATAGTCTGGTTCCTCTCTCCCCGCCCGAGGCCCCCCTGCTCCACGGCGCTTGACGCGGGAGGGAGCCCCCGTCTCGGGGTGCTCCCTTTCCGTTGAGGCGTCAGGAGGCGGAGATGGTCGCAGTGAAGGGGTCCTGGTCGGCCCCAGTTGGCCCACTCGGATCGTTGCCGATGCGGATGTCCGTCCAGAGCGGATGGGCCACACCGTCACCGCCTACGGCCACACCGCTGTAGTCCCCGATGAAGCTGTAGGCGCAATTCGGGAAGCCGAAGGCATTGCCGTCCGAAACGGTAGACGTGGCGCTGGAGACGGCAACCTGCGGCGTCCAGCTCGCCCCATTGGTGGTGGAGGCGACCACGGAAATGGTGTAGCTGTCCCCACCCCCGCCACGATTGAAGTAGCTCACGTAGACCTTGCCGGCGTTGGCGGCAACCCACGGGAAGAACTGATCGCCGGTCCCGCCCGCGATCGTGGCTGGCGCACTCCAGGTCGCTCCGCCATCCGTCGAGCGCAGGTAGACGACGTCCGCGTTACTCCCGTTCCAGTTCGACCAGACGATGTGCAGCGTCGAGCCGTTCATGGCGAACGCGGGGAAGCTGTTGTCGCGGAAGCTCGCCCCCGGCAGTGGACTAAGGATGTCGTTGTCAACCGCCAGAATCTTGGTCTGGAAGGTCTTGCCCCCATCACTGGAGACCGAGTAGGCGATGACATCGCGCCCGTGGGCGAGGGCCTCGTACACCACGCGAACCACACCATTGGCGTCAACCTGGACTACCGAGCCTTGGTTGTAGCGGTAAGGCGAGACGTTGCCAGGGGCGGACCAACTGGCGCCGCCGTCGGTCGTCTTGGAGATCACGATGTTCGATCTCGTCGTGTGACCCGATGTCGTCGAGTGGAACTGCGTCCAGGTGACGTAGGCCACGCTGGCGTTACGGGGGTCGGCGCCAATCCACTCCTTGTCGTTGAACAGGGTGGCGCCCTGTGCGGCCGAGGTCTGGAGCACGTAGCTCGTCGTCCAGGAAGCGCCGCTGTCCGTGGAGCGGCTGACGGCCACCGAGTTGGCGTTGTCGGTCCGATTGAAGGCCAGGTTGGCGTACCAGAAGGTACCCGACGGTCCGGCCGCCACCACGGGGTCGCCGGCCGATTCGTAGGGACCGGGATTCGCGGCGTTAGCGCGGACTAGACCAGGCAAGAAGCCGGCCGTCCAGGTGACGCCCCCGTCTGTGGTCTGGTAGAAGCCGCCGGAGCCGTCGTAGCGGTTCTCGCTGGGCTCGTAGAGCCGGTAATCGTTAGTTCCGCCGACGAGGTTGGCCGCGGCGGCGGGGTTGACGGCGATCGTCGTCTCATTCTGTGCCGTCTGCATGCCCGGGTTACATGTATTGACACTGGTGCCGCCGATCGTCGCCTGCTGGGTAACGTCGTAGCTGCCAATGACGTCGACGTTGGCGCCGACGTTGATGGTGCGCGAGACGACCGGCGCGGAAGCGAGGAGTGCCGCGCCTTTCGGCGGCGAGGCGCTCGGACTCTGCGCCCGCCCCTCCGCCGCGAAACTGGAGAAGCCGAACGGCGGCGGCGTTTGGGTGGAGTCGTCGGCCAGGCCGGGAGACGCCGACGTGAACAGCAGCAGCCCGCCAGCGACGATGGCCAGCGCGGTGCGGCGCAGTGGGTTGAGGCGAGACAGGTGAGTCAACGAAAGCCTCCTAACTTGCTCGCTACCTAGCAGCGTTTGCCCATTACGCTCCTGGGCAGACCATTGGGCGCCATCGATTCGACGAAAGTACGACGATTGTAGCAGACATCCCAGGCGGTGCAAGCACCATCAGAGAACGGGAGTGTCCGCTCGAACCCACCACAAAATAGACGTCGCCACCCCACCTGCTTTATGCCTCCTAACAACTGGACGGTGCGTAATCTTATGGCGTGCCCGCCGATGCCCAGGGCCGTGGCTATACTATGCACGGCTCGAAGCCGGGTGGACACGCGCTCGTTCTCGCTGCCTCCCCCGCCGGACCACGGAGCGAGACGGCGTCAGTAGTCCCTCTCCCCTGTGGAGAGGAGCTGGGGTAAAGGACATATGCTTCCAGAGCAGCCCGCGCCCCGAGGACACACCAGCCTGCTCATCGCGCTGACCCTGGTCGCCATCGTCGCCGCGGTCCTGGTCTGGAATTCCCATCGCATGATGCCGACTCGCGCGCTGTATGTCGTGCCGCCGGCGCTGGCCTTGCTGGTCGGCCTTGGACTCGCCGCCTGGCTGGGCCACATTCGGCGGCGCTGGCTGGCCGGCCTGTTGGCCTTACTCCTCGGCCTGCCGGCCGGCTTCGTCGCCGGTTACATCGCCTACGAAATCGTCGGCTGGGCGTTGGGCTCCGCCGCCCAGCAAGGCGATCCGACCTTCGGCAGCAACGAGGCGGCGCTGGCGCTCGTGGTGGCGCCGCTGGAGTGCGCGATCGTGAGCCTGGTCGGCGCCGTGCGCACCCGACGTGTCCGCAGCGCCGAGCGCACGCCGCCGGCGCGAGTCAGCGGACCGGGCCACCCGCTGGCGGCCGACCCGGTCGCGCCGCTGATGCCCCACGCGGCGGCGCACCGCCATCGCTACTACCGCGGCGTGTTCATCGGGGGGCTGGCCGTGTTCGCGGCGCTCACGGCAGCGACGGCCCAAACCGGCAACGTGGTTGCCCTCATCGCGGTGCTGGTGGTCGGCAGCTTCTTCGTGCCGATCGTCTACGTGGAGTACCTGGACGAGGTCGACGCCTTTGGCGGCGTCCCGCGCGGCCTGCTGCTGCGCATCGGGCTGCTCACCGCGCTGTTCGGCATCCCGTCGGCCGGGTTCCTGGAGGCGGTGGAGCACGCCGGCGCCGACGCGCTGATCCCCGCCGTGCTGACCGGCCTGACCGAGGAGGGCGTGAAGATCCTGCTGGTCGTCTTGCTGCTGCGGCGGACCCGTTTTCGCTTCGAGCTGGACGGGGTGATCGTGGGAGCGGCGGCCGGGATGGGCTTCGCCGCCTTCGAGGATGCCGGCTACGCGCTCACCTCGCTGGCCCAGGGCGGCATCCCCGATTTCCTGGGCACGCTCTGGCTGCGACAGGTGCTGGGTCCGTTCGGTCACGGCACATGGACCGCCGCGATCGCCGCCGTGATCTGGCGCGAGCGCTACGCCGGCACGGGCAGGCTGGACGCTCGGGTCTGGATCGCCTACATCACCTCCAGCCTGCTGCACGCCGCCTGGGACTGGGACCCGCTGCCGGGCATCGGCTCCTTTGTCTGGCTGCTGGCGGTGGGCGGCGTCAGCATTGTGATCCTGCGGCTGCGCGTCCGCGAGGCGATCGCCCAGGAGCAGCAGTACCTTGCCTCCGCATCGACCTGACGCCGCCGCGGCCCAGAGACGAGATGAGAGGACCAATTACTGATGGAGATCCTGCCCGGCATCTACCGCGTCGAGCAACTGCTCGGCGCTCGCTACCTCTACCAGTACGTCGTCGCCGGTGACCGCCCACTCCTGATCGACACCGGCATCGCTTCCTCCCCGGAGGAGGTCATCCTGCCGGCGCTGGCCGGTCTGGGAATCGCCCCGGGCCGGCTGGGGACGGTGCTGATCACCCATGCCGACGTCGACCACATGGGCGGGAACGCGGCGATCAAGCGGGCGGCGCCGCGGGCGCGGCTGGTTGCCCACGCCGCCGACCAGCCTTGGATCGAGTCGCGAGAGCGCATCCTTCGCGAGCGCTATGGCTGGTACGCCGCGCATGGCCTCGACTACGAGCCCGCTGTCCAGGCCTGGCTGCGCGACAACCTGGGACCGGACGAACCGCTGGATGCCACGGTGGACGCGGGCGAGTGGCTGGACCTGGGCGGACAGCGGCTCCAGGTACTGCGCCTGCCCGGCCACACGCCCGGCCACACTGGCCTGTGGGAGCCGGAGACACGAACCGCCCTGATCAGCGACGCCGTGCTGGAGCGCGGCGTCTACGACACCGCCGGCCGGCTGCTGCAGCCGCCGCCCTACTTCACCGTTCAGCCCTACCTCGCCACGATCGCCCAGCTCGAACGCCTGGCGCCCGATCACCTGCTCACCGCCCACTACCCGGCCATGCACGGCACGGAGGTCAGCCGCTTCCTGACCGAGAGCCGGCGCTTCGTCGGCGACCTCGATCAGTCCGTAGCCGGCATCCTGCGCGAGGCGGGCCGCCCGTTGACCCTCAGGGCCATCACCGAACAGGCCGACGCTCGCGTCGGACCATTTCCCTCGTTCGCCAACGAGCTGGCCGGCCCGGTGCGCGCCCATCTGGAGGAGCTAGTGTCCGGCGGCCGGGCGCGTCACGCGACAGTCGATGGCCGCGCCTGCTGGGAATGGAGTGGTCCGTAGTACTTTTAGCGGGCAAAGGGGAGGAGCATCACCACGTGCATGATCTCGGGACGATCGGGATCATCGTCGAATTTCCCGGCGTGCCAGGCTCGAATGAACTCGTCGCCACTCATACGAGGTAGAAACGGGCAGCCTCGTCGACGATACGCCGGCCATCTTCCGGCGAAATCTCCTGCACCTCAGCCTCGGACTGGCCCGCGATAGTCGCCACGGGTCGCACCTTCCGTTGGCGTGGACGATCATTCCGACCGCGCACGGCTACCGCCATAATGCCATCTCTCGGCGTCGAACACAACACCGTGTCTGGCCTGCCCAGGGTCTATTCACTGATCGGTAGCCGCGGCGCACACCTGACTTCCTCTCGCCCGGCCAGGCGGCGGTACGAGACATCCCTGGCTGGGGGTTCGACAGCCGGGAAGAAACGGAATCGGCGGTGCGCCGCGGGGTTTTCAGCAAGCTATCGCCGAGGGTGGGGGCCACGGAGCGCCCCTCTCCGTGGCACGCCGCCAGGTCGATGCTAAGCTTTGCGGTACACCCCGGAAACGGCGCTCGGTGGCGCCGAGCAGCGGACCTGAATACACTTCGTCGGGTCGTCGAACGAGGAGCAGTCGCTGCAGGCGCCAAGGTTTCGGGAGTGGCTGGGCGATATCGTCCGTCCGAACGTGCCGCCACCCTTGTCGCCGGAAGCATCGGACGCCCTTCGGGCGACCGAGGATGCCATCCGGACGCTGCCATATGAGGTCGGCGTCGCGTTTGACAGCGCGGGGCGAGAGGTTGTCCGGCGGCACGGCGACGTTGACCAGCTTGAATTCGGCCTAGCTGAGTTACGTGCGATGCGCGGCGGCACGCTCACCCACAACCATCCCGTCAGCGTTGCCTATCCCGAAGGTGATCCGCGGCGTGGAGGAATCTCCTTCTCGCTGGAGGACATTCTCCTGGCCATCCAGGAGAGCTTGGCCGAGATTCGGGCCGTCAGCCCGGGCTACCTCCATTCGATGCGTCCGCACGGGAGGCGTTGGCCGAGGAGGGCAATGGTCCGCAGGGCATACGCCGAGGCCCGTCGCGCAGAGCAGCAGGAGGATCTCGTTGCCACGCGAGATGGTACGCTGGATTATGCGACCGCACAGGCGGATTTCTACCATCTGGTGTGGGACCGAGTGGCAGCGCAAGCTGGCTTGGACTACGCGCGGGAGGCCAGATAGACGGTGATTACGGTCATTGACAAGGGCCACTCGATCCCGCCGCTCAGCCCCGTGTGCTCATTCTGTCGCCACTTTGCCGATTTTCGTCGCTGCGCCGCTTTCGACGGCGAGATCCCCCTAGACATTTGGATAGGGGAGGATACCCACGAGCAGCCCTACCCCGGCGACCACGGCATCCAGTTTGAGCCAGTACCGGGGGCCAAGGTCACACGGCCACAGGTACCGGC
>Ga0207416_1004870_pt1 | contig 11165 bp, 11 predicted proteins | sample PaiPotPPM11metaG_FD_184107 | JGI IMG/M metagenome (GOLD analysis project Ga0207416, IMG submission 184107) | Iron sulfur acid spring bacterial and archeal communities from Banff, Canada, to study Microbial Dark Matter (Phase II) - Paint Pots PPM... ...
GCAGCCCTTCCTCATCCAGTACCAGGCCGTGGGCAGCACCTTTCTCGAAGGGACCCGCAATGATGTCTGGGTCGGGGCCGGACTGATCGCCGCGAGCCTGATGGTTCTGCTGGTCATCCTCGGTGAGTCAGCCTATGAGGCTGCCACCCGACGGCGACAGACGCCCGTCCAGTAACGCAGGAAGCCCTCCTCCCTCAGCAGGCGCTGCCGTGTCTGGGAAGACACGGCAGCGCCACGTCCGGAGCCGAGCGACATACTGAGCGCTCGGTCGCAACTGCACTAGAATGAACCGGATGCGTGACCGCATTGAGTCAACCAATCACGTAGTGAACGACGACGTTCGCCTGACTCGGATGCCGTCCAGGGAGAGGATCGTCTCGATCCTCTCTCCCGAGCTCGCCCCGTGTCTGGTCATCTCCCTCGTCTTCGGACTCGCACTCCTTCTGCCTCCACCTTGAGCGAGAGCCACGATCAGGTCCCGGCCATATTGGAGACGGCGATACTGCAAAGAGGTCAAGCTGTCATGAAAGGAGATCAATATGGCCTCTGAGCGGCTCACCCTGATGGCGGTTCACGCCCATCCGGACGACGAGGTCTTCGGGACGGGCGGTGTCTTTGTCCAAGCCGCGGACGAGGGGATGCGCACCGTGCTCGTCGTCGCGACGGGCGGCGAGGAGGGGGAGATCCGCGATCCGGCGCGGGACACGCCAGAGGAGCGGGCTCGCCTCGCCGAGATCCGGGCCGACGAGCTGCGCCGCAGCACTGCAATCCTCGGCATTGAGGAGGTGCACTTCCTGGACTACCGCGACTCCGGCATGCTCGGCACCCCGGCCAACGACAACCCCGACAACTTCCTTCGGGCCGATCGGGAGGAGGCCACCCGGCGCCTCGTTCGGTTGATCCGCGAGGTGCGGCCGGACGTGCTGGTCACCTACGACGAGCGCGGCGGCTACGGACATCCGGATCACGTCACCGCCCATGAGGTCACGACTGCCGCCGTCGAGGCGGCAGCCGAGCCGGGTCGCTTCCCGGAGCTTGAGCTACCGGTCTGGTCGGTTCCCAAGTTCTACAACTCAGCCAACCCGCGATCGATCTGGCACTGGATCGGCGAGCAGATGCGCGAGCGCGGCCTTGCCCCGGAACCGGACGAGTCGGGCTACGACTACGAATCGTTCCTGACTCCGGACGAGGTCATCACCACGCGCATCGACGTCACGCCCTACGTATCCCGCAAGCACGCTGCTCTGATGGAGCACGCAACCCAGATCAGCACGGACGACTGGCTCAACAGCATGCCGGAGGATCTGATGGAGGGACTGCTACGCACCGAGTCGTTCATCCGTGTTCGGTCGGCCGTGTCCGTTCCCAATCCCGAGGATGATCTCTTCGCCGGGCTGCGTCACCGATGACGGACGGCGAGCCGCGCGGATCCCTCATGATTTCCGTTCGCTCTCCTCCGTATTCATTCCTTGTCTTTGCCGGCCCCATCGAAGCGAATCCAGCAATCGGACAACAGACAGCGAGAGTACGAGAACCATGACGACCGCCAAGCCCATCCTCCTGACCGTTGACGACGATCCCGATGTCCTGCGTGCCATCGAGCGCGACCTGCGCCGCCAATACAGCAAGGACTACCGCGTGCTGCGCGCCGACGCCGGCGCGACCGCCCTCGCCGCACTGCACCAGGTCGACGAGCGCGGCGAGCCCGTTGCCCTGTTCCTGGTCGACCAGCGCATGCCCCGGATGTCCGGGGTGGAGTTCCTGGAGCAAGCTCGTGCTGTCTTCCCCGACGCCAAGCGCGTGCTGCTTACGGCCTACGCCGATACCGAGGCGGCGATCAGAGCCATCAACACGGTCAAGGTCGACTACTATTCGATGAAGCCGTGGGACCCGCCCGAGGAGAACCTCTACCCTGTCCTGGACGACCTGCTCGACGACTGGCAGGCTCAGTATCGCCCGCCCTTCCAGGGCATCCGCGTGATCGGCCACCGCTGGTCGGCCGATTCGCACGCGCTCAGGGACTTCCTCGGCCGCAACAGCGTTCCCTATCAATGGATCGACGTGGAGTCGAACGGCGAGGAGGCGCGTGCCCTCCTCCAGAAGGTCGGCCTCGACGACAGCCGACTGCCGGCGGTGCTATTCGACGACGGGTCGCAATTGGCGGAGCCAAGCATACAGCAGGTGGCTGAGAAGATCGGCGGCCGCACGCGGGCGGAGCGACCCTTCTACGATCTCGTCATCGTGGGCGGTGGTCCGGCCGGGCTCGCCGCTGCCGTCTATGGGGCGTCCGAAGGACTCGATACGGTGCTGGTCGAGCGCGAGGCTCCTGGTGGCCAGGCCGGCACGTCATCGCGCATCGAGAACTACCTGGGCTTTCCGTCCGGCCTCTCCGGCGGCGATCTGGCCCGGCGCGCGGTAACACAGGCGCGGCGCTTCGGTGTCGAGATCATCTCGCCGCAGGAAGTTGCGGGCATCCGCGTCGAGGACCCGTATCGCTACGTGGCGCTCGGCGACGGTGCCGAGCTCTCCTGCCACGCCCTACTCATCGCCACCGGCGTTCAGTATCGCACGCTCGATGTGCCAGGTGTGGACAGGCTCACCGGCGCGGGCGTCTACTATGGCGCAGCCATGACCGAGGCGCTCTCCTGCGCCGGCGATGACGTCTACATCGTGGGCGGTGCCAACTCGGCCGGCCAGGCGGCCATGTATTTCGCGCGCTACGCCCGCCAGGTGGTCCTCCTGGTCCGGGGAGACGGCCTCACTTCAAGCATGTCAAAGTACTTGATCGACGACATCGCCGACCAGCCCAACATCGTAGTGCGCCCGCGCAGCCAGGTGGCAGAGGCGTGCGGTGAGGCCAGCCTCGAACGCCTCGTCATCGCCGACGGCACGACGGGCGAACACGAGACGGTGCCGGCCAAAGCGCTCTTCATCTTCATCGGCGCCGTGCCGCGCACCGGCTGGCTCGACGGCGTGGTGCAGCGCGACGCGCAGGGCTTCATCCTGTCCGGTCCCGATCTCAAGCGCGACGACAAGGGACGCCTCCCTGGCTGGACGCTCGACCGCGATCCCTTCCTACTGGAAACAAATGTGCCCGGCGTGTTCGTCGCCGGCGATGTGCGCCACCGCTCCATCAAGCGCGTCGCCTCCGGCGTCGGCGAGGGCTCCATTGCGGTGCAGTTCATCCATCAGTACTTGAGCAAGGTGTGATGGAAGAGTTGATCGCAGAGCTGCGCACGACGTTCCTGTTCGAGCCGTTCTCGGAGGAGCAGTTGTACTGGCTCGTCGCCCACGCGACGGTCGTGTCGCTCGAGCGAGGCGAGTACGCCTTCACCGAGAAGCAGCCGCCGGACGCGCTCTGGGTGCTCCTATCCGGTGAGTGGCGCCTCAGCCGCACCGTCTCTGGGCGCAATGTGGTCGTGGGGACATCCTCCACCCCGGGGGTGTGGGCCGGCTGGTTGCCCATCTTCGACGAACGCGTCGCTATGGACATGCAGACCACGCGCCTGAGCAGGCTGCTGCGCATCCCGAGCACGGCGGTCCAGCATATGCTCATCAGCGGGTATCCCATTGCCAGCCATCTCATCACCGGCATCTACCAGGGCGTCCAGACCATCATGATGCAAACGCGCCAGCAAGAGAAGATGATCGCGCTTGGCAAGCTGTCGGCGGGATTGGCCCATGAGCTCAACAACCCCGCCTCAGCTGCGCGCAGTGCCGCTGCCGACCTTCGCCGGGTCTTGAGCGAGGGACAGGCCGCCATGCTGCTCCTGACCACGGCCGGACGCCCGGCCGACGAAGCCGCGGCGCTGACTGGAGGACTGGAGGGTCTGATGCGCGAGCTGGCTGCGCGAACCGCGGCGGCGGAACGGCTCGACCCGCTGGCGCGCAGCGATCGTGAGGACAGCGTCGCTGCCTGGCTCGACGACCATGGCGTCCCGGAGAGCTACGACGCAGCCGGGACGCTCGTGGACGCCGGCCTCGATGCTGCCTGGCTGGAGGAGATGGCTCAGCGCGTCCCGCCTGAGGCGCGTCCCGCCGTGGTGCGCACCATCACCGTGGCGGCGACGGCACGCGCCCTCATCGACCAGGTCGAGCGGAGCACGACGCGTATCTCCGAGCTCGTCGCGGCGGTCAAGTCGTACTCCTACATGGACCAGGCCCCCATGCAGGACGTCGATGTGCACGAAGGTCTGGAGAGCACCTTAACCATGCTCGGGCATAAGCTGCGAGCGGGGATAACGATCCTGCGCGACTACGACCGCTCGCTGCCGCACATCTGCGCCGCCGGCAGCGAGCTCAACCAGGTCTGGACCAATCTGATCGACAACGCCGTCGACGCCACGAATGGCAAAGGCGAGCTGCGTATTCGTACACGCCAGGACGGTGCGGATGTGGTGATCGAGATCGGCGACAATGGCCATGGCATCCCGCCTGAGATCCAGTCGCGCATCTTCGAGCCGTTCTTCACGACCAAGGATGTAGGCCAGGGCAGCGGTCTGGGCCTCGACATCGCCTACCGCATCGTCGTAACCCAGCACCACGGCGACATCACGCTGCGCTCCACTCCCGGCGCTACCGTCTTCACAGTTCGGCTCCCTATGACGGGCCCCGATGACACGACGAGCGATGTGACCGTCGGCGGGAGAGCGGATGGAGGGCAGGACCATGGCCGCATCGACGCCGCCGATTGACGCGCCGCGCGCCATCCCACTCTGCGCCGGCCTGGCGGATGAGGGATCGGCTGGATCGCCGCCGGAGTCGGGCTGGAGGTCGCCGTCGACGCAATCCGCCAGGTGCAGGTAGGTCACCCTCGATCCTCCCTGCGTAGCGGTGCTGGGCCATGTCCTGGTTGAAGCGGTCGGCGTCGAGACCGATAGCCGCGGCGTATTGGCGGAGATGCTCATCGTCAAGGGCATGCTGATGCTCGAAGAGGGAGTCATGCATCTCCCAGAACCTGCCCTGCTGCGCCGCTGCCTCGGCCGCTTCCGCCGCGTGCTGCGCATGCGGGCGGATCTCCCGCAGAGGGAAGGGTTCATAAGCCGAAACTCCGGGTACTTCAAGCAGCTCTGCGGGCTGTGTGCCGAGATCTGCGACCGCTGCGCAACGCAGTGCGAACGCTACCAGGATGATGTGTGTCAGCGGTGCGCGAAGGCGTGTCGCGCGTGCGCAGAGCAGTGCCGGGTACTTGCGGTGTAGTGGTGCTGTAGAAGGAGAGCAGGAGCCAGACCGATCAGGCGCTCGAGCTGCAGCTCGAGCGCCTGATCGTGGTCCCGTCAGATGCAGCGGACGGACCCGGCGTACTACCATGGACCAACCGCAGCACGCGTCGCCCCCCCTCCACCGGCAGGACCACGGTGCCGGACTGATCCACGATGGTGAGCGGACCGGCCATGCCTCCTGATGCCTCGCCTCCTCCGGGATCTCCTGCAGGTCCCGTGCTGGGGGATACCAGGGTGCTCGAGCTGTTGGTGCTGGGGCCGCCGGTGCTCCGCTGGGGCGAGCAGGAGGTGCACTTCCGCACCCGCAAGGCATTCGCCCTGCTGGCCTACCTGGCCCTGAGCCGGATCCCCCACTCCCGGGAGCAGCCGGCCAGCCTACTCTGGCCGGATCATGAGGAGGGGGCGGCCCGCACCCTGTTGCGTACCACCCTCAGCCAGCTCCGCCACCACCTGAGGGCAGCAGGGGGGATGGCGGGGGAGGCCCGCACCCTGCTGCACATCGACCGGCATGCCCTGGGGCGGGAGGTGGTCTACACCGAGGCGGGGGACACGCGAAGGCGCATCTTCCACCGGCGGGCTTTCGCCCTGCTGGAGGGCACCGCGGCGCCTCCCACCGACCTGGCACGCCATGCGCTCATGGCCGGGCTGGTCGAGCCGGCGGTTCGGCACAGTGTGGGAGCGGGGGACGCCGCACTCGGCGTCTTCGCCGCCCACGATGCCATCGGTCACTACCAGCAGGCCCAGCGTCTGCTCGCCGGTCCCGACGCCGGTCGGTCTCTGATTGGCGCCGAGCAGTGGGTGCACCTGCACCTGCAGCTGGGACGGGCCTACGAGTGGGTGGGGGAGTGGGAGCAGGCACGGAGCACCTTTCAAGCACTGCGCGCGCACGCCCGCGAGGCCGGGGACGCGACGCTGGAGGGTCGGGCCCTCACCCGCCTGACGTTCCTCATTTTGTTCGATGTGCCCGACCTGGCTGCAGCCCGTGCGCTGGTGGCAGAGGCGCTCCGGGTGCTGGACGCGACCGAGGACCGCGAGCTGCTCGCCGAGGCGCACTGGGCCGCTGCCGTGCTCGGCGACATGGCGGGCGAAATGGAGGTCGCACACACACGCGCGCGACGCGCCGAGGAGCTGGCGCAGGCGATAGGGCGTCGAGAGCTCGTCGCCGAGAGCCTCTTCCTTCAAGGGCTCATTGCCGTCCACTCGGGTGACTGGGACGAGAGCGTCGACGCATATCAGCACGGCGGTGCGCTGTACGCCGAGCTGGCGGCCGAGCAGGTGGCGCGCTTGCCCGGGCGCGGAGCGGGCGAGACGCCCCAGCACGTCGCGTTGTATGCGTGGATGGGACCGGGGGACGCGACCAGCTACCTCGTCGGCGAGGCGATCTGCGTGACTGAGGAGGGCCTCGCCGCGGTCTGTCGGGGCGAGCCGCATCGTGGCATCGAGCTCGGGCACAAGGCCGTGCGCCTGGGGCTGGACAGTGCGAACGCGGGGGCCGAGGCCATCGGCCGGACCATGCTCACGACGGGGCTCGTCGAGGTCGGGCACTACGAGGAGGCACTCCAGGTCGGACAATCCGCGATCGAGCGCGCCCGCGAACTCGGCGATCCAACGTTACTGTTAAATGCGGTGACGTCCTGGGCCTCCGTGCAGCAGGCCATCCTCGACCTTGAGGAGGCAGAGCTCGCCGGGGCCGAGGCGGCAGAACGGGCGGAGCAGCTCGGGATCGGGCACTGGGTCGTCCACCATTCCCGATCACTTCAATGCGCTACCCTGGCCATAGCCGGCGACTGGAGCGGGGCCTCCGAGGCCGCGCTCCAGTCGGTCTCCTTGCAGGAGACACTGCAGGCGCGGGTGCTGCCCCTCGACTTCACCCGCCACTACGAGATCGAGGCCCTGATCCGGGGAGGCAACCACGAACTGGCCGCATCGGATGTCCGCCAGCTGGGGGAACGCCTCCGCGGGGACGGGTCGGATTAGCGCTATTGGCTGGTCTACCACCGCATGCAGGCGGTGCTGGCACGGGGCGAGGGCGCGATCGACCGGCAAGCCGGATTCAAGCCGGTGACGCGCCGCCATCTGGTCGAGGCGTTGGGTCTGGCCGGGGAGATGGGACTCCCGGGCGAGGAGTGGCAGATCGCAGCCGAGCTGGCTGCGGCCTATCGGCGGGAGGGTGCCCTCACCGAGTCTCACGAGGCGATCACCCGGGCGCGAGCTTTCATCGCCTCGCTCGCCGCGGGCATCAAGGACCAGCGGCTGCGCGAGCGGTTCCAGGCCGCGGCGCTCGAGCGGGCGCAGCTCCTCGCAAACTGACCTGAGCATCTGCTCATCTCCGGCAGTCACAACCGCCGGTCCCAGGCCGTCACCTGTTTACACCCTGTTCACGGTGCATACACGGCACAAGGCTATCCTGGGGACAGATCGATGGCAAGGCAGGCGGGCCATGCATGATCCCCCAGTGCTTGTTCTGGATCAAAGGGGTAAGTTTGGCATTGCTCCTGCTGCGAGACGGCCAGCGGAAAGGAGGAGCCATGAATCGTGTCCGTATTCGGAGGCCGCGCTCCTGGCATCGGCAGCGGGGTGAACAAGGAGCTGGTCACGACCTTCTTGAGCTAGCTCACACCAGGGGAAGGCCAAATGAGCGCAGCTGAGGAAGACACCGCACCGACGATCCCGAGCCGCCCACTCATCCATGACGCGATGCAGCTCCTGCCTGGCGCCGCCGGAGCGTCGATCGCAAACCACAGCATGCGCTGCTCTGTTCGCAGCATCAGCTCCGAGGTCGAACCAGGGGGACGAAGGTGACGACCAGATCGACAGACGGGACAACCAGATAGACGAATGAGACGACCTTCACCGTCAGGCGCTGACCGTCGCGGTCCCGGATGTCCGGGGGTTTCAGCGGAGCTACGGAGCGGCCGTGCTCCCTTCGGCCAAAGGACAGGTCACCCCGTCGTACATGGAGTACTGGGAAGGCCGCTTCCCCGGCCAGATCCCTGAGCACCCGGTTCTGCCCGAGGCACTCGACGGGGACGTGATCGACCTGGAGGGTCATGAGCTGCGCCTCATCAACGTCGGGCAGAGCGACACCTACCCCTCCACCATCGTCCACGTCCCCGATCTCGATGCGGTCATCGCGGGGGACGTGGCGTACAACAGGATCCACATGTGGTTGGCCCAGACGAATCACGAGGCAAGGCTCGCCTGGATGGCCAGCATCGAGAAGATCGAGGCTCTGGCGCCGCGAATGGTGGTTGCCGGTCACAAGCACCCTGGGACCCCTGACGACGACCTTGCCGAGATCATCACCGGAAGCAAGCGCTACATCGAGGACTTCGATCGAGTTGTCGATGAGAGCACTTCACCGCAGGAGGTTATCGACAAGATGATGGCAGTACACGGCGAGCGCGGCAATCCATTCACGTTGTGGAACGCTGCCACCGAGACGTTCAAAGCCTGAGCGTCTCTTATGAGCGAGCAACCCCAGATCGATGAGCCCGACGGCAGGTTCGGTGACGCAGCAGGACAGGACGTCTTCGAGCAGGGCCAGGGAGCATCGTCATGAGCAGACTCGCGACGCAGCCCGCTCGTGCCAGCGGCGAGTTCGCCATCGGCGGCGACCTGCCCGTTGTGCGGCTGGGATACGGCGCCATGCAGATCCCCGGACCCGGAGTGTGGGGCGAGCCGCGCGACCACGACGAGGTGATCCGCGTGCTCCACCGCGCCCTCGAGCTAGGGGTGACGTTCATCGACGCGGCCGATTCGTACGCCCCCGAGGTGAGCGAACGGCTGATCCACGAGGCGTTGCACCCTTACCCTGACGACCTGGTGATTGCGACCAAGGCCGGCCTGACGCGACCCGGTCCCGGGCGCTGGGAACGCAACGGCACGCCCGAGTACCTCAAGGCCCAGGCCGAGAAGAGCCTTCGCCTGCTCGGCTTGGAGCGCGTCGAGCTATTTCAGCCTGCACGTGGTCTGGCCGAGCTACCTCGCCACACACAGCACCGAGCAGACCCTGTACTTCGGTGAAGACGGCCTGATCCGACGCCACGACTACGACGTCGAGATCATGGGCGGCAACAACGCCGCGCACTCCATCTCCGACTACACGCAGATAGCCGGCATCATGATCCCCACCAAGCACCGGATCTTTCCGCGAGCGCCCAGTGGCCAGGCGCTCGGTGAGCCACTCCTAGTCTCGATCAATGTCAGCGAGATCGCGTTCACCTGAATCGGCGATCACAGAGGATGTTTCCCTCGCCACTCCCCTCACGTCGCCACGCATCACCGGTCGCGCCTCGGTTGTCGCTGCTCTCGGTGCCTATGCGGATGTAATCGGCGCGACGGACGCCGACCTTCACCTCAAAGGAGAAGAGCTTGAAGGGGCCGTGTTCACGACCAGCGTTGACGGGCACACAGTCCAAGCTGGGCATCGGCTTCGGCCAGCCAGACCAGTCCGCCATCACTGGTGAGCCGGGGACCGTCGAAACGGGCCTCGAGGGGCTTCGCAACGGGGGAGAAACAGCGAGGGGGAGATGTGGCAGACTGGGACACAGGGCACCTCCGGGAGAGTGGGGGTTATCGTTACCTCCGTGTCCGCAGAGGAGGACATCCGCTTTAGGGGCTCTGGCTGGAACGCAACTGACGCAAGCCTCACGTGATCCGCATCCAGTGTCAGGAGTCGTGGCAGGGAGAGATGCCGGGAAACTCAGGGATGACCTGCCATGAGACTCCAAGCCGACGTGAGCTGTCTGAACTGTGGAGACGAATCTGGGAGAGGTGGAGGGTGAGCGCGGCGCCTCGCCAGTCTAGAAGGAATACCTCATGAGGAGAGAAGATCGATGACGGTACTGCTCGTTGCACTTGGAATTCTCATCTTACTGATCCTAATAGCAGCGTCCTCCAGCATCCGGATCGCAAGGGAGTACGAGAGAGGGGTCGTCTTCCGGCTCGGCCGCCTGATTGATCTCAAGGGACCAGGTCTCTTCTTCAAGTATCCGGTTCTCGATCGCGTGAGAATCGTGGATCTGCGCGTGATCGCGCTTGAGGTCCCGACACAGGAGGTGATCACCTCCGACAATGTGACCGTCAAGGTGAATGCCGTCATCTTCTTTCAGGTGATGGATGCCCAGGCCGCCATCATTCGCGTCTACGATTTCGCGGAGGCGACCTCGCAGATGGCGCAGACCACGTTGCGCGCGGTACTTGGACAGTCGAGTCTCGACGAGCTGCTGGGTAACCGGGACGCGATCAACGAGAAATTGCGGACGATCATCGATCGTCAAACGGAGCCATGGGGGATCAAAGTGGGCGCGGTCGAGCTCAAGGATGCGCAGTTGGACGAAACCATGGTGCGTACGCTGGCCAGGCAAGCTGAGGCAGAACGCGAGAAGCGGGCCAAGATCATTGCCGCCGACGGCGAGTTTCAGGCCGCGCAGGTTCTCGCTAACGCCGCCGAGATAATCTCTACCCAGCCGGCCGCCTTGGCCCTGCGCTACATGCAGACGCTGCTCGATATGGGATCGAACCAAAACTCGACCATCGTCTTCCCGATTCCCATCGAGCTCATTGGGCCACTGTTGGCGGCGCCCGTGCCCATGGACCGGCCGGCACCGGCAAACACCGCGGTCCCAGCGAATGGTACGGACGCGGCTCCGGTCAAGAGTAAAACATGAGTCTGATTTGTGCGGCCCACGACCTCACCCTAGACTCACCTGCTTATCTGTGCGGGTGCCCCTTTCTGTGCAAAGCCGGTTGTAGTCCACTCCTACCACAGAGGCGCTTTGTTCTGCTTCCTCAATATGTCAATGAATAATTTGGGGTGCGCCGAGACGAAGCCTCATTGTTCCAGAGGGTGGGATTCCCTCCCCGGCAAGGTCTAGCCAACCACCGGGAATCGAGTCTTGCGTCGAAGGAGGTAACGACAACGACGAAGCGTAGACAGAG